>Ga0272446_1000620_pt1 | contig 54653 bp, 41 predicted proteins | sample YNPCB0061_FD_194587 | JGI IMG/M metagenome (GOLD analysis project Ga0272446, IMG submission 194587) | Hot spring microbial mat communities from Yellowstone National Park, WY, United States - YNP-CB-006-1 | ecosystem: Environmental > Aquatic > Thermal springs > Hot (42-90C) > Sediment | place... | reverse complement strand
GAACGTGAGACGCGGCGCAGCCTAGTCCCGCCTGCCGGCAAACGAAAACACGAAAATCGGATCGATGGCTCGCTGGCAGCCGAGCGCGAGAGAAGTCGGCCCGTCCTTGCCGCGCGAGGGGTCAACGCAGCAGATGCAAGCCCCCTGCGGCAACCAGGTTCACCTGCGCCGAAGCTCCAGGCACCAGGCACGCCGACCATGCGGCGTCGGCGCCTGGGGTGATGACACGCCGAGAGCGGAAACCGTGGTACTGACGACTCGGGAGCGCCCATGGGCCGCGTCAGCAGCGGATCGAGGAGCTGCGGGGGGCAACCAGGGGGATCTCAGCGACGCGCGCGGCTACCTCAGCGACGCGCGCGGCGACCTCACCAGCGGATCGAGGGGCTGCGGAAGGCGATCAAGGGGTCTATGGGAGGCGGATGGATGGTGTCTGGTACGCTGCAGATCGGGTCTGTGCGGTGCATGGGGGCATCTCAGCGACGCTCGCGGCGACCTCAGCAGCGCATGGATGGGCTGCGCGAGGCGACCAGGGGGATCTCAGCGACGCGCGCGGCTACCTCAGCAGCGGATCGAGGGACTGCGGGAGGCGATCAGGGGGTCTATGGGAGGCGGATGGATGGTATCCGGCACGCTGGGAGATGGGCTCTGTGCGGTGCATGGGGGGATCTCAGCCATGCGCGCGACGACTTCAGGCGACGCGCGCGACGACCTCAGCGACGTGCGCCGTGACCTCAGCAGCGAATCGAGGGACTGCGGGAGGCGATCAGGGGGTCTATGGGAGGCGGATGGATGGTATCCGGGACGCTGCAGATGGGGTCTGTGCGGTACATGGGCGGAACTCAGCCACGCGCGCGGCGACCTCAGCGACGCGCGCGACGACCTCAGCGACGTGCGCCGTGACCTCAGCGACGCGCGCAACCACCTCAGAGGCTGTCGAACCATCGGGCAGGAGCGCAGGCGGGCAGGAGGGGTAGTGGCGGAATGCGTGGAGGGGTGGCGGATCGCCATTTCGGCGGTTTCTCCCGGGCAATACCGCAAGGCGGGGGGCTTGTCAGGCGGGTTTGGGGGTGGCGGCCGCCACCAGGAGCGTCCTGCAACAGCTCGTAAATCCGCGCGACCGGCGTGGCACAGGAGCTGCTTGATGGTCGGGCGCCGGTGCGAGTGCGCATAGCGCCGGCTTGCTGTTTGACAGGATGGACACGGGACGGTTGGGATTGTCCGGGCGGTCCGGCTTCGGCCGGGTCGCCGTGGGTAAGTGGCGGGTTTTTTTCTGACCTATAAGAGGTGCCACTTGGCAGGAGTGCGCACGTCTGGCGGGCTTGGTTCCGCGTAGCGGTCTGGCAGGCGGGGCGCGATAGGCTGGCGGTCGGCGCCGTCAAGGCGACGGCCCCCGGCTGGCTGGAGGTGAAGCAGAGCCCCGGCAGGCAGGAGGTGAAGCAGGCCCCCGGCAGGCAGGAGGTGAGGCTGAGCCCGGCAGGCAGGAGGTGAGGCTGAGCCCGGCAGGCAGACGTGTGCCTTCAACCCGGCCCGGATTGAACAACCTCCGAAGGGTGGGTCGTGGCACGTGATGCGGGGGAAATGACCCCCGGCCGGACCGAACGCAGCCGCCCCGCCCTGCCCCATTGACGTGCTCCAGATTTCGCTGGAACATGGTAGTTCCATTCACAACGCGGAGGCCATATGCGCACCGATCGGATCATTCGTCATCTGGTGATCGCGTTGTTCGCCGGGCGGTACACTACCGGGTTGCTCCGATGACCGGCCGCACGACACGTCGGGTCCGCACGCGCCGGTGCTGGTGAAGCCGAATGGACGGCTACGCGTGGGCGGGCTGGTGGAGGCAGCGGAGCTGTCGGTCGGGCCGAACGCGAAGCTGGAGGCGAGCGCGCCGTTGCAGGTGCGTGTGGCGGGAGGGTTGACGCTTCGGCCCAACGCATTCGCGGGGCCGCGGCCTGGATCGGGGTTGACTCAACCCAATCTGGCGGGTGCTGTGGCACGCGACCCTGTGACGGGGGAGCTGTTCGAGGCGGCGAGCAACGGCGCCATCTGTCGACTCGGCCCGCAAACGTGGGCGACGACGACGGTGGATTCGGGCACGTTCGGCAAGCCGTATGCGTTAGCGGTGAGCGACACGGGCAGGGCGCGCCGATTCGTCGTGGCTGCGGCGCTCTGGCTGTTCGAGGTCGGGAGCGGTGTTATGTCGAGCGCCACCACGATCTCGGTGCGAATGCCCACGACGAATCCGACCCGAGCCTTCAACAAGCAGTCCAGCATTATGTTGCTGTTGCCCAGGAGGCGATCGATCCGTTTGACGCCGCTCCTGCCGGTGATCCCAGCAACTTGGGCATAGGCTTGCCCGATTGCGTGAATGCACAGGACCGTGGCGTGGGTGATGCCCACAACGGTGTTCGCCAGCGACTGGACGCGCTTGACGTGCGCGGTAGGGCCGAAGATCTCGTGGACGAAATTCCCCTCACGCTTGGGGTGTATCTTCGCCGCGTCGATACCGGTCCCCTCTCAACCTTTCGTCCAAGCAGCCGTTCCCGGGATCGTGCAGAGCTTCGCCCAGATCCTCCAAACGCTAATGCAAGCAACCGCGTCCGCGCCGACCCGGCGGCAACCGGCCGACGACGCCTTGCGGACGTTCGAGGACGCGATCGGGAGGGGACGTCTGGACGACAGGGTCGTGCAGAAAGACCATGCCGGAGAAGCATGGGTGGATGTGCTTGGACTGACCCTGCCGTGTTCGGTGGCGGACATCAAACGCGCATTCCGCCGGGTGGCGCTGGCGACGCATCCCGATCGGCCGTGTGGCTCGCATGAGGCTTTTCTTGCGGCGCAAGCCGCGCTCCGGAGAGCCCTGGAAGCGGTCGAGCACGCTCGCTGCGCCAGGACGATGCCGATGACGCACCGAAACGGCTACGCCGCCGCGCGACCAAGTCGGGCGACGGGAAGCCTGCTCACCTACGCGTAGGTCGAACCGTCGGCGGGGCTCCGGCTCACACCGGCGAATACTCCAGCGACAGCGCGCTTTCGGCAGCATCGGCCAACGCGACCAACGCATCGCGATGCTTGGCTTGCAGGAGGATGTGCCCGATTCGCCGCGCGGCGTTGAGCAGGGGAGGCACGACTTCTCCGGGCTCGGGGTACACGACGGCGTCCACTACCCCCGGCATCGCGCGGACACGGTCGAGGCCGTCCACGGACAGGAGGCGCATGTCGCAATCGTGGGTGGGGCGGAGGAAACGGACCATCGCAGGATGGAGCGCGTGCTCGACCCCGCCGTATTCCAGGGCACGGTCCTGGAACGCCACGCCGAGCAGCCGTGCGTACAGGTCGACGCCACAGCATAGGCGGGTCACATCGGCGTCGAAGCCTCCACCGAGCCGTGCAGCCGTCTCGAACAGTACCGCGCGTTGGGCATCGACGGCGACCTGTGAATAGCAGGGTCCGCGCAGCAGGCCGAGCGCGCGGGCACCTTTGCGTGCGGCGTCCACCGCTCGCTCGACCCAGTCGGGCGGGATGGCCGGAGGCGCGATTTCGCTGCGCATCACGCCGAGCGGGCGCGTACCTGGAAAGACCTCCCGGTCGGTCACGCAGTAGGCGCGAAGCTCGCCGTCTTGCACCCATCCATTGACCGAGACTTCGTGACCGACGATGCACTCCTCGAGCACGGCGCCGCCACCCCCATGAGACATCTCGCAGGCAAGCGTAAACGCGGACTCGAGCTGGGAGGCGTCGTCGACCTTCGAAACGCCGCGTTGTCCCCAGCCGTGCGCGGGCTTGACGACAACAGGCAGACCATGGCGTTCGACGAAGGCTCTGGCCTGGTCGACGGTGGTGCAGCCCTGGAATGCGGGGACCGGAAGGCCTGCGGCGAGGTACCCCGCGCGCATGGCGTCCTTGGCCTGGCACCGATGCACGGTTTGCGTATCGGCGTAGAAGGGCAGGCCGAGCAGCTCCGCGGCATGGGCGGTGGTGGTCAGGGCAAGCTCGGAGCCACTGGTCGCGATTCCAGCCGCTCCGCTCGCGCGGAACGCCGCGGTGATGGCGGCGACATCGCCGGTCGACGCCTGGAGGAAGTGGTCGACGAGCGGCACACCGATCGCTCTTGGATTGAGGTCGGCGCCGGAGACCTCGAAGCCGAGGTCGCGTGCTACGCGAATCAATCCGAGCTGCGGAAAGCCACAGCCCACGATGAGGACATGACGACGGCTGGACAACGGTCAGATCTCCTCGACGGTTGCAGACGTTGGAGCCTGGGGGCCGGCAGACGGAAGGTCGGGCAGGCGACGGGAGACGTACAAGTGTTCGCCGACCATGAAGATGGGGCGTTGCTGGGTTTGGACGAAGATGCGTGCGACGTACTCACCGATGACCGACAGGGCGACGAGTTGGACGCCGCCGAGCACGACGATGGCTGCGAAGATGGACGACCAGCCGAGTTGGGTACCCCAGACGACCTTCTCGAGGACAGCCCAGGCGCCGGCGGCGAAGCCGACGAGGGCGAAGGCGAAACCGACCGCGCCGATGAGGCGCAGGGGACGCGAGGAGAAGCCGACCACCAGGTCGAAGGTGTGGTTGACGAGCTTGCCGAGGTTGTACTTGGTTCGGCCGGCGGCACGGGGGGCGTGGGCGACATCGACGGTGGTGTACCTGGCGCCGATCCAGCAGGCGAGGGCGGAGAGGAACTTCTGTCGTTCGGGGAAGGAGGCGAGGAGCTTTGCGGTGGAGCTGCGCATCAGGCGGAACGTGGAGATGTCCTTCGGGAGCTCGATCTGCAGCAGACGGTGCATCGTCCACCGCATCGCCCGTGAAGCAAGCTTGCGGAACAAGGGATCGCGACGCCCGGTTCGCACACCATAGACGATGTCCCAGCCGTCGTCGCGCAGTGCGAGCAGCTTGTGGATCTCCTCGGGAGGGTTCTGCAGGTCGCCGTCCATCTGGATGATCCAGCGGCCTCGCGCGTAGAGGTAACCGGCCTGCACGGCGGCTTCCTGGCCGAAGTTGCGCGTGAATCGGACGGCCCGCACGTGCGGATGGGCGACACACAGGTCTCGGAGGATCCTGGGGGTGGCGTCCCGGCTGCCATCGTCGACGAACAGGATCTCGAAGGGCTCCCCTACCCCGTTCATGACAGGCGAAACACGGTCGACCAGGGCCGCGACGTTCGCTTCCTCGTTGAAGACGGGGACGACGACGGAATAGACGATGCCGTCGGTTCCGGGACTGAAGCCGAGCGGGGCGCCGGTGACATCCTGGCCGACAGTCATGCTCATGCGCTACCGTCCATGACGAAACGCAACCAGACGTCGGCAACATAGTCGACGTCATCCATGGGGATGAAGGGGTAGAGAGGCAGCGAGATGGTACGATCGCCGATTTCCTCGGCGACGGGGAACGAACCTGGTTCGAAGCCGAACCGGTTGCGATAGAACGAGAGGAGATGCACGGCGCGGTAGTTGACCGCGACACCGATACCGGCGTTCCCGAGGGCGGTGAGCAGGTCGTCGCGGCGTCCCGCGGGAGCGAGGGCGGTGAACAGGTGGTGGGCACTGGTGCCGCTCCAACGCATCAGGCGGGTACCCGGAGCGCCGGACAGGCGCTCGACATAGCGGAGCACGGCGGCCTCGCGGGAGGCGCGGCGACGTTCGAGACGCGGGAACTGCGTGATGAGCAGGGAAGCATCGATGTCGGACATGCCGGCCTTGTAGCCGAGCTCGACCATGTCCCAATGCTGGTAGGCGCGGCCGTAGCGTTCGGCGACGTCCTTGGAGATGCCGTGGTACCTGAGCCTGCGCAGACGGGCGAGGACGTCGGGATCGCGCACGGCGATGGCACCGCCGTCGCCAGAGGTCATGGTCTTGGTAGCGTAGAACGAGAACACGGCGGCATCGCTGAACTGGCCGGGTGCGAGGTCGTCGCGGCGCATCTCGACCCCGTGCGCGGAGTCTTCGATGACGGCGAGATGGTGACGGTCGGCGAGCTCGCGGATACGGCGCATGTCGGCCATCTGTCCGTAGAGGTGGACAGGCATGATGGCGCGGGTGCGAGGCGTGATGGCCGCCTCGATTTTCGAGGGATCGATGAGGCCCGTGTCGGGCTCGACATCGACGAAGACGGGCGTGGCGCCAGCATAGAGCACGGAATTCGGGGTGGCGATGAAGGTCAGAGGCGTGGTGATAACCTCGTGTCCGGGGCCGATGCCGAGGGCGCGGATGGCCAAGTGCAGGCCTTCGGTGCAGCTCGTAACGCCAACGACGTACGGGACGCCGAGGTACTGGGCGAGCATCTGCTCGAACTCGGCGACGCGGGGTCCGGTGGTCAAGAACAGGGAGGAGAGGGTTTGGGCAACGGAGGCGATCTCGTCCTGGCCGAGGTCGTGCCGGTAAAACTCGACCTTGCGCGGGGTCATCATGACAGGACACTCCCTTCGATGGCGACGTCACGCCAGGTGCGTTCGACCTCGACGAGGAACCTGTACTGCTCGAGGGTGTACCAGCGACGGTCGTCGGGATCGATGCGGCCGCCGCGGAGAGCGTCGAGGATTTCGCGGATGCCGGCGTCGATGGAACGGAATGCGTGGCCGGGCCAGATCGCGGCGAGCTTGTCGAAGCGCACGTTGTAGTCGCGCAGGTCGGGGTCGGTGGGGGCCATGACGATCTGCGTACCTGGTACGATGTCGCGAACCCGGTACGCCAGGTTCAGGATGCGCACGTTGTTGTCCTGGTGGCCGACGTTGAACACCTCGCCGCCGACACGGGCGGCATCGGCGGTCATGAAGAACATCATGGCTTCGGCGACGTCGGCGACGTGGACGAAGGGGCGCCACTGCTTGCCGCCGCCGTCGACCGTGATCTGGCCGCGGGTGTACGCGTTCTTGGTCATGACGTTGATGGCGAGGTCGAAGCGCATACGGGGGGAAAGGCCGAAAACGGTAGCGAGCCGGAGGGCGACGGGACAGAAGTGGTCGCTCTTGAGGGCGAGCAGCTCCCGCTCGGCCTCGGCCTTGCAGCGCGCATAGAGGGACACGGGGTGCAGGCCCGAGGATTCGGTGAGTCCGAGCCCTTCGCCCCGTCCATACACGCTGCAGGAGCTGGAGAGCACGTAGCGTTTCACGCCGGCGTCGCGGGCGAGTTTCATGGTGCGAACGGAACCGTGCAGGTTGACGTCGCGGGTGATGTTGGGATCGAGCTCGCAGGACGGGTCGTTTGAAATGCCGGCGAGGTCCACCACTGCGTCGACCTCGCGGAAGATGGCGGGGTCGAGGCGCCGGATGTCGGTCTTGACGAGGCGAAGGCGGTCGCCGTGCTTGGCTCGCGCGGCGCTCAGGCTGTCAGGCCCGAAGTAGAACCTGTCCGCGACGATGACGCCATGGCCGGCATCGAGGAGCTTGGGTACCAGCGTCGAGCCGATGTAGCCGGCACCACCTGTCACGAGAATCGTTTGCATCACGGCGTGTGTCGAACCTCCGTGGGCGGCACGCATAGTACGAACGGGTCGGTTTGAGCAACCGTGGTGACGGCGGCGTGGCGGCCTCGGACTCCGACAGTGCTCGTGTAGCATTTTCGAGCAGGGGGACGTCGACGGCAGGCGAGCCCCGCACGTTCCTGCTTTACGCCCGCGGTCAATCGCGATAGCTGAGCCGTCGGCCATGATTCAACCCGAGCGCTTGCGCATCACGTCAACATGGGTCCAGATCACTGCTCTCGCGTGGTCGATCGGGGGGGTGATGGCATGCGGCAGCTCGGAGCGCGACGTGGCGTACCTGGGGCCAGTCGACAGGGACGCCGCCCCTTCGGATGCGAACCAGGAACAGGAGGAGCTACCGGGTCCGGAAGCACTGTCATGGACGGTCTGCGCCACGGGGGCGCTGGTCGGACAGGACGAGGCGAACGTGGTTCGCAGCGTGAGCGTCATCGGCGACCGGGCGGTGGTGGCGTCGGCCCGATCGGTGAGCGCGTGGTCGCTGGACGCAGCGGGCTGTCCAGCGGAACGGGTGACTTCATTCGGAACGAACGGCGAGGTCGATGTCGATGCGACGTCTGCGGCGTCTGTGCCTGGGGGGCGCACGATCGTCACGAGCGCTGTTGGAACAATGCTGTTGAGTGCCGCAGGGGAAGTGGCTGGCCGATGCCGGCTCGGCGGCGGCGAGGTGATCGCGAGGTTGGTGACGATGGGGGCGGATGGCAACGGGGTGGCGCTGTTCACGCGGTCTCCGTTGTATGGGCTCAGCACCGATCTGGCACGGCCGGCAGGCTGCGAGGTGAGCGTGCGAACGCTGACGCCCGAACCGTATGCGATAGCAGCCGCAGCGAGACTCGAGAGCGGCTGGGTGACGGTCGAGCAGAAGCGGGCGACGTCGCCGCTGTTCGTAGCGTGGTACGACGAGGCAGGCAACCAGGTACGGACTTCGGAAGCGTGGAGCGGGACGAATCAGCCCGGACATCTTTGCACGGCGACAGCGGTTGCCGTGACAGCCTCCCGGGTGGTCGTGAACGACGCAGGGTGCGGCAGGCTGGTGGTGTTCGACTCGACGAGTGGCAAGCCGGTGGGCATGAGCGCGCCGGACGGTACCCCGCGCGGGGTTGCGGTCACGGCCTCGGGCAATGCGCTGGTGGCGGTGGCGCGTCGACTCGGTGACGGCGCCGTGGCCACATTTGCCGTTGTCGACCTGCCCTGAGCACAGGCAGGTTGGGTCAGTGCATCGAGGTGATGCCCTGGGTGCGGAGGGCATCCAGAAGGAAGTCGCGAAACGCGACGACTTTGCGAGCGAGATAGCGGCGACTGGGGGTGAGGATCCAGACCTCGCCGCCGTCGATGGTCCACTTGGGGAGCAGCGGGACGAGCCTGCCGGCGAGCAGGTCGGGGGCAACGAGGAACGTGGGCAACGCGCCGATGCCGCCGCCAGCGCAAACGGCTTCGCGAACGAATGTCATGTCGTCGCACCGGACGCTTCCGTGGGGTGAAACCTCCGCGAACCCGGTTTGCCCATCCAAACGCAGGGGGGTGCCGTCACGGAACATGATCCACTGGTGGGCGTCCAGGTCGCGGGGGGACTTGGGGATGGGGCGCGCGGCCAGGTACGCGGGGGACGCGTAGATTGCCATCGGGATCCGTCCCGCGCTTCGAGCGGCGAGACATGAATCCTTGAGGCGTCGTGCGGAGATGCGGACGGCGATGTCGAATCCTTCAGCGACGAGATCGACGAGGCGCGCCGTCAGGTGCAAGTCGACCTGCACAGCGGGGTAGGTCGCGGAGAAGTTGGCAACGACGTGGGGGAGAACGGCAGCGCCAAAGTCGACGGGGGCGGTGATGCGAAGAAGACCGGACGGCTGATCGTGCAGTTCGGGGAGGGAGTCGACGACGTCGCGAAGGGACGAAAGAAGAGGCGCTATGCGGCCAAGCAAGGCGGAGCCGGCGGTGCTGAGGGCGACATGACGGGTCGAGCGGTGGACGAGCTGGACGCCGACGGTCTTCTCGAGGGTCGAGATGGATCGGCTGACAGAGGACTTGGGGATGTTGAGGTGGCGGGCGGCAGCGGAGAAGCCGCCAGTCTGGGCGACGGTGACGAAGATGGCGAGGAGGTTGAGGTCGATTGTTCCCATGGCGGAACGCTATTGTGCTGGGAGGTGAGCTTGCGCGCCAGGGTGTGGGCCCCATGAAGCGCGCGATCCAATAACCACGGGAGATCATGATGAGAAGTCCAACCTGGTACACGGTGGCGGTGGGCATGATGACCTTGTCGTTGGCGGCGGGGTGCGACAACAACCCTGGGAAGGACAAGGCGCGAGCGACAGTCGGCGAGGCCGCCAGCGTGGTCCGACCGGCATTGGATGCGGAAGGGTATACCTTTTCGCAAGACGGCTCGAAGATCGAGTTCGTTGGCGCGAAGGTGACGGGCAAACACGACGGGTCGTTCGCAGTGTTCAGCGGCAGGGTGAACCTGGTTCAGGGAGCTCCGGAGCGGAGTTCGGTCGAGGTCGAGATGGAAATGAACTCGATCACGACGGACGCAGAGAAGCTGACGGCCCACCTCAAAAGCGCGGACTTCTTCGATGTGGTCAGGTACCCCAAGGCCCACTTCAGTTCGACGTCGGTGAAGGTTGGCGGGGAGAAGGGGGCAACCCATACCGTGACAGGGAATCTGGAAATGCACGGGGTAACGAAGTCGATCAGTTTTCCGTGCAAAATCCGAGTATCTGGGGACAGCGTGGAAGTGGACGCGGAGTTTACGGTCAACCGCAAAGACTTCGGGCTGGTCTACCCTGGGAAGCCCGACGACTTGATTCGGGATGACGTGGTTGTGAAGCTTGCGGTCCGCGCAAAGCGCACCTGAATCAAGCACCGCGGGACAGGCCTGCTCATGGCACCTTGGTACCTTCTGAACCAGGTTCGCGCGGTCTGGTCTTGGTCCGCAAGCGTGACGCCCCGGTACGGCCTCTCGGTCAACACAGGACGTCAGGACAAATGCACCGCAGGCGTCTCACGTCATCGCCGGTGTCTCCGGATTCCCGGCTCTTCTTCTTCGGACTGTCACCGCCCGCGGCCAGGCCCCGCCGATGGCTGGCTCCGATGCAGAGCGCCGCTGAAACAGCGCATAGGTTCGCCGTGTACCAGACTCGTAAGCAACAACACAAACGACCCCATCGAAGGCATGTGAAAGCCGACAGCTCACCTGCCCGGGATGGGCCGCGAACGCGCTAGCCGTAATCTGGGGCGGGGGCGACTCGCGCGTGGTGGTGGAGTCGCATGCCCCAAGTGCCAAAGGGAAACTCGGCGGCTCGATCACCATCTCTCCAGGCCAAGAACGCTGCCCTGTAGGTCACCTGAAAGCCTCGGAATTCCTGCAACAACCTGTCGCGAACGCCAGGGTCGTGCGATGCGACCACCGGCACGGTGTGCACATCTGGCTCGATACTCTGCGCCCGGTCATGGATTGACGCACGCATGACACGTTCCGGACCCGGGAACTTGCGACCGGCAGCGCGCATGCTCTCGTGAGCCGCTTTCACCTTGTCGGCAATGGCTCGCCGGACTCTGTCCATCCAGTCCTTCTGGTCACCGGATCCCATCGGAGCAACGATGCGCAGTTCCGCCTGCTCCGGGGACGGGCCTTTCGGGTCGAAGTACACAGGTGGACGCTTCGCAGCGATGGGAGAACCCACCTCGTAGGCCAGCAGTCCCGGCCACTCCTCCGGCCGTGCGACCAGGCCGTGAATGACTGGATTGGCGGCTACATACGCGATCTTGTCCACCACATCATCGAGCGTTCCAAGCCTCACGACATTCGTCTGAACGGGATCCCACAGGATCCCCCTCATGCCCTGAGACACGTTGAGCGCCTTCGCGATGTTCCTGTCCAGGTCGCGCAAGAAAAGTGGAAGTTGCCCCAAGGGGTCGGTCAGGACAATCTGAACATGATCGCTCATCACGACCACGCTGTGCACGAGAATCGATGCTCGCTCGGCGGCCCACGCCAGACAATACGTGGCGATCTGGTTCGTGATTGGGTCGGGCCGCAAGCGAAAGGTTCTCAGCAACGTGCGCCGCGTGATGAGATACACAGCCTGTGGGATGATTCGGCGAGGTCGGGCCATGCGTGTTCGATGAGCACACGACGTGCCACACGCTTCGGCACAAAATCGCCGAGAATTTCAGCAAACCTCGACCGGACGCGGGTGGCGGCCGCCACTTTTTCGGCGGATCCGCCACCCCCGCGGCTCGAACCTGGTTCAACCGCGAGCGCGGGCGAACCCGGTTCGGCAGGCCCGGCTGGCTTGATCGCAACCTTCGTATCGGGTATGACGGCCACCGCGTCGGCCACCGCGGGCGTTGCACCTCATTTCGTGATGCGAACGTCCGCGATCCCTGACCGCTACCACCTCCCAGGAGACACCATGACCACGTCGAAGATCATCTGGACCGAAGTCGACGAGGCACCTGCCCTCGCAACCTACGCCTTGCTCCCCATCGTGCAGGCTTTCTGCAAGGGCACCGGCGTCGTCGTCGAAACCCGCGACATCTCGCTCAAGGGCAGAATCATCGCGAACTTCCCTGACAACCTCTCCGATGCTCAGCGCATCCCCGACTACCTCGCCCAGCTCGGCGAGCTCACCCAATCCCCCGACGCCAACATCATCAAGCTCCCCAACATCAGCGCCACCGTCCCACAGCTTCAGGCTGCCATCAAGGAGCTCCAAAGCAAGGGCTACGAAATCCCGGCCTATCCCGAAGAACCGACGACGGATGAAGAACGCGCACTCCAGGCCCGCTTCGCCAAGGTTCTCGGCTCCGCGGTGAACCCAGTCCTGCGTGAAGGCAACTCCGACCGCCGCCCTGCTGCGTCCGTGAAGAAGTTCGCCAAGAAGAACCCTCACCGCATGATGAAGCCCTGGCCGAAATCCGGCTCCAAGGCCCGCGTCGCCCACATGACCGAGAAAGACTTCTACGGCTCCGAGAAGTCGATGACCGTCGCCAAACCCTGCAACGTCCGCATCGAGTTCGTCGCACCAGACGGCCAGGTCAGCGTCCTCAAGCCCAAGCTCGCCCTCCTCGAAGGCGAAGTCATTGATTCCGCCGTCATGAACGTGGCCGCGCTCCGGAAGTTCTACACCGACACCTTGGAATCAGCCCGAGAAGAGGGCCTCCTGTTCTCGCTACACCTCAAGGCGACCATGATGAAGGTCTCCGACCCGATCATGTTCGGCCACTGCGTGTCTGTCTTCTACAAGGACGCCCTCGACAAGCATGCAGCCGTCCTGAAGGAGATCGGTGCCAACGTCAACAACGGTATCGCTGATGTCCTCGAGAGGATCGGGCGCCTCCCTGCAGACAAGAAGGCGGAGATCGAGCGCGACATCGCTGCATGTTACGATTCCCGCCCGGCCCTTGCTATGGTCGATTCTCGCAAGGGGATCACCAACCTCCATATCCCAAACAATATCATCGTCGATGCGTCGATGCCCAACGTCATCCGCGATGGCGGAAAGATGTGGAACAAGGACGATCAGCTCCAGGATACCGTCGCGACGATCCCCGACCGCTGCTATGCCACGATCTACCAGGCAATGATCGAAGACTGCCAGAAGCACGGCCAGTTCGACCCGGCAACCATGGGCAACGTCTCCAACGTCGGTTTGATGGCCCAGAAGGCCGAGGAGTACGGTTCGCACGACAAGACCTTCGAGGCCAAAGGTGATGGTGTCATCCGTGTCGTCGAGGAAAACGGCACCGTCTTGCTCGAACAGCGCGTCGAGAAGGGCGACATCTTCCGCATGTGCCAGGCCAAAGACGCTCCCATCCAGGATTGGATCAAGCTCGCCGTCACCCGCGCCAGGGCGTCCGGCTCCCCAGCAGTGTTCTGGCTCGACCCCAACCGGGCGCACGACGCCGAGATCATCAAGAAGGTCAAGAAGTACCTGCCGACCCATGACACCACCGGCCTCGAGATTCACATCATGAAGCCCGTCGACGCCATGAAGTTCTCGCTCGAACGCATTCGCAAAGGTTTGGATACGATTTCGGTGACCGGGAACGTCCTTCGTGACTATCTCACCGACCTGTTCCCGATCCTCGAGCTCGGAACCAGTGCACGGATGCTGTCCATCGTGCCGCTCATGAAGGGTGGTGGGCTGTTCGAGACGGGCGCTGGCGGGTCCGCTCCCAAACATGTCGAGCAGTTCCTCAAGGAGGGACATCTGAGGTGGGACTCACTTGGCGAGTACTGCGCTCTCGTGCCGTCACTGGAACTCGTCGCCTCGAAAACAGGAAACAAGAAGGCTGCTGTCTTGGCCGAAACCCTCGACCAGGCCATCGGAACCTACCTCGAGAACGGAAGGTCTCCATCGCGCAAGGTCAACGAGATCGACAACCGTGGCAGCACATTCTATTTGGCGCTGTACTGGGCGCAGGCGCTCGCTGCCCAGAACAAGGATCCGGACCTCCAGGCCCGCTTCGCCCCTGTGGCGATGAAACTAGCCGATAACGCGGACAAGATTGCTGCGGAGCTACTCGCTGCCCAGGGCAAGCCCGTCGACATCGGCGGTTACTACTTCCCCGACCCCGCCAAGGCTACAGCAGCCATGCGCCCGAGCCCAACCTTCAACGCGATCATCGACGCGCTCTGATCCGTCCGGAGTGGACTCAACGCCCCCGCCCAACCTGGTTCGCTCGATCCCATCGGCCGAACCTGGTTCGCCCCATCCCATCTATCTGCTGAACCTGGTTCGTCCCCACCCATCAGCGCCCAAACCTGGTTCGTCCTTTGCTCCCGTCGTCCCCCCTGACCCGCACGGCTTCACCGCGCAGTCCGCCTCACCGGACACACCCGGCCCTCTCCGGCAGGCCTCCACGACCGGCCCGACTCCGCACCCGCCGATGGGCTGGGCCGCCCCGTCTACTTCTACTTGCAGTGCATCCCGAACTGAGCAAGCGCCGCGTTCACAGCCGCGACATTGTTCGCCCGCGCCGCGGCCTCACACGTCGCCGCAGCCTGCAGCATGAACGGCCCCTGCGGCGGCGGCGTGTTCTTCGCATTCTGCGCAAGCACCCGGCAACACGCGATCAGTGCCGACGGCGACCCGGGCCCCGTCGCCGCTTTCGCCACCGACCGCATCGCCCCGAACAGGTTGGTCCGGTCCGCGCTCTCGTCCCACGCCCCGAGCGCCACAAGCCCTTCCGTCGCCATGTAGGCCGCCGGCGTCTGCGCGCCACCCTTCTTGCAAGTGCCGTCAGCGGCCTGCGCCGACAGCTTGTCCTTTCCCACCGTCAACGTCTGAGGCGCTTGCCAGGTGCACTCCGTCAGCCCCGCCGCCGTCGCCATCTTGTCCAAGATCGACGTCGCCGTGTCCGAGTTGCCAAACGCTAGCACCGACTTGCCGTCGGGCGCCGTCGCCACCTGGTACGCCGCCTTCGTCATCTTCCAGTCCGCAGCTACCTTCAGGTTCGCCTTCGCCCCGGACACGCTGACAAGCGTCCCGGATATGCCGTCGTCCCGATTGTCCAACTCGGGCCGCACCACCTCACCAGGTTTGGCGGGCTCCGCCGTCGACAACACGGTCGGCTGCTCCGGTTGCACCGAGGCCACCGGTGTCGGTGCCGGCATCGGCGGTACGTCCTCCGAATCCTTCTTGTTGCAAGCCGGAATGAGCATCACGCCGATGATCGCGTAGACGGGCAGTCGCATGGTGTCCCTCCAGGGAAACTTCATCTCCAAGTCTTCGACGAATTCAAGCCGCTGTTGCCCCGGATGTCAACCGTCGCCGTCGCGACATCCTGGGCCCTTCGTCCGCCGCGCCTGGCCTGCTCGACCAGGCCTGCCCCGCCCCACGATCGCCCCGGCACGGCTTCATCGCCGCGCCCTCGCCCCCAAAGCCGACGGCCATCCGCACCGCGCATCGCCCGCGACCCCCCTCCGACCCCGACGCCTCCGTTCACGGCGACCTGGCATCCCGGAGTCCCCCGGCATACGATCAACCCCCCATCACGAGGAGGCGCCCATGCTCTGGACTTTGAAGAAGGCCCTGTACAGAACCCAAACCACAACGATGAAGTACGCCGCCCGGCTTCTCCCTTTCCCCGTGCCCGCCCTGCTGACCGGGCCCGGGAGCGTGGGCCAGCTCGCCGAAAACCTGAGCGTCCGGCGCCTCCGCAAGGTTCTTGTCGTCACCGACAAGATCCTGATGAACATCGACCTGCCCAGAACACTTCTGTCCTCCCTCGACCAACGCGGCATCGCCTACGCCGTCTTCGACGATGTCCAGCCGAATCCGACCATCGAGAACGTCGAGGCGGGCGTGCAGTGCTATCGCGACAACGCTTGCGACTCCATCATCGGATTCGGCGGAGGCTCGCCCATGGACTGCGCCAAGATCATCGGCGCCCGCATCGCCAACCCCTTCCTGTCCGTACGCCAGATGAAGGGCCTCTTCAAGGTCGTCCTCCCCATCCCGCCGTTCTTCTGCGTGCCCACCACGGCTGGCACCGGGTCCGAAACAACGGTCGTCGCCGTCATCACCGACGCCTCCACCCACGAAAAGTTCGCCATCAACGACCTGAAGCTCGTCCCGAAGATCGCCGTCCTCGACCCCGAGCTGATGGCTGGGCTTCCTCCCCATGTCACCGCCGCCACGGGCATGGACGCCCTGACCCACGCAGTCGAGGCGTACATCGGGCTCAACGGCAGCGACTTCACCGACTACAACGCCGAGAAGGCCGTTCGCCTGATCTTCGACAACCTCGAAGAGGCTCACCGCAACGGCGCGAACCTCGACGCGCGCTACAACATGGCCCTGGCGTCGTACTGCGCCGGTGCCGCTTTCACGCGCGCCTACGTCGGCTACGTCCACGCCATCGCCCACAACATGGGTGGCCTGTACGGCGTACCCCACGGCCTCGCCAACGCGATCATCCTCCCTCATGTTCTCAAGTTCTGCAGACGCGAGGCGCAGCACAAGCTAGCCTCCCTGGCGATCGTCGGTGGCATCGGACAACCAGGCGAGCCGGAACCCGACCTTGCCTCGCGATTCATCGACCATATCCAGCAGATGAACATCCGCATGAACATCCCCACCACCATCGCCGAGCTGCGCGCCCAGGATATCCCGCTCATCGTCGAACGAACCCTCGCGGAGGCACACCCGGATTACCCCGTTCCACGCTTCATGACCCGCGCCGAATGCGACACCCTGGTTCGACAACTGCTCCCCTGACCGCCGACAGCACGCCGCCGGCCGCGCCTCGCCCCGCGGATGTTCCGACAACCGAACATCCACCCGACCTCATCCACGCCTCGCGCACACCCCCAGCCGAGCTGCCGTCCCCTTCCGGTCCACCTTGCCCGACGCCGTCATCGTCAGCTCCGAGCACAGCCAGATACGCCGCGGCCGCTTGTAGGGCGCCAGCCGCCCGGCTGCGTACGCCCGAACCTCCGCCTCGCTCGCACTACCCACCAATGCCGCTCCGACAATCTCACCCCATTCGTCGTCCGCCACGCCAAACACGCATGCAGCCTGCACGCCGGGACATTCCTCCAGCACCTCTTCCACCTCCGCCGGGTGTACGTTCTCACCGCCCGTGACGATCACATCCGTCAGCCGCCCCGATACATGCAAGTTGCCCTCCGAATCCAACCACCCCGCGTCGCCCGTGGCGAACCACCCCTCCCCATCGAATGGGTCCGGCTCCCCAAGATACCCCGTCATCAACGCCGGTCCCCGCACCAGCACCTGGCCTTGCTCAATCCGCACTTGCCAGCCTGCCAGCGCCGCCCCGCTCCCCGCCTCCCCCCGCTGGGTCGTCCCATACCGTTGCGTCGCCACCTGCGAGCACGCCTCCGTCAGCCCATAGCTCGTCAGCACCGGCCATCCTCGGTCTGCAGCCCTTCTCAACAGTCGCGTCGGCGTGGCCGCCCCCCCGACCAGCACCGCCCGAACATGCCCCGGAGGATCCCACGCGGGCAGACGGTCCAGCATGCGAAGCAGCATCGTAGGCACCACGGACAGGATCGTGACCCGCTTGTCCTGAACTGTCTTCATGATCGTTTCGACGTCGAAACGACTGTTCGCCATCAGCACGACGCACCGACGCGCCGCCAGACATCGAGTGACCACCGACAGCCCGCCCACATGCGCCAGCGGCATGCACAACAGCCACCGGTCGCCGTCCTCCCATCCCAGATTCGACGCGCTCGCCTCCGCCGCAGCCACCATCGCACGGCTCGAAAGAATCGCCACCTTCGGCCGGCCCGACGTCCCCGATGTCGGCATCAGCACCAAGGTTCCCGGAGGCGCTCTCCCGCCGGCATCCGCGCTGCCCGCGTCGCCACCCCGTATCCGCGTGATCGTCCGCCCGTCGATGATCCATCCCACGCCGCAACGGGCGACGAGCTTTTCGCGCTCGGACAGGGTCGAGCGGGGATGGATCGGCACCCACGCAATGCCCATCTCGGCCAGCGCAAGAATCGCTTCCAGTTCCGGCAAGCCAGGCCGCGCGACCACCGCCACGAGGCTGTCTTCCGCGATTCCGGCGTTCCCAAATTTCGACACGGCCTCCCGAACGCGCCCCGCCAGGGCTTCATAGCTCAGCACCCCGTCGTCGCAAACTACCGCGTCCTGCCGCGGATGCTCTCCGGCCGCTTCGAACACCGACAGGGCTCGCGCAACGTTCCACGCCTCCAGGCCCGGGTGCGGCCCGAGCCCTGCTGCCAGCTCGCGATCGCCAACCGCTCTCGAAAGCGCGGCGCAGGCTTCATACGCCACCGACCCTTCCAGCGCATGCGACACGACCACCCGGCCTCCCCGCGCCCTCGCGAGCGACGCCAACCGCATGCATCTGCGCAAACCTCCGATCACCGTCGGCTTCAATACGACAACCGCGTAGCGTCCCGGCGCCACCCACCTCCCGATAGCCGCCTCCGGATCCGCGTTGTGCAGGGTCTCGTCCAAGGCAAGCGCTACTTCCGTCGGACAGAGTTCCTCCACCAGCTCGGGATCGGCGGGCTCCTCAACGAACTCTGCGCCCACCCGCGCGAATAGCCCCATCCACCATGGCAACTCGTCCACCGGCAGCGATCGATTGGCATCCAGCCGAATCCGCGCGCAAGGCCCCACCAGCCGCCGGAGTTCGACCAGCCAGGCCTCGACGGCGTCACGGCGTGACCGACCGTTGACCTTCACCTTCAGCGTGCCTGCCCCCGATGCGATGATCTCCTGCGCACGCCGCAACGCCTGCTTCCCTTGGTCCGCCTCGACCACGCCCGCGGAGATCACGGGGGCATCCCGTGCGCCGAGCAGATTCGTCAAGGATACGCCGCGCGATCGCGCCAAGAGGTCGAGCATCGCGACCTCCACCGCAAAACGCGCCGACGGCACGCTCGCCGGCATCGACGTCACCACGGCTTCGACCTGTCCGGCCCAATCCCCTGCCGCATCGATCTCGAGCCCACCGACGGCGAACACGGCCTCGATGGCTGCCTTGGCTTCGGACAGGGAGTCCGGCGAATAGTTGGGCAAAGGAGACGCCTCCCCGTGCCCCTCCAGGCCCTCGCTCCCAACGACTACGTGAAGCCCCTCGCGGAAGGTCCAGCGCGTGTTGGCGTTGCCGAACGGACGCGCCATCGGCCCGCGCACGTGCGTGCAACGAACCAGGCGAACCTTCATGTGCCGAGTCGAAGGCCCATCGCCAGAAGCAGACCATGGATCAGCATCAGCTTCGCTGTCCCGGCGAGCACCGGGTTGAGCGCCTTGCCGTGCAGGCTGGCGACCTTTCGGATCATCACCACCGCCATCGGCGCGGAAGCCCAAGGCAGCAGAACCCAGGCCGACGCCATCCCCAGCGCCCACATCATCGTGGGCACCGCGAACGCCACGGCCATCAACATCGCATACTCGGCGATGCCACCACGTCGTCCCAGGCGGACCGCCAGCGTTCGCTTGCCGGATCTCTCGTCGGTCTGCCGGTCTCGAACGTTGTTGACCACAAGGATGGCGGTGGCCGTGCTGCCCACCGCGGCAGAGGCCCACCACGCGCTCTCCGGCACGTATCCGGCCTGCACGAACGCGGTGCTGCAGACTGCCACGAATCCGAAGAACGTCATGACGAACAGATCGCCGAGGCCGTGATATCCTAGAGGGAAGGGACCGCCCGTATAGGCGATGCCGGACAGAATCGACGCGGTCCCGATGACGAGCACCGGCCAGCCCGCAGCCCAGGCCAAGTATGCGCCGCACAGCGCGGCAAGCCCGAAGCACACCACCATCCCGAACCGCACCTGCGACGCCGGCAGAATGCCCGCCTGAACGACCCGTGTTGGGCCGAGCCGGTCGGCCGTGTCGGCGCCCTTCTCGTAGTCGAACACGTCGTTGGCGTAGTTCGTCCCGACCTGGATCAAGACGGCCCCTACGAGCGCTGCCAACGCTGGTCCGGCGCGGAACGCCTGGACGGACGCCGCACACGCCGTTCCGACCGCCACGGGCACCACGGCCGCGCTGAGCGTCGCGGGGCGCGACGCCATCCACCACGCGCGCAGTCGCCCGACCGTAGGGGCACCGCGCTGCTTCGAAACGCCCACGAGTGACACGCTCATGGCAGTCTCTTGAACCGGGAGAAGTCCGGCGGACGTTTCGCCAGGAACGCCTCCTTGCCCTCGCGTCCCTCCTCGGTCATGTAGAATAGCAGCGTGGCGTTGCCGGCCAACTCCTGCAACCCGGCCTGCCCATCGCAGTCCGCGTTCAGCGCAGCTTTCAGGCAACGCAGGGCCATCGGGCTATTGCGCAGCATCTCCCGGCACCACTGCAGCGTTTCCTCCTCCAGCCGCTCCAGCGGAACCACCGCATTGACCAGTCCCATCTCCAGCGCCTGCGCTGCGGTGTACTGACGACACAGAAACCAGATCTCCCGCGCCTTCTTCTGCCCCACAATCCGCGCCAGGTACGACGCACCGTAGCCACCGTCGAAGCTCCCCACCTTCGGTCCCGTCTGACCGAAGATCGCATTGTCCGCCGCGATCGTCAGGTCGCACATCAGGTGCAGGACGTGTCCGCCTCCGATGGCGTAGCCGGCGACCATCGCCACGACCGGCTTCGGCAATGTCCGGATCTGCCGCTGCAGGTCCAGCACATTCAACCGCGCAACGCCGTCGTCGCCTACGTAACCTCCCTCGCCTCGCACGCGCTGGTCACCTCCAGAGCAGAAAGCCTTGTCTCCCTGTCCCGTCAGGATGACCACGCCGATTTCTGCATCATCGCGTGCGTCTGAAAAAGCACGGCTCATCTCCTGAACCGTCCGCGGCCGGAACGCGTTCCGCACCTCGGGCCGACAGATCGTGATCTTCGCGATCCCTTCGTCCGACTTCTCGTAACGAATGTCCTCGAACCCTTGCACTGCCTTCCAGACGACGTCGCTCATGCCGACGATTCCTTTCTCAACAGTGCCGCCACCGCGGCCGGATCTTCCAGTACGACGTTGTGGCCGCAACCGGCCACGACCTGCAACTCCGCATTCGGCATCAGGTTTGCCATCGCCTGGGCGAGGTTGCGGAATTTGGAGTCTAGCTCGCCGGCGACGAGCGTCACCGGCGTTCTCACCCCCGCCAGCGATCCTTTCCAATCCGGCATCCTGGCAAGCCCCAGCACGCGCATCGCCACGGCCAGCCCCCGGGCGTCCATCGCCAGCCTCGCCAGGCGCTGGGACGCGGCAACCTCCGCTGCAAGCCGCGCCTGGCTCGCGAAGATCGGCAGCCGCTCCCACGCATCCACGAATGCACCAATGCCGCGCTTCTCCAGCAAATCCGCCCACCCATCGTCCCACGCCGCCCGCTCCGCCCGCTCCAGCGCCGTCGAAAGTCCAGGGTGGGCACCAATGAGCACCGCGCGATCGAACATTTCCCCACGGCGTACGAGCAACCCCAGCGCTACGCGTGCTCCAAGCGAATAGCCGCACAGCAAAGCCTGCTCAACTCCTTCGTTGCGAAGCACCGCGGCGATGCGATCCACCTCTTCGTCGAACGTTCGGGCAGAGCGGTCCGATCCATGGCCGCACAGCGCAGGGCGAATCACGCGTGAGCCGCGCGGGAGCAGCTCGACCACCCGGTCCCACGAGGCCGGCCCCGACGCAAAGCCGTGCAGCAGCACCACCGCACGACTACCCCATCCGTCCCACCGAGGACGACCCGACTCGCGCTCCTTCCGCCCGTCGCCGACCCGATCCGTGCGCTCCGTGTCCAACCCGTCCGGTCGCAGGGCCCACAACCGTCGATTCCGATCCACGGCGTCGGATTGCGGCACCATCGCCTCCACGACCGTGCACCCCGGCGCTCCCAGCGCGTCTGTCAAACAACGCCGCAGATCCTCGGCCGACGCCACGCGCTGGTGCGCCACCCCGTATCCCGCCGCAATTGCGCCGAAGTCCACCCCCGGCGGCGTCGTCCACAATCCGAAATCGTCGTCGATTCCATCGAAACTCGCGACAGGCAATTGCTCGAAGATCCGTCCGCCGCCATTGTTGATCACCACCACGGCCATCGGCTGCGCAGCCTTCCGCGCGATCCAGAGCCCCCCCAGGTCGTGCGCCGCCGACACGTCGCCCACGATGAGCACCCCCGGACGCTGCCACTTCGCCAACGCACCGGCGAACCCGCTGATGAGACCGTCGATCCCGTTCGCCCCACGCTGCGCAAACACCGCGATGTCGCTTCGCCCACCAGGGCACCAGGAATCCACAAGCCGCACCGGAAGGCTATTGCCCAGTCCGAGCAGCGCGCCTTCGCCCAGCGTCTCCACCACCACACGCACGGACGAAGCCTCGCTCAGGCTCCCTTGCTTCGGCGCGAGGTCGTCAGCCCATCGCCACGCCAGGTCGTCCCACCAGCGAACCCGCTCCCCCCATGACCGGTCGGCCGCCATCGCCCCGATCCGGCCCATCAGAGCCTCCAACGTCGTTCCGACGGGTGCGGACACCACGCTATGCGCAGTGCTCGACGGATCCTGCCAGCCATGAGGAGCGATGACCACGCGCGGAGCCCTCACGGTTGGTAGCCACCGATCGAACGCCCCCGACGTCGGCGCCGGACCGATCTGGATGATAATGTCCGGCTCGATCTGTCTTGCGGCCTCGGCGTTACGCAACACCGTGTCGAACGCGTCCAGCGTCAACACCCCGTCGCGTTCCGGCGCGAACCTTGCCTGGCTCGTGGCTTCGGCGAGCAACGCGAAGCCGGTGGTCCGCGCGAACCGGAACACATCATCCCGTTCATGCCGACGCCACAATGGTGCCGGGCCGCACACGATCATGCCGCGCTTGCACGGAGCGAGCAGGGCCGCGACGGCGTCCAGATCCTCCACGGCAATCCGCAGCTCCGGGGGATGCGCTCGCGTGAGAGGCTCACGTAGGATTTCGATCGCCTCCGTGGCTTGCGCGAGCTCTTCGGGCAACGCCGGCATCGGCTCCAGCGGCTTGCTCGCGCGCGCGTTGACGTGCACCGGGCCGGGCCATGGATGTTGCGCGGTCAGCACTGCCTGGACCGCCTTGCGCCGCAGGGCGCGCAGTGCAGCGGGCTCGACCTGCGGATCCCCAAGGTCCACGAACCAGCGTGCGAACGATCCGAAAAGCCGAATCTGGTCGACCGTCTGCGGAGCCCCGCAATCCTGAAGCGCGTGCGGGCGATCTGCCGACAGCACGATGATCGGCACATAGGACTGCGACGCCTCGATCAGCGCGGGCAGGTAGTGAGCGGGTGCCGATCCGGACGTGCACAGCAACAACGTCGGACGTCCGGTCGCCTTGGCCATGCCGAGCGCGTGAAAGGCGGCTACGCGCTCGTCGATCAGGGAAGTACACCGCATTGCCGGGTGACGCACCGCCGCCACCACGTAGGGTGTGGAACGCGACCCCGGCGTGATGACCACGTCGGTCACGCCGCACCGCGCGAACGCATCCATCAGCAGGTACGCCCACGTGCCGATCGCATTCATCGGGCAAACGCCGGGGGGCGTCTCTGCCGCGGTCACGCCGCGCCTCCTTCCGCTGCCGCCTCCATCGCGCTCAGGATGGCGCGCAGCTTCCAACCGGTTTCTTCGTATTCGGCCCGTGGGTCCGACGCCTCCACGATGCCTGCCCCGGCGTACAAGAGCGCTTCGTTGCCGCGCAACAGCGCCGACCGGATCGCCACCACGAAGCGGCCGTCGCCGCGCTCGTCGAACCATCCGACCGGCCCGGCGTACCAGCCGCGCGCTACCGGCTCATGCGCAGCAATCCACCGCATCGCCTCTCGGCTGGGAGCGCCTGCCACAGCCGGCGTCGGATGCAGCAGCTTCACCAGGTCGAGCACGTGAACCGGTGCGTCGAGATCGCCCTCTATCGGCGTGTGCAGATGGGTGACGTCGCGCAGGTGGTGCGCACGCGGCTGGGGAGGCACGCGCACACGGCTGCACACCGAACCGAGCCGTGCCGCGATCTCTCGCGCCACAATCGCCTGCTCTTGCCTGTCTTTCAGGCTCGCCAACAACCGGGCGTCGCCATCGGACGCACGCCGCGTCGTCCCGGCAAGCGCCTCGGTGTACACGCGCATCCCCTCCCGACGCACCAGGGTTTCTGGTGACGCACCGAGGAACGTCAGGCCGCGCGAGCGAACCGCGAAGACAGTCGTGGCAGCCTGCTGACGGCAAAGCGCCGCCAACACGCGCGCAGGGTTCCAGGGCGCGGACGCCCTGACGACCGTCCGCCGCGCGGTCACCAGCTTCGAGAACCGCGCCTGGGCGATCTCCGCCCGGGCCTTCAAAACAAGTTGATTCCAAACTTCTTCCGACAGATGTTCCACCGTCAGAACGTGAGGAGCGGGCCCTGCGTGCAGCTCGCTCGCCAGAGCGCGCTCGACCTCGCGATGCTCTCGGACGAACTTCGCCACACCGTCGCCATCCAGCTCGTCGCGACGCACCATCAGCGATAGGGTCGTCTGCCCAGGTCGGCGAACCAGACGCCAGCGAGGCAGCATGAAGTGCGTCGTGCCGAATGGGCTCCACGCGGCGTCGACCGGTCCCTCTGCATCAAAGGACATCCCGCCGACCAGCCGTGGCGCCGGAGGCCCGGCCATGGACGGGTGCACCGCGTGGACACTTGTTCGCAGGACGTGGCGCGCGTCCAGGCGTTCACCACGCACGGCGTTCGCATCGCCGACCGCTGCCTCCGCGGTCTCCGCACCGGGCTCTTGCCAGAACCACGCTTCTTGCCCACTCGCGGCGGACCACAACCGCAGAGGCTCGACGTCACCAGCAGGCACCGTCACGCAGATCCATGCCTTCGGGTCGGGCGGTTGGGCACCGAACGCCTGGAGCGCATCGTGCAGAAAGGCCGACGCCGGCGCAGGCCGGAATTCACCAGCAAACCGAACGCCAGCCATCACGTCGGCTCCTTGCGCGGCTCCGCGACGTACAGCACGCACACGCCGAAGGTCAGCCGCTCGACGGAAAGCACCTTCAGATCGCAACGCTCCATGAGCTCGGCAAAGGACTCGGGCGGAGGGAAGGCGGCAATCGACTCTTGCAAGTAGCGATACTCCCCGGCACCCGACAACCATGCACCCACCGTCGGCACCACGGTGCGGATGTGAAAACGAGCCAGGGGCCCGAGTATGCCGCCCGCCGGCTCGCTCAGCTCGAGGATGGCGATCCGCCCGCCCGATCGGGTGACACGCGCCATCTCCCGGAGTGCACGCGCGCGGTCCGGCACGTTCCGGATGCCGAAAGCGATGCACACACCGTCGAACGAGCCGTCGGCGAACGGCAGCCGTTCGGCGTCCCCCTCGACCAGCTCGATTCGCCCTGCGAGCCCGCGGGAGGCCACCTTGGTACGGCCAATCTCGAGCATGGCCCTGGACGGATCCACCCCGATCACGTTGCCGTCGCCGTACAGCTTCGCCACGAGCAGGGCCATGTCGGCCGTGCCCGTGGCGACATCGAGAACCCGATATCCCTGCCGGAGTGCGAGCGCACGCACCGCACGACGGCGCCAGGACCGGTCGACGCCGAGGGACAGGACGCGGTTGAGCATGTCATAGCGGTACGCGATGCGATCGAACATCGCGCCAGATCCTCCGCGCACCACGGCATCGCCGACGCTCATGACAGCTCCGTGCTCAGCCCGGACGTGCGATCGGACATCGGAATCGCCGGCGGACGCGCGGCGCCGAACAGATCGCGGCCCAGATCGTCGAGCATGTCGGGGGTCAGTGCCTGCGGCCCGTCGCTCAGGGCATCGCCTGGGCGATCGTGGACCTCGATCATCAACCCCGCTGCTCCCACCGCGATCGAGGCCCGGGACAAGGCCGCGATGAGGTCGCGCCGCCCGGCTCCGTGCGACGGGTCGACGATGACGGGAAGGTGTCGGACGTGCGTGAGATAGGCCACCGCGGCCAGGTCGAGGGTGAAACGCGTGGTGTTGTCGAAGCTGCGGATGCCACGCTCGCAGAGCACCACGCCGGGTGCGCCGTGCAGAAGCAGGTACTCGGCCGCGGCGAGCCATTCGTCGGTGGTCGAGGCCATGCCGCGCTTGAGCAGCACGGGGCGCCCGCTTGCACCGGCTGCTCGGAGCAGCGGCGAGTTCTGCATGTTGCGGGAGCCGACTTGCACCATGTCCGCATGCTCGGCCACTACGGTGACTTCCGCAGGCGCCATGGCCTCGGTGACGACCAGCAGGCCATGCGCGTCGGCGGCCCGTCGCATCCAGGAAAGCGCGGCGCGGCCGTGGCCCTGGAAGTCGTACGGCGAGGTGCGCGGCTTGAAGGCTCCGCCGCGAAGAAACCTGGCGCCCGAGGCAGCGACCCTCCGGGCCAGATCCATGACGCCCGCCTCGCTCTCCACGCTACACGGTCCCGCCATCAGCACCGGCGGCGCGCCCGGTCCCACCTCGACGTCGCCCACGCGTACGATCGCCGGGTGGGCGTCGAGCAGCGGCGTGGTTGAGCGCGGAACCGCGACATCGGCCACCCCGCTGACGCCCAGGATCTGCTCCCTGGTCACCTGCGCGGAGTGCGGCTCGACGAGAAATCGCACGACGTTCCCGTCGTCGAATGCCTTCACCCACAGCCCGAGCTCGACGAGCCTCTTGCGAACGACAGCCGGGTCTGCCTCCCTGTCGACAGTGATGATCATCGTTTCCCTCATGCCTGCCGCATCACGGCGGCGAGCGCTACGGCTTCGAAAGCGTCGCGAATCTCTCCCGCCCCGAACGCCGAAAGCGAGTCCACGGCGCGATCGGCGCACCGCCGTGCAAACGCGAGGCACTCCTGCGCAGCGTCGGTGCCGGCCACCACATCGAGCAGGGCCAGACGCCGAGCCGCGGCTCGCTCCGGGTCTTGCTCGCAGTCTACGAGGGCCCGCAACATCGTGATGACCCCGGGGTCACGCTCGGCGGCAAGGATCATCGGCAGCGTGAGACGCCCTTCGTTCAAATCGGCCAGGGTTCCCTTGCCCGTCTTGCGAGGGTCGCCGATCAGATCGAGCACGTCATCCACCGCCTGGAAAGCGATGCCGAGCTGGGTGCCATACTCGACCAGTGGCCGGCACCCTGCGGCGTCGAGCCCCCCTGCGCGTCCGCCCGCGAGCAGTGCCCAGCGGAACAGCGCCGCGGTCTTGCCGTCCACGATGCGCAGCCATGCCTCCCGGTCCGCCACGACCTTGCCCCGGCTCTCGAGCTGCGCGGCCTCCGCCACGATCATCTCGTCAATCGCGTCGAGCAACGCCGCTAGCACGTCGTGCAGCCCGGTCGTCTGCACTCGGCGCAACGCCTCGACGAGAAGCCAATCGCCCGCGAAGATGCTGGAGGCATTGCCGAACACCGCCCTTGCCGTGGGGCGTCCGCGACGCTGCTCGCCCAGGTCCACGACGTCATCATGCAGCAGCGTGGCGCTGTGCACGAGCTCGACCGCGACGGCCATGGCACGGGCGCGGTCGTTGAAGCCGTGACCGAGACGCGACGCAAGGGCCACGCACATGGGGCGCAGCCGTTTGCCCCCGGCGTCGACGAGCATGCCGGCGCTCTGACGCACGATGTTGTCCTCGCGGGGAAGCGCCGCGAGATCGAGCTCCACGGCACCCATGTCGGCATGCACCAGGCGCGCGAGGCGATCGAGCCTGCCGGACAGGTCGTCGAGCCCCTGCGTCCTGCACAGCGAAGCGAGGCGGGGCACGACGGAGCTGCGGGGAAGGGACGCGGCGGCGGACAGCGATGTCACATTGACTCCTTGCGCGGCAAAGCGCTCGTATGTTTCAAAAGCTTTTGAATGCGACATAGCGTCGAGCCCGCGCCGACACAAGCGGCAACCGCACGATTTCCGCCCCGGGCACCTCCAACGTCCCGCCCTGCCCCTCTGCTATCCTCTCCGCCCATGCGCATCGCCGTTTCCCTCGACCGACGTCATGACCCGCTCGCCGATCAGCACGACCCGGACCAGGGCTGGTCGACCGGTCCCGGCCGCGTCCTGCTCCTGCCACCGTCCGCCCCCACGTCGTCCGCCCTCGTCCACGCCCTCGATGACGGTCAACCCGACGACGCAATCCTCGTGCTGTACCCCGCAACGGCCACGATCGCGGCCGATCGGCTCGACCCGAACGATACGGAGATGCTGGATCCCAGGAGTGATGCGCGCATCGAGGCGTCGATCGCACGCGCCTCCGCACTGCTCGATGCAGAGCGCCTGGACGAGGCTTACGACGCTTATGCCGCCGCGGACCGGTTGATGAGCGAGGAATACACGCCCCGTCGCGCCGAGGTTCTGGTCTGCATGGCTGCCATCGAACGGCAGCGCGGACGCCTGACCGAGGCCGGTCTGCTCCTCGACCGGGCCCTCGCCTGGTTTCCAGGCCACCTCGGAGCCCTCCAGGCTCGCATCGACCTCGCGCATCGCAAAGGCGATGCCGTCACCGCCGCTGCGCTCCGTGCGCGAACCGTCGCGTTCGCTGAATCCGACGACGAGCGAGCCGCGCTGCTGCAGTCCACCGCGGACGACATACTGCTCGCCGCAACGGACTGCCTCGCCCGCGCACGAGCGCTTCGTCCCGGCGACCGGTCCATCCTGGAGCGGCTCAAAGCCATCCATGAGGCGTCCGGGCGCTACGAGCACGCTGTCAACGTGGCCGTCATGCTCGCCGAGTCGATGGCCGACCCGTCGCTTCGCGCACGCACGATGGTGGGAGCCGCCGATCTGTGTCGCGACCGGCTCGGCCATGTCGACCGCGCCGTGGCGCTGTACGAAGCGGCCATCGCGGATGATCCCACCATCGCAGGGGCGTTCGAGTCCATCGAGACGGTCCTGCTCGCCAGCCAGGACTGGGCCGGCGCCGAGCGCGCCTATTCGCGCCAGCTCGAACGTCTCGCTGAGCGCGGCCTCGTGACCGAGCAGAAGGAGCTCCTGCGCAAGCTCGCACGGCTTCGAACCGACCAGCTCGACGACACGACGGGGGCGATTCTGGCCCTGGACCGTCTCGTCACCCTCGACCCGAACGACCTGGATGCGCGGCACAACCTCGCGACGCTCCTCGAGCAGAGCGGGCAACCCGACCTGGCGATGCGATGCCTCGAAGTCACCGCCCGCGTGGCGCCCACCGACCCACGCACCTTTCAGGCCATGCACAGGGTTGCGTCCCGCGCCGGCGACATCGACCGGGCCTACTGCGCCTGTGCGGTCCTCGTCCACCTGGGCGAGGCCGATCTCGACGAGCAGATTCTCTACCAGCAGTACGCGCCCGAGTCCTCGCTGCCGTCGCTGCAACCGTTCGACGACGACGCCTGGGCGCTGCTGCAACCTGACGATCACGACGAAGCGGTCGGCGAGGTGCTGCGCGCCATCGAGCCCGCCGCGGTGGCGCTGCGGATCGAGGAGCTGCGGGCCCAGCGCAAGCTCGCCGTTGCCGACGGCAAGGACGTGCAGAAGCCGGAGACATCAACGTTGAGCGCGGTTCGTATGGTGCAGTGGGCTGCGCGCCTGCTCGCCCTGGAATTGCCCGACATCCTCGCCCGCCCTGATGACATGCCCGGCGGCATCGCCATGCTGCCTGCCGAGCGCCCGCTCGTCGTGCTCGGCAGGACCGCGCTGTCCGGTCGTTCGTTGCCGGAGCTGGCATTTCTCGTCACCCGCGAGCTTGCGTATGTCCGCGCCGCCGGCAGGATTCCGACGTTCTACAAGTCCCTTGGCGACATGAAAGCACTGGTCGTCGCGGCCATGGAACTTGCTTCCGCCCGTGCGCCCCGCTCCCGCAACGCGACCTCGATCGCGAAAGGCCTCCAGCAGAAGCTTTCGGAAGCGGACAGGGTGCGTGTCGTCGAAGCGGTCGAGCGATTGACTCGGGACCGAACCCAGATCGATCTGATCCGCTGGGGGCGGGGTGTGGAGCTGATCGCGTGCAGGGCCGCGCTGGTCGCCGCGGACGACATCACGGTCGCGGCGAGGATGCTCGCCGTGGATGGCCGCGCGAGCGCGGGGCTTTCCGCGTCGGACCGCGTTCGCGATCTGACCGGCTTTAGCGTGTCGCAGCGGTTCTTCGCGCTGCGGCGCCTGCTGGCCGCGCCCACTCGTGGCGGGCAATAGCGGCGCATGCCCGCACAACGCCGCAAGCCACGCTACGAGCACCGCGTGTAGGGCAAGCTCCGCCAGAACTGCCGCGTCGATGACTGGCGAAACGCGCACGTGGTACCTGTCCTGCATGGGATACGCGAATCGCCCTTCAATCATTTTCGCACGTTGGTTCCTACTGCCTGGCTGCGCCGCTGGCGCCTTGTGGCTCGCGGGCTGCGGGGATGATAGCGAACAAGGCGCGCCGCCCCCGTCGTCTGGTGCGTCGTGCTCGGTGCAAGCCCAAACCGGCTGCGATCCGGGGCTGGAGTGCCAGGCGGTGGCGTCGGGCGGAACGGGCTGTTTCTGCTCTGTAGACAAGCAGACAGGCTGCGAGGGGACCCCTGGCACGGCGTGCCAGCCCGTGGTCGGCGGCAACTCCGCTTGTTTTCCACCGGTCACGGTGACCGGCAAGGTATTCGACCTGGCAACAACGGCTCCGGTGCAAGGAGCACGGGTGGTGGCGCGTGATGTCAACAACGGCGCCGTGTCCGGCGTGGCCGTTTCCGACTCAGCCGGGCGATACGAGCTCGCGGTGCCGGTTCCGCATGACGCCGACGGGAGACTGCACAGCTTCCAGGTGTTGCTCCGCGCGGATGCCCAAGGGTATCTGACGTTTCCGCACGCTCCGCGGGTTGCTCTTCCCATCGATCTGGCGCAGGCAACGGGCGATCCCCCCATGGTGACCGGCTCGGCGACGGACATCGGCATGCTTGCGCTGCCGAGTGCGTCGGGCATGGGAAGCGTGTCCGGGACGGTGCGAGCGGATGCGCCGCGGGGCACCCTCGTCGTGGCCGGAACATCGACGGGTATCGCGGATCATGACGGGACCTATGAGGTCTTCAACGTGCCGGCCGGCCCGGTTCAGGTGAGCGGCTACAAGTCTGGATTGCAGCTCGACCACGCCACGGCCGTCGTCGAGGCGGGCAAGGTGACCGAGCACGTCGACCTCACTGCCCTGTCCAAGCCCCTGGCCGTGGTGTCCGGCAAAGTGGATATCGTCAATCCGGGTGCCGGGTCGACAACGAGCGTGATCCTGGTCGTCGAAGACACGTTCGACCCCGCGATGGCGAGGGGCGAGGCACCTGCGGGGCTTCGCGCGAGCGACGTCACCGGCACCTGGAGCATCCCGGGGGTGCCGGATGGCTCCTACGTGGTGTTGGCGGCATTCGAGAATGACTTCCTCGTGCGCGATCCGGACACGAGCATTGGCGGTACGGACCTGGTGCGCGTGGCGGTAAGCGGCACGAACGTCGACATCGCGGAGGGTTTCAAGATCACGGGCGCGCTGGATGTCGTGTCACCGGACGGTGAGCAGGAGGTATCGGGGACACCAAAGTTCGTGTGGGTCGACGACGCGGGGGAGGATCATTACGTGGTGGTGGTCTATGACGCCTACGGGAACCTGGTATGGGAGAACGACGCGGTGCCGGGGGTCAATGGGGACAAGAACGTAACGGTGCAATACGGAGGTCCTGCGTTGACGCCGGGCATGCTGTACCAATTCCGCGCGACGAGCATCAAGAAAGGGGGGGCTCCCATCTCGAGCACAGAAGACCTGCGCGGCGTGTTCCTCTATCGCTAGAGGTGGATCGTTCCCTCGGCCGCCATCACGACTTCTGATAGAGTTGGCGGCACTCATGGGAACGAGATCATCCGGACCAGGCGGCCCCGTCCGCAAGGCGACGGCTCGAGGCGACGACGAGATCACGGCGGCGACCGGAGGGGGCGAGCTGCGCGAGCAGTTCCGTGCGACGGTCGACATCGCGCTTCAATCCCCTGACAACCAGCAAGCGTGGGACCGTCTCGAGCAGATGGGACGCTTGCTGCACCGTGTGGACGAGGTGGCGGCGGTCTACCGGTCCGTCATGCAGCACGCCATCGAACCCGCGATTGCCATGTCGGTGGGTGCGCGAGCCGTGGCTTTCCACGACGAGTGGATCGACAACAAGGCGGCGGTGGTCGACATTCTCCAGCGCATCCTCGACATCGATCCGGGCACGCGGTGGGCTTTCGACCGCATGTCGCTGCACCTGACGGCGGCAGGGCGCTGGGAGGATCTGCTCGCCCTCTACGATCGGGCGATCGAGGCGGCCTCCGACGCGTCGATGAAGCTTGCATTGCTCGAAGAAGCAGCGCAGCTCGCGAAGGACTGCGCGGGGCAGACGGAGCGCGCGATCCGCTACCTCGAGGAGGTCTTCGCGGTCCGGCCCCAGGATCAGCAGAACGCCTCGGCGCTCGAGCGGCTGCTCCGCCAGCAGCATCGGCATCGCGAGCTCATCGACTTCTGGACCGCGAGGCTGCCGGTGCTGGCCGACCGCGACGCCCTGCAGACACGCCTGCAGATCGCCGTGTGCTGGCTCGACAATTTGCATGACCCCGCTGGCGCTCTCGAGACCGTCAAGCCGCTGCTCGAAGACGACTCGGCCGTCGGGGCGGCATGCACGTTGCTCGAACGCATCGTGGCTTCATCCAGCGCGACGCGGGATGTCCGCACCCGAGCCATGGAGCTGCTGGGCGCTCGCTACGATCGCACCGAACGGTGGGTCGACGTGGTACGCGCACTCGAGCGTGCGCTGACCTTCGCGCAGCGCGAGGAGTGCCTGGAGATCCACAGCGAGATTGTCCAACGCCTCGTCGAGCACGACAAGCATGCCGAAGCGCAGGATCACCTCGCGGCGCTCATTGCGCTCGACGCGGGCATGTGGAACGACGCGATGCTCGACCGTGTGCTCTCCGGCGAGTTCGACGAGGTTGTCGCGGGGTGCAGGCCGCGGATCGACAGGAAAGGGGGCAGGCGCCTGTTGCACCGCGCCGCCGCCATCGCGGCCAACGAGATAGCGGACAAGGATCGCGCGATCACGCTGTATCGGCGTCTGCTGGAGGATTCGCCGGACGATCTCGACGCGGTGTCGCGCCTGGTGGTGCTGTATCAGGAGAGCGGGCGCCTGGCCGACCTGCTGGAGCTGCGACGACACGAGCTGAGTCTTGCAGGACAGATACCGCAGCGTCTGGCGTTGCGCCTCGAGATCGCGCAGCTTCTCGAAGCGACGGGCGATCATCAAGCCTCGGTGGCCGTATTGCGGGAGAACCTGCAGGAGTCCGCGGACCACGAGGCCACGATAGACGCGCTCGTCGGTGCTCTGGAGCAGCAAGGCAACCACGCGGAGCTCGGGCAGCTTCTTCGCGACCAGGCGGCGCGGGTCGAAGCGCTCGGCCGCCGCGACCTCGCCGCGAGCCTCTGGCAGAAAGCAGCTCAGATCGCCGAAGTTCATCTGCGCGACACGCTGGAAGCGGTGGCTTGCTACAAGCGTGTCGTGGAGCTGGCGCCCAACGTCGACGCGCTCGACGCGCTGGCCCGCATCAGCGTGGACCGCGGGCAGCATGCCGCCGCCGTGGAATGGCTCGAAAAGCGTCTGGCCCTGACCAAGCCTGGCAAGCGAACGCAGACGATTGCGAAGCTGGCGAAGGCCCATGCAGGGTCCGGCCAGCCTGCCCGCGCGCTGCGTTGCCTCCAGCAAGGCATCGAGGAAGACCCCGGATCGCTCGAGCTGCGTCGTCTCGCCGCCGATCTGCACCGCCAATCATCGAACTGGACCGATCTGGTGCGGGTGCTGCTCGATGGCGCGGCCCTGGTCGACGATCCGAACGTCAGGTTCGATCTCCTGGTGGAAGCCGCGGACGCGTACCAGTGGGAGCTGGACCAGCCTGCGGACGCCGTCGCTGTGTTGGAGCAGGCGGTCGCGATTCGTCCTGCGGACCAGGCGGTCCGCACGTCGCTGGCTGACGCCCTTCGCGCTGCCGGCCGGTACGACGAAGCCCGCGCGCTGGCCGAGTCGATCATCGAGGAGTATGGCAGGCGCCGTCCTCCCGAACGAGCCGCGCTGCACCTGCTGCTTGCGCAGGTGCTGCATGCGCAGGGTCAGCGTGACGAGGCGATCCGGCAGCTCGAGCTCGCGGCCAGCATGGATGTCGCCAATGCTCGTGTCCAGCAGATGCTGGGGACGACATACCGGGAGGCAGGCCAGCTCGATCGGGCGGAGCGCGCGTTCCACGCGCTGTTGTTGATTCTGAGGCGCCAGCGGGCGCGGTCGGACGGCAGGCCAGGACGCGCCGCCATCGGCATCGCGGAGACCTTGTTCGAGCTGCACCGCGTGGCGCTGGACCTGGGTGCCGCGGACCGGGCGGCGGAGAACCTGGCGTCGGCGTTCGACACGGCTGCGCAAGACGAATCGGAGGCCCGCCGCCTGCTCGGCATCTTCCGCGATGCGGGCAGCTTCGACCTGCTGCTGCGTGCGCTGGAGCAGCGCTTGACGCGCGCGGAACGCGGCAAGGCGCGCGCCGCCATCCTGTCCGAGATGGCCGAGGTGCTTGAAACCTCGCTGGCGCAGCCGGCTCAGGCCTTCGAATGCGCCCTGCAGGCTGTTGCCGAGCAGCCGTCCAGTGCAGAGCTCCGCGCCTCCGCGCAGCGCCTGGCGCGCCGTGTTTCCGCGGTCGACAGGTGGGCCCGCGAGCTCGAAGCCCTCGCGGCGTCTGCCCTGGCCGAAGGGGATGCTGCGACCGGCTGCGATCTGCTGCTCTGCCTCGGACAGCTTTGCGAGAGCGAGGGACCATCCCTCGGGGACGCGGCAGCCTGCTATGCCCGCGCGGAGGACACGGGCGAGCGCCTCGTCGATGTCTGGCGCGCCATGGCTCGTGTCGCAGGCCGTCGCGGTGATCGCGAAACCCAGCTTCGCGCGTTGCGAAAGCTGGTCGACTCGGCCATCGACGACCTACCCGATCGCGATCGAGTCGAAACGCTCTTCTCGCTGGCCGAGATCGAGCTTGCGTCCGCCGAAGACGTCGCAGCCGGCCTCGCCACGATCGACCTCGCGCTTGCCGCGGCCCCATCGTTTGGGCGAGCCGCACGCGCGCTCCGGGGCGCGATGGACGTTGCCCCGGACGACGAGCGTGTCGTGAACGCGCTGGAGCGTGTTGCGAGATCTGCGGGGGACCGCATGCTGCTGCTCGACGCGCTCGAGCGCAGGTTGCATCTCGGCACGGCGACGCAAGCCATGGCGCGTGAAGCGGTGGACCTGGCGACGCACCTGGACCAGCCAGGGCGCGCCACCGCCATCTTGTCCCGCGCGGTCGACCTCGCCCGGATCGAGATGGGTGACGCCGCCACCGCGTTGTGGGCGCTTCGTCTGCTGGCCGCCAGAGCCCGTCAAGCCAACGATGTACGCGCGGCGGTGCAATGGATGAGCGAGGCTGCCGAAGTCGCGGAACCCGACGAGGCCAGGCAAATCTGGCTCGATGTCGCCGCGCTCAGCGCCGACCAGCTCGGCGACTTGCAGCTCGCCGTCGATACCTACGAACGTCTACTCGAGCTCGATCCGAGCGACCCTGCGGTCTGGCGCCCCATGCTCGAGACCGTGCGCCGGACGGGAGACACGCGCCGGCTGGAGAAGATGCTTTCGACCGCCGCGGAGGCGGTGTTCGACGCCCAGGAGCGGTCGAGCCTACGGCTCGAGCATGCGCGGATCGTGCTCACCGACGCCGCCAGGACGGACGAAGCCATCGGGCTGCTGCGCGCCATTCTCGACGACGACCCGGACCATGCCGAGGCAGCGGCGTGGTTGGCCGAGCTGCTCGATCGAACGGGGCGCTACGAAGACCTGGCAGCGCTGCTCCGCCGGCGAATCGACGGCGCCCGCGATCACCGCGATGTCGACGGCGCGGTGGCGTGTGCCTTGCGCCTGGGCGCGCTGCCGCTCGCGAGCCAGCGTCAGGTCGCCCTCGATGCATACCGTTTCGTGCTGGAGTGGGTTCCTGGCCAGGCCGACATCCTTCGCGCGACGCTGCCTTTGCTCGACCCGGTCGACGATGCAGGGGAGCGGGCCGAGACCCTCGAGCGGCTGATTGTCACCCAGACCGATCCCGATGCGATCGACCATTGCCTCGAGCTTGTCGCGTTGCGGCGCGAGCTGGGCGACCAACAGGGGTTGGAACGGGCGTTGGATCACGCCTGGCAGGTAGCGCCCGAGCATCCGCAGGTGCGGGCCGAGCTGCGCAATCTGGCAGAGGATCTGGATCGAACGGCGGACAGCCAGCCGCAAGACGCCGTGTCGCACCTGCTCAAGGCGGCGGCGATCCTCAAGGATCGTCTCGGCGACCCGGCGGCGGCGGCGTCCGTGGTGATCCGAGCCAGGTCGCTGCGCCCCTCGGATCTCGGCCTGCTCGAGCTGCTGGTCGACTGCCAGCTTGCGAGCGGCTTGCTCGACGACGCCCTCGATCACACGAGCGCCGCGATGGAGTCGATGCGAGGCCCCGTGTCGGACCGCATCGCGATCCACAGGCTTCGGGCTCGCGTGCTGACGGCGTGCGGCCGGCACGACGAAGCGGTGCGCGAGCTGGACGAGGCCATTGCGCTCGGGGACGCAAACGCGGCGACCGACCTGTACCAGGCGCTGGTCAAGTCCCGGGAGGCGGCTGCGGAGAACGGGGACCGGGACGCCGAGCGCGCCGCGACCCTCCGCCTGTCGGACGTCCTGCTCGGTATGGGCGAAGGCGATCGCGCACGCAACGTCCTGAGCCGCTGGATTGCTTCCGAACCGGACGACGTGGTCGCGATGCGCAAGCTCCTGAAGATCGACCGCGAGGCCGGTCGGTGGCAGGAGGTGATCGATGCGTGTGCCAGGCTTGTCGCGATCGAGACGGGGCCGGGGCAGGTGGATGCGGTGTTGCAGCTCGCGGACGCGTGCGCGGCCGACGGTCGTCCACGCGACGCCCAGGAGCACCTGGAGCATGTGCTGCGAGCCATGCCGGAGGAGGTGCGGGTCCGGGCCAGGCTGCGCGAGCTGTACGAGGCGATCGATGCGAGGCGCGAGCTGTCCAATCTGCTGATCATGGAGGCGAACCTTTGCGCGGAGGAGTCGAAGCGATTCGATCTGCTGCGCGACGCCGGCAAGCTGCGCCTGGGCGATGCGGATCAGACGGCCGCGGCCATCGGTCCGCTGTCCGAGGCGCTCGAGATCAGGCCGGAGGATGTCGAGGTGACGTTGCTGCTCGCCGACGCGTACATCGGTGCGGGCCTGATCGAGGAGGCGGTTCAGCTCCTCCGCGCCGCCATCGATCGGCAGGGCGGAAAGCGCAGTCGCGAGCTCGCGGCCTTGCAGCATCGCATGGCCCGGGCAGCATCGTCCACCGACCGCACCAACGAGCTGTCCTGGCTCGCGGCCGCGTTCGAAACCTACCCGCAGAACGGCGATGTCGCCGCCGAGCTCGCGGAGCTGGCGACGGAGATGGGGCACTTCGACGTTGCCCTCAAGGCGCTGCGATCGATCGCCACCATGAAGACGGCCGCTCCGATCTCGAGGCCCATGGCCTTCCTCAAGCAGGCTCGCATCGCGCATCTGCAAGGCGACAATCGCAAGGCGGTCTTCCTCGCGAAGAAGGCCCTGTCGGAAGACGCCTCGTTTGCGGAGGCGCAGGAGTTCATCCGCAGCCTGGGAGGCTGAACGGAGACGCTGCCGGGGGCCCTGCCGATGTAGCGAGAATCAGGCTGCGAAGCGTGTCTGCCCAGGTAGACCTGGACAGGTCCGCGGGCTTGCCGGCACTCCGATGCAGGGGTCGAGGCGGCGGGGTCGTCGATGCCCGTTCGTCGGTGTGACGACTCGCTGTACCTCAGCCCTTCGCTCCGCGGTCGCGAGCAACGGAGCGACGTGCAACGCATGGCGACTAACGACCACGTCATCGTCCATGAATGCGACGCCTCTCGGCCGCGCCTGGGGAGGAGCAGCGCATGGCCTGCAACGGGGGCAGGCGCCGGCGTGCGATCCCCGCTTCGGGAGCCGCGCCGCGCCCGGATGGACACAGCTTGACAGGAGAGCGCGCCTGGCATTGGCTGGGCCTCCGTGAGTCCGCGAACCGTCCGTGCAGTCGGCGCCCTGGCCATCGTCGCGCTGGTATCGATTGCCTATTCGCCCGTGATCGGTGCTGGATTCGTCTGGGACGACGACCAGAACGTGACGGACAACGCGACGCTCCGGTCCCTGTCGGGGCTCGGGAAGATCTGGAGCGATCCGCTCGCCAACCAGCAGTACTACCCCTTGACCCACACCTCGTTCTGGCTCGAATACCACGCTTGGGGGCTGAATCCGACGGGGTACCATGTCACGAACGTGGTGCTGCACGCGCTGGTTGCCGTGCTGCTGTGGGAGATACTCCAGCGGGTGGGGGTCCGCGGCGCGTGGGCCATCGCAGCGATTTTCGGGCTCCACCCCGTTCATGTCGAGTCCGTTGCCTGGGTGACGGAACGAAAGAACGCGCTGTCCGGGGTCTGGTACATGATCGCCGTGCTCGCGTGGCTGGCGTGGCAAGGCATCGACGAGCGACCGCACGGCGCGGCGGTGAGCCCCGGCCGCCGATGGTACTACGCGGCTTCGATTGCCGCCTTCGCCCTCGCGTTGCTCTCGAAGACCGCGACGAGCATGCTGGCCCCGGCGATGCTGCTTCTGCTGTGGTGGAAGCGCGATCGGATGAGACCGCGCGACGTGCTCGCGCTCGTTCCCTACTTCGCCCTCGGCGCCGGGGCCGGTGCCCTGACCGCCTGGCTGGAGGTCCACCATGTCAACGCTGCCGGCTCCGAGTTTGCCCTGCCGTTCTGGAAGCGTGTGCTCGTGGCCGGGCGCGCGTTCTGGTTCTACATTGGCAAGGAGCTGTGGCCTCACGAGCTGGTGTTCGTCTATCCGCGTTGGAACGTCGAGGGTTGGAGCGCATGGCACTACGCCTGGCCGGCTGCCGCGGCCGGAGCCATCGCAGCCGCATGGGCGCTGCGGCGAAAGGTGGGAAAGGGACCTGCTGTAGCCCTGCTGTTCTATGGCGTTACCGTGTTTCCGGCGCTCGGCTTCTTCAACGTAGCATATCACCGTTTCAGCTTCGTTCAGGACCACTTTCAGTACCTCGCAAGCATCGGAATCATCTCGCTCGTGGTCGGCGCCTTCCTGCGCCTGGCGGACTTGTTGCCAAAGCACCTGCCGGCCTGGTCACCGAGGCTTGTTCTGGTGTTGGTGCTGGTGGCGCTCGGCGCACGCAGCGCGAGGCAATGCCTCCTGTTCCGGGACTACGAGACGCTCCTGCGAGATTCGGCGGATCGGACGCCTGACGCGTACCTGGCCGCGTACAACCTGGGCTTGCATCTGCAGCATAACGGGCGGGTCGCCGAAGCGGTCCCGTACTACAGGCAAGCCGTTGCGGTGCGCCCGCGGGACCCTCGATTCCACAACAACCTGGGCATTGCGCTCGTCACGCTCGGGCAGGTCGACGAGGGGGCCGATCACCTGCGTCTTGCGGCGCAGGCGGCGACACAAGACCCGATGGTGGCGCTGAACTACGCGTCCGCGTGCTATGCGGCGGCCAGGTGGGCCGAAGCGGTCGCGGCGTACGAGGAAGCGCTGCGGCGCAAGCCGAATTGGGCGCTGGCCGAGCGCAACCTGGCGTGGCTTCTCGCCAGCGCTCCGGCGGATGATGTCAGGGACGGCCAGCGCGCGCTGGCGTTCGCCAGGCTCGCGTGCGAGCATACGCGCAAGCGGGTCGCGGTCTGCCTGGAGACGTTGGCCGCGGCCACGGCCGAGACGGGCGACTTCGACGGCGCGGTCGACACAGCCCGCAAGGCCCTGGAACAGGCGCGGCGGGAGGGAGAGCCCGCCACGGAGGCACGGCTCGTCAGGCAACTGGCAAGCTACACCGAGCGGAAGCCCATCCGCTCGAAAGGCGCCGCGGAGCCGGAATCGCCCGCGCCAGCCCCTTCGGACGGCAGCAACCAGTAGACGACCGGGCAGGCACGGCGGTCGACCTCGTCTCGGCGCATCGCTCGCTTTCGTGGCGCTGAAAGGCCCGTCGCGCAAGCCGCTACCATACTTGCGCGGACAGGGCTGGAATCGGGGTGACGAACGGCCGATCGTGTGCGCGTCGCGGGACGGCGCGTGGAGGCCGGAGGCCGAGAGCGCTGGACCACCCCGCACAGCGTCGCAACCATCGAATGGCGGGCCGTCGAACCGGCGTGGACGAACCTACGAGCCTGCGTCGGTTTTCCACCGCCCCGCCAATCCCACGCCGACCCGCGGTTCGGAATACGGTCGTGAGTCCCAATCGACGGTACCACCGTCGATCCGAGTACGGTTGTGAGTCCCAATCGACGGTACCACCGTCGATCCGAGTACGGTTGTGAGTGCCGATCGACGGTACCACCGTCGATCCGAGTACGGTTGTGAGTACGGATCGACGGTACCACCGTCGATTTTGAACGGATTAGTAGCTCACCGAGGCGGTTCCACAGCAACTTTGCAGCCACAGCGAAACGGATTGGACCAAGCTGTGCGGGAGTGGAGAGCCAGGCACGAGCCCTCGGGCGCGTGCGGCAAGGCCAGCCATCACGGGCTGGGTGCGGTGCACGGATTCGCTGCGCGGGTGGGTGGGAGCTTGGCGGTCCCCGACGGTATGGCGCGTGCGCCGCACTGGTGCATCAGAGGTTGTTCAATCCGAAGCCGGGTTGAAGTAACCGTACGGGGTTGGCGGCAGGCACGCAGTGAAACGAATCGTGGGCAGCAACCCAGTGGATGGAGACAAGGTCACCGGGAAGGCATCGAGCCGGAGGGTGCCGGCGCCAGGATCGTGTCGCGTGCCTCGTCTCGCGCGAAGCCGTCGGGGTTCTCTGCGAGGTAACGGCGAGCTTCCCGAGCTGCGGCGGACTGTTCGCCAAGGCGCTTGAGCGCGCGAAACCGCTCGACCCTGGCATCCGGTGCGAGGGGCGAGGACGGATACCGAGTCAACAGCGCGTCCAGCGTGCTGACGACGCTGCGGTCGTCTCCCCGGCGTTTCGCCTCCATGGCCGACTGGAAGAGACGGTTTTCGTCGGCCAGGCTGCTCTGGGGCAATGCCTTGTCGGGGCGAGCACCCGCAGGCGGACGCGCAGAGGGCGACGGCTCGAAGCGCGGCCCGGAACTTGCGCCGCCCGGGAGCGCGCCGTCGGAAGCGGGCTGCGGGTCTGGGACGCATGCGCCGTGTCGACCGGCGCGGATGTGCTTCGCGCTGGAGGCGGCCCCGCTGGCTTGCGTGCATCGTCTGGCCGGACGGCGCTTTGCGAAGGCGGCACAACCTCCCCAACAAGCGTGGCAACCGTCAGACCCGCGGCCTTCCAACGCTCCGCCGGATCGTCCTCCGCACGGAAGCTCATCGTCCGTGCACCATCACTTCGGAGCCTGAAGGATGCCGCGGGCGAACCCGACGTGAGCGAAGCGACACAGCCGGCGACACCAGCCGTGGTGGATGGCCTCGAATCGAAGTGTGTTTCCCGCGTACGGTACGAACTGTGGCCGCTGTCACGTCGTCCCCAGGGCGCAGAGCCGCCGTACCCAGGTGCCTGGCATCAAGCGGTCGCCGGTGTCCACAGGCGTTCTCGTCGAACGAGGCGTCCCCCCGGTGGGCTGGCCCCGGACGACTTCTGGTAGAAAGGAGACGATTGGCGCAGGGTGACCGTCGACTTCGAGACGGCGTAGGTGCCGACGGTCACGCGGACGGCGAAGCCGAAATGCCTGATGATGATGATATGGGGGCCGAACCGGCGAAGCGCCTACTTCCCGCCCGGAGGTGCGTTCCCCCGACCCCCACCGGACGGGTTGCCCGTCGTGCTGGGCCAGTTGCCACCTTGGCCGCCCTTGCCCCCGCCGCCGCCTCCTTTCCCGCCACCGCCGCTGCCCCCCTTGCCGCCGCCTCCTCCGCCTTTGCCCATAACGATGCCCATGACGATACTCCTTTCGTTGATGTTCCACGCCGGGTGTCGCCGGCGCCAGGGCAACGCCCGAACCGGTACAGCCATTCCTGCCTTTGCCGGCCGGCACGCAGGTCAAGCGTGAGCACCTCGAACTGTGGGATGTTGGTGCCCTTCGGACGTTCCCTTTCCACAGGGGGTCTATTCGGGTCGTGCGCGCATTCGCACACAAGGACGACACCACCAGCAAGACGCTTGCCTTGTCGCCCGATGAGTGACGGCGACTCGGTACACGTCCGGAGCTTCATGTTCGACGTCGTTTGTCCCCACCCACCGGCCAGCGCAAACGAGTTGTTGCGCAAGTTCTTCGGGCACGGGTTCGGTTGGCAGAATCCGCGATGCGGCTGCCGGCAACGCAGCGTCAATCTTCGCCAGCGCCTTGTCCAATACCTTTCAACCTGCCGACGAAATCCGGCGAGCTGACAGGATCCTGCATGGTAGCATCGCTGGCCTGGAGCAGTTGCTGCCCCAGCCGCGCGAACGATGTAGAGCCAAGACAAGAAGCCTACCCTCAAGCGGTCGTTCGCGCGCTTGCATCCGGCCGTGGTTCCCACGAATGACACGGTTGCGCGGTCGTCGATGACTTGTCGCATGCCAGGCTCCGCCAGCCCGGTGACAACCTCGATGCGCCTTCCGCTTCGGCTGGAACCCGACCCGGTCAGGTGCACCGGCGGTCTTCTTGCATTGTACAGAACGACCGCTTCTGTGTTAGGGGTGGACCATGGCGGTATCGGGAGTGTGGCACCACTTCAAGAAGCTACTAGGTGAGGCGCGCAGCGAGCGGCGCGAGCAGCGACAGCGACACGCCCTGCTCAAAGCGGTCCTTCGCTCCGTGTCTCAGCACGCAGCGATTGCGGCTGCCGACATCGCGGGGTCGAGACTTCCGCCTGGGGAGATTGCTGCTCATGAGGGCGTGCTGTCCAGCATTGAAACGACCCAGGCCCAGCGCCCATGGCAAGCGCTCTCCACGATCTGCCGTCGGCCTGTCAGACCCGGTACCCATGCGACGTCCTAGGAAGAGTGAGTAGTCCCATGCCCCAGACAATCATCCTTGCCTCCATCGGTCCGGTTCAGGATTTCATCGCTGCGGCGCGGCGGTGCCAGGATCTGTGGTTCGGATCATGGCTGCTCAGTGACCTGTCCAAGGCGTTCGCCCGGGCTGTCATGGAGCAAGTGCCCGGGCCGGCGCCGCACGAGGCCATCGTATTCCCCGGCGCCACCTCGGCACAAGCGCTCCGGGCCGGCAGTGACGAGCTCGTGGCGAACAAGATCCTCGCGCGCGTACCGACCGATCTTGCGGGGGCAGCGCAGATCGCCAAGGAGGCGCGCGAGTCGATGCGCGGACGGCTAGCCTGGCTTCGCGACACGATCTTCGACAAGATCGGTGTCAACGACCCGGAGCGAGCGTCGAACTTCCTGCTCGACAGGGCCAACGCGCAGGTGCTTGACCTGATCGAATGTCACTACGTGTGTGTCGAGGAAGACGCCGCCGGATACGAGCCGGCGCGGAAGAAGGCGGAGTCCCTCCTGGCCGCCCGCAAGGTTACCAGGACGTTCTCGCCGGTTACGTGGGCCGACGCCGTACCGAAGTCATCGATCGACGGGCTACGCGAATCCGTGCTGCTCGAACGCGTCTACGACAGGCCGGCGGAGTGGCTGCGCACGCGCTACGGGCTGCGGCCGCACGAGCGGCTCTGCGGCGTGGGGCTGCTGAAGCGATGGGGCGACGAGTTGGACGTACGGCGAAAGATGATTCACCACCGCTTTTCGAGCACTTCCCATGCTGCGGCGCTGCCGTTCCTCGTGGGGCTCGCCGCTCGGTTGCGCAAGGAGCCGGAAGGTGACCTCGCCCGGAGGCTGGCGGAGTTTCGCCAAACGGTCGAGCACACGCTGGGAGACGTCGGCAGGCAGGCTCTCGAGTCTGCTCCACGCGCGCTCGACGGCGTGGGTCACATCGACGGCGAGCTCCTGTTCGAGAGCCGAATCAACGAGCTCGCCCAGGAAGCCGGCACGGCCGGCACGGATGCGGTGGCCCGCGTCCAGCACTCCCTCCGGCGGCTGATCGCAGCAGCAGGAATCAGGCCGTCCGCGCCGATCCCGTACTACGCGATTCTCCTTGCCGACGGCGACCGGATGGGCGCAGCCATCTCTGCGCTCGGCGACTTCGACAAGCACCGGGAGCTATCGATTCGCCTCGCGAGCTTCGCGGGGACGGTGCAAGAAATCGTAGAGGGGCACCTCGGTTCGCTCGTGTACTCCGGCGGTGATGACGTGCTGGCCTTGTTGCCGCTGCACACGGTCCTGGCTTGCGCCGATGATCTGAGGACTGGATTCGCCGCGCGGCTTGAAGCATTTCCCGGCAAGCCGACGCTCTCCGTGGGCGTTGCGATTTGCCATCACATCGAGGATCTGGGCGCAGGTTTGGAGCTGGCCAGGAACGCGGAGAAGCTCGCCAAGCGTACCCGGAATGCGCTTGCCATCATCGTCGACAAGCGAGGGGGGGCTCCCCTCGCTGTCGATGGCAGTTGGGCGAGGGCGCCGGATGACCCGACGGACCTGCCGATCCAGGAGCGGCTGGCGCTGTTCCGCGACATGTACCTGGACGGTTCTATCTCCGCCAAAGCGGGATTCGAGCTGGCCGAACTCGGCTGGACGGTCGCAGTCGATGCGCCGGGTTCCCGAATCGACGCGGCAACGCTCGATACGATTCTCGACGCAGAAGCACGCAGGATCCTCGCACGAAAGAACGAGGCGGGAGGCAAGAGCGCGCTGGGTGCTCGCGTTCGAGACCTGCTCGACAAGCTGACGATGAATCGCCCGGACCGTATCGGGCGGGAGCTCGTGGTCGCCCGGCTGCTCGCAGACGCGTGGGCTCAGGCCCAACCGGAGGATGCACGATGACTGCTTGGACGATTACCCCTCGGGATCCGCTATTGACCCGCGATGGCAGGCCGAATATCGGCCGAAGCCAGAGCCGCACGCTGCCTTTTCCCTATCCCAGCTCCGTAGCGGGAGTCGTTCGGACCCGTCTCGGCACCGACCCGGATCGCGGCTTTGCGCTTGCAGACCGCGTCGCAGACCTGCTCCGAGTATCGCTGAAGGGGCCTCTGCTGTGGGATGGCACCGACCTGCAGTTCCCCGCACCGCGAGACGTGGTGGTCTTCCGCGGCCAAAAAGGCTTCGAATTGGCGCCGCTGGTGCCAGAGAAGGTCAATGACGCGGTGTTCGACGACGACCTGCCTGCCACTGCGGAGTGGTGTCTGCCCGTGATGCGGCCGCTTCGCGACGAGAAGCCAGCGACCGACGCGCCGGCGTTCTGGACGTGGGACTGTATGCGGCAGTGGCTGGTGCGTCCCGCCGATGAACGATGCAGCGTGGATATCTCGAAGGGAATGCGAACCCTGCCGCGCGAAAGCCGGGTGCACGTGGCGCTTGGGCCGACCGAGACAGCCGTGGAGGGAATGCTCTTTTCTACGTCCGGCCTCCGGTTCTCTGGAACTGCGGCCAGCCAGCCGGAATCGGAGTCCTGGCGTTGCCTGTCGAGCTGTGCGCTGTGGCTCGAAGTCGACACGCCGAGCACCATGGCTGATCGCGCTCTCGCCCCGGGGTTTGCCCCGATGGCGGGGGAGCGGCGGATCGCCCTGTGGGAACCCTCGCCACGAGGTTGCCCTGACGTCCCGGAGGAAGTAGCCGAGCACATTGAATCGGGCAGCTCCGCATTGGTTCGGGTCATCCTCGCGACGCCTGGGATTTTCGCGTCCGGCTGGCGTCCACAATGGCTGCTCGCTGCGCCCGACGGAAGCGGGCTCAGTGTGAAGCTGATTGCAGCGTGCGTCGGGAGAGCTGAAACGGTGTCGGGCTGGGATCTGGCGACGGGCCGACCCAAGCCAACGCGGCGATTAGCGCCATCTGGGAGCGTCTTTTGGTTGGAGCTTAGCGGGGCGGCCGCCGAGCGCAGGCGCTGGCTCGACAGCATCTGGATGAGCAACGTCAGCGACGCGGCACAGGACCGTACCGATGGATTCGGCCTGGCGCTGGTAGGAGTAGGACCATGAGAACGTGGAAGCATCTCGACGAAAAGCTCCCTTCGCAGAGCGATACATGGGTCCGTCGCACGCTGGTCTGCCGCTTCTTGACTCCGGTGTTTGGGGGCGGTGTGGAGCCGCGAAAGTTTGACTCCGTCACGCCCGTGCGCGCGGCGTCGATCCGCGGCCAGCTTCGATTCTGGTGGCGTGCGTGCAACCCGAAGGGTTTGCGCGATGTCAGCGATCTCAAGAAGGCTGAGACGCGAATCTTCGGCGGCATCGCTGATTCCGGGCCGACTGCGAGCCAGGTACACGTCGCGGTCAAGAAGCAACCGCGGCGGCCGTCGGACCTGGCCGTGTACGTCAACGGCGAACCCTTCGCGCTGCAGCCCAGAATGGACGACCTGGCCTATGCGGCATTCCCTCTGCGGAGCAGCGATGAGAGGCACACCCACGATGTTCTATTCGACTACGGGGAAGAGAAGTTCGAGGTCGAAGTGGCCTGGCCGAAAGCGTCGAAGGCTCACGACGATGTGACGCACGATGTGGAGGCTGCGATCTGGGCCTGGGCCCAATTCGGCGGGCTCGGAGGGAGAGTGAGACGAGGGCTTGGAGCGGTCGCGGTCGAGGGGGTGGTGGGGCTGGAGGAGGGCTGGGCGAAGTACGTACGCCCGGTATCCGCCCCGTGGCCCCATCTGGGACCGATCGAGTCGAGCTTGGCGAAGGCGCCGAAAGCTTTCGCTTCCGGGAGGGAAGCGCTCGGACATCTGCTCAAGGTCTTCCGGAAGCTCCGTCAGGGCGAGATTGGGCGGAACCCGAACGGCGCCAGGATACCTGGCAGGCCCGGTCGTTCGTACTGGCCGGAACCGGACGCCATCCGACGGCTCTACAGGGGTGTCGTCCAAGGGCCCCATACCCGGCCGCTGAGCAACGTCGACGCCTTTCCGCGCGGCCAGTTTGGCGCGCCGATCATCTTCCACTTCAAGCAGGAGCAGGGCGGGCGCGAGCCGCCGGATGTGACATTGGTTCCTCAGGATTGCCACCGTTTGGCGTCGCCGCTGATCCTCAGGCCCAACGCGTCGGGGAAGAATGGCGTCACCGCGTTGGCTGTCAGACTATGTTATCCTTTCCCGCTTCAATGGGAGCTTCTGGAGCGGGAACGCAAGAAGGCGTCCGTGCGTGTCACCGTAACGCAGCAGGAGGCGGCCGGCATTCGTCCATTGTGCAGGAATGGGCAGGGGAGCGTCGACGTGGTCAGGCGATTCCTGGACGAGCTGAGCAGGTCTTGAATCGGTGTTTTGGGAGGTCCATCGATGAGCACTCACCTTGTGTTGATCCATGCGTTGTCACCTGTGCATTGCGGCACTGGCCAGGGCGTCGGCGGCATCGACCTGCCGATCGCACGGGAGCGCCCGACAGGGATCCCGCTGATCCCCGGCTCGAGCTTGAAGGGCGTGCTCGGAGCGCGCGGGGAACGGACGGATGACGACCACATCCACGTGGCAGCATTCGGGCCTGACACGAACGAAGCTTCGGAGCACGCGGGTGCGCTTCAGTTTGGCGACGCGATGCTCCTGCTCCTGCCGGTCCGGAGCGTCCGAGGGACGTTCGCGTGGGTGTCGTCACCGTACCTGCTGAGGCGCTTCCTGCGAGACGCTCTCTACTGCGGAGTCGCGCTGACGGCGCTCAACCAAGAGCCCAGAGATGACGAGGCGTTCGTGACGGGAGACCGGCTTGTCGTCACGGGGACCGGGGGGGCGCCTGAGAAGGTAGTGTTCGACGACTTCGACTTCACGGCGAGGAAGTCAGACGAGGTTCGAATCTTCGCGGAGAAGCTGGCAGCGATACTCCTGCCCAACCAACAACCGGCGCAGAAGCACTTGACGGAGCGTCTTTGTTTCGTGTCCGACGACGTCATGCGCGTGCTCTTGCGAACGTCGATGGAAATCACGGCTCGAAATCGCATCAATAACGAAACCAAAACCGTCGAAAGGGGGGCGCTTTGGACGGAGGAAGCGCTGCCCGTCGAATCGATTCTCTACGCGGTGCTCGCGGTGACGCCGGTCGGGCGGGGAAAGCGCAAGAACGGTGAGGCGCGCCGGTCCTACACGGATGTGGAGTTGGTGCAATACCTGCGGGGGTTGATGTCTGGCGGAGTGGTGCAAATCGGCGGCAAGGCGACGGTCGGGCGTGGCTTGTGCCGGGTGGAGGTGCTCTGATGGCTACACGGGACCAGCAGCGTGCGGCGCTCGCTTACAAGCACGTGAGTGCCTACGTGGGCGACGACGACAACGTCAAGAAGCGCGCGAAAAAGTATGCCACGATCGTGCACAAGCTGCCTGCCTTGCTGCAGACCTCCGGGCTTTGCCAGGCGCTGCACTTCGTCGCATCTCGAACCGACACGGAACAGAGGTCGTATATCGACCACCTTGCCGAGCAGCTCAGCCGGGTCGACCCGGGCATCAAGGCGCGCGAAGATCTACTCAAGAAGGCGCGCGAGGCGAATCTCGACGGATACCTACGCTTGACGGATGAAGCCATGGCGTGCTCGGCCTGGTACCGTCGGCTCGTTCAATCGCTCCTCAAGATTGAGATGGGCGAGGGAGACGACTGATGCGACGCTCTGCGCTGGTGAGTCTGCAGCCCCACGCGACGACCAATGCGTCGTTGTGGCTGGACGAATACCTCAACGACATCACGGACGGCGAAAGGATCCGCATTCACCATCTGGAGACGCTAAAAGAGGTGCGGGTGCCGGAAGGATACGCCGACGCCTACGAGCGGAGACGTGTCGCGCTAGGTTACCTCGACGGAGGCTTCACGGGCGGAACGACCCGGTTCTTCGAGATGAAGCTCGTTGGGCGGATGGTTGTTGGAATCGGAGCAGCCTCCGTGCGGGAGACATCGATCGCCTTGCTACGACCGTGGGGGGTGCCCTATGTTCCAGGGTCCGCCCTCAAGGGGCTGGCGTCCCACGTGGCGCACCAGGCTGGTGGCGAGTGGAAGCGAGCGGAGAAGCCAGGAGAAGAGGCGGGGGCCTTGCATCGCCTGATCTTCGGTGACGTGACGGGTGGAGGGTCAGTCGTGTTCCACGACGCCTGGTGGCAACCCCAAGGGGATCGGCTGCCCATTTTGGCTGACACGATGACCCCGCACCACACGAAGTACTACACATCAGGCGAGGCGGCTGCCCCTCTGGACACGGACGAGCCGAACCCGGTGAGCTTTCTGACCTCGGCTGGCACCTACCTGGTGGCGTTGAGCGGACCACCGCAAGCGGTGGAGATCGCGGAGTCGTTTCTAAGGCGTGGTCTTGACGCGCTTGGTATCGGCGCCAAGACGGCGGCTGGCTATGGGCGTGCGACGCTGGAGGCGAGTCGGTCGCCGGTGGCGCGGAAGATTGAGTCGCTCCGTGGCCGACCGGTTACGCCGGGCACGGTGGCGCAGGTCGCCAACGAGATTATCAGCATCGTGCGTGGCACACCGGAAACGCCGTGGGACCGTGAGGAGGTCGGCGCGGCGCTCCGGGATGTGCTGGCTCGGAATGCCAGGATCTGGCTCGAATGGCTGCGAAAGTCGGAGCGTACGCAGGAAGAGAAGCAGTGGTTTGGCGCGGCATTGGAGCAAGGCCATCTTCCCGAACGTGCGGAACGTGCCGAGCGACCGCCTGCGCCCGCCCACGCCCAGCCTGCGCAAACCGGCGGAGCCGTCTGGCGGAACGCGGAGGCATGGGCAATCGTCGAGAAGACCCGCACGTTCGTTATCGTGCGACTCGACGGCAAGGTTGAGAAGGAAGACGTCGGCAAGCTGACGGCGGCGAAGCCGGACGCAGAGCTTATCGAGGAGCTGAAGGCTCACGGGGAGGCAACCCCGTTAGGCGTCGAGGTGCTTGCCGAGGTGAAGAACCGTGTCAAGCTCAAGGGCCTGCGGAGGCGGCGTGGTTGACAGGCCGCGTGTGACCCGCCAATCCATTGCAAGCGCCCGTCACCTCATTTGCCGGCGCCAGTAGACTCGGCTCTTTCCCTTTCGCGTTCTTGAGCGACACCACCTACGAGATGGGGCTCCGCGTTGTCTGCGGGCGGTGAATCTGGGTGCGCGGGCGTCCGGCTTGCAAATCGTCGAGAATCCGAAAGAGCGCCGTCGAGGCGGGGCATCTACTGCTCAAACGGCGGGAAGACCCAGCCCAGGTTTTCCATTGCCCGAAGGGGAACGCCATCTCTGCGGGCTTCGGCGCCCCCTCCCGCCGCCAGATGGCGGCCGGCTGTCTCAATCCCCCGAAGGGGAAAGCCGTCTCTGCGGGGCTCATAGGAGAACTTGAGCTCGCCTTCGGGGATATCGTCTCAATCCCCCAAAGGGGAACGCCATCTCTGCGGGGGACACCATGATTGCGTGGTTGGAGATGGAGGTGTCGCGTCTCAATCCCCCGAAGGGGAACGCCATCTCTGCAGGACTCCACCCCCACCCCCACCTTCCCCCGCGAGGAGATCGTCTCAATCCCCCGAAGGGGAACGCCATCTCTGCAGGGCGATGGGGAGGTACACGCTGCTAACCTGGCCGGCGAAGTCTCAATCCCCCGAAGGGGAACGCCATCTCTGCAGGGAACTATGCGCTTCAAAGGCTGAACGTTCAGCTGGAGAAGTCTCAATCCCCCGAAGGGGAACGCCATCTCTGCAGGGGCGAGGGCGGCAGCCCTCGACCCGCACGGTCTCGACGACTGTCTCAATCCCCCGAAGGGGAACGCCATCTCTGCAGGACGACCCGCGAGTCGTAGTGGTCCGCGCCCCAGGGGCGTCTCAATCCCCCGAAGGGGAACGCCATCTCTGCAGTGACGGGCACGCTCGCGGCCGCGATGGCCGCGAGCGGTCTCAATCCCCCGAAGGGGAACGCCATCTCTGCAGCAGAAAGGGAGTGTATTGCTGCGGAGACGTACAGGTAGTCTCAATCCCCCGAAGGGGAACGCCATCTCTGCAGGAGCCGCCCTGGTGGCGGGTGCGATCTCTGCCACGGTAGTCTCAATCCCCCGAAGGGGAACGCCATCTCTGCAGGGCGCGGGCTGAGGAAGCGGAAAGGAGGGGCGACAGAGTCTCAATCCCCCGAAGGGGAACGCCATCTCTGCAGGAAACCGACATGATAACACCCTCGATACCGTCAGTCGTCTCAATCCCCCGAAGGGGAACGCCATCTCTGCAGGTGCGATGGGGGCGCCGAAGAGATCGCCGTTAACTTGTCTCAATCCCCCGAAGGGGAACGCCATCTCTGCAGCACCAGGACCTTCGCGATACCATATTCGACGCGGCGGTCTCAATCCCCCGAAGGGGAACGCCATCTCTGCAGGGCAGATGAGGCCCGGCGACGTGGAGACGTCGCTGCGGCACGTCTCAATCCCCCGAAGGGGAACGCCATCTCTGCAGGAGACTCCGATGGGGAGACACAAACCGCGGGTACAAAAGCGTCTCAATCCCCCGAAGGGGAACGCCATCTCTGCAGGTCCGGGCCACCTGACTCACTGTCAATGATGTCGCACACGTCTCAATCCCCCGAAGGGGAACGCCATCTCTGCAGGGGAAGGATGGACCCTCGTGTACGACACGAGGAACGGTGTCTCAATCCCCCGAAGGGGAACGCCATCTCTGCAGGGAGGTGGACCGTCAGGTCGGCCCTGTTAAGGGTCGACGGTCTCAATCCCCCGAAGGGGAACGCCATCTCTGCAGGGACTGAGCCCGTTCTCGAGCTGTCCTGCTAACCGAATCGGTCTCAATCCCCCGAAGGGGAACGCCATCTCTGCAGGCGCGTCGAGGCCGACCTCGGCGCGATCGATGATGAAGTCTCAATCCCCCGAAGGGGAACGCCATCTCTGCAGGGGTGGCCAGTGTGGCCCGTGATCACTGGGCGGCGCTGCGTCTCAATCCCCCGAAGGGGAACGCCATCTCTGCAGGAATAAACGGGAGGCAGCGGAAGCGCTGCCTCTCAGAGGGTCTCAATCCCCCGAAGGGGAACGCCATCTCTGCAGGGAAGATGTCGACCGCGCGCTGGCGATGCGCGCAAAAAGTCTCAATCCCCCGAAGGGGAACGCCATCTCTGCAGGCAGGGCGCGGGGCGGTGGGACGGAACCGCCCTGGTGGTCTCAATCCCCCGAAGGGGAACGCCATCTCTGCAGACCCGATTGTTTCGGGGAGGTGCACTCGAACAGGTGTGTCTCAATCCCCCGAAGGGGAACGCCATCTCTGCAGGTTAAACCACTGCATCCCTTCCACCCCTCACCCCCATCGTCTCAATCCCCCGAAGGGGAACGCCATCTCTGCAGCTGCGGAAAGGCATGATAGGGAGTGCGCGAAGGAGCGGTCTCAATCCCCCGAAGGGGAACGCCATCTCTGCAGGCCGCCAAGGCGGCGTTGGCAGCCACACCGCCTGCACGCGTCTCAATCCCCCGAAGGGGAACGCCATCTCTGCAGAAGGCGTAGAGGAGGCTTCCATGTGGAGCACATGGAAGTCTCAATCCCCCGAAGGGGAACGCCATCTCTGCAGGCGCTGTTCTTTCGATGCCCTCGTGCTAGGAAGCGCCTGTCTCAATCCCCCGAAGGGGAACGCCATCTCTGCAGAAGTAAAGCCCGCTCGTTCTGGGCGGCCGCGCGGGTTCGTCTCAATCCCCCGAAGGGGAACGCCATCTCTGCAGAATAGAGATGAACATTCGTCCTACTATCGAGGGATTGTCTCAATCCCCCGAAGGGGAACGCCATCTCTGCAGGTCGTGTCCATCGGACCGCATCGGCGCCGCCCGGTACTGTCTCAATCCCCCGAAGGGGAACGCCATCTCTGCAGATGCCGCGGCTCTCCGTAGGCGAGCTCGTGCGGCGGAGCGTCTCAATCCCCCGAAGGGGAACGCCATCTCTGCAGAAGAGATCATCGAGGAGGCGAGCAAGTCCGCCTAGTCGTCTCAATCCCCCGAAGGGGAACGCCATCTCTGCAGTGACCGGGTGGGAGCCGCCCGGTATTGGCTTCGCAGAGTCTCAATCCCCCGAAGGGGAACGCCATCTCTGCAGCCCTGGTAGGGGGCGCGGTTGCGGCGGCTGCAGCATGTCTCAATCCCCCGAAGGGGAACGCCATCTCTGCAGTGTTGGAAGCTGAATTTCCAAAAGACGCCGCCGCCCTGTCTCAATCCCCCGAAGGGGAACGCCATCTCTGCAGCCACGCGCTCCAGCGCGTGGATGATCTGCTGGATGACCGTCTCAATCCCCCGAAGGGGAACGCCATCTCTGCAGGGCTACCCCCGCAACGCATCGGAACAACGCCCAAAAGAACATGCCCGTGGAGAACCGGTTGCCAAAGAGCAGGCCGGGAGGCCAGCCCAGTCCCGCACGAACCCCTCCAGCCTATCAGCTCCCATCTGGTTCGTCAATCCTTTCATCGCCTTGCACACCCCCACCGTCCGTGGAGAACCGATCCTGGAAAGGCTCCGGCGTCCCTTTCCGGTGTTTCCAGCTAGACTGCAACGGCCGGTACGGGACCCCATCCATTAAGAACCTTCGCAGCCCCGCCACCTGCCGCTCGATCCTCCGCCGCCAACTCACCCTCCCTCCACCCTCGAGCTCCTCCCCAGGGCCGTCCCGCCCAAGGCGCATCGATCCTGCCTCGCCCTCCGGCTCGTTCCTCAGCGCCGGCGCTTGCTTCATCATCATCTCTTCCCACCATCCCAGATACCGCCGCCTGCCCTCCCCGGTCAACCGCACCGCACCCGTTCCTTCCACCCTCTCGAAATCCTCCTCCCCAAGCTGCCGGTTGTTCAGCAGCGACAGCGTGAACCGATCCACCATCGGCGCACGCAGCTCCTCCACCAGATCCAACGGCAAGGACTCCCTGCCATACCGCAACCCATGGATCATCCCGATCCGAAGATCAAACCCAGCCCACATTAGCTGACGCGCCACCTCCGTGCCGGCCAGCGTGTACCCGAAGCTCAAAAGCGCGTTCACCGGATCTTTCGGCGGACGCCTCACCCGCCCCGGAAATGTCCAAGGCTCGCTCAGCATCTCTCCGAACACCTCGAAGTACGCCGCCGACGCCGCCCCTTCGAACCCACGCAACGTCTCCACGTCGCCCTCGCTCCAAACGCGCTTCTCGAGCTCCCCTAGCTTCTCCGCCGCGGCTCGGCACCGCTCCGATCCGCGATCGGCCCCGCGCCGCTTCAACAACGCGCGTTGCCCCGCGATCTTGCTCGCCACAATCGGCCGAGCCAGTTGCAGGCGCTTCGCCTCGTCGTTCCACGCCGACGCCTGTGCAAGCAACAGGTACACGTTGCCCGATTTCGCGCTGGTGATCGTCCCGCGCCATCGCCCAGAGCTCGAGTGCAGCGACACGTCCACACCCGCATCCAGCAGACTCGCGATCGCTGCACCTGTCAGCGTCACCGGGCCGTGCAGCGCCACGTGCGAGATGTCCGCGACCGGAATCGCCGCGACCTGCTTGCGCTCGCGCAGCATCACCAGCCGTTCGTTGGCGTGCCGCACGAGCAGCGTCGGATCCGTGATCACCAGCGGCCGCGTGCCCTTCGATTGACCGTCCGCCATGGCTCCTCCTCGCCGCCTTGGTGGCTCAAACCTCGAGGATGAACTTCCTCACGCCGTCCACCTCCACCCGTCGCAGCGTGCCGCTCGGCGTCTCGAGCTGCGCTTCCCCAGCCTCCTCGAGAATTCCGTCGAGCTCCTGCTCCACACCCCGG
>Ga0272446_1000619_pt1 | contig 54659 bp, 58 predicted proteins | sample YNPCB0061_FD_194587 | JGI IMG/M metagenome (GOLD analysis project Ga0272446, IMG submission 194587) | Hot spring microbial mat communities from Yellowstone National Park, WY, United States - YNP-CB-006-1 | ecosystem: Environmental > Aquatic > Thermal springs > Hot (42-90C) > Sediment | place... | reverse complement strand
CCTATGCTGTTAACCCTCCCATGCAAGAGCCGTCCTGAAAAACAAAACCCCCGTGCCCTGCGCCGCAGTGGACAAGTACCCGCAACTGTGTATGGGCACAAAGGGGCAGAATCTACGGCGATTACGATCAGTGCCAAAGACTTAGAAACCATGATGCGCCGCCATCGTGTGGTTGTGGGCAATACCCTGATCGAGCTAGAAATGCAGGACGGCGACCTCAAAGAAAAGGCGCTGATCCAAGATTTGCAAATGCACCCCTGCAAAAACGAAATTTATCACATTAGCTTTTTTGCGATCGCCAATCAAAAATCCATTGAACTCAACATTCCTCTGCATTATGTAGGCGTGCCTGCGGGAGTTAAGGCTGGGGGTTCTATGAACATTCTCAAAAATGAAATCCGTGTAGCCTGTCCCCCCGATAAAATCATCGACAAATTAGATGTGGATGTTTCGCACCTAACTATTGGTAAGGGGATTCATGTGGGCGAATTGCCACTACCTGAGGGCATCAAAGCTATCTCGGATAGTTCAGTGCTAGTGGTCACCATCATGCGTAAGTAACTCAGCTCTATCTGATTCCCCTAATGCAAAACATATTTGGCTGGTTAGAGGTATTTCTCCAACCCAAGATGCTGGTAATTATGGGTTTTGGTTTTGCCTCAGGACTGCCTCTGCTCCTCACCAAAGATACTTTGCAGGCATGGATGACCAAGGACGGCATCGCCATTGAAACCGTAGTTTGGTTTTCTCTGGTCAGTTTGCCCTACTCCCTAAAATTTCTGTGGTCGCCCTTGCTAGATCGCTTTGTACCGCCTTTTTTGGGACGACGGCGGGGTTGGATTTTACTATTACAAATTGCTTTGATGTTGGCGATCGCCCTGATGGCAAGTCAAAGCCCCAAGCAAAGTCTAGAACTGCTCGCCATCATGGGGGTAATTGTCGCTTTCCTCAGCGCCACCCAAGATATTGTGGTGGATGCCTATCGTGCCGATATTCTGGAAAAACACGAAGCGGGAGCAGGGGCGGGGATCGCCGTTTTAGGTTATCGGCTGGCTCTACTGACCACAGGCGCATTGGCGTTTGCCCTCGCCGATGTCATTGGCTGGCAGTGGGCATACCTGATCATGGCAGGCTTGATGGGGATCGGAGTGGCGACAACGCTGTACAGCAAAAATCCGCCTGCAGAATCCCCTACTACGATTACTTTGGTGGACGCAGTCTGGAAGCCCCTTGAGGAATTTTTCACCCGCTTAACCATCAAAAAAGGACTGTTTATTCTCCTGTTTATTTTGCTGTACCGTTTAGCGGACTCTCTGGTGGCGGTGGTGGCTACGCCCTTTTTGCTGTCGCTGGAATTTACGCAGACTGAGTTAGGGGCAGTGCGGGGTGGCATCGGTCTAGTGGCAACACTGGTGGGCACGCTGGCGGGTGGGGCGGTGTTAAGCAAAATCGGCGTGAATAAATCCCTCTGGATTTTTGGCGTTTTGCAGGCGGTGAGTAATGGTTTTTATTGGCTGTTGGCAGTGGTGGGACAAAACTCTGCGGTGATGTTACTCACTGTCAATGTGGAAAACTTCTGTACAGGTTTGGGAACGGCGGCATTTGTCGGCTTTTTGATTACCATGTGCCATCCGCAGTTTTCGGCAACCCAATATGCCCTGCTCTCCAGCTTGGTGGCATTGAGTCGGGATATAGTGGTGGCTCCATCAGGGGAAATAGTAGAATTTCTGGGCTGGCAGGGCTTCTTTGCTATGAGCATCCTTGCGGCTGTTCCGGGACTGATTCTGCTTCCCCTGTTTGCCCCGTGGCGCGAAGAGAATTAACCCTTGGTCAGCACTAAAATGCCCATCATGCCTCCAGCGATCGCATAGTGCATGGCTGAAGCGAAACCGCAACTCAACGCAAGCTGTTCCTGCGCTCTGCCTTGTGGGAATCTCAGCAGGCTGGGGAAAATATAGGCATATTCCTGTTCCATGCCATACAGTTTGGCGGTGGGAACTACAATGTTCCTTAAATAGAACTCTTGAAACTGCCGCCACAGGTAGTTGTCGGGTAAATGGAAGTCCAGAACTACCGCTCTCCCTCCCTGCTTGAGCACTCGATACATTTCTCGCAAACACTGGTGCATATCTACCACATTCCTTAGTCCGTATGCGATAGTAACGCCATCAAAGCTGGCTGAAGCGAACTGCAAACTCAGCGCATCTCCCACTTGCCATTGAATGTATTGTTGGACATGGGCAGGGAACTTGTGCTTGGCGATCGCCAGTTGTGATTCGGCAAAATCCACCCCAATCACTCTGCCCGTTGGCGCTACCTTTTGTGCCAGCAAACCTGCCATATCGCCACTGCCACAGCACAAATCCAGCCACAGCTCGCCTTGCCATGGTTCAGCAAAACGCAGTGCCATTTTTTTCCACAGGCGATGACTGCCCAAGCTCAAACTGTCATTTAGCTGATCGTAGATGGGCGCAATGCGATTAAAGATGGAATTGATGTCTTGAGCTGATGGATATTGCATACCTACTGCCCAATGGCGATCGCACTGGGTGCTTGTCCTCTGCGTCCAAAAATTGCCTTAGGTCTCAGCAGGTGCTTGAACAGCAGCCACAGCGAAACCAGTTCATTCGGAGCATTTTGGCGTTTCCATTGCCCAGGGCGACAGAACAACAATTCCACCAATTGCCTCTGGCGTGCCAGATCGACATTGGCAAAATTCACGCGCACAACAGGAAACTCCTGCTCAGGATCGGTTTTGGTAATCATGCCATCCAACTTGATGCCATCTTCCATCAGTTCCAGTTCCACAGGAATTGACTGCTCTTGCCCTAAGTGCGGAATGCCCGATTGGGTCAAAAGAAGTACCGCTCCATCTTCGGAAAGCATCGAGGTAATTCCCCAGAAAGTCTGATTTTGGCATCGCAAACACACTACCCGTCTAAGATAGAACCACTCGTAGGCATCGGGCTTGGGCAAGTCCAGCATTACCAAAATCGCAATCCCCAAGAGGAAGAGATTGTAGGAACTCCACCACCAGCCCAAATCCAGCCCCTTGGTGTGTTCCGATCCCCAAGCATAGCTATTCAACTGCATCACGCACTTACCCAAATTGATCCACAAACTGATGGCGGTGAGAATGAAGAGAACGATCAGGGGCAGAGACAAGTGCCAATTAAACCTCAGGCGATCGCTCTGTGTGCCTTTGGGCGTAACCTTAAATCCCCTGCCAAAAGGATTGAGCAAGGTGCGCAAAACCGTTAGCGACAGAGGAATGCACAGCACCACATCATAGATGTCGGAGAGGAAAACGGAACGGGTGTGATAGCTCAACCACGAGAAAACCAGCAGATTCACCACATAGAAGGGCAGGAAATGGAAAATTACTTCTTCAAGGGTTGCCCGCAGGGGAATCACATCTAAAAATGAATAGGCAAGGGGAATCAGCAAAAAGCCCACCCGCGGCAGAGCGGTAAACCAGTGCATGATCCCCGTGAGGTGCGCCAGCCTCTGCATCGGACGCAAACCCTGAATCGTCAGCGGATTCTCTTCAATAAAAAAGGCTTGGAGCGTTCCTTGCGCCCATCTCAGCCGTTGCGTAGTATGTGCCCCCATATCATCGGGAGCCGCCCCCGCACTGAGTTTTTCATCGAGATAGACTAACTTGTATCCCTTTTGCGATAACCGCACAGCAGTAAAATAATCCTCGCTGAGGGAACTGGTAACAAAGCCTCCCCCTGCCTCCTGTAACGCACTACGGCGCATCACAAATGAAGTTCCCGCACACACCACACTATCAGTTCCATCGCGCACAGGCTGAATCTGACGATAGAACACTTCCTGTTCAGGTACGATAATATTTTCCAATCCCAAGTTGCGAGCGATGGGATCAGGGCTGTAATAGCTTTGTGGGGTTTGCACAAGGGCTACGCGCTCATCTTGGAAAAAACCTACAGTTCTGGTGAGAAAGTTCTTAGTCGGTACAAAATCGGCATCAAAACACACGATCAGTTCGCCATTAGTTTTTGAGATCGCATTATTCAAGTTGCCCGCCTTGGCATGCTTATTGTCAGGACGGGTGAGGTATTCACAGCCCAACTCCTCAGCCAACGCCTTGATGTGCGGTCTTCTGGTGTCATCCAAAAGATAGATTTTCTTGTTGGCATAATCCATCGCCTGACAGCCAATTACTGTTCTTCTTAAAATAAATTCTGGCTCGTTGTAAGTGGGAATCAAGACATCTACAGAGGGGCAGAACTCCCCTGAAAGAACCGCTTGGGATTTTGCATCCGCTTCCGATCGCCGATCTCTGGTCTGTACCAAAAGAAACAACTGCAAAGCTCCATTCAAGATAGAAAACATTTCTAAGATAAACAGCCACACACTAAAGGAGCCATTGAGGGGATCGGTCAAGTTAAGAGTCGTCAGCGATCGCCATAGTACATAGCGGAGCGCAAGGATCAGCAGAATAGCCACAATTGCCAGTCTTGACCACACCTTCGGCTGGGGGGAAATACAGGTAATTGCCAATGCCACAATAGAAAGGGCAATCGTAGGAAAGAACAGAAAACCACCCGTTGCCACAGGCACTTGCAACCAAATGGGCGGTTCCTGCTGTAGAGCGCGCAACTGCCAAATAATCGCCTTAATCACTCCGACATGGGCGAACCAGCCCGCCACAAACAATGCACTAAGGAGGACGATCCCCAGCATCACCAGCGTAGCCACATGCGGTCTAAGCACCTGCCGCACATCCGACCCTAAGCTGTGCGACTTCAGAAATAGCATTCTCTCCTCCTGCATTGTGCTAATTAAGACTGCTATACTGTGCCAACACCTCTTGCCAAAAATAAACCTGACCGCCACAGTGAACCACTACTTTGGCATCACCAGCTAAAGACAGCACCTCATCCCTAATAGATTCGCCTGCTACAACTGGGATAGTAACAGTTCCCGCCCGACTGATCAGTCTCGCCCGCTCCCAAGCGCGGCTGATATCGTCTGGGTTGATAGTTCTGGAGACCTCAAGCGCCAGATAGATGTCTTGAAGGGTTTGTTGCGCAGTTTGCAGTTTGCCCTTGACCACTACATCAATCAAAATGGCTTTTTTGTACTCTGTGTCATCCAGCACTTCATTGAGGTGATCCGCTAAAACTTCTTTGGGTAATATCCGCGATCGCTTGAGCAGGCGACCAAAATAAACCGCGCCGTTTTTTTGATAGTGATCCTCTAAGCGCCATCCTTGCAGATCGCCGACATCGCTTTCTAATCTGTCCAAACGGCGCTCGATCAGCTCAAACCGACGATCAATCTCATCAAAGCGCCGCTCAATCAACTCGAACTTGCGGTCAATCTCATCAAAGCGCCGCTCAATCAACTCGAACTTGCGGTCAATCTCGGCAAAGCGCCGCTCAATCAACTCGAACTTGCGGTCAATCTCGGCAAAGCGCCGCTCAATCAACTCGAACTTGCGATCAATCTCATCAAAGCGCCGCTCAATCAGCTCGAACTTGCGATCAATCTCATCAAAGCGCCGCTCAATCAACTCGAACTTGCGATCAATCTCATCAAAGCGCCGCTCAATCAACTCGAACTTGCGATCAATCTCGGCAAAGCGTTCATCCATGCGCATCGTAAGCTGGTCAATACGCTCCCCAAGCTGACGCACGATGCTGGGCAGTGCCAAAAAGTCATCGGACAGCAAAAGATTTCTGAGCTGGCTTTGCCATTCAGGGTTGGCTTTGAGCAGGTTAATTAGATCGTTGAAGTCAGAGACCTGAAATGCCATAGACTACCTTAGGAATCGGGAACTAGAGCATGAAAGTTACCTTTTAAGTGAGACTGTTTGTTAATCAGATTGTTGCAGGTTTTGTTGGCATAATCACAGCCATAGACGAATGGCTCTTGCCAACTCAGGGGAATTTCTAGCAAATCTCTGGCACCTGTAAAGCCTTGCCCTAGAAATAACAAAAAGGCAAAAGAATTGAGGATGATGTGCGCCCAGCGAAAGCGATTGGAGCGATCGCGATAGATGCCTTGAATCATCATCAACGAAATCACCATCAGCACAGCGGCAGTGATCCCAAAATAGAAATGGGACAAATACCAAACATCATCACGGCGAAAGATCGCACCATAAGCCAGGTCGGGGCGAAATATTTTATCTTGGAAGCCAATCAGGAGAATACCAACTGCGGTGAGAATGCCAAAAACAACCGACCACAGCCAATTGCGAGCCAAGTAGAGGAAAGCTAGGGAAATGGCTGTTACCACAAAAAAGGCGACGGTAATAAAAAGTTCTCCTTGCAACTTGTTCCATGCCTCAGCATTCCATTCGGGCGTGTAAAGGGCGCGCACAAAGAACCTAGCAGTGGGATGAGTCATTCCCAAGAGGGAAGTACCTACTACAGCACCAGCCAACCACTTGCCGTACTTCACATGCTCAAAGCCAACTATGGGAGGAATTTTGCTCTTGCCTTCATCTTTGGTTGCAAGGCGGCGTTGCCTTGTTTGCCATGCCATGTTGACTACAATGCCAATCAAGGGGAAAACCACCATTACGGTTAACGAAGGGTGGGCAATGCGCAAATAATCGGTTAAGTCCAAAAAGAACATATTAATACTGCCTGTTGAGACATGAGATTACCCATATACTACGGAGCAAAATAAACCTTGGTTTGATTTTGGCTCTTGCCTCCCATAGTAGCCTACAACTACCAAGAGCGTCCGTTGATGGGTCTGTGCAATGACCGACTTTGTTCTTGTTGTAGCACCATTTCCCGCAAAAATCTAGCGATCGCCCGTTGAGCAAGTTGTGCCAAAATTGTCCCGCCCAATTCCCGTGTCGCAGGTCTGGTGAGGATTTTACCTACCACTGGCAGTAACTCTGGTAACATTTGCCACGACTGCCGAGAGCTGTCTTTTTGCCAAGCTGACCATAGGTGCAATACCCGTTCAGAGAGGGAGTTAATATCTTTAGCTTGTGGTAAAGCCTCTATTTCCCGCACTATTTCATCCACCAAGAGATGCCGCATATACTCCCCTCTATCAGAGAGAATAAAATCAGCAATGCGATCTATGGTGGTAGGCAAACTATTAGCTGGGTTTTGGCGGGCATTGCTGAGCAGGTTCTCTAGTCTTGTCCAGCGAAAATGCCCATCACGGAATAACAGTTCCTGAAGTGCCGTTCGCAACTCGGGAGACTGATCGACCAAAATCCGATTGGCAACATAGGGATAGGCAACCGAAAGTACCTTGAAATCACGATCCACACTCAGAGCGATGCCTTCAAGGGTAACCAAGGAGCGGATGATCAGTGCATAGTAGGCAGGCACTTGAAAGGGATAATCAAACATGATTTGCGACAGTTGATCGGTCATATCCTTGAAGTTCATTTCGGTGAGGCTCTGCCCTGGTGGCGGATTAAACACCTTACTCAGGGCTTGAGTAATCGCTGTAAAGTTGACCTCAGGGCTGAGGAATCCCAAGCGCACATAGTCCTGTGACAGAGCAGAAAAGTCCCGGTTCACCAGATGCACGATCGCTTCAATCAGACCATATCTCTGCTCAGGAGAGACCTCACTCATCATGCCAAAGTCGAGGTAAGCCAGCCTGCCATCGGGCATAACCAATAGGTTACCGGGGTGGGGATCGGCGTGAAAAAAGCCCTGATCGAGTAGCTGTTGCAGAGAACACTGCACGCCCACCTCAATAATTTTTTTGCTGTCAAAGCCTGCCTGCCGCACTTTTTCTAGATCGGTGAGTTTGATGCCATCGATCCACTCCATTGTCAGCACCCTGCGAGCGGTGTATTGCCAATAGATTTTGGGGACATAAATGCCTTCGTTATGGCTGTAGTAGCGGGCGAAACGCTCCGCATTCTGCCCTTCGTGGGTGTAGTCCATTTCTTCAAAGATGCGCCCCGCAAACTCATCCAGAATTCCCGTCAGATTACTGCGAATAAACTTAAAGGTACGCTTCAGCCAACCCGCTATTCCTCGCAGAATGTAGATGTCTAAAGCAATGCCAGCCGCAATATCGGGGCGTTGTACCTTGATCGCCACTGTTTCTCCCGATCGCAACTTGCCCTTATACACCTGCCCCAAAGAGGCGGCGGCAATGGGGTGGTCGGAAATTTCTTGATAGATGCTGTGGGGGTCGTCCCCCAATTCTTCGCGAATGAACTGAAAGGCGATCGCATTGTCAAAAGCTGGTAGCTGATCCTGCAAGTGCGCCAACTCCTCCATATACAGCGGCGGCACGATGTCGGGTCGCGTAGAAAGTGCCTGACCAATTTTGATGAAGGCAGGTCCCAGCCTAGTCAATAGTTCTCTGATTTGCACAGCACGCTTGGGTGCATGTTTGCTGAGCTTGCCAGTAAAGCGATCCCAGTACAAAACGGCAATGAACCAGAGCATGGGGACAAAGATTGCCAAACATCTCGCCCAGACAAGCAAAGGCTTATTTTTGTAGTAGTTGGCGATCGCCTGAATGTCATAGCGATCTGGGCTAAATTTGGCAGGCATAGAGATAGCTTTAAGCAAAACAGCAGTTAAAGATTATCTTAACAATTTAATTGCTGGCGCTAAATCTCTATTTAGAGGGATTAGGCGAGGTGGGGTGGTGTAACCCGCCTAATAGCCCGAGTTTTGTAGCTCTCGCGTTGGTTTTGCATATCAATAGCAATCGCCTCAAAAGCCACTTCAAGGCAACCCAAAGGCACAGTTACTTGGGTTTTCGTAGCAAGCGTCCCCCCCTGCTCCTGAAAATCCACCAGCCAGCGTGGACCATCGAGAATTGAGCGGGTTTGACAATCCTTGATCCACAGCTTGATCGACTGTGGGGAAGCAGTGGCGGGCAGATAGGCAAGCACGGGGATGGGGATACCAGCGATCAACTCACCTTCGGGAATATCCAAAACTGGCAGAGATAGATTGTCCGCTTGCGGGGGTTGATAGACATCAGGCAATCTGTGGAAATCCACCGCTTGGTTTTGCTGGTTTTTTGCCAACAGCAACTGCTCCAGTTCCTGATCCATCTGCGAATTTTCGGCATCGGGAAGGGGGTGGAGTTGTGCCAATTTGTGCAGAAATCGCTCCTCAGTTGCGCTGATGGGGGGCTGAGGCACAAACGGCGGCGTGCTGGTGGCTACATGGGCGCTGGATCGGAGAGGGGGCAAATCTTTGAGCAGGAGTTCGGGGGACAAAATATGCGGCGGATAGGTAACCGCAAAATGCTCGGTGACCCCCGCAAAGCTGGCTTCACCCAACAGCACCGCTTGGCACGGATGGCGGGGCAGTTCGATCTCGAGGTCTAAACTGCCTCCCTGCAATATGTAGCGGCGAATATCTAACAGCGGTTGCAAAGTTTGCGGATTTTTCAGCAGGATGGTTAGTTCCCCACTGCCTGCGGTGGCGATGGGCAGGTTGATCGTAAAGCGATCGCTGACCACAAAGTCCACCGCCTGCAAACGGAACAACTCCAATTTCGTTTCTGTCTCAACCTGCGCAGGGATCACGGCAAAACGCAATGTCACTGTGAAATCATGTGCAGGTACAGTACAGCGCACCAGCCAACTGCCCTCAGTTAGCATAGTAAAGGGAAAGACGATCAGCAGTCCCTCAGAGCTAGTAGTCTTAGTAAACTCTTGATCCCAGCCGTACTCATGGCTGGCTTGACTGATGGCTGGCGTAGGTAAATATCCCATCTGAATATGCACTGAGGTTTGCGGGTATTGACAGCGTACCGCCAAGCGATACTCCCCAGCCAGCACCTCCACCTCATTAGTTTCGAGGAGTAACCATGCCGCATCGCCTTTCTTTTGCAGTCTAAACTCCCAATTCAGCATACATGCCTCAGATTTAGGTTTTGCTTTGGGGCATTTTAGCAAGAGCCATCAGCAGACAAAACAGTTAATAGCCAGCGATTGATCTGGTCGGGCAAAGCAATTTTGTGACGGGTTGTGGGACAAATACAAGTGTGCTGGGTCAGCGCCAGACTCGCCAACTGTCCGTTTGGTTGGCAAATGGCATACTTGAGCTGAAATGTCGTTGCAGTTAGCTTCTGTCCGCTGAGACTAATAGTGATTTGATCCCCTGCATAGATCGGCTGAAAAAAATCAATCTCGGCATGGGTGATGGGGATCGCCTGACGGTCAGATGTGAAAAATTGCTGGAGATCAATGCCAAACTCCCTCAAAGATAACTCATACACTTCATGACAGAGACGGAGCAGACTGGCAAAATAAACTACCCCTGCACTGTCGGTGTCGGCTAGAAATATTTGGCGATCGCAACTAAACGGCACATGCTATAGTCCCAGAGCGGCGAGAATATCTTGGGCATGGGTTTCTGTCTGCACCGCCGTATAGACATGGGTAATCACCCCACTGGGGTCAATCACATAGGTTACACGGCTGGCAATGGGTTGGTCATAGCCCTGCCTCTGCACATCATAGGCACGGATGATACTGCCATCGGTGTCGGCAAGCAAGGGAAAGGGCAGATTGAACTTTTGGCTAAAGTTGTAATGAGATGCCACATCATCAGCGCTTACCCCCAAAACCACAATATCCTTGTCTTGGTAGGCTGAATAGTTGTCTCGGAAACTACAGGCTTCCTTAGTGCAACCAGGGGTGTCATCTTTGGGATAAAAATACAGGACAACCGTTTTGCCAGCAAAATCACTGAGCGATCGCACCACACCAGTTGTATCGACAGCGGTGAAATTAGGTGCCAAGGAACCAACCGATAGAGGCATAACTTTAAGTTAATTTTGTTGCAATAATTATATCTAGAATCTATCAGTACGCCAGACAAATGATAAACTGACAACAATATAGGTACGCTTTATTCCCGTGATTACCCTTAACCTCCTGCATCCCATTGAACTGGTGCCTGTGCAAAGTTGGAACTTTAGCTCAGAGCTAGAGATTTACATTGGGCGCGCCAACGACAACCATGTAGTGCTTTATAGCTCAGTAGTCTCCCGCAGACACCTCACTATTCTGCGCCAGCCTCTGCATTGGGAAGTGATAAATAACGGGGCAAATGGCACTTTTGTGGACGGCAAACCCATCGAAAAAATGCGTGTGGTTGATGGTATGATAGTTCGCCTTGCCACCACTGGTCCCAAGATTCAGATTCGCATTGACGAGCGCAACAATGAGCCAGTTAATCGTGAGGAAACCTTGGGCGATCCTCTGGCAATCCCCCCCCTACCCAAGCCCGCCAAAGCCACATTGATGTTCCCTCCCAAAGGCAAACTGCCCTCTTAGTCAGACCACCACAAACCAGCCCTCAGCGAATTATTAGATTATTTTATGAAGATCACCTTAGAAAAACTCTCCCCCAGCCAAGTTAAGGTTGAGGTTGCCGTTGCAGGTACAAAGTCCAAAGCCATCTACGATCGCACTGTGCAAAAACTCGTCCGCACTGTGCAAGTCCCTGGTTTTCGCAAAGGTAAAGCCCCTCGGGAATTGGTACTACGGCAGGCTGGCACGGAGAATGTCAAAGCCAGCGTGTTTGAAGAACTGATGCGGGAGTCAGTCGCCGAAATCCTGAAAAATCATGCAGACCTCAACATTTTGGGGGAATTTCGCCTAGACAGGGAATCCGCAGATTTACTGCAGGAGTTTCAGGCAGGTCAGGACTTCTGTTTCGCTTTAGTGGTAGATGTATCTCCCGAATTTGCCCTGCCTCAATATACTGGCTTTAATCTGCGCGTGGTTAAAGTCGAGCCAGACCTTGCCAGTAGCGATCGCACCCTGCACGAGTACCGCGTCCGCAGATCCACCCTAGTCCCTGTCGAAGATCGCCCCGCCCAGCTTGGCGATGTGGCAACCTTTGATATGCGGGTTTACGACATAGACAATGACACCGAGCTTACAGAGTTCAGTGATCAGGACATTCAGATTGACCTACAGCCAGACTTTCTGATCCCCGAGATTGTTACAGCTTTGGTGGGGGCATCTGTCGGAGACACCGTAGAGACTACAGGCACACTGCCCCAGATGATGGCAAAAACCGACCGTGCCATTCCAGAGACAGTGCGCTTTGGATTAACCCTGAATGACCTAAAAATGCGGGAGCTACCTCCCCTAGATGATGAATTTGCCCAAGCCATCAGCGAAAAGCAGACGATGGCTGAACTGCGCCAGTTCCTCGACCAAAGAGCCATTGATGAGGCACAGCGACAAACCGAGCGCAATGTCCAGCGCGCCCTCTACGATGCTTTGATCGCCCAAATCAATGTGGAACTGCCCCAAAGCATGGTCGAAAAAGAGATTGACTATCTGGTGCATGAGCAGTTGCAATACTTGCAATCCCAAGTGGACGAAAAGATGTTGAAGCAAGTCCTAAATCGGCAAATGATCGAGCAAATCCGCCAAATGGCTGAACCAGAGGCGATCGCCAGAGTCAAGCGGTCAATGGCGATCACCAAAGTTGCCCAACTAGAGGGCATCAAGGTCGATCCAGAAGAGTTAAATCAGCAAATGGAGCAAATCCTGCCGTACCTAAATCGCAAGAAAGTTGATCCCGCCGATGTTGCCGCCAGAATCAATAGTGAGCTATTAGTAGAGAAAGTTATGGCTTGGCTGATAGAGCGATCTAATATAGAGTATGTCTCTGAAGAAGCTGAAGCCGCTCCTGAACCAGAACCCCCCGCTAGTTAATCCCTATGTCCCAGCCCACCCAATCCGAAATAGTTCCTATAGTCATTGAGCAATCTGGCAGAGGAGAGCGCGCCTTTGATATATTCTCCCGATTGCTCCGCGAGCGCATCATTTTTTTGGGCAGTCAAATTGATGACAATGTCGCCAATGTAATCATGTCTCAGCTACTGTTTTTGGAAGCCGAAGACCCCGAAAAAGACATATTCCTGTACATCAACTCCCCCGGAGGCTCAGTTACTGCAGGTATGGCAATCTATGACACCATGCGTCATGTCCGCCCCGATGTCTGCACCATTAGTATGGGTATTGCCGCCAGCATGGGAGCCTTTCTGCTATCAGCAGGCGCAAAAGGGAAGCGCATGTCTCTGCCTAATGCGCGGATCATGATCCACCAACCTCTTGGCGGTGCAAGGGGGCAGGCAGTAGATATTGAAATTCAAGCCAAAGAAATTTTATTCCTGAAAAAAAGCCTAAATCAGCTCTTGGCAGAACATACAGGACAGACACTAGAAAAAATTGAAGTCGACACGGATCGCGACTTTTTTATGTCTCCCTACGAAGCCCAAGAATACGGTTTAATTGATCAAGTTCTGGTGCGAAACCTCCTGCCCACTCCCGCCAACAGTTAGCCCTGTCCTGCTACCCCCCAGATAACGCCTATGCCAGCCAAGTACGATAACCACCTCAAATGTTCTTTCTGTGGCAAATCCCAAGAACAGGTACGCAAGTTAATCGCAGGACCTGGGGTGTATATCTGTGATGAATGCGTGGAGCTGTGCAATGAAATTCTGGACGAGGAGCTATTCAGTGCCCCCACCCCAGCCCCAGCCCGCCGCGAGCCTGCTTCGGATAAGCGCAAAACCAAAACTCCACCCAGCTTTAACTTCAATCAAATTCCCAAACCCCGCGACATCAAGCGTTACCTAGATGAGCATGTAGTTGGGCAAGATGAAGCCAAAAAAGTCCTGTCTGTGGCGGTGTATAACCACTACAAACGGCTGAGTTTCCTGCAACCTGCACCCAATTCTCGTGGCAGTAAATCCGCCCCCGTCCTCCCCGACGACAATGTGGAATTGCAAAAGTCCAACATACTGCTTATTGGTCCTACAGGTTGCGGCAAAACCCTCTTGGCACAGACTCTCGCCGAACTGCTCGATGTGCCCTTTGCCGTTGCCGATGCCACTACCCTTACCGAGGCGGGCTATGTGGGTGAAGATGTGGAAAACATTTTGCTCAGACTTCTGCAGGTGGCTGACTTAGATGTGGAGAGTGCCCAGCGCGGAATTATTTACATAGATGAAATCGATAAAATTGCCCGCAAGAGCGAGAACACTTCCATCACCCGTGATGTATCGGGCGAGGGCGTGCAACAGGCACTACTGAAGATGCTGGAGGGTACGATCGCCAATGTGCCGCCCCAAGGAGGGCGCAAGCACCCCTATCAAGATTGCATACAGATTGACACCAAAAATATCCTGTTCATCTGTGGCGGGGCGTTTGTTGGTCTGGAAAAAACCATCGAACAGCGCATCGGCAAAAAGTCTATGGGCTTCATTCAATCAGGGGAAATCCAGCCCAGAGAGAGGCGCACGGCGGACATCCTTAAACAGGTGCAACCTGAAGATTTGGTCAAGTTTGGTATGATCCCCGAGTTTATTGGGCGGGTGCCCGTGACGGCGGTGGTCGATCCCCTAGACGAGTCAGCCCTGATGGCGATCTTGACTGAGCCACGCAATGCCTTGATCAAGCAGTACCAAAAATTACTGCGGATGGACAATGTGCAGTTGGAATTTGAGCCAGAGGCGATTAGGGCGATCGCCAAGGAAGCCTACAGACGCAAAACAGGAGCCAGAGCCTTGCGGGGCATTGTGGAGCAGCTGATGCTAGAGATCATGTATGAAGTGCCCTCCCGTAAAGACTTGGTCAAGTGCAGTATCACCAAAGCGATGGTAGAAAAACTCTCCACCGCCGAAATTATTCAGCATCCCTCGGCACTGCCCAAACCAGAGTCGGCATAGCTGGAATTAGCAAGCCATGCATTTAATTCTCTACAGCAAGGCGGGGTGTTGCCTCTGTAGCGCCCTTGAGGAAAAGCTTCAGCAGATCATCAGTGATCCCCAAGGTCTCAGCCTGACCTTAGAAGTACGAGACATCAGTAGCGATCGCCAATGGTATGAGCAGTTTCAGTATAGCGTTCCCGTCCTGCGCCTCCAAGTTGCGGATCAGGAACAGACTTTACCAAGGATGTCTCCACAAATATCAGTGCAGAGACTCAGAACCTTGATACAAAGCTTCGCATAGTCAGCCAATTAGTTTAAGTATTTATACTTACAAGCATCACAAATTCTCCATAGAAGAAAGAGGTAGTAAGTAAAAATTACTACCCCTCTCCAGAGAAAAATAAATGGTTTTGTATATCGGTATTTATGTTCAGGATCTTTATATAAGCTGATCCCGATTGACAATTATATTTTTACTTGAATGCTCAAAAAATGGGGATCACTTAATAATTATTTTATATTTTGGGATTGAACGAAATTTAGCTTCATTAAGTAATATTTCTGATTAAGTGTTAGATTTGCATAATGAAATTAACCATAATTCATCTCCATAGATTGCGGATTGTAAACTTGGGCTCATGGCAGAACCTCAGACCTACTACTTTTTAGTCGCCAGCCAGAAATTCCTGCTCGAGCAGGAGCCGCTGGGTGAATCATTGCGGGAGCGGGAAAAAAATTACCGAGAGCGCAATAAGATCAAGGATTTTTGGCTCATCAAGTCCCCAGCGTTCTTGAATGCACCCAGTATGGCGGGGATCAAATCCCAGTGTCCTCAGCCCTGCGCCGCTGTCATTTCCACCGATGCCAATGTCATCCGCTGGTTGAAACTGCGCTTGGAATTTGTGCTAACAGGGCAGTTTACTGCGCCAAGTGCGGAAATCCCTGATGCGATCGCCTCTTTGGAGTTCTCTGAGCTAAAATTAGATTGACTATACATCTCTACAGCCATGACTAACCCCGTAACCCATGCTTTCTTCATTGGTCGTGCCACAGCAGAGGCTCTCACCGAAAAGTTAGAAGACAGTTTGACTGACTGGCTCAGTGCTGTAGCCAAATTTGATGCCCAGCAGAGACAAAATTTGCGGGAGTTTGTCGAGGTGGTATTGGCAAAAGCTCAACAGAACGATGCCAGAACCGAAACCACGGCGGATATCCAAGAACTGATCGACAACCTGCGCGCCGAAGTCGCCCAACTCAAAGCAGAGCTACAGAAATATCGCAATCAGGGGAACTAGCATTGCCTAGCTCAGCAAGCTAGTGCGGAACTTAAGCTGAGTTCTCAAGTCTTTAGATTAGACCGATATTTCTTGTTTCTAATATTGTTTGCGGCGATCGCCATGAAATTTTCCAAGATTGCAATTTTTACCCTCCTCCTCTGGGGACTGGGAATGCCCCTGTTGGCGCAAAATAATGTAGTGATTTTTGGACCAAGGGAGAACATCCTAGCCTATCGCATTCGCACTTCCCGCCCTCGTGCCGCCCAGAATTTTATTAACTTCTATGCCCCTCTGCCCAAAAACAAAGCCGTAGCCGAACTGCAAATCATTTATCCCCAAGGCATGGCAAGCATTTTTCACCCTGATCGCCTCAGCGTCCGCAACCGCCGCACTCAAGTGGAGTATCCCATCCGTGAAATGCTAGTGGATGAAGAGGTAAGCAGTGTGCGCATTGTCTTTAACTCCCCCATCCCCGCCGAAGCAGGACAGGAGCTAGAGATCACCTCCATAGGCGGAACCAATCCCCCCTCAGGCATGTATCAAGTCCGAGTCAATGTCTTAGGTACTGAAGCCAATCCCCTATTTGTAGTGCTGGGGCAGTGGTTGGTTAGTATTTATTAACAAAAATGTGGGCAAAACACCCTTGTGGTAAACTGCAAGGTCATTAGCAGTAGTGAGGCAAGCATGAATATGGAACTCCCGCCCCCAATTTCACCCCGCCAAATGGACATCCTGCGGGCGGTAACAGCTATGGCATGGGCTGATGGGGTATTAGAACCAGATGAAATAAACCTCATGCTGGACGAATTTGCAGTGTTGTTTGGCTCCCATAGCAGTCCTAGCGAGCAAGAGCGCCTCAAAGAAAGGCTCAGGGAGTATTTAGGACAAAACCTCCCCCTAGAAGAAGTGATCCCCCAGATCAAGCCAGCAGATCGCAAATTGGTGGCGCAGTTGGGCTACCAAGTGATCAACTCCAGCCGTCGCCAACCAGAGGAACCCAAAATCAACCTCGATGAAGCCGCCGCCTTTCAGCGCCTGATCCGCCTATTGGGCTTGTCTGATGCAGAAATAGAAGAAATTACCCTCCTCACAGACGCTTCCGATGAGCCGCAATCCCTAGCTGGGAAAATTCATGAGATACTGCTAAAACATTAGCTGTTCTGCCCCTCGCCAGATGTCAGTTCCCAAAGATGTCAAACCAGCATCTCAGCACCAGATTGCCTCTGCTCCCTTTTTTGTGGGTTTGCCCACAGCATCAGTAGCCAAAGCAACCGCTCAGCTAGTAACACGGCAACACCCCCCAGATCAGGTGATCCTACTGGAAAATGACTGGGGCAATTCGGTCTATTTCATCCTTTCGGGCTGGGTGAAAATCCGTACCTACAATCTAGAAGGCAAAGAGGTAACTCTCAATGTGTTGGGTATGGGCGAAATGTTTGGCGAAATGGCTCCCCTCGACCGCGTACCCCGCTCTACCGATGTGATTACCCTAACCTCAGCCATGATTGGTAGCATCCCCGCTACTGATTTTGTGCAATTACTCGAAACCGAAGCAATGGCAGGCATCAACCTAGCCCGACTCATGGCAAAACGCCTGCGTCAAGTCAATCGCCGTCTGCGCTTGCGGGAGGCTGACAGCACGGCTCGGGTAGCCGATGTGTTGTTGTTTTTGGCGGAAGGGCAGGGTACAAAAAGTTCGCAAGGGATAGAAATTCCCAACTTGCCGCATCGCGAACTCAGTAGTCTCAGCGGACTGGCGCGGGAAACTGTAACGCGGGTACTGGGGAAGTTTGAACGCAAGCAAATAATTCTTAGGCATGGCGATCGCGATAGTCTGTGCATTACTAATCTGCACGCTCTTGAGGATTTAGTGGTCTAGGGAGTGGTAAAATTTAGCTATTTGCTAAGAATTTGTAAATCAGAGAAACCAATGACAGACATTACTCCCCAACAGGTACAAGAGCTACGCAGTAGAACTGGTGCGGGCATCAAAGATTGTAAGAAAGCTCTCGCTGAAACAGGAGGGGACTTTACTAAGGCAATAGAATATCTGCGCCAAAAAGGCTTAGCTTCGGCGGCAAAGAAAGCCTCTCGGGTAACGGCGGAAGGAATTGTGCATAGCTACATTCACTTTGGCAGTCGGGTGGGGGTGCTGGTGGAGATCAACTGCGAGACCGACTTTGTGGCGCGCCGTGAAGAGCTAAAAGAACTAGCGGATAGCGTGGCGAAACAGATTGCCGCTTGCCCCAATGTGGAATATGTCAGCGTAGCCGATATTCCCAGCGAAATTGTGGAGAAGGAGCAGGAGATCGAGTCAGGTAAGGAAGACTTGTCTAGTAAACCCCCTGCTGTTAGAGAAAAAATTGTCCAAGGACGGGTGGAAAAACGACTCAAGGAAATGAGTTTGCTGGATCAGCCATACATTCGCGATCAGAGCATCACGGTGGACGAACTGGTGAAGCAGACTGCTTCTAAACTGAACGAAAATGTCAAGGTGCGCCGTTTTGTGCGCTTTGTTGTCGGGGAATGATCCGCATTGGTCAAGGCTATGATATTCACCGCCTCGTCAGCGATCGCCCGTTGGTGTTGGGTGGTGCTGTCATTCCCTATGATCGTGGTTTGTTGGGGCACAGCGACGCTGATGTGCTGACCCATGCCATTATGGATGCCTTGCTGGGGGCGTTGGCGCTGGGAGATATTGGGCATTACTTTCCGCCAACTGATCCGCAGTGGCACAATGCCAATAGCATACTGTTGTTGCAACAAGTCCAGCAGATGGTACACCGCCACGCATGGCAGATTGTCAACATCGACACCTCAATTATTGCTGAACAACCCAAGCTAAAACCGCATATTCTCACCATGCGCCAATCTCTGAGTTCAGCGCTGAACTTGCCTATGGATCGGGTGAGTGTGAAGGCGAGAACCAATGAGGGCTTGGATGCGGTGGGTCGGGGTGAGGCGATCGCCACTCATGCTGTAGTTCTATTAGCACCCTTAACGCATGGCTGAACTCAGACTAGAAGGCATCAGCAAAAACTGGGGAGAGCGGGCTATTTTGTCCGACATCAATTTAACCATCCCCGATGGGGAGTTTTGGGTGTTGGTGGGTCCATCGGGGTGTGGCAAATCCACCATTCTTAGGCTGATTGCTGGGTTGGAGACGGCAACTGCGGGCAATATCTGGATCGGCGATCGCCTTGTCAATAGTGTACCCGCCCGCCAGCGCGATGTGGCAATGGTTTTTCAGAACTATGCCCTCTACCCGCACATGACCGTAGCCGAGAATATGGGGTTTGGCTTGAAAATGCGGGGTATGGATCAGCAGACCATCAGCGATCGCATTGCCGCTGTAGCTAGATCACTGAAAATTGAACATTTACTTCAGCGCAAACCCGCCCAACTCTCTGGCGGGCAACAGCAGAGGGTAGCTCTGGGCAGAGCCATCATTCGTGCACCACAAATTTTTTTACTGGATGAACCCCTGTCTAACCTCGATGCCCAACTGCGGGACAGCACCAGAGCGGAACTGAAACTGCTGCACCAGCACATTGGCATTACTACCGTGTATGTCACCCACGACCAAACCGAAGCCATGACCCTTGCCGATCAAATTGTAGTGCTGGAGCAGGGCAGAATTCAGCAGATCGGCACACCCTTAGAAATCTATGAGCAACCTGAGAACCTAATGGTAGCTAGTTTTTTGGGTAATCTACCCATGAACTTGCTCTCGGCACGCTTCAGTGACGGTTTGCTTTATGTGGGACAGCAGTATTTACCCTGCCCCAAACTCCCCAATAGCTGGCACTTGCCAGACAATCTTAAACTGGGTATTCGCAGTGAACACCTGCAGTGGAGCCTCACTCCTGTCAGCAATAGCTTGACGATGGAAATTATTTTGCGCGAGCCTTTAGGCAGTACCACCATGTTGAGAGCTTGTCTGCCTGATGATCCCAGCCAATTTGTGCAAATCCCCGCTCCTAGCCACAGTGTGCCGCACCTGCAACTAGAAACCAAAATTTGGGTTAGCTTTCCTTCACAGCACATTTATCTGTTTGATGCCAATTCAGGCGATCGCCTAATCTAAGACAAAATCTTGCCCAACCCATCAAATGTAATACATCACCGCCACATTACGGCGCTGTTTTTCCATCTCGCACAGGTCTTTGAGGGTGCATTCCGCCAAATAGTCCGTCGCCGCCTTCTGCGCCACACGCCACACCTCCAGCACCGCCCCCAAAGCTGGTGATATGGCTTGCCCCTCAGTTTTACGCGGCAAAAATGGGTCACGCCCCTCCACCGAACGCACAATATCCAACACGCTGATATGCCATGGCTCCCGTGCCAAAATATAGCCGCCCTTTGCCCCACGCTGGCTTTTGACCAAGCCCTGTCGTTTCAGGGTAGCTAATAACTGCTCCAAGTAGCGATCAGGGATATTTTGCAAGCTGGCAATCTGCTTAATTTGTAATGGCTGATCCCGCCCGTAATGGTTGGCAAGCTCCATGAGAGCCAAAATAGCGTATTCACATTTGAGCGATAGTTCCACAGAATATCCAGAGGTAAGCAATTACACTTACCTATACTACGGTACAAGTGTAGGAATTAGGTAATTTATTAGCGAAACATACTGCTGACTGAAGTATCCTCATGCACCCGCCAAATAGTCTCGCCCAGCACATCCGCCACAGACAAAACCCGCAGTTGCGGGAAACGACTGTCAGAGGGAATGGGAATGCTATTGGTAACAATCACTTCTTCAAACACCCCTTGGGATAACCGCTCGATCGCTGGGGGCGAAAACACCGCATGGGTAGCACAGGCATAAACCTGCTTTGCTCCAACCTTTCTCAACAATTTACCCGCTTCAGTAATCGTGCCAGCGGTATCGATCATGTCATCTACCAAGATGGCTATTTTATCCTTGACATCACCAATCACATTCATTACCTCAGCCACATTGTGCTCTTGGCGGCGTTTGTCGATGATTGCCAAAGGACAGTCATTTAACTTTTTGGCAAAGGCTCTGGCTCGGGCTACGCCCCCCACATCAGGAGACACCACCACAATTTCCTCTGGCAGGTTCTGTTGGCGCAAGTAATCTAAAATCACGGGAGCGCCATAGACATGATCGCAGGGAATATCAAAATAGCCCTGAATCTGTGCTGAGTGCAAATCCATGGCTACTACCCGATCTGCCCCAGATTGCACGATCAAATTTGCCACTAGCTTAGCGGCAATGGACTCACGACCTGCCGTTTTGCGATCAGCTCGAGCATAGCCATAGTAAGGCAGTACAGCAGTAATCTGTCTCGCTGAGGCACGGCGACAGGCATCGATCATGATCAGCAGTTCTGTCAGGTGATCATTGACTGGTCGGCAGGTGGGCTGGATTAAGTAAACATCACAGCCCCTAATCGATTCCTGCACCTGCACATATATCTCGCCGTCGGCGAAGGTCTTGCGTACCATAGGTCCAAGGGTAATCCCTAAGTAACCTGCGATTTCTTCGGCTAGGGGGATATTGGCTGAACCCGAAAAAATCCTTAGCCGATCATCGTGGGCAGTAATTGGCGATAGCTTGGGGCGGTGGCGTGGCAGGGTGAGGGGTGTCACAGCAAAAGTTTGAGCGCAACTAATGGCATACTAGCACTAGTTTCTAAAATTCGTAGATAGTTAAGAATACATTCCCATTTTTGCAACAATAAGCAATGATTTTCTAGAGCTAATTGCAGTGCCCATGTCACATAACGCATACATTACTATCCCAGTGCACAATCGCAAAAGCATTACCCTCAAATGCTTAGAAAACCTCGAGCAAAATGGCGATTTAGGGCGATTTAAGGTTATTGTAGTGGATGACGGTTCTAGCGATGGTACAAGCGCCGCCATAGAGGAGCAATTCCCCCAAGTACATATACTTAGGGGAGATGGCAATTTGTGGTGGACAGGAGCAATTTGTATGGGCATGAAATATGCGATCGCTCAAGGGGCGGATTACATTATCTGGCTAAATGATGACTGTTTGCCCCAAAAAGGAGCCTTAGAAAAACTGCTAAGTTACTGTCAGCAAGATCAACAACTTGTTTTAGGTGGTAGTACTTTAGACTATGAGACTAAAAAGACCCTATATTCAGGCTTTAGATTCTATCCCTATCCACCAAAGTTAATATCATCTCTAAATACTGAGGAAGTGCTGGTTGACTGTGATGGACTCAATGGCAACATAGTCTGCTTTCACAGAAGTCTAGTAAATGCCATTGGCTATCCCAATTGCCATCTATTTCCCCATTACGGAGGAGACATCATGTACACTTTTAAGGCAAAAAAGAATGGCTTCAAATTGAAAATTTGTCCATCGGCGATCACCTTTGCCACCAATGATCATAATCATAGTTCTAGTAGTTCTCTGTCAATCTTAAGTTCTAAGCAAGAAATTCTACAAAATATAAGAAACAGATTCAGCATAAAAAGCTCTACATATTGGAAGGCAGATATAGGCATCTACTGGACGCTGTACGGCATAAAAGGGGTACTCTACCGCATTACTAGTATTCTAGCAGTTGCTTTTTTAGTAATTCTACTTCCCCAAAAACTTAGAGAATATATGCATAAACCAGTTATGCACATCTACAACAGATTAAGATATGTCCTTTGATACCCCCGTAATTCTTCTAGTATTCAACCGCCCGCATACCACTCAAAGAGTATTTGAGGTCATTTCACAGATTAAGCCCAAACAGCTTTTTATTGTCGCTGATGCTCCTAGGGCTAATCAGCCAACTGATGTGGAAAATTGCGCTAAAGTTAGGTCAATTGTTGAGCAAGTTAATTAGTCATGTGAAATACATAAAAATTACGCTGATATTAATATGGGCTGTCGCGATCGCGTGTCGAGTGGCATAACTTGGGCTTTACAGATAGTCAATGAGGCAATAATTTTAGAGGATGACTGTTTGCCTAGTCTCAGTTTTTTTAGATTTTGCCAAGAGATGCTAGATAGGTACAGACATGATATGCGGGTTATGCATATTTCAGGTAGTAATTTTCAGTTAGGCAGAGAGAGGAGTAAGTATAGTTACTACTTCTCAAAATTTGTGCATATTTGGGGTTGGGCGACTTGGAGTCGGGCATGGCAATACTATGATGTAGAAATAAAGCTGTGGAATTTCCTAAAAGAGACTGCTTTTTTAGATAATCTATTTGCTAATAAAGGTGCTGTTAAGTATTGGCAAAAAAACATTCAGAAGATACATGACAAATTGGTAGATACTTGGGATGTTCAATGGACTTTAGCCTGCTGGATGCAGAATGGTTTATGTATTGTCCCCAAATATAATCTAGTTTCTAACATTGGGTTTGGGGCGGGAGCAACTCACACATTCTGGAAAAATATTTTTGCCGAACTGTCAACCAAGGAAATGGACTTTCCCTTAACTCACCCCCCATTTATGGTACCTAATCGCAAGGCGGATCAGTTTATCGAGAATGTTATGTTTAATAGAAATATAATCAGCAGAATTAGAAGAAATCTAGGCTTATGGGTTTAATCAGAAGTGTTAGAACATAGCTTAATAAACAAAAAAGGGGGTAAAATCTTTAATCTAACTTCTTAAAATTATCAATAGTAATCCTATGGCATTCTCATTTCCTAACATTGTCAAACCATTATTTCAGCAACTATCAGCCAACGACTACTTTAAACCTACAGATTTTTATGATTTTGCAGTTAAGCGAAATACCGAGATTTTATGATGATAGCCTGTTAGACAGGTTGAGATATTTATAATTACCAATAATGCGGTACTGTTTCATTAGAGCTATAGTTTCCTGCCATAGGTTTTGGTGTCTTGATGCGTGAGTTCATCTGCTGTAGTTCATGTGTCTGCGATCGGATTGTTAGTAGAAATTTTCTTGCCGCACAATTCACAGTTAAGAACTTAAAAATTCCTGCACCACTTGCACCACATTGCTTAGGTCAATATCATCACGATCCATAATGCGGCGAATGTTTTGCAGGGTTTCTTGTGCTTCTGCTTCAAAGTCAGTAGCAAATGGGCTGGTGGAGGGCGCAGGCGGTGATTGCAAAATTTTTAGGGCGGCATTACGCACAGTCAAGATAATGTCCTTGGATAGCTCGTTAATTCCTCTCTGGCGAGAGATGTTGTAGCCATTCCAACTCGTAGCATAGAGCGTGGGCAGGCGATTGAGGGCATAGGCGGCAATTTCGGCGGGACGATTGCCTTCGTGTACTTGGGGCGCATTTATTTTCTGTATTGCCAGCATCACCAACTGCTCCATCACATTCACCATTTTCAGGCGTGGTCTCAGCAAATACAAAACCAGCTCATCATGGGCAATCATGACGCTGTACGCCTGAACTGTATCTTGCTTCCAGCCGCTGGGGCTATATTCTCCCGTTTGAATGATGGTTTCATCCTCACCTTGTAGTTGCTGTGCCATGCGCTGTTTTGCCCTTGCTCGCCTCAGATAAGCCTTCAAGCCTGCCATTTCTGCTCTGAGGCGGGGATGTCCGCCACTGGGACTATCATCTGGTACTTGAATTTCGGTGATTTCTTCTAAATTTTCGGCGGGTCTGGTGGTAAGTTTGAATACAGCCGATTGCACAGCGATCGCCACATCACGCCAGCGCATTTGCTCTCGATTAAACACCTGACACAGTCGATTGAGGACACTGGCGGAATCAGTAAAAAAGCTGTCAGGAATTGGGGTGGGATCATAGAGAGGATCGCCCAACAGCACTCTTTGCACAGCCAACTGTAGGGTTTCATAAATCTGCCCACTCATTTCAGTAATTACTCTATTGCGTAAATAGCTAAAGCCTTCTCGGGAGGTAGCATACATTGGGGGTAGGCGATTGAGGGCATGGGCAATCACTTCAGATGGTCGCAGTCGACAACTAATGCGCTCATCCATTTGCGCAATCATCTCGGCGGCTTGCTTAGCAACTATTTCTTCTACTGCATTGATGAATAATCTCATGAGCAGAACCTCTCAGATGATTAACAGGAGAAAATGCTGAATTTTGTGCAAAAAATGTGCAGATGAATTGGGGCTTGGCTGAGTATTCAATTATTTAACTAGATATGTCTCTATATTAAGTACGATTGCTGAATAAAGTTCAGATTTAGAAAGGAATTAAATAATCTTCTAGCAATTTCTTTACTACTAATGACAAAAATTCAACTTAAGTCTAGTCAAAAGTATCTCTCCATATCTGTGAAGTTTTTGCCAAACCTAAATTCCCAGCCAAATTGATGAGGACAGGAGTTAAAGTTCATGACTAAGCAAAACGCTAATTTGGGGGAAGTCAAACGGCGATCGCGGTGGTTGTTGCTGGGGTAAGTGCTGATAGATGGTGTGGCATGATTGCATTAAAGAGCTAACATCTATCTGGAAATATTCTGGTTGGAAATGGCGCAGGTTGCTAATTCCCGCACCAATCAATAACATTGCTCCCCGATAGTTAGCATTTTGCCAATGATAAAGACCTACGGCAACTTGGAGCAGTCCCTGATAGAAGGGGCGATCGCTGATAGGGGCATCATTCCATATACTTTCTAGGCAGTCATGGCAGGCATAGAATTCCAGACTGTTAAATAAAGCGATCGCATCGGGTAGGCGGGGGTCCATGTCCACTATCTTAAACCAGTTACAATGCTTACTGACAAATGCCAGACTGTGCCCATGACTAAGTTGTCGGACAGAAAACCCGAAAAACCAGACAAAAAAAGGAGCAAACCTCGCCCCACTGCTAAGGTGTGGATATTTGTTTTGGTTGCTTTGCAGATACTCCTGCGTCTGGCGATCGCTGGTGTGGGTATTAGTGTGATTGCTGGCTCTATGCTCTATGTGTGGCGATCGCACACTAACCCCAATATCCCTATTCCCCCTGCTCAAGTCGCCAATCAGGTGTCGCCAGCCCTCCCTGAAACTCCTGCTATTCCCTCGCCAGAGCTACTTGCTAAGCTCAAAGAGCTAACGCCCAAACCCGAAGTGATGCAATTACAGGTGCTAGTGTTTGATGTGGATGCTGGCACCTATGCCAATCTCAATGCCGATCAGCCCTTTCCCGCAGGAGGCACGATCCAACTGCCGATCCTTGTTGCATTTTTGCAGATGGTAGATCAAGGAAAATTGCGCCTCAATGCTCCCTTTGACCGCCCCGATGGCACAAAAATCCCTTTGCTTACCGCCGCTGTCTCCATGATCCGCACTGGCGACAATACGGCTACCAACATTTTGCTCAGTGCTATGGGCGGCACTGATGCGGTAAATCAGCTATGGCAGAGTTGGCAGATGAAGCAGACCCGCCTCAATAGCCTTCTGCCTGACAGCGATGGTGCAAATACTACTAGCTGTGCAGATTTAGTGCACCTTCTCAGCATGGTGGAACGGGGGCAAATTCTGAAGTTGAGAAGTCGCGATCGCTTGATGGACATTTTGGCACGCACTGAGGCAAATGACCTACTACCGCAGGGGCTTGGCGCTGATGCCCGCATTTTTCACAAAATGGGAGATACTGCTGGCAGTATTGGTGATGCAGGGATTGTGGATATGCCCAATGGCAAACGCTACCTCACCGCCGTACTGGTAAAGCGCACAAGCGATAATGCTCCAGCCCATGACCTGATTCGCAATATCTCCAGCACTACCTATAACTTCCTCAGTTCAACCTAGTCTGCCGCAATTCCTCCAACAGTTTTTTGATCGTTTCTTGATTAGAGCGAGCCAGCACCGCCGCTGACTGCACAGTTTGTGCCAACTGTCGTGAGGATTCCACCGAATCACGCAGGGAGCGAGACAGATCGGAAATCGCTCCAGCTTGCTCCCCAAACACCTTGACAAACTCTTGGATGGTCTCCTGCTGGTGGGTGGCTATGTGCAACAGTCGCTCCAGGTTGTGTGCCTGAGTTAAGCTGATAACTTTGATCTCCCCCATGCCTTCTAACATTTTTTCGGTGGCGATCGCCAAGCGGGCAATCAACTCTTCAATAGTTTCTGCTTGCGGCATTATTTAGTCCTTTTTATTTAGAAGTCTCACCAATTTTACTCGAGAACTACAGGGAAATGCTATAGCAATTGCAAATGAATTTAGAACTACCATAATTAGTGATACTAATTAACTAAATTGTAACAGGCATAACTAAAAAGGCAGTAAGAAAGCAGAATGTTAATATAGCAATCTTAAATGAGATAGAAACTAGCGAGTAATATGCGTTCTCCAACTAAGACGATTTACTATAGTATGCGAGAAAAGAGAAAATCTGCAGAGATCATACAGCCTCTACCTCATGAAACTTACGATAGTTTATTTGCGTTTTGCCATTAGGTAAATAGTTAAAAATATCCACAAAGCGGTAATTCCACAAAACCTCATTTATACTATAGCTATAGCGAGCATGAATTTCCTGCATTACTGTTTCATCTAGTCCAATCACAGTAACTAAAATTGTAGCCTGGCAATCGCTTAACTCTTGGAGCGATCGCTCCCATAATGGACTAGATGGATCGATGGGGTGCATCGCCAACCAGCTTAGAATAAAATTAGGAGTTTTATCTCGCAGTAATTTTAGGTCATAAAAGCGACGCAGTTTCTGACCCTCTAGGCTAACTTCTTCGATTAACAGATATGCACTAAGCCTAGCTTCTAAAATTAGATTATGCCGCCGATTTGCGATGCGAAACATCAGGGTCGGCACATTATTGTAGTTACAGACAACAGCATATCTACTAAAAAGAATTCTAGCGGTAGATTTGGCAAATCTGGAAAAAATTAAGCCTGTCAGTAGCCCCACCTCAATGAAACCCACCAAAGACTCAATACTAACTAAAATATGGGCATAGTCAGTTTGCGGAAACATGGCTCCATAGCCGATCGTGGCAAGGGTCTGCACACTAAAAGCAAAGGCATGAGCAAAAGAACCTGACTCAGCATTGGCGATCGCATTTTGATCTAGGGTATAAAGAAAAGCAAAAATTAAATTTGTGGCTAAATAAACCAGTGTAATCATGCAAAAAAATAACCACCAAGGCATGACAAAAAAAAGATGATAGGGATCACGAATCAGCGATCGCCACTCAATAGCCCCCGTCATCAAGAACTGTTTCCTTTGATGGTTTATTTGGGTTTGCGAATCACCTGCATAGTTATTAGACATACACAGACCTCATAAAATCACAGAGCAAAATAGCTATAGTTTATTGCCACAAGCCTTACAATATGTGGCATCATAATCATGCACTGCCAAGCCGCAATTGCTACATGGATTATTGCATTTGTTGGCATTCTGAAATAACCTCTGAAATGCCTCACCCAACTGCACAGGTATTAGCGCAATCCCTGTTAAAATCATCAGTACAGTCATCAGTTTCCCCCCTTCAGAAGCAGGGGTCATATCCCCATAGCCTACAGTGGTCATAGTAACCACTGAAAAATATACAGCATCGAGAAAGGTAGTAAATTGATGCGGATTAGCAATATGTTCAATTTGATAAATTAGACCAGAAAAAATAAAAATGATAGATAAAATTGTAAAGAAAATTCTTGTCAAAATCAAAGTATCTTCATTTTTTATTTTAGCTACTACCCTAATCAGACGCAAAACTCTAAACCACTTTAATAACCTGACAAATCGGGTATCAAAACTAACTAAGAAAAAGGGAATAATTGCCAGCAAATCAATTACTGCATATACATTAGTGATATACTGCCAGCGATTTTGTGCCAACCACAGACGCAATAGGTATTCAGCAATAAAAATTACCTGAATTGCTGTGTCTGTAGTATCCAAAAATTTACTGATCTGACTGGGCAAGCTATAGGTTTGAGCCACAAAAATTCCTGCTGACAGCAACACCAAACTGCCAATCAAACTATTGACGATTAAACCGTCATAATCGGCATCATCAAACCATCCTTCTAAAGTATTTCGCCACTGATTTGCTGTCATCTCTTTCAGTGAATTGTTAGTTTACTGAGGCACTACCAAATTTAGTAACAACTGACCATCTCACCTCAAGCACAGCAAGAGGAATGTCAGAAGATAGTAGCTGTTTCTAATCTAGCTCAGTTTCTCAGGCTTTGTGATCTTAGCCGCCGCCAATTATTTGCCTAAAATAAACGCTTAGTGCCATCAGGACGAATTGTGCCCCAATTAGTTTTCGCTTGAGCCAGTTGATCCTCAGTTACTTTTGCCCCTTTGAGATCAGCACCACACAAATTGGCTCCTTTTAGGTTTGCCTGCAATAGGTAGGCTCCTTTGAGGTTGGCATTGCTGAGGTTGGCTCCCGTTAGGTCAGCCTTCAGCAAATAGGCATTTTGCATGTTGGCTCCCGCCAGATCGCAATGCCCCAAAAAGCTAGAGGACAGATCAGCCTTTTGCAGAACTGCTCGTTGCATCTTGGCATTTTCTAAATTGGCACCACTGAGGCGGGCGGAGGTAAGGTTTGCGCCTTGAAAACTGGAACCACTGAGGTTGGCATAACTCAGTTCCGCCTCGATTAGCTTGGAGCGGCTCAACACAATGCCAGGTAACTCGGCACTGCCTAGGGAAACCTTAGTGAAGTCTTGATTGGCAAAATTGCGCTTGCCCTGACTATATTCGGCGATTACTCTGCGTCCGCCTTTCAACTCGCCAAAACGACTATGGGCTTGGGTATTACTCTCCACGCTGGCAATTTGAGGACTAGGCGAGTTGACGGTACTTTTAGCGCGTGAGGCTTGAATGCGGGAGTTAGGGATATTGCTAACGCGAGCGGGCTGGCGTGTGGCGGATACAGGCGAGGCAAGGGATGGAGGGGTGGTGGGCACACGGATGTCGTTGATCGCTTTGAGGGCTTCTTCAGCAGAGCGATAGCGCTGAGCAGGGACTTGCTTCAGCATCTTCTCAAAAACTTGCCGCATCGGCTCACTCATCTGCACAATAGATTTCCAGTTGATTTCCCCTGTGTAAGGGTCATAGGGAAAGTCTTTGGGCGATCGCCCTGTCATCAAATATAAACAGGTCATTGCCGTCGCATAAATGTCACTGGAAAACACAGGACGCATCTGCATCTGCTCGGGCGGGGCAAATCCCGGTGTGCCGATCGCAAAATTGGTGAGCAATGCCCCTGGGTCTTCGTCTTGCTGATCGGCGTATTGCGGTTTCTGACTGGTTACCGCCCCAAAGTCAATCAGCACTAGCTGTCCGTCAATGCGACGGCGGATCACATTGGCGGGTTTGATGTCACGGTGGATCACCCCGTGCTGGTGCATGAAGCCGAGGGTGGGGAGCATCTCTTGGAGGATTTTCCGCACTTCTGCCTCGTTGAACACCCCCCTGCGTTCAAATTCCTGCTTTAGAGTTTCACCTTCAATATATTCTTGGACGAGATAGAAGTTTCCACCTTCCTCAAAATAGGAAATCAGGCGAGGAATTTGGGGATGCACTCCCACACGGGCAAGGGTCTGCGCCTCCCGCTCAAATAGCTCCTTCGCCATTTTAATCACGCTGGGAGACTGGCTGGTAGGTCGCAGTTGCTTGATGACGCAGGACGGTGGACCGCTGATTTTTTCGGAGATTACTTCTGTTGCCAAAAAGGTTGCACCAAACCCACCCTTACCCAAAGGTCGCACTGCCCTGAATCGCCCTTGCAATAGCAAGTTGGAGCCGCAGGCAGTACACTCAACCGCATCGGGGTGGTTTTCAGGTCGGGGGCAGTTGGGGTTGACGCAGTAGCTCACAGTATTTTCCTACTCTCAAGGGTCACTTAAAAATCTTCAAATTCGCTGGACTCTATGACTCCTTTTCTCCTAGGGGAATTTCTTTGACTGCGGCGTGGGCGGCGGGGGGATGGGGTGATGGACTGAATTGCGCCATCATCTATATCAATTACGGCTTCGCTGGATATACTGTCATCGGGCGGATTTTCGGGACGACGGGTGCGGCGACGGCTTTTTGGTTCGGCACGGTCAAGAATGTCTCCTTCTAGTTCAGAAGAGCGATCGCCGTCAAAAGTAGCAGTGCCCCGCATGCGCCTTGTGTTGCGTTCCCGCCGATCCCGTGCAGGATCAACTTCTACGCGAAAACTGCTGGGTTCGGGGGCAGGGGGTTCGTCATCCACAATGGGCGGCATGGGCGATCGCCTCGCCTGATTCGCTAGAGCTTGGCGAAGCACTAGGGATTCTATGGCAAACCAGCCGCCAAATCCCACCACCAGCACCTGTGCTAGTTGGGTGGTAATCTCCATGCGGAAGTTAAAGGCAAGCACAATAATGCCATAGACAAGGGCGATCGCCGAAAAGAAAATGTCGTGATCCCGTGCCAGTTCTGGACGGAGATTGCGCACAAAGTACAACCCTACCCCACCCAGTGCGGCAATGATTGCCAGCAGGATCATGAGCGGGTTGCCACCAATGTTAATCATGGATTTGCGGTCTCCTAGTAGAGTGAAACTGGCTAAAAATTTTAGCCACGACGAATGATTTTGTCTTTTTGGCTGACATAGATTAGGGCAATAGTAAGCGGTACAACCACGATGGCTGTTCCCCAAACCAGACTCCACAGAAAGGCGGAAAGAGATGGTGTCATATACAGCTAACAAATATAGTGTTTACAAGCAGATAATTATTAAATTCTATATTAGCTTAGATTCTATCATTTGCTAGTCCTCTATTCATCATAGTGCGGGTGCAGGGCACGCACAATCCAATAGCTGATGGCGAGGGCTATGCTTGCCAACGCCAAACCCGTGAGGTCAGCCCCAGTTTCCTTGCTGTCGTAGATGATGATCTTGCGGGCGACAGCGGTCAGGGAGGTAACAATCACCAGCTCCAGTTGAATGGCGTGCTTGCGCAGGTAGGCGGTGATATTTTGCAAAATCTCGATCGCCACTAACACATTGAGAAATAAGCCAAATATCTTAATTAGAGAAGTGGTAAAAAAACCAGCGGGGTCTTTGAGAAACAAATCCTTTAACAGCAAACTAGCGAGATCAATCAGAGCTACCAGAATGACGACAACCATTGCCAGTGCCAAGACTTTGGCAACCAGTCGCTCCAGAACCTCGACTAGGTGCAGAAATACGGTGTCATCAGTAGCTAGGTGCCACAATTTGCGCCAGCGCCGCATAGGATTTACAGTAATGCCTTGACTGACATTATCTGATACTGCGGATCAAGCCAGACTAATTCGGCGGTTTTTACTTGACTGCTGTCTAGGGTAACTAGAGTGAAACAGCGGTAATAGCCTAAATTAACGCCAGCCTCAGCTACAGGTAGCAGGCGCGGCACAACTGCTCCATTGACAAATACTGTGCCTTGATCATTGACCGCAGTCATTTGCCGCTGGGCTTTGCCCCCTTTGAGGCGATCGTGCATATGTCCAAAGGCGACCAAAGGCACCTGTTTGCCCATGGCGTAGGCAGACAGCAGAGCTGAGGCAAAGTCGGGATCGCCGTGATCCCCGCCCTTGTCGTCCCAATCCCTACCGCAGGGCGCAGATACTGCTTCTCCTAAGCCCTCTGGTCCATTGTGTCCCAGCATGATCACGGTTCTAAAAGCTGAGTTCTGTAGTGCCTGAGTGATGCGCTGCACGGAACTGGCAAAGTCAGAGATGCCGAAGTAGGTTTGATAAAATTGGGTGCTTTGCCATTGTTTGCCTCCCCAGCTAAAGGGGCGTGCTCCCACTACTGATAAGCCCAAGTCTGGGAAATCCAGATAGCTGTAGCCCACATGCAGTTTGCCGAGAATGTCTAGCTGGATTTGCACTCGATCTTCCATTTGGCGATCGTAGGGGCATTTGGCTCTCCCCTTGTCGGTGGCAGTGAACCAAGCATCGTGATTGCCTAAGATCACGGCTTTGGGTAAATTTAATGCGGCGATCGCCTGTACTAGGGGCACATCTTCATTGCCAAAGTCGCCCACCAACAGGACTAAATCTACCCCCAGACTTTGCAGAGCCTGCTCCTCAGCGGCGGCTTGCCAATAGCCATGCACATCACCGACAATGGCGATTTTTACTTTTTTCATGGGGCGATGGGAATTTGCACCACAAACTGGCTTCCCTCTCCTAGCTGGGACTGGACGCTGATGTCTCCACCCATTTGTTGCACCAAGTCTCGGGCGATCGCCAAACCCAAACCACTGCCTGCAATCGCTCCATGTGCCTGATGTCCCCGAAAGCCCGGTGTAAACAAGTGTTCTAGATCGGCAGGGGGAATGCCCACTCCTGAATCTGCCACTGTGATTGTTAGATGGTTGTCGCCCTCAGCTACGGCTAAATTGACCCGACCGCCTGCTGGGGTGTATTTCAGGGCGTTGTCTAGCAGGTTAGTCAATACTTCCCTGATGGCGGAGGCGTTGGTCAGCACGGGGGGAAGAGTGTCGGGAAGCTCGGCGGTGAAGTTGATCTGCCGCAGGTCAGCGATCGCAGAGGCATTGTGGGCTACGCTCTCCAGAATGGGCTGAAGCTGAGTGGGTTGCACCGTCAATTTGCCAGCAGGTAACAGCTTGTGGGACAAGGTATCGGCAGGTTGAGCCAACAAAGAAGGTTGGGGGGTCTCAGCCAATAAAAATAGCTCCTGCAAGTGCTGTGCCTCTTGGAGAATCCCCTGACTCAGTTCTTGGTTGCGCTGGTCTTGCTTGAGTCTGCGCCAGAGTAATTGGGCAAAGGTGCGGATGGCGCTGAGGGGATTGCGTACTTGGTGCAACAGCCGCGCCATAAAATCCTGCTGATGCTGATAGAGCAGTTGGTTGCGACGGTCTAGGGCAAAGGCGATCGCCAAGGTATTGACCACCTGCCCAATCAAAGCCAAATCCTGTTCCGACCATTCGGGTTGCTCCCGCCCCAAACGCAGAAAACCCAAAATGTGATTTTCATAGACCAAAGGCAGGAGCATCATCTGCATTTTGGCAAGGCTGGCGGTTTCACTGGAATGATCCCCCGCTGGAGCATTGCTAGGCAGAAGGTGATCGGGATAGACAAAAACTTCCAGCAGTTTAGGAGCCAAATCATTGCCCACTTCCTCAGCCAGATAGACTGTTGCCATGCCGATCCCCAAACTTTGCATCAGTATTCCCATCTGCGATCGGGTGAGGGCAATCAGATCGGGAGTTGCGGTCAGCATAGTTTACAGTTGTGTTTAGATTCTCATTATAGTCGGCGACTATGCCCCCCCTCAAACGCTTTGGACAACATTGGTTGCGTTGCGACCAAACCCTAGATACCATTGTGCAGAGCGCCCAGCTATGTGCCAGCGATGTGGTGCTAGAAATTGGACCTGGCACGGGCAACTTGACAGCTAGACTTCTGCCCCTCGTCCAGAGCCTAGTAATTGTGGAAATTGATCACCATCTCTGCGCCAAATTACGCCACAAATTTAGCTCAGCGGGGCATCTGCACCTGATCGAGGGGGATGTTCTGCAAACTGACCTGAGTGGTCTAGGCGTAGTCCCCCACAAGGTTGTTGCCAATATCCCCTACAACATTACGGGCTTAATTTTAGAAAAACTGCTGGGCACGATCGCCCGTCCTACCAGCCAGTGGCAAACCATCGTCCTGTTGGTGCAAAAAGAAATTGGCGATCGCCTCACCGCCAAACCCCAAGACAAGCACAAAGCCTATGGAGCCTTGAGCGTGCGGGCGCAGTATCTAGCGCAATGCGAATATATCTGCGATGTACCTGCCCGTGCCTTCTATCCCTCGCCGCAGGTTACTTCGGCTGTGGTGCGCCTCACCCCCCGTCCCCCTGTTCAGCCTGCTCATGATCCGCAGTGGTTGCATCAACTTGTTAGTTTGGGGTTTAGTAATCGGCGGAAAATGCTCTACAACAACCTAGACTCAGTCATTGAGCGATCGCAACTCAGCCAGATTTTGCTAAACTTGGGCATCAACCCCCAAGCCAGAGCCGAAGAGTTAACAGTGGCGCAGTGGGTGCAGTTGGCAAATGCTACTCAGGCAGGCACATGGAAGTAACCGTACAGATAGTGGAAAGTGTGGCAGGACTGCTGCTAGAGCATGGAGCAGAAATCGACTGGCAAACCACCTTCCAGCAGTGGCAGGATTGGCTGAACCAAGCATATGAACTGCCCATGCTGGCTGGGTCGTGTGAACTCACCCTCAGACTTACAGACGACTGGGAAATGCAACACCTCAACCAGCGGTTTCGTCAGCAAAACAAATCCACCGATGTCCTCTCCTTTGCCAGTTTAGAAGTAGAGATGCCTAGCATACCCCTACCCTCGGTCAATTTGGGGGATATTGTCATCTCCGTACCTACCGCTCAAGTCCAAGCGATCGCCCAAGGCTGGACGCTACAGCAAGAATTGATCTGGCTTGCCAGCCACGGCTTTTTGCACCTGCTGGGCTGGGATCACCCCGACGACCTCAGCCTCGCCGAGATGTGGCAAATTCAAGAAACCCTGATGCAGTGCTGTATTTCTCAGCCTATTTCTCAGACTTGACAGGCTCAGTGGGATTTTCTTTGACATTGGCAACCTCAGTCGGGCGATCGCTGGGGGCATCAGACACCAAACCCGTCAAGCCCTCGACCAAGTTGCGGATATTTCTGCGAAAGCGGGGGTCTCCTGTCAGTTCATCGAGGTCGGTAGTAATCTTCTGAGCATTGGCAAAAGTAGCCCGTGCCGACTCAATAGTCTCCTTGAGCGTATTCAGCGTCGCAGGATCAGAAAACTCCCCCGTGATTTTACGCAGGTTGTCAGCAGTGGTGGCGGCATTGGTCGCCAACTGTTGCAGATCGGCAATCAACTTACCATCCTGAAACAGCGGTCGGGCATTGGCAAGCAGAGCTTCCGCCTCCTTAGAAGCGCTGGCAATACTATCCAAAGTCCGTGCCAGCTTATCCCGACTTTCGCGGATCAGGACATCGGCACTATTGGCGGCATTGCCCACATTTTCCGCGGCTTGGGCAATTAGGGTGGTGGTATCGCCAAACTTGACAATTTCCCGATCAATCACCCCCAGCAGACGGTTAAAAGAAGTAGTCAGCTTGCTGATATTTTCCGCGGCAGTACTGGCATTTTTCAGAGTAGAGCGCAGATCAGCAAATAGCTCATCATCATTGATGCGGCGAAAAAATTTCCCCGAATCCCGCAAAAGCTCAGTAAAGCTGACCCCCACCGCCCCAGAAACGGTCTGCCCATTGCAGATAATCAGTTGGGCATTGCAGTTGGCACTGGTGGGATCAAGGTCAGTCCCAGCGGTCAGAGTAGCTTGCGGGAAAATCTCAATATCAGTATTACCCAACAGCGTCCCTTGAATGGTCTCTACCGAAGACTGCAAAGGGATTGCCAGCTTGGGATTATCGATCGCCACTTGCACCTCCACCGCATTGCTTTGGGGATTGATGCCAATTACCCGCCCCACCTGCACCCCACGAAAGCGCACACTAGAGCCAACCGTCAACCCGCTGGCTTGGGGAAAGCGCACCACAAATTTGAAGCCAGACTCCCCCAGCACCCCGCCCCGCACCCAATAGAAAGTGCCAACAATGGCAACAATGCCACCGAAAATCAGTAAGCCCAGAGTGCCATCTCTACCCAGAGTGTTTCTCACAGTTCTAGTTCCCTACCAAAATCTCCATCGGTCCTGCGGTCTCACCACTAAAAAATTGCTTAATGTAAGGATCATTAGTGTCATCAATCTGATCCACCGTACCAGCATACCTGATCTGTCCCCGATAAAGCAAAACAATGCGGCGAGCCGTGCGCCTGATGGTACTGTGCTGGTGGGTAACCACCAAAAAACTATCACACATAGAGTCCTCTTTGAGGCTCTGCATCAGGTCTTCCACCACAGTAGAAGCAACGGGGTCGAGTCCAGCGGTTGGCTCATCGTAGAGTAAAAGTTTGTGGGGCTTTTCGCTAACCGTTGGATCGGAGAGGATGGCGCGGGCAAAGCTGACCCGCTTTTTCATGCCCCCCGACAGCTCACTGGGGTAGAGATGACTCACCCCAGACAGACCCACCTTTGCCAAAGTCTCTTCCACCAGTTCCAGTATCTGCTTGTTGGACAAACGGGAATGCTCAATCAAGTAGAAGCCGACATTTTCTGCCACCGTCAGCGAGTCAAATAGGGCGGCATTCTGAAACACGATCCCCATCTGTAAACCGTGCTGACCTGCATGAATCTCATCGGGCGGCACAACTTTGCCATTGATCAAAATCTCTCCTGCATCTGGCGCTAACAAACCACAGATGATCCGCAAAATGGTGGACTTGCCTGTACCCGATGGACCAATAATGGCGATCGCATCATTGGGATAAATGGCTAAATCCACCCCATCAAGGATCACATTATTGCCAAACTGTTTATGAATTCCCCGCAATTCCATCAGTGGCAGTTCTTTACAGGGTAAATTCATGGCTGATCTCTACACACTCAATACTTGCATGGCTATTCTACCGATCTCCGCGGTAAAGTCGTGATCGGGGTACTTAAGGTAAAAAATTCCCGTACTCCCCAACTGCATCATATCAGGCGACAACGGCAGTAAACCCGCCACATTGAGGTTATAAGTCTGCTGTACCTTGAGGCGCAGAGCATTGAGGTTCATACTGGGCAGAGCTTTGTTAATGATCAAATTGATATTTTTTACCCGCAGGCGTTTAGCAATATCCACAGTTACGGCTGTACCTTGATAATCTTGGCGATCGGGGCGCAAAATCAACAGCAACAGGTTAGAGACCGTGATTGACAGCAAAGTTTCTTTGTTTAGACCGGGGTGGCTGTCCACAAAAATGTAGTCAAGGTTGTAATAGTCGCCAAAACGCCGAAATGCCTCGTTGAGCTTTTTGAAGTCATATCCCTCAGTCAATACTTTGGCAATATCATCGGCATTCACACTGGAAGGAATCAGGTATATCAACCCCGCCTCACTTCTGATTTCCAACGGCGTAACATCGTAGGCGGCATCTTCTACAGCGCACCGATTCCACAAATAATCGTTGAGGGTTTTATCAACGCCACTACCCTGCTCTAAACCAAAAATGAAATGAATCCCAGGAGAAGGAATATCCGTATCGATCAGACCCACCCGCTTCCCTTGCAAAGCAACAGCCGCCGCCACATTAGCGCAGATATTGGACTTTCCCGTACCACCACGATAGGAGTGAATCGCTACTATTTTCGCCATGATTTTGTCATTTTTTGCAAGTCTCGGCTGTAAATAGAATAGCCTAATCTTGCTGAGTATTTATCGCTAGAGGAATAGAACGAACATTCGGAAGCAGGCAACTTTAGCTTTAAGTTTTTTTGTAGATATGTGGTATGGCGTAAATTTTTCTGTAACAAAAACTACTTTATTTATTTTTTGCTAGAATATATCTCTAAATTTATTTAGCAACTAACTGGAAAAACATGAACCATCAAAAGAGAGTAGATGCACTAGCCAACCATCGTCTTAATATGGCAAATTCCCTGAAACACAGAATGGCTGTAGCCCGTGCCAAGAACGATAGCTATTTAGTGAGTTTGCTAGAGCAAGAAATGCGCCAACTGGGTTTATCTAGCTAGTTTAGTCAGTTTTGCAGTGGGGTTTTGCTACAAGTTAGCAGATTCAAGCTGTTCACTACCCACTCTTAGTAATTCTGAGGTACTTGCCAAACGCTATCTCAATGCAGACTTAGCCAAATTTGGGGAAGCCTGCTATTTTTGATTCAGAGCATGCAGTCGCGCGTTCTCGATCAGCAGTGCCATCGGATCGTGGAGCAGTTGCACTAGGTGAACATCTTTTTGGCTAAAGTGGCCTGTTTGGTGGTGCATCAGAGTTAGCACGCCCAGTGCCATGTCGCTAAACAGTAGGGGCACACCCAAGGCTGACAGCGCAGTATAGGGCTGATCGGGCAAATGCCACCAGCGGCTGTCATGGCGGGTGTCCTCGATTAGCCCAAAAGTGCGATATTTAAGCACCCAGCCCGCAAAGCCTTTGTCTAAAACTTCGCCAATCAGTAGCTGGCGGTATTTCTCCTGCACCTGCCCCCTTGCCAGAACACCCTCAATTACCCTGCCCATATCATCGACTAGGAAAATACTGCCCTCATCCGCCTTGCTGATCTGGATCAAGTCCTGCATGATGCGGCGCATCAACTTCTGCAAAATGGCTTGACCTGTTGTAGAGTGCACTGCCTGCAAGGAGCACTCTAGCCACTGTCTTTGCAGATTGAAGGCTAACTCAATGGTTTCCACAGTCCTGCACTAAAATAGAACTATCAGAATTGATGCTATTTAGAGTATCTCAACGCAGAAAACTATGGTACCTACCGTTATTGAACAATCTGGCAGAGGCGAGCGTGCCTTTGACATTTTTTCCCGTCTCCTGCGGGAACGCATTATTTTTTTGGGTCAGCCTATTGACGATAATGTATCTAACTTAGTGGTTGCCCAACTCCTATTCCTTGAAGCGGAAGACCCCGAGAAGGATATTTTTCTCTACATCAACTCCCCTGGGGGTTCAGTAACCGCAGGTATGGCGATCTATGACACCATGCAACACATTCGCCCCGATATTTCCACCATCTGTGTTGGTTTGGCGGCAAGTATGGGGGCGTTTTTGCTGACGGCTGGCACTAAGGGCAAACGCATGTCCCTGCCCCATGCCCGCATTATGATCCATCAACCTTTAGGGGGGGCGCAGGGGCAAGCTACTGATATTGAAATTCAAGCTAAGGAGATTCTCTATCATAAAAATCGCCTCAATGAGTTGATGGCTTTCCATACTGGGCAAGATATTGAGCGCATCGCTCAAGATACGGATCGCGACTTTTTTATGTCTGCGGAGGAAGCCAAAGCCTACGGCTTGATTGATGATGTGGTGGTGCGTCGTCCCCAGGTGGCGATCGCCGCTTGAGCTATAATATAAGCCTCAAGGCAGATTGATTACAGCTATGACAGATACCGCCTCCCTTTCCCCTGATCGCATTATTCCAACTGATCTGCGGGGCGAAATGTCCCGTTCTTATTTGGAATATGCCATGAGTGTGATTGTGGGACGGGCATTGCCTGATGTGCGAGATGGCTTAAAACCAGTGCATCGCCGTATTCTGTATGCCATGCACGAGTTGGGGCTGACCCCCGATCGCCCCTTTCGCAAGTGCGCCCGGGTAGTGGGTGATGTGATTGGTAAATACCACCCGCACGGGGACTCCTCTGTTTATGAGGCGCTGGTGCGCATGGCACAGGACTTTTCCATGCGCGATCGCCTTGTGGATGGGCATGGCAACTTTGGCTCGGTGGACGATGATCCGCCAGCGGCGATGCGTTATACCGAGTGCCGACTCACCCGCATTGCCCAAGTGGGTCTGATTCAGGATATTGAAGCGGAAACTGTCGATTTTGGCGACAACTACGATGGCTCTCAGCAAGAACCTCTGGTGCTACCTGCCCGCATTCCGCAACTCCTGCTCAACGGCGGCTCAGGGATTGCGGTGGGTATGGCAACTAATATCCCCCCGCACAATCTGGCGGAGTTGGTAGATGGTTTGGTGGCATTGATTGCTGAGCCTAATTTGACCGATCTGGATTTGATGCGCTACATCCCTGCGCCCGATTTCCCCACTGGGGCGGTGATTTTGGGGACTAGCGCTGTGCGCGAGGCATACACTACGGGGCGGGCTTCGATTGTGTTGAGGGCGGTCACCCATTTTGAGACGCTGACAACTCCGCACCGCCCAGACCGTGAGGCGATTGTTGTGACGGAACTGCCCTACCAGACCAACAAGGCGGCGCTGATCGAGAAGATCGCTGAACTGGTGAACGACAAAAAGATCGAGGGCATTAGCGATGTGCGGGACGAGAGCGATCGCGACGGTATGCGTTTGGTAATCGAACTGAAGCGAGATGCTTACCCGCGCGTGGTGCTGAATAATCTGTTCAAGACTACGGCGATGCAGTCCAATTTCAGTTGCAATATGCTGGCATTGGTCAATGGCGAGCCGCGGACGCTGACCCTGAAGCAGGCACTGCAGGAGTTTCTGGATTTTCGCTATGAGGTGATTACCCGCCGCACCCAGTACGAGCTACGCAAGGCGGAGGAGCGGGATCATTTGTTACAGGGTTTGCTGACTGCCCTCGCCAACCTGTCGGCGGTGATTGCTTTGGTACGCAACTCAGCGGATACTGCCACCGCCAAAACGGAACTGATCGCCAGCTATCAACTGTCCGAGGCGCAAGCCGATGCCATTTTGCAGATGCAACTGCGCCGCCTCACCAGTCTAGAAGCCAATAAAATTCAGGCAGAGCATGAGGAGTTGGTGGCAAAAATTGCCGATCTACGCGATATTTTGGCAAATCGTCACCGTATTTTGGCGATCGCCCGTGAGGAATTTTTAGCGATCAAAGCGGAGTTTGCCACCCCTCGCCGCACCCAGATTGTGCATGAAGAAGGCGACATCAACACCCATGACCTGATTGCCAACAAGGAAACGCTAGTGTTGGTAACTGAGCAAGGCTACATCAAACGCCTGTCATTGGATACCTTTGTAGCGCAAAATCGGGCTACGCGGGGCAAGGCGGGGGCAAGTATGAAGGAAGATGATGCCATCGAGCATTTTCTTGCCTGCAGAACCCACGACTACATCTTATTTTTTAGCGATCGCGGCAAGGTGTATAGCCTCAGGGCATACGAAATCAGCGAGAGTAGCAGAACGGCACGGGGATCGGCATTGGTGCAATTACTGCAAGTTGCCAGCGACGAAAAAATTACTTCAGTTTTGGCGGTAAGCGAGTTCAGCGAAGAGCAATACCTAGTGATGCTCACCGCAGGCGGCTATGTCAAGAAAACGAAACTGACTGCCTTTGCCAATATCCGCAACAACGGCTTGATTGCGATCGCCCTCGAGGAAGGAGATCAACTGCGGTGGGTACGCCTTGCTACTTCAGCCAATACTCTAATTGTGGGTTCCAAATTAGGCATGTCCATCCGTTTTCGCACCGATGATGAGCAACTGCGTCCTATGGGGCGGGATACGCGTGGCGTGCGTGCCATGAAACTAAAGGAAGGGGATGTGGTGGTCAGCATGGAAATTTTACCCGCAGGGTTGGCGGAAATTGAAGCCAGTGATGAACTGGAGGAGGAGGAGGCTGTAGAAATGGCGGACGAAACAACAGAAGCCATCGAGACCTGCGGTGACAAACCCGATGGGATGTGGGTGTTGGTGGTAACCAAAGAGGGCTATGGCAAGCGGGTGCCAGTCAGCGACCTGCGCATTCAGAAGCGAGCGGGCAAGGGTTTGCGGGTTACTAAATTTCGTGGTGAGAGCGATCAGCTAACTGCCCTGCGCTTGGTCAGCCACAATGACGAGATCATGATTGCCACCAGCAAGGGAATGGTCATGCGTCAATCGGTCAATGCCATCACCTGCCAGTCCCGATCTGCTAGGGGTGTGAGACTGCAAAAACTGAATCCCAACGATGCGATCGTCGGTGTAACTTTGGTGCCGCTGGCAATGAACGCAGAGCTAGCTGAAACTGAGGCTTAACTCGAGCTCAGTAAATCGGGTCGCCGCTGTTGCGTTTTCTTGAGTTGCTCTTGTTTGCGCCATGCGGCGATCGCTTGGTGATTGCCAGACAACAGCACTTCAGGCACTTGCCAACCCCGAAAGTTTGGCGGTCGCGTGTATTGCGGGTATTCCAACAATGCTTCACTAAAACTTTCTGCCCTCAAAGAATCCGCTTTGCCCACTGTCCCCGGCAACAGCCGAATAACTCCATTGATCAGCACCAAAGCAGGAATTTCACCGCAAGTCAAAACATAATCTCCAATGGATATTTCCCGATCTACTAAATACTCACTGACCCTTGCATCTACTCCCTCATAGTTGCCACAGATCAGCACCAACTGATTAGCAGTCGCCAACTCTTGCAGTAAGGATTGGGTTAACTTTTCTCCTTGAGGGCTTAATAAAATAATTTGCCTGCGGCATAGGACAGGCAAAGACTCTACCGCCAAGAAAATCGGTTCAGGTTTCATTAGCATTCCTGCACCACCGCCATAAATTTCATCATCTACTCGCTGATGTTTGTCATTAGTAAAATCCCTCGGATTGGTATAGTAAATCTCTGCAATCCCTTTGGCGATCGCCTTACCAATCAAGCCCACAGACAAAGGAGAACTAAACAATTCAGGGAATAAAGTAACTACATCAATTCGCATACTGTCTCGGCTCACTCAAACGAATCATGTCATCTATATTGCGAATCATCACATTGCACAGCATATCCAGTGGTAAATCATTGGGATCATTACCAAAGGGGTCTTCAATTTGATTACCAATTTCTTCAATTCCCAACAGAGTAAAGCTGATCAGCGCTGTTAGAGGAGCAGTGTACCAACCCATCTTTGCCACTATCTGAAATGGCAGAGACAGACAATAAATCAGTAGTAACTGTTTGAGATGAATAGCATAAGCTAAGGGAATGGGAGTGCGCTGAATGCGTTCACAAATCCCTAAAGAATCAACCATATCCGCTACAACACGCGACATTTGGGTTAGCTGATAGCGATCTAAATTTCCTTTTTCAAAACAGTTTTGCAGATAGGTATTGATCCATAGAGCAATCAATAAAGGCGGCACATTCACAGTTAACAACTCTTGGAACTGTCGTGGCGTTAGCAACTCCTCTAGCTGGGCATCTGGAGGAGCGCACCGCAGATACTGTTTGGTAGCGATCGCAAAAGCAGGGAGCAAGCGCATCGCATCAACTTTAGTTTGACGATCCAGTCGGTAATCCTCAGAAATAGCCACCAACATCAACCGTGCCAAATTGCGCGTATTGTTGATTAGGCTACCCCACGCCTTACGCCCTTCCCAAAATCTTTCATAAGCTGTATTGGTGCGAAATACTAACAGCAAACTTAGCACAATACTAGGAAGCACACTGCCTAGAATGGGAACCTCAAGCTGATAACCAGCAAACTGAAACACCGTAACCAACAGAGCAAATAGGGCGCAAATGATCACACGGGGCAGAACTTCTGTGACCACTGAACCCTTAATTTGCACTGCATGACGAAACCAAGTTCTTGTTTTACCCATGCCAATTTTGTCTAATCGTATACCAAGTATGTTTGGTGAAGTGAGTCACTCTATCGGTCATATCTTTAATGCTAGTAAAGGGGCGTTGCTTCAGCAAACTTGGCAAGAATTTATGGCTATTCCGATAACTCTTTAGCTTATCATCTAGCTCCTGTGCAGAGAGTTGATTAACTAATTCTATAAATTCCTGAGAACTAATTTTTGCCTTGCTCTGCGGAGATGCTGTTTGCTGATTTAGTAATGATATAACCTCTACCTTGAAGTTAGCAAGCTCATTTCTGATATTGTTAGCAAAGTCTGTTAGCCTGCTATTGATTATTAGTTCTAACTGCTTACCCAACTGTTGATAATCAATGCTAGCGTTAGCTTCTGGTGCGATTACTGGTTCAGGCTGGGAGTGCTCAGCATAAGCCGATCTGAGTAAATCTACCTGTTGCTGAAATAGGGCATCTTGACCTTTCTCAATCACAAACGCTCGGATCATCTCTAATTTTGGATCGATCTCCATCGCTCTTTTAGCTGAAAAATACTGCAGATGTCCATCTACTAACTCATATTGCTCTTCCCCATCAGCGTTATAGCCTATTTTGCGTACTATTAGCGGATCAATTACCCCTCTTAGACCCACAATAGAATGGGCGATCGCCTCAATTTTTCTGGGATCAAACTCCTCTATGCTTCTATTTGTAGAAATAGAAACTATATCCAACAGCCAATCACCAATATAATTAGTCATTGGTCAAATGCACAATCTCATCAGCTAAAAAGTTAAACTCCTCAACAGCAATCAGCAACGCCTGCTTATCTCCTGTATTTTGCGCCTCATAGTCAAAAATTGATCTGGGGTCGGGAAATTCTAAATTGCCCACCATAGTTTCTTTATCTAAGGTTTTAGATAAAATTTCACGCTGTCCGATGTAGCTTTGCAAAACTGGGAAACGATATTTTTGTGTAACAACTTCTCGGCGCTGTGGAAAAGTAAATTCCAGATACTTAGGATTTGTTGGTACTTTGGAAGGCAAAACTCCCAAAACTTTTAACGGCGGTATAGCTCTTGTTTCCCGATCTTCATTTATTTCATCGATAAATCTACGCACATTATTTAGCCCCTCATTAGCAAAAGGCTTCATATCAGATGGAATTAGTAAATAATCTGCTGTCAGTAGGGCAATCTTGGCGTAAATGTTAAGGGAAGGTGGCGTATCAATCAGCACAAAGTCATAAAAGTCAGCCACATCTTTTAATTTGTTACGCAAGCGGATATGGGCAGGACTGGTATCCGCTATTGCTCTCTCCTTACCCATAATGGTAATGTGGGCTGGAATCACACTAACCGCAGGTGTGTTGTAGGTAGATACTCTAATTGTCTCTGTAATTCCTAGAGTTTTAGACTCCAACAAATGAGACACATTACTATCTTTAATGGTGTCGTTCTCTTCGTCCACAAATTTTACTAACCCTGTGGCATAGGTAGTATTTGCTTGGCTATCAAGGTCGATCAGCAGTACCCGATAGCCTTTTTTTGCCAAAGTGGCGGCGAGATGCACTACCGTTGTGGTCTTGCCTACGCCGCCCTTGTTGTGATAGACCGCTATGGTTTTCATGAGGATTCCGCAGGTACAAATTCCAACGCCGCCGAATTCATGCAGTAACGCTTGCCTGTCGGCGCAGGACCATCATCAAAAATATGCCCTAGATGGGCATCACACGCGGCGCAGGTTACTTCAATACGGCGCATACCGTAGCTGTTGTCTTCGTGGAAACTGACATTGGCGGGATCGATGGGTTGCCAGAAGGAGGGCCAGCCAGTACCAGAGTTGTATTTAGCGTCAGAAGAGAAGAGGGGAGTGCCACAGCAAACGCATTTGTAGCATCCCTTGCCCTTGAAATCGTAATATTTGCCAGTAAATGCCCGCTCTGTTCCTTTTTTGCGAGTGATTTGGTATTGTTCAGGAGTCAATACCTGCTTCCATTCCTCATCGGTTTTTTGAATTTTGGGTGTCATAACAACTTGCTTGATGGTTTAAGCTTAATTTTAACAAATTGTCTGAATCATGTCTAATGATCTGGGACTGTCTAAAAACTACCAGTAGTTCCTAACTGATACGGATACAGATTTATATAGCAAAGCTACGCAATTAACCAATAGAAATTATCTCAATCGCTGTTCTCAACTCAATTATGATTGCTGTAGGAAGTATGACAGTTTTTCCTTCAACTGGGATTGCGAGTACTGTAGATCGCTATGATCCGCCACCAAATCAGTTCGCTGACTGGGCTAACTTACTCAACAAGAAATTGATTTGCTTTTGTTGTCTTACTACAATCTGTTCTAATCGCAATACTTTAGCAATCAGTTCGTCTTGAGTGGGCTTTGGTGCGCCCTTGCTATCTTCAATTTCTTTTTGCTTGATCACATCAAAGGCTCTTTTCAGAGATTTGAGTAATTCTTCACGACTAAATGGCTTTCCTAAAAAAACTAATCCTTTCTCTTCAAGGGGTTCGGAGATATGGCGGATCACTTCATCTTTAGAGCCAGACATTACCACAATCGGGGTGTATTTTAATTCCCCGTCGTCCTGCAAAGACTTGATCACATGAAGCCCCGTGCCTTTGGGTATGATGTAATCTAAAATGATTAGCCAAGGCTTTTCTTTTTTTGCCACCTCTACCGCTTCTTGAGCGTTTTTGGCTTCTATGGTGATTAAACTATTGCCCAAGAACTCTTTAATTTGTTTGCGACACACATTCATGTCGTCCACAACTAACACTTTCTTTTTCTTTTCTGCACTGGCAATCACAGTTTAGACTCCTCTACTTTGCTAGGTAGAACTACTCATGTTGGCGGGGCTTTGGGAAAAATTTTTGTGAACTAAATCGCTAGATTAGATGATTATAGCTTGCAAATTTGTCCACTTTCTTTGCCTAAACAAGTTGTGGCAAGGTTAACCATAAGTGGATCAGACTTTTAGTCAGGGTATTTGCGCTATGATGTATCTATCAGCCTCATAAAAATTAAGCTTACCATGCTCACCACTGCAAATCAGACCGATTATCAAGCTGTGATCCATCAGCAGAAAGGCTTTTTCAGGGAAGGGCATACCCTCAGTTTGGCGTTTCGCCAGCAACAACTGCAAAAACTGGCTGAGCTGATCAAGCAATATCAGGATCGGATTTTGCAGGCTGTGTATGCCGATCTGCGTAAACCAGCGATTGAGGGGTTTGGTAGTGAGGTTTTGGTTACTCAAGCAGAAATTAAGTACATTCTCAAACATTTATCGCAGTGGGTAAAACCGCGTAAGGTGGGTACTCCACTCAACTTGTTCCCCAGTTCTAGCTTTATTTACCCTGAGCCGTTGGGTGTGGTGCTAATCATTGCCCCTTGGAATTATCCTTTTGCTTTGACCATACAGCCACTCTTGGGGGCGATCGCCGCTGGTAATTGTGCTATTCTCAAGCCTTCAGAGCACACACCACACACCGCAGAGTTAATTTGTGAAATGATCAATACTAACTTTGATCCCCGCTATGTTGTGGCGATCAGCGGTGGGGCGGAAACCAGTAAAGCCCTGCTGGCGCAAAAGTTTGATCATATCTTTTTTACAGGGGGAACGGTGATCGGCAAGTTGGTGATGCAAGCCGCCGCCCAGCACCTCACCCCCGTAACCCTTGAGTTGGGTGGTAAAAGTCCTTGTATTGTAGATCGCAACTGCGATTTAACTGTATCAGCCAAGCGGATTATTTGGGGTAAGTTTTACAATGCGGGGCAGACCTGCGTTGCGCCTGATTACTTATTGGTGGATCAGGCGGTTAAAGATGCGCTTTTGCCCAAGTTGATCGCTTGTGTGCAGGAATTTTTTGGTGAGGAGCCGCAAGCCAGCTCTGACTATGGGCGCATTGTCAATCACCGTCAGTTTGAGCGGTTATTGCATCTATTGGAGCACGCTAGGACTGATGGCAAAATTCTGGTGGGTGGCAAATATGACCATGCAGACAAGTTCATAGCTCCTACTTTGGTGACAGACATTGGTTGGGAGCATCCCTTGATGGCGGAGGAGATTTTTGGTCCAATTCTTCCGATTATTTTCTATGATTCTCTGGAGGAAGCGATCGCCCTAGTCAATGCCCAACCCAAACCGCTGGCGCTGTATTTCTTTTCTAGCGATCGCCAGAAACAGGATTTAGTTTTGCAAAAAACTTCCTTTGGTGGCGGCTGTATTAACGATACAATCATGCACTTAGGAAATCCTGAACTGCCCTTTGGTGGAGTGGGACAAAGCGGCATAGGACGCTATCATGGCAAGGCTTCCTTTGATACTTTTACCAACTACAAAAGTGTCCTCAAAAATTCCTTCCGCTTTGATCTGAAGTGGCGCTATCCCCCCTACAAGTTGAGTTTGACAGCATTAAAGAAGTTTATCGGCTAGTCTTTTTTTGGTGAATATTGTCCAGACTAACAAAGCACAACCAATGTAATGACGACACCTACTTTTCAAGAGCAGGCTTGGGTTATGGCAAGGCAATAAGCGATAGGATAAATACAAAGTTCTTAAGGCAGAAGAGGGAAGTCCCAAGTCATGGTTTAAGTACCTCCGCAAAATCCAGAGGGATTTAGAGTGTGCCAGCCAAAGTTTGTCTTAGGCAAAATTGCCCCAACCTATACGAATAGCGATCGCCTCTCCTGCCAAATATCACTCTCCTCAGATATGATTAAAGAATGACACAGGATACTAATCAGGATAGCTGGGCTGACAAGGTTCGCAGTTTTTTAGATTTGGAGCAGTTGGTGGAGTTGGCGCAAAAACTCGATGAAAAGTTAGCCACCGATGCCAATGTCCAAGTGCGGACTGTGGTGCGTCCTTTCTCCAGTATTCCCCGTCAAGGTAGTATCCCCCGATCGCCAGCTAATACAGCCACAGACAAAGTTACAGATAGGGTTGCAGATAGAGTAATTGTTACGCCGCCGCCCGCCCATAATTCGCCAACCCCAGAGTTAATGGGGGGATTAGACCAAGTTTTGGCAGAACTGCGCCACCTGATCGAGATTCCGCTCCAGCGTCCCGATATTTTACAAAAATTGGGGCTAGAAACTCCCAGAGGGGTGTTATTGGTGGGCGCCCCAGGGACAGGCAAAACCCTCACAGCCAGATATTTGGCACAAAAGTTGGGCTGTCATTTTTTGGTAGTCAATGCCCCCGAACTGATGGGTAAGTATTACGGCGAGTCAGAGGCAAGACTGCGCCAGATATTTGCCTCAGCCAGACAAAACAGCCCTTGTGTTTTGTTTATTGATGAAATTGATGCGATCGCGCCTAAGCGTGAGCAGGTGGAAGGTGAAGTAGAGAAAAGGCTGGTGGCACAGTTGTTAACTCTCATGGACGGCTTTGATCCAGCGGAACGGGTGATTGTCTTAGCGGCAACTAACCGCCCCTCTGCCCTTGACCCTGCCCTGCGCCGCCCTGGACGCTTTGAGCGGGAGATACTTTTTCCCATTCCCGATCGCCAAGGGCGACGGCAAATCTTGCAAATTCACACGCAGAATATGCCTCTTGCCAGCGATGTGAATTTGGACAATATCGCTGATAAAACAGCAGGCTGTGTGGGGGCTGACCTCAAGGGCATCTGCCAAGAAGCGGCACGCATTGCTCTGTCAAGGCAGGTAACTGACCTAGAGCACATCCCCGAAACCCTAGAAATTACCCAGTCAGATTTTGACCAAGCCCTAGAAAAAGTGAAACCTGCGGTATTGCGCTCCTATGTCCTAGAAAAACCCCAAGTCAGTTGGGAGCAAATTGGGGGACTGGCTGAAGCGAAACGCCTTCTGCAGGAAGCGATCACTGGGGCTTTTTTGCATGCTGATCTCTATGCTCACACCCGCGCCCAGTCGCCCAAGGGCATACTGCTCTACGGCGCACCGGGGACTGGTAAAACCCTGCTGGCAAAAGCGGTCGCCACTCAAGCCCAAGCCAATTTCATCAGTTTGAGCGGTGCCAGTCTGGTGAAAAAATGGGTGGGGGAGTCAGAGCGCACTATTCAAGAAACCTTTGCCCAAGCCAGACAAGCCGCCCCCTGCGTCATCTTCATCGATGAACTGGATACGATCGCACCCGTGCGCGGTAACTATCAAGGGGATAGTGGCGTAAGCGATCGCCTTGTGGGACAACTACTCACCGAGATTGATGGCATCTCCAGCAGTGCAGGGCTGTTAATTATCGCCGCCACCAACCGCCGCTCTGCCATTGATCCCGCCCTATTGCGCTCTGGCAGAATTGAACTGCACATTCTGGTAGATTTACCCGATCTGTCGGCTCGGCTGGAAATTCTCACCGTCCACAACCGCCAGCGCCCCCTTGCCCCAGAGGTGAACCTACAGTATTGGGCAGAAAAAACCGCAGGCTGGAATGGAGCCGATCTCGCTTTTTTATCAAACCGTGCGGCGATCGCCGCCATCGCCCGTCACCCCCAACTAGAGGGGCTGGAAATTACCAACGCCGATTGGGAAAAAGCATGGGCTGAGGTGCAAAGCTCTAAGACCGTAGCTCCCGAGAGCGTTGCGTAGCTGAAGTTACCGCTTCAATCAGCGCCGAACGCAGGGCATACTTCTCCAGCATAGCTAAACCCGCTATAGTTGTCCCCCCTGCGCTGGCAGTCTGATCTTTTAACTGAGCAGGATGCAGACCCGTCTCTTTAATTAGCTGTGCCGTCCCCAACACTGTTTGCACAGCCAACTCCTGCGCCACATCTCTGCTTAGCCCCATCCTCACCCCGCCATCAGCCAACGCCTCAATGATCAACGCCACATAGGCAGGACCAGACCCCGATAGTCCTGTAACCGCATCTAGCAAAGGCTCAGCCACTTCTACTACTGCACCCACACAGCTAAATATGCGCCTCACCTCTGCTTTTTGTGCCGCAGTAACCAAATGATTGGTGGCGATCGCACTCACCCCCGCTCCTACCCTTGCAGGTGTATTGGGCATCACCCGCGCGATCGCTTTATGTGGCAAAAACTGGGCTAACTGGTCAAGGCTGACCCCCGCCATGATCGAGATTATCAATTCCGCCGTAATGGGGCGATCGCCTAATTCCCTGAATACCTGCATCACAGACTGGGGCTTAACCGCCAGCAATAGCATCCGAGAGCCAACAATCTCAGTATTTTCCTGAAAAGTATGCACGCCGTACTGCGAACGCAAATGCAAACAACGCTCCACTTGGCGATCGCTCACAGCCACCACATCCGCAGTATAAATCCCTTGCTTGAGGAGACGGGAAAGGATCGCCTCTCCCATCACCCCGCCACCAATGATCCCTAGCTCCATCTAACGGGCGAAGCGGGACACAGACTCATTCTCCCAAGCAGGCACCGCCGAACGACTGGGACGCGGCTTGGGAATATGATTTTCCGCATGGCTGGCGGGCGTAGTCAACTGCACATTCGAGGGCGCAAAAATAAAAATGCTATCGCCGACTCGCTCCAAGTCGCCACCCAAGGCATGAGTTGCTCCAGCCACAAAATCCACCGAGCGTTGCGCTTGATCAGGCTCCATCAAGGTCATATTCAGCACCACTGTCTTGCGCTCATGCAGAGCCTTGACCGCATCAGACATCTCATCAAAATGGCGCGGCTCCATCATATAAATTTGCGAAATGCCGATGGCACTTGCCATGCCAATTACATTGCTGGTACTGCCATCGTTATTGGAGGCAGAAGCAAAGCGATCGCGACCAAAAGGACGACGCGGAGCCACTTCCTCAGTTTCAGTTGTGCGCCCAGTCTCCTCTCTATTGCGCTTATCCACCACTTCGCTATTGTCCTCCTCCTCATAAATGTAGTCACTTTCGGGGGAAGTCATAAAGTTCTTGAAGGCATCCATGAGACCCATATGTAATTTACTCCTATTCGTGTGTAGGGATGGTGGCTAGATTGAGAAAGCACAGCAAGTCTGAGGCACTTAGCCAAACCAAACTGATATTTACAGATTGTGCTTAGCTTCATTACCCCAACCAACTGTCTGTAACCGCAAGAATTTAACTGATACTTGTAAAAAAAGCTAGCCTATTCTTAAAAGATTTTTACAGCCTAATTATTGATTCTTTATTAAGAAGTCATAAACCGCCTTATTTTTCAGCAAATTCGGCGACCAGCGCACCAGCAATTTCTGCTAATTTCCAGTAAAGAACCATGACACATACAATGCAATATCTACAAAAAAACATCAATATTTCTCAATTAAACACCAGATTTGCACACAGCATCCCACATTTACACCGCCACTTTTTCAGGAAGCGCACCGCCTTGCAGGGCAAACTGTGAGTTTATACTTAACCAGCAAGCGCAAAAGACTAGCGCATAACCTAATAAGGTTAAGATTCCTTTAATACAGGTTGAGCTTTTACTAAACAACAACGAGTAGGCATAAGTCCAAATAAATGCTAAAGCTAAGCCCCAGCCTATTCAGGCGGTGCTAACATTAACCACAAGGTTACAGATAAAATATCACTGTTGCTTAGCATAAAACCATGACCCAAACCAAAGAAAAAGATATTCCCCTCAACATCTACCGCCCCAACAATCCCTTCACAGCTCGGTGTATTCTCAACGAACCCCTACTGCGTGAAGGGGCGCAGGGCATGACTCAGCATGTCAAATTTGATCTTTCTGGAGGAGATATTCGGTATTTAGAGGGTCAAAGTATTGGCGTGATCCCCCCAGGGACAGACAAAAATGGCAAGCCCCACAAACTGCGCCTTTACTCTATTGCCTCCTCACGGCACGGCGACGATGGAGATGACAAGACCTTGAGCCTTAGCGTGCGCCAACTGGAATACAAGCACCCCGAAACGGGGGAGACAGTCTATGGCGTATGCTCCACCTACATCTGCAACCTCAAGCCCGGCGATGAAGTCAAGCTAACTGGTCCTGTAGGCAAAGAAATGCTCCTCCCCGACGATCCCACCGCCACAATTATTATGATTGCCACTGGTACAGGCATTGCTCCCTTCCGTGCCTATTTGTGGCGCATGTTCAAGGAGAATAATCCCGACTATAAGTTTGAGGGAACCGCATGGCTATTTTTCGGTGTACCCACAGACTCTGCCATTCTCTACAAGCCAGACCTAGAGTGGTTGGCATACAAATTCCCGCGCAACTTCCGCCTCGACTATGCTATCAGCCGCGAGCAAAAGACCGCCGATGGCAAAAAGATGTATGTGCAAAACCGCATGGCACAGTATGCCGATGAACTGTGGGAATTGATGCAAAAACCTAATACCCACACCTATATGTGCGGTTTGCGGGGCATGGAAGATGGCATTGATGAATTTATGGTAAGTACCGCCGCCAAATATGGTGCGGAGTGGAAAACCTTTGAGAAGCAGATGAAGCAAGAAGGTCGCTGGCATGTAGAAACTTACTAGCCAGTTGCTCATAAGTTTCTTTTAGGGGGGAGGTTGAGACAGCCTCCCCTTTGCGCTGAGTTGTGCCTGAAGGTAAATACTAATAAATACTAAACTAGACACACTAACTAACTAGACAAATAAATAGTGCGATCGCCACTGGTAGGCTTTTTAGTTTTTAGAACCATCCTGTTTACCCTGCACCTCTGACGAGAGAAGGAAGGTTGAAACATAAGTTAACAAAAGTGAGAGGAAAATCCACTAAGATAGAGCCTAATAGAGTATTTTTGGTACTTTTTGTTTTAATTAACCCTGCACAAGATTAGATGTTATGGTAGCAACTCCAGACAAACAGACCGCCCCGATCAATGGCACAGGAAGAAAGGAAACGATCCTTACCCCCCGCTTCTACACCACAGACTTCGAGGCGATGGCAAAAATGGACATCAGCCGCAACCAAGCCGACTTTGAAGCCATCCTGCAAGAGTTTAAGGCGGACTACAACCGTCGCCATTTTGTACGGGATCAGGAATTTGAGCGGTCATGGGATCACATCGATCCTGCTACCAAAAAGGCATTTCAAGTTTTCTTAGAAGGCTCTTGCACCTCAGAATTTTCTGGCTTTTTGCTCTACAAAGAAATTGCCGTGCGCCTCAAGGAGAGAAATCCCATTGTCGCGGAATGCTTTTCCTTGATGAGTCGGGATGAGGCACGCCATGCGGGCTTTCTCAACAAGGCGATGCCAGATTTTAACCTGCACCTCGACCTGTCCACCCTGTCCAAGACCAAGAAGTATGTTTACTTCCAGCCCAAGTTTATTTTTTATGCCACCTACCTGTCAGAAAAAATTGGCTACTGGCGCTATATCAAGATTCATCAGCATTTGGCACAGCATCCCGAAAATCGCATCTACCCCATCTTTAAGTTTTTTGAAAATTGGTGCCAAGATGAAAACCGTCATGGTGATTTTTGCAATCTGCTTCTCAAAAGTCAGCCTGAGTACATTCAGGGCTGGCAGGCGGAACTATGGAGTCGCTTTTTCTTGCTGTCCGTGTTTGCCACCATGTACCTAAATGACATCTGCAATCGCAATGATTTTTATCAAGCGATCGGCATGGATACACGGCAGTATGTGGATGTAGTTCTGCGGGAGACCAACCGTGATGCCGCTAAGGCTTTTCCTGTGGTGCTGGATTTGGATAATCCGCAGTTCTGGCAGTGCTTGAAAAACTGTGAAGTCAATAACGCCAAGTTAGCGG
>Ga0272446_1000618_pt1 | contig 54785 bp, 40 predicted proteins | sample YNPCB0061_FD_194587 | JGI IMG/M metagenome (GOLD analysis project Ga0272446, IMG submission 194587) | Hot spring microbial mat communities from Yellowstone National Park, WY, United States - YNP-CB-006-1 | ecosystem: Environmental > Aquatic > Thermal springs > Hot (42-90C) > Sediment | place... | reverse complement strand
TGATGGGAGCGAACCGGCATGGTTTCCTCCTGGGGGCTGGAAGGTAGAACTACCAGTACCATAGCAGAGGTGACCTGCCGGTTCAATCTTCGATTGTTCAGGTGCTTAAGTTCGCGCCTATAGGGCTACGCCCTCCCAAACCCTCCCACCGGGTGGGGGGATGGGGAAACCCGGTTTCCCCATCTCCCTGTGGGGCGGGGGCGTGGGGAAACCCGGTTTCCCCACACCCCTCGCCGAGGGCGTAGGTTCACGTGAGACGGTCATGCGCATGGCGCACCACGCCGCGATGAACATAACCTGGAAGCGCGAGCGTCCCGCCCGCGCCACGGCGCCGCGGGCACGGCGCCGGCCCCCTCCCTGACCCTCCCCCACTGGGGGAGGGCACCCGGCTCCTCCCCCCAGCGGGGGGAGGCTGGGAGGGGGGCTAAGCGCTGCGAACGATGGTCACCTCAGGAGCACGATCATGGCCCTTGCCCATGACTACCTGGAGCGCGTCTACGCGGGCGTGCTCGGCAAGTGCATCGGCGTCTATCTCGGGCGGCCGGTGGAGCAGTGGAGCTATGAGCGCATCAGCGCCGCCGTGGGGGCGCTTGACGGCTACCTGCATGCGCGCTTCGGCCTGCCCCTGGTGATCACCGACGATGACATCACCGGGACGTTCACCTTTCTGCGGGCCTTGCCCGACCATGGCAATGACCCGGCGCTTACCCCGGCGCAGATCGGGGCCACCTGGCTGAACTACCTGATCGAGGGCCGCGCGGGCATCTGGTGGGGCGGGTTGGGCGTTTCCACCGAGCACACCGCCTACCTGCGCCTCAAGGGGGGCATTCCCGCGCCGGCCAGCGGCTCCGCCGCGCTCAATGGGCCAATCGTCGCCGAGCAGATCGGCGGGCGGATCTTCGCGGACGGCTGGGCCATGGTCGCGCCGGGCGACCCCGACCTGGCCGCCGACCTGGCCGGGCGCGCCGCGGCGGTGAGCCACGACGGCGAGGCGGTGCACGCGGCGCGGGCGCTGGCGGCAATGGAGGCGCTGGCCTTCGTCGAGCGGAGCATCCCGCAGTTGCTCGACGCAGCGATCGCCCGCGTCCCCGCCGGTTGCGCCACCGCGCGGCTGATCATCGAGCTGCGCGCCCTGCGCGCCCGCGAACCGGACTGGCGCGCGGCGCGCCGCATGATCGCGGAACGCTACACCTACGACCGCTACCGGGGCGGCTGCCACGTGGTTCCCAACCAGGCCCTCCTGCTCCTGGGCCTGCTGTGGGGCGACGGAGACTTCGGGCGTTCGCTGGCGATCGTGGTGAGCGCCGGGCTTGACACCGACTGCAACGCCGGCAACCTCGGCTGCCTGCTGGGCATCCGCGGCGGGCTGGCCGCCCTCGACGCCGGCCCCTACGACTGGCGCGGTCCCATCGCCGACCGGCTCTTCCTGCCCGGCGCCGACGGCGGGCGGGCCATCACCGACGCCGTCAACGAGGCCGTGCGCATCGCCAACATCGGCCGCGCCCTGCACGGCCTGCCGCCGCTGGCGCCAAAAGACGGGGCGCAGTTCCACTTCACGCTGCCGGGGTCGGTGCAGGGCTTTCGAGGCGAGGGGGCCGAGGTCCGCCCGATGGGCGGCCCGGAGGGAGCGCGGCAACTCGCCATCAGCGCCACGCTCCCGGCGGGAGGCGCGGCCCGCGCCGCGACACCCGTGTTCATCCAGCCCGAGGAACTGGCCATGCCCGGCTACCCCCTGATGGCCTCGCCCCGGCTCTACGCCGGGCAGGCGGTGTACGCCCGGGTCATCGCCGAAGCGACGAACGCCGGGCCGATCGCGGCGCGCCTGAGCGCCCGCGTCTACGGCCCCGACGACACCCTGGAGATCCTGAGCGGCCCGGCCCGCAGCCTGGCCCCCGGCGCGGAGGCCGAACTGGACTGGCGCGTGCCCGATACCGCCGGGGCGCCGCTGGCCGACATCGGGGTGGAGGTGCAGGCGACGGTGGCGGGCGCGGCCAGCCTGCGCCTCGACCGGCTCGGCTGGCGGGGCGCGCCCGCCCTGACCCTCACGCGCCCGCCCTTCGCGGGCAGCGCCTGGCGGCGCGCCTGGGTCAACGCGGTGGACCAGTGGGACGACGGGCGCCCCGAGGCGTTCTGGCTGACGCAGAACGCCGGGCGAGGTCTGCTCATCCAGGGCGCCGACGAGTGGCGGGACTACGAGGTCCAGGCGGTGATCACGCCGTCGCTCTGCGCGGCGGCGGGCATCGCCGCGCGGGTGGGCGGCCTGCGGCGCTTCTACGCCCTGCTGCTGCGCGCCGGGGGCCGCATCGCCCTACTTCGCGCGCTCGACGCCGAGACGCTGCTCGCCGAGGCGCCATACTCCTGGCAACACTACCAGAGCTATGACCTGCGCCTGCTGGTTGAGGGGCCGTGGCTGCGGGCCTTCGTGGACGGCGCGCCTGTCTTCGAGGCGCGTGACGCCGGCGCGCCGGTGGCGAGCGGGGCAGTGGCGCTGGTGGTGGAGGAGGGGCACATGCACTGCGCGGCGGTGCGGGTGGGGCCGCCTGAAGGGTAGGGGATGGCCGCAGCCCCGCCGGACGGCCTTCTGCCATTTTAGATTGGCAGGGGGATGGGGAAACCGGGTTTCCCCATCCCCCTGCTTGAGGGCCAGGCCCTCCCGCAGGCAGGGGTGTGGGGAAACCGGGTTTCCCCATCCCCCTCTCCGTGCCCGAGCTGTGGTATGCTATCGCCAGTCCGATTACTCAAGCGGGTCGAACCGATAGAAACACTGTGTAGGAGCAGTCTATGCCATACCACCAGTTGATTCACGCGAACCCTGCCATTATGATGGGCAAGCCAGTCATTGCCGGCACCCGCATCACGGTCGAGTCGATTCTGACCAGACTCGCCGCGGGCGAAACCATCGAGCAACTGCTTGCCGCCCATCCACGTTTAACCAAAGAGGCGATTCAGGCAGCCCTCGCCTTTGCTGCAGATGCGCTACGGGCCGATATTGTCTATCCTTTGACCGATGAAGCCGCATGAATCTCGTCGCAGATGAAGGCGTTGATCGCCAGATTGTGGAGCGGTTACGGGAAGATGGCCATGATGTCATCTATGTCGCGGAACTCGCGCCCAGCATCAGTGATGATGACGTGCTTCGGCAGGCGAATGATCGCCAGGCCGCATTGCTGACAGTTGATAAAGACTTCGGCGAACTGGTCTTTCGGCTGAACCGTGTGGCTGCTGGTGTCATCCTGGTGCGGCTGGAAGGGCTGTTGCCCGAAACGAAGGCAACGATAGTCGCACGGGCTATCCGCGATCATGAAGCCGAATTGTGGCGCGCATTTAGTGTGATCACCCCGGGAATGATTCGCATTCGTCCCCGACCGTAACAGCGGCGCGTCGTCCAATACCGGGGCGTAGCCGATGCCGCTGGCATGCGGCCCCTTAGGAAATGTATAGTTCGCAGCGTTCAGCCTGGGAGGGCTGCGCCCGCCCAAACCCTCCCGCGGGCGGGGACGTAGGGAAACCGGGTTTCCCCACACCCATGCTCCAGCAGCCTATGTTCACGGTTACCAGGTGATGCCATGCCATTCCAGGTTATCGTCGCAGACAACTTTCACTACATGGACGAGAGCGAGAGCTGCGAGTATGGAACCTTCGACACCCTCGAGCTTGCCGTGGCGGCGGCGCGGCGCATCGTAGATGAGTGCCTGGCCGCGGCCTACACGTCAGGAATGAGCGCCGCCGAGCTGTTCCAGCGTTACGTCGCCTTCGGCAAAGACCCGTATATCGTTGCGCCGGGCGCCTCCGGCGTCCTCTTCTCGGCGTGGGACTACGCCCGGGAACGCTGCGCGCTCATGTGCGCCCCGGACAAGGCAGGGGCAAGCGGTCAGGAGCAAAACGGCACAGTGACGCCTCACCGCTCATTCCAGGCAGCGTCGCACTCGGCGCCACGCTGCGCTGGCAACGAGGACGAACCGGATCGTTCGGAGGGGAGTGGCGATGGTGGGGGTAAGGTGTCGTTTGACGCCGCTGGCGTCGCCTACACCCTGCCCGGCGGCGCGTCTCAGCGCGTCGCGTGGGCGGACCTGCGGGCCGTCGAGCTCGTTGTGACCGCTGGCGGGCCGTTTGCCGAGGATGTGTTCTGGGTGCTGCGCGGGGCCGGGCCGCCGCTGCTGATCCCGCAGTCGGCGAACGGATCGGAGGCGCTGTTGGCCCGTCTCCAGGAGTTGCCGGGGTTCGACAACCAGGCCGTCATCGCGGCCATGGCGTCGGTCGGCAATGAGCGGTTCCTATGCTGGGCGCGAGACTGACGCTGATCGGTGGATGTCATATCATTTTACAGGAGTTACGCGGTCGCCTTCCAGCGGGGCGGAGTGGAGGGCCGCAGGACCTCCACCAACCGGTCGTTGCCCGCCCGCGGCGGGAGGGCTATGGGGGTTGCGCCAGGCCGCCTGGCCGCCGCGGGCGGGAAAAGGGGTATGCGGGGAGGCGATGGTCTTTGATAATCCGCTCTAGCCCGCGCAGGCGGGCTTCGCATTCCGTAGCCGAGGGCTTCAGCCCCACGGCCAGCCCGGCATAGCGGATGCATTGCTCAAAGACCATCGCCTCCCCGCATCCCCTCCACCACGTAAGTCCTGCCACTTTAGATTTTAGGCATGGTTCAAACGAACTTGACAGTTCGCCTCGCCCCCGGACCACAAGGGTGGCCGTGGAGGGGCCAGGCCCCTCCATACCTCCCCGCCAGACGGTCAAGCGCAAACCGCAGGTTGTGAACCATGCCCTGGTAGCGATCCGGCGGGGCGGGGAACGCCCTGTCTCCCGCCCCGCCGCGCGCAGGCCGGCAGTCCTCAGCGCCCGTTCAGGGCGGCGAGCGTATGGCGGGCGATCATCTGCTCTTCGTCGGTGGGAATGACCCACACCGACACCCGGCTGTCAGGGGTGGTAATGCGCGGCCCGTGGCGCGCGTTGGCCGCGGGGTCGAGTTGCACGCCCAGCCAGGCCAGGCCCAGGCAGACCCGTTCACGGATCGGAACGCTGTTCTCGCCGATGCCCGCCGTGAAGACCATGGCCTCGATGCCGCCCAGGGCCGAGGCCAGGGCGCCGGTTTCGCGGATGATGCGGTAGACAAAGTAGTCGATCGCCAGCGCGGCGCGCGGGTCGCTGCTGGCCAGGAGGGTGCGCATGTCGTTGCTGATCCCCGATAGACCGAGGAGACCGGAGCGCTTGTAGAGCAGATCCTCGATCTGCCTCGCGCCCATGCCCTTTTCTTGCATCAGGTAGAGCAACACACCCGGATCGATCTGCCCGCAGCGGGTGCCCATCGGCAACCCGTCGAGGGCCGTGAAGCCCATGGTGCTCTCCACGCTGCGGCCCTGGCGCATGGCGCACATGCTGGCGCCGTTGCCCAGGTGGGCCACGATAACACGACCGTCGGCGATCTCCGGGGCGACGTCGCGGAGGGCCTGGGCGATGTACTCGTAGGACAGGCCGTGAAAGCCGTAGCGCCGCACCCCCTCGGCGTAGAACTCCTCGGGAAGGGCGAAGCGTTCCACCACCGGCGCGTGGGTGCGATGGAAGGCCGTATCGAAACAGGCCACGTTGGGCACGCCGGGCAGAAACTCCATCGTCGCGCTGATCCCGGCCAGGTTGGCGGGCTGATGCAGCGGCGCCAGCGGCACGAAGGTCTCGAGGGTCGCCAGGATGGCCTCGTCAACCACCACCGGGGCGCTGTAGCGCGGGCCGCCGTGCACCACGCGGTGGCCAATGCCCAGCAGACCTTCCTCGGGCAACTGCGGGTCAAGGTACGCTGCCAGCCGTTCCAGGGCATAGGCGTGCCCGCGCCCCGCCGGGCGCACTGCCCATGCGTCTTCATGCACCGTCGCCCCGGTCTGGTCCTCGACCTTGAAGCGGGGCTGCGTGCCGATGCCTTCGATCTGCCCCTTGAAGCGCAGCGAGAAACCGGCCGCATCGCCGTCGTAATCGTACACCGTGAACTTGATGCTCGAAGAACCGGCGTTCAGCACGAGTATCGCTCTGGTCACGTAGCGTCTCCTCTCGCTTACGCCGCCGCGGCGGTCTGGGCGCTCTTGCGGGCGTGGACGAGCAGCACGGCGAGGGCGCAGGAGGCCAGGCGGGCGCGCACGCTGTCGGCGCGGCTGGTGAGAATGATCGGCACGCGCGCGCCGAGCACGATCCCCGCCGCCTCGGCCCGGGTGAGGAACGTCAGTTGCTTGGCCAGGATGTTGCCCGCTTCCAGATCGGGCACCACCAGAATATCGGCCTGCCCGGCCACCGGGGAACGGATGCCCTTGGCCCGGGCCGCCTCCGCGCTGATGGCGTTGTCGAAGGCCAGCGGACCGTCGAGTATCCCGCCGGTGATCTGCCCGCGGTCGGCCATCTTGCACAGCGCGGCGGCGTCAATGGTGGACTGCATCGCCGGGTTGACCGTTTCAACCGCGGCCAGAATGGCGACCTTCGGCTCGGGGATGTTGAGGGCCAGGGCCAGGTCGATGGCGTTCTGCACGATGTCGCGCTTGGCCATCAGATCGGGGGCCACATTCACCGCCCCGTCGGTGACGATCAGCGGCTTGGGATAGGTGGGCACGTCCATCACGAAGCAGTGGCTGATGCGCCGCCCGGTTCGCAGCCCGGTGGCGCTGTTGACCACCTCGGCCAGCAGTTCATCGGTGTGAAGACTGCCCTTCATCAGCGCCTCGGCCTCCCCGGCCCGCACCAGGGCCACGGCCCTGGCCGCCGCATCGTGGCTATGGGCGGCGTCCACGATCGGGAACGACGTCAGATCCAGCCCCTCGCGCTCGGCCACGGCGTGAATCTTCGCCTGCGGACCGACCAGGATCGGCTTGATCAACCCCTCCCGCGCCGCATCTACCGCGGCCGTCAGCGAGGCGTCATCACAGGGATGGGCCACCGCCACGATGATCGGCTCGCGCTGCCTGGCCGCGTCCATCAGCATTTTATAACCGTCGAACTCGTTGTCGCCCAGTAGCGTGGACCGGTTCGTTTGCTCGGTTGACATAGCTCCTCTCCTTCTCCTCTCCTCTGTTCTCGGGAAGGCGAAATCCTGCCGAACGCGCTCCTCCGGCAGCCATCCATGCGGCTCGCCCCGCACCCTGACGGGATGCACATCCTTCCTGGGAGGGCTGCGCCCTCCTAAACCCGCCCGCGGGCGGAGGGAGGAGGCAACCGGGTTGCCCCCTCCCCTGCGTGAGGGCAAGGCCCTCTCGCGGGCGGGGGCGTGGGGAAACCCGGTTTCCCCACACCCCTCGCCGAGGGCGTATGGTCACATGAGCCATCCATGCGGCTCGCCCCGCACCCCGACGGGATGCACATCCTTCCTGGGAGGGCTGCGCCCTCCTAAACCCGCCCGCGGGCGGAGGGAGGCAACCGGGGTCCCCCGGCTCCTTCCCGGCGGCAGGTAGGATCATGGACGTATTGCCGCAGCATGTCAAACGACGGAACGACACAACTCCGGGTCACGCGGGCCAACCCCGGGCCCGCGCCCAATCCAACCTCCAACCTTCACCCTTGTGGTACCATACAGGTCGCCGGTTTGCCCGTAGCAACAGCGCCGCAGGAGAGCTTGCGATGAGCCACGTTCGCGCCGCCGCCCGCGTCAGCGGCTTCGGCACCTCGATTTTTGCCGAGATCAGCGCCCTGGCCCTCGAGTGCGGGGCGGTGAACCTGGGCCAGGGGTTCCCCGACTTTGCGGGGCCGGCCTGGGTGAAGCAAGCCGCCGCCGAGGCCATTGCCGCCGATATGAACCAGTACGCCCCCTACCAGGGTCTTCCCCGGTTGCGCGAGGCCATCGCCGCGACCTGGCGCGCCCAGGGCTGGCGCGAACTCGACCCGGCCCACGAGGTGACGGTCACCAGCGGCGCGACCGAGGCCCTGTTCGCGGCGATGCAGGCGCTGATCGATCCCGGCGATGAGGTCATCGTCTTCGAGCCGTTCTACGATGCCTACCTGCCCGATATTACCATGGCCGGGGGCGTGCCGCGCCTGGTGCGCCTGCACCCCCCGGCGCCCGGCGCGCCCGTCTGGCGCTTCGACCCCGACGAACTGCGCGGCGCCTTCGGCCCCCGCGCGCGCCTGCTGCTGCTCAATACGCCCCACAACCCGACCGGCAAGGTCTTCAGCCGCGCCGAACTGGAACTGATCGCCGCCCTGTGCCTCGAACACGACACGCTGGTGGTCACCGACGAGGTGTACGATCAACTGGTCTTCGACGGCGCCACGCACCTGCCGATCGCCACCTTGCCCGGCATGTGGGAGCGCACGCTGACGATCAACTCCACCGGCAAGACCTTCAGCGTCACCGGGTGGAAGATCGGCTATGCCGTGGGACCGGCATGGCTCACCCAGGCGCTGCGCTCGGCCCACCAGTGGGTGACCTTCGCCACCGCCACGCCGTTGCAGGTCGCCGCGGCTGCGGCCCTGGAAAGCGCCCTGACCAACGGCTACTACACCCGGTTCCGGGCCGAGTACGCCAGGCGCTACCAGGTGTTGCGCGCCATCCTGGACGGCGCCGGCCTGCCCACGCTGCCAACCGAGGGCAGTTACTTCATTATGGTTGACATCAGCGGGACGGGGTTTGGGAGCGACGCCGACTTCTGCCGCTGGCTCACGCGTGAGGTGGGGGTGGCGGCCATTCCTCCCTCGGCCTTCTACGCCGACCCGGCCTCGGCGCCGCTATTGGCGCGCTTCTGCTTCGCCAAGCGTCTGGAGACGTTACAGGCCGCGGGGGAGCGCCTGAGGCGCCTGGGGAAGGGGTAGCGCTCCGCGTTATGGGTGTTCCGGGTAAGGATTCACATTTCTCCCGGAATTGAGCAAGGCATCCGGTCTACCGGGCCGGCTGTGGGCTGATGGTCTTTGAATAAATAATCCGGTATAGGCCGCGCAGGCGGCCTTCGCATCCCCTAGCCGAGGGCTTTAGCCCGACGGCTAGACTGGCATAGCGAATGAATTGCTCAAAGACCATAAGCCCTCGGCTCTACAGGGCAAAGCCCGCCGGCGCGGGCGAGAACTGTTCATGCGGCTGCGCCGCATACCGACGGGATGAACACGAAGGTGCTTCCAGAGAGGGCCAGGCCCTCCCAAACCCTCCTGCGGGCGGGGGTGTGGGGAAACCCGGTTTCCCCACACCCCGCTCCGAGGGACAACGTTTAGCGGAGTAATTTCTCAAGGACCATCAGCCCTCGGCTACGGGATGCGAAGCCCGCCGGCGCGGGCGTCCCGCCCGCGCTCCCAGGGCGCAGTTCCGGCGCCTCACCGGCTCTCCCGTTCCACAGCGTCGGCTGGCGGAGGCGTAGAGGAACCGCCAGGGCGAGCGTTGCCGCCGGTCATCTCCACCCCTCCACCCATCTGTCAGCGTGCCGTCTGCGGCGCGACCTGGCTCATTTCGGCGAGTTGGCGAGCCTGACCGGCGAGGCTGGCCTGGGCGCGTTCGATGTAGGCGCGGGCTTCCTGGAAGCGCTGGGCGGCGCGGTTGGCATTGGCGACATCGTAGCCGCTGTAGAACTCCAGCAAGGCATCGAGGCCGGCGAGTTGCAACTCCAGGCCCCGGCGGTAATCCTCGTGGGCCTGCTGGAGCGTGCCGGGCGGGCGCAACTGGCCCATGGCGGCCATGGCCGCCTCGACCGAGGCGCGCAGCCGCTGCGTGGCGGCCACGTGCCCCACCGAGGCCCCGCCGGGCCGGCTGGTCGCCTCGCGGTAAGCGGCGGTAGCAGCGCGCAGGTCGGCCCGCACGGACCCCAGGGCGTCCAGATAGCTCACCGTCAGGCCCTCGACGACGGCGAGCGGTTCGGCTTCGAGGATGGGCTCGATGGTAGGCGTGGCCGGAATGGGTCTGGTCAGGGCCACGTTGAAGGCAGCCTCCTTGGCGACTGGCGGGGTTGCCCAGGCGCGTTCAATGGTCAGCGCCAGGCTCTGGTGCAGCGCCAGGGCAACGAGCAGCAGGGCGATGGGAAAGGCCCAGAGCAACACCCGCGCCCGGCGCGTCTCGCGGAGCGCGTGGCGCCAGCCGATCCACCATGCCGGATCGCTCCCGCGGCGCTGGTTGGCGAGAGGAGCGGAGGGCGCGGCGGCTTCGGCAAGCCCGGGCGCCGGGCGAGCCGCGCCGGTGTAGCCCTTGCGTTCGCGCAGCAGCCGTAAGCCGCGCCGGGCGTGCTGGTTATCCGGGTTCAGCTTGAGGGCCGCTTCGAGGCAAAAAGCCTGCTCGTCGGGGTCGTCAAGCACCCCGCTGAGCCAGAGCCAGGCCAGTTCGCAACTCGGGTCGAGTTGCAGCGAACGGGTCAACAAACCGGCGGCGATGCGCTTCTGACCGCTGCGGGCAGCGGCCACGCCCCGCTGGTACAGGCCCTGGGCCTCGCCGATGTTCGCTTTGATGGCCGGCTCGATGCTGCTGGTCATAGGTCTGAGCGTCTCTCCGGACAACCCGGTTGGGAAGGGCGGGCAGGGCCTGGCCCGCCCAGGAACCCGCCTTCCGCTAATGGTCCGGCAACAGCGGATGGATCGCCCGTTGCACCAGGGTAGCGTCTTCGACCAGGCTGGCGCGAATGGCGCGCCAGTACTCGGGTTGCTCATAGCCGAGTTGCCAGATAGCGATACCGGCGAGATCCTGGGTCTGGACGGTCTTAATCTTATCGGCCAGGCCAACCTCGGTCATGAACCAGACCTCGCGCCAACCCTGGGGCGAGCGGTAAGAAAAGGTGCTCTCCCCGACGCGACCGCGGGCGTCCCGTTCGCGGAAGTTCACGGTCACGCCCTGGGTGGCGATAATCTCTTCGAGGGTCTTCCAGGGGCGGGCCGTTGCCGGGCCGCCGGGCGGCCAGTCATAGCCATAGAAGTGCACGCCGATCAGCACCCTGGAGGGGTCGACCACCGAGCGGGCGTACTCGGCAACCGCTTCGATCCAGTACGCCGGGGCCACCGGGCCGGGGCCGCTCCCGCGCCAGTGGTAATCGTAGGTCATGATGCGCAGTTGATCAACGTGCTTCCCCAGTTCGGCCCAATCCTGGAAGCCGCCCAGGCCGCCCCAGTCGCTATCTTTGGCGTGCACCGCGACGGTCAGCACGCGGTCGTGGCGGTGCAGGGCGGCGGCCAGTTCGGCGATGAAGGCCGAGAAATCCCCGCGCAGGGCCGGATCGAGGCCCTCGTAATCAATATCGATCCCGTCGTAGTCGCGGGCCAGCACCTCATCGAGAATGTTCTGCACATGGCGCGCGCGGAGCTGTGGATTACGCAGGACGGCGACGACGGCGTTGGGGTTCGCGGTCACATTGTGGATCGAGGGAATGATGCGGACGTTATGCTCGTGGGCGATGCGCACCAGGTCGTCGTTCCGCGCGCCGTAGATCCGCCCGCTGGCGTCGCTGGAGTACCAGAAAGGGCTGATATCGTCAATAATGTCGGCGTTGGCGAAAAACGACTCGCGGGCCCCGCCCTCGAAGAGCGGCGGCAACCAGACCGCGATGTAGCGCCCGCTCTTGGGATGGTAACTGACGGGGCCGGACGGGGGATCGGCGGCGGTGGGAACCGGTGTCGGCGGCACGGGGGTCGGCAGCACGATGCGGAGCGGCGGCGCGGGGGTGCTGGTGGGGGCAACCTGCACGGTGGCGGCTACGGCGGCCTGCACCTCGGGCAACTGCCGGGCGAGGCGCAGGGTTTCAGCGATCAGGAAGCCGGCGACCAGCAGCGCGACAAGGTACAACGCGCCGAGGATGAGAGCGCCGAAGGCGGGCGGGCGTCGCATACTCAGTAGGCCCCGAGCTCACGCAGGCGATCATCGCTGATGCCGAAGACGTGGGCAATCTCGTGCAGCACGGTGCGCCGCACCTGGGCGCGCAGCGCCTCGGCGGTGCGGAAGTCGCGTTCGAGCGGTTCTTGAAAAATGATGATCGTGTCGGGCAACACCAGCAGGTTACTCGCCCGCTCGGTGAGCGGAACGCCGTGGTACATCCCGTAGACCGACTGCCAGGGTTTCAACCCCAGCATCCGGCGCTGTTCGCGAGTGGGCCGGCGCTCGACGATGATCTCGACGTTCTCCAGATAGGCGGCGAACGCATCGGGCAGGCTGTCAAGGGCCTCGATGACGAGTTGTTCAAACCTGGCGCTGTCCATAGGGGCATTATACGATTCGACGTTGACGGGTGTCAAGCGTTTCGCCTGACGCGCGCGCATGGGCGTGGCTCAATAGCGCGATGGACAGGCTACAATCCTGGCGTGTCCCGGGGTTGGCGAAATCGTGGTAGACTCGAGTGAAGCGGGGGTTTGGGAGGGCGCAGCCCTCCCAGGAAGCACCTTCATGGTCATCCCGTCGGTGTGCGGCGCAGCCGCACGGAACGTTACGCCAGCTCTGCGCGATGGGGCGCCGGTTCCTCCGGCGCCCCATTCCATGAGGAAGCATGATCCGGCAACCCCTGTGCAGTGTTTGCCTGCTCCTGAGCCTGCTCCTCGTCCCAGCGCATCCGCCCCTCGCGCCAGCTACGGCGCCGGGAGCGCCGCAGCTGGCCCCCGCCCCGCCCGACCTGGCAGGCTTCGGCGCGCAGGCGCACCCCCTCGTGCGGCCAGGACCGACCATCGAGCCCTTCGTGCGCCCCGATCTGGCCCGGCGTCTGGAACGGCTGCGCCCGCTGATCCTCGCCGCGGCGCAGCGACATAACCGGCCCGCGCTTTCGGGCATGGACGACGAGAGTTTCGCGGTGGTGATTGCGCTGATTATTTACAACGAGAACTTCGGCTGGCTGGAGGACGACGTTCCGCCGCTGCGGATCTTTACCCCGCTGTACCAGCGCTTGCAACAGGCGGTCAACCAGCGCCTGCCCGGCAGCAACTTCAGCGTCTGGCCGGTCAACCTGCGCCCCTCGGTGGGCCTGGAGATCCTGAAGCAAGAATTGCCCCTGGCCAACGGGCAGATCATCCACGTGCCGGTGCGGGTCGTCGGCAGCGGGATCGACCCGGCGGCCTATGCGCGCCCGGCTGACCTGCTGGCAGCGATCAATGCCGAAATCAGCCGTGATGATCTGGCGATAGCCTATCTGGCGGCCAACCTGGAACGGGGGCTCTATCGCGCGGCCCTGGAGGGCGCGCCGGTCACCTGGCAGACGCTGGCGGCCTGGCACAATCAGGGGATCGTGGACCCGCGGGCCATCCGGGCCAATCCCACCGCCCGCGACTATGTGCGCCGGGCGGCGGCCTTTATGCCCCTGGCCCGGGCGTTGATCGGCGCCTCTGGCCACGGTGCGGCTCGGGAGACATGCTTGCCGGTGGCGGGGTATACTGGTACCGGGCGCGCGCGCAATGGTGGACGGCGCAACCCGCGCGCGCCTGGCAGGCGGGCTACTCGCGCGTCACGCCCTGCATGGCGCGCAGGCGCTCCAACACTTCCCGCTCGAACTCGCGAGGATTCACCCTGGGGAAATAGTCGGTCTCGATCATCGCCGCCGGCACATCGTCGCAGGCAGCCATACAGTCGAGTTCAACCAGGCGGATATCCTGAGGGTGCGTGGCGGCGAGGCGCTTGAGCGTCGCCAGAAAGGTGGGCCGGCTGATCGCGCATTGGCGGCAAAAAATCAGGTCAAGGGGCATGGACATAAACCTTTCGAGACGCGGGAGGCACTGCCCATACCCCTGGCGCGTGGAACACCCTTCCTGTTCGACCACGCGACCCTGGCTGCATGATCATGGCGCCTCCCTAGTGTACACGGTTTGACCGGGGTTTGCAAGACCTGTGCAAAAGCATTTCAAACGACGGCTTCGCCGCGCGCTACCGGAGGGCGAGATGCTTGAACGAGAGTGGCCGGGAGGGCTGCGCCCCTCCAGCAATATGCTTCCCCGACCAGTGGCGCTACGGAGGCGCCACCAACATAGTGAAGTATAATACAAGAAACGAGATTTGTGGCGATGAATCCATCGGGTGTGGAAGCAACAGCCTGGGCAAGCATTGCGAAGCGGCATCATGCCACGCTCGACATCGCCTACCTGCAGGCAGGCGAGCGCGGTCCGGTCGTGCTGATGCTCCACGGCTGGGGCGCGTTCAAAGAGTTGTGGTGGAACACGCTGCGCCGCCTGGGCCGTGACCACCGCTGTTACGCGCTCGATCTTCCCGGCCACGGGGATTCGCCGCTGCACTGCCGTGACAGCATCCGCGAACTGGCCGACGTGGTTGGCGCGTTCTGCGACAGCCTGGATCTGCGCGAGATCGCCCTGATCGGCCACTCGATGGGCGGCGCGGTGGCCATTGCGCTGGTGTTGCGCCGGCCCGACCTGGTGCGCCGCCTCATCCTGGTGGACGCGGCGGTAGACGCCTACCAGATGCCGAAGTTCGCCCGGACGTATCTGCTCCCCGCCTCTGGATGGGCGGTGTTTCGCCTGGTCCTGCTCGTCGCGCGCATCCTTCGCCCCATCGGCGCGCGGGTGCCCGACAATCACCGCGGCGGCTGGGTGCGGCCATGGCTGCGACGCGGCGCCTACATGGCCCGCTCCGACCCCGATGCCCTGTACCGGACCTACCGCGCCCTCTTCCGCGCCCGCGCCGGGCGCCGGCTCGCCCGTATCCACATACCTACCCTGGTGGTCAGCGGACAGTTTGACGCCCTGGTGCCCCGCGAGCACTCACGCCGTCTGGCCCGGCGCATCCCCCACGCGCGCTTCGTGGAGATCCCCGGCGCCTTGCATAATCCTATGGACGAACGCCCCCGCGCCTTCGAGCAGGCCGTGCGCGCCTTTCTTGCCGACGGACGGGAGACCGTGGCCGATGCGCCCCCTGCTGCGCCCACCCTTGCCCCGCGAAAACAACAGGCTGCCCTGATGCCTCTGCAACGCTTCCTCAGCCGCGCCACCCTGGACGCGGAAACGTTGATCGACCGGCTGCGCCGCCCCGGACGGCGCGCCAGCTCCGCGCTGATCGTTCCCTATCGCGGCATGGGCACGCCCGCCGCGCTGTATCTCAGCGGGCGCGTGCTCGAGGACCGCGGCATCAGGCCCCCGGACGACGCCGATTCGCGCTGGGCCAACTTGCGCGCCAACTGGCGGCGCTTCGGCTCGCGCGAATTGCCCCACGTGCGCGTGCGCGCCACCTTCCAGGATGTGGTCGTCGAAACCGCCACCGACGCCGAGGGCTACTTTCACCTCAGCCTGCAACCGGGCGGCCCCCTCAATGACGCGCCTGTGCAGGTAGTGGATCTGGAACTGCCCGACCTGGGCGCGCGCGGCGCTGGCGAGGTCTTCGTCCCACCCCCGAGTGCCCGTTGCGCCATCGTGAGCGACATTGACGATACGGTGCTGCAGACCTATGCCACCGATACGCTCAAAATGCTCGCCCTGACCTTTCTGCACAACGCCCGCACACGGCTGCCCTTCGAAGGCGTGGCGGCGCTCTACCGGGCGCTGGTCGCCGGACCGGACGGCCAGCGCCAGAACCCTATCTTCTACGTGTCGAGCAGTCCCTGGAACCTGTATGACTTCCTGGTGGATTTTCTGGCCTACCACGGTTTGCCCGCGGGACCGCTGTTTCTCACCGACTACGGCTTCGACCGCGATCGGCTGGTCCGGAAGGGCCATCGCCGGCATAAACTGGAAGCCATCGGGCGCATCGCCACGACCTATCCGCATCTGTCGCTGGTGCTGATCGGCGACAGTGGCCAGCACGACCCGGAGATCTACCTGGAGGTCGCGCGCGCCTACCGCGGGCGCGTCGTGGCCATCTACATCCGCCATGTGAGCCACGAACGCCGCGCGGAGGAGGTGTATGCCCTGAGCGCGGAAGCGCGGCGCCTCGATGTGCCGATGGTGCTGGCGTCCACCACCGCTGCCCTGGCCGCCGACGCGGCCAGCCGCGGGCTGATTGCCGGCCCGGGGTAGGCTCTACCCGCCGGGCCGGGGGATGGGGAAACCCGGTTTTCCCATCCCCCTGCGTGAGGGCGCAGCCCTCCCAGACCCTCCTGCGGGCGGGGGGAAACCCGGTTTTCCCATCCCCCTGCGTGAGGGCGCAGCCCTCACCTTCCCGGGGGCGGGGGGAAATCCGGGTTCCCCATCCCCCTGCGTGAGGGCGCAGCCCTCCCAGACCCTCCTGCGGGCGGGGGGATGGGGGAACCTGGTTCCCCCATGTTCACGTTAGCCCCACGGCACGCGGGCGAATATAAGAGGCAACAGAGGTATGAAGAACAACCCCGATCTTTCCAGGCAGGTTGAGAACCTGCACGTGCGCGAACTGACCCCGCTTCAATCGCCGCTGGAGTTGAAACAGCGCCTGCCCCTCAGCCCAACCGCGGCCCGCACCGTGACCACCGCCCGCGAGGCGATCCGGCGCGTGCTGCGTGGCGAGGACCGGCGGCTGCTGGTGGTGATCGGCCCGTGCTCCATTCACGATCCCGAGGCGGCCCTGGAGTACGCCCGGCGCCTGCGCCGCCTCCAGGAGGATCTCAGCAGCCAGCTGGTGCTGATTATGCGCACCTACCTGGAGAAGCCCCGCACGACCGTGGGTTGGCGCGGCCTGATCAATGATCCGCACCTCGATGGCTCGTTTGACATGCAATCCGGGCTGAGCATTGCCCGCCGGTTGCTCATGGAGATCAACGAACTCGGTCTGCCGGTGGCTACGGAGATGCTCGACCCGATCAGCCCCCAGTACCTGGACGACCAGATCAGTATGGCCACCATCGGCGCGCGCACCAGCGAGGCTCAGACCCACCGGGCGCTGGCCAGCGGCGTCTCGATGCCGGTGGGCTTCAAGAACGGCACTGACGGCGGGATCGAGGCGGCCGTCAATGCCTGCGTCTCCGCCGCCGTGCCCCATAGCTTCCTGGGCATCGACGACCGCGGGCGCAGCGCGGTGGTGAAGACCACCGGCAACCCCGATGGCTTCGTCATCCTGCGCGGGGGGCGCCACGGGCCCAATTACTACCCCGAATACGTCGTGCGGGCCGCCCGGCTGATGCGCGAGGCCTCCCTCCAACCCGCCGTGATGATTGATTGCAGCCACGCCAACGCCGGCGGCGACTACCGGCGCCAGGAGACGGTCTGGCACAATGTCGTCGAGCAGGTGATCCACGGCCCAACCCCGATTGTCGGGATGATGGTCGAGAGCAACCTGGAAGAGGGCAAGCAGCCATTCCTCGCCGATCGGTCGAAGTTGCGCTACGGCGTCTCCGTCACCGATGGCTGCGTGGGCTGGGCCACCACCGAGCTAATGCTCCACGAGGCCCACCTGGCTCTGGAACGGGCGCGGTAGCCCGGGTTGGGCAGGAGTGATCGGCCGCTCGCCCCTGCCTGTTCCGTCTCGAAACCGCGGGCCGGAGCATGGAGCATCCGGGTTGCCCCATGCCCCGGCCCGGTTGTCCGTTCCACGCCCCGCGCAGCGACATCCTGCACCCATGGTGTAACCGTTCGGGGTATACTAACGTGAACATAGGCTCTCGAAGAGGGGTGTGGGGAAACCGGGTTTCCCCATTCTCCCGCCCGCGGGAGGGTTTGGGAGGGCTGCGCCCTCACGCAGGGGGCCAGGGAAACCGGGTTTCCCCATTCTCCCGCCCGCGGGAGGGTTTGGGAGGGCTGCGCCCTCACGCAGGGGGCCGGGGAAATCGGGTTTCCCCGGTCCCCCACCCGCGGGAGGGTTTGGGAGGGCAGCACCCTCCCAAGAACAACAGTTTCATTGCGGCGCGAGCCGCATAGAGGGCTGAAGAAGCATGCAGCACCTGGCCGGGTGCTGCCCTTCCGGGCGGTCTCTGTGTCAGGAGGGCCATGCCCTCCGCGCCCCTCCATGCCAGGGGTGGTCGTGCGACGACTAACGCTTTACCTCGGTATATATGGTATGACCGACGAGCCACAATCGAACAAGCCGCCGGAGGGCAATGCCCTGGCCTACTGGGCGATTATCGGCACCACGATGCTGCTGTGCTTCGCCTGGCTGCTCACCGGCAGTCTGATGTTGACCCTGGCGATTATCGCCCTGGGGTTACTGCATCTGGCGCGCCACTTCCCCGAAGCCGAACAGTTTGTGCAGGCCGATCCCGTTCTGGTGTGGCTGCGCCGCATGTCGCCGCTAATTATTATCGGGATCGCCACGCTGGTGCTGGCGACGCGCTATTTGCGGTAGACACGGGGCGGCTTCGCCGCGCGCCACCCGGAGGAACAGAGGTTCTGGGAGGGCTGCGCCCACCTGAACCCTCCTGCTGGATGAGAGCATGGGGAAACCAGGGTTCCCCACCCCCCTGCGCACGGGCGGCGCCCGCCTGAACCCTCCGCAGGCGGGGGGATGGGGGAACCAGGTTCCCCCATCCCCCTGCTTGCAAGCGGCGCCCGTCCACACCCTCTGCGGGCGGGGGGATGGGGGAACCTGGTTCCCCCATGTTCACGTTAGCCGGGTCTCGTCCATCTGCGCGCCGATCCATGCTACAATCAGGCGTTTAGGCGAACGGCCCATGGCTGTCCGTGCCCCTGCGCACCGATGGCCCCGGATGCGATGGTTTCACGACGACTGCTTCTCGGCGCGACACTGGTCAGTCTGCTGGTTGGCGCCCTGGGCGCGCTGCTCTATGCCCAGCAACGGGTCGCCGCATGCGCCTTCGTGCCCCTCGTCGCCCCCGAATTGCTGCCCAACCCCGGGCTTGTCCCCGGCGAGGCCGCGGGGATGCCCGCCGGCTGGCAACGCCGCGCCGGGGGCGTGGAACTGCGCGGCCCCGCGGTTGATGGGCAGGGCTTTGACCTCGACGGCGACGGGCGGGCGCTACAGTTGCTCGGTATCGCCAATGCTGCGCAAACTCCGCCGATCCCGGCGCGGCCCGGCGCGCGCTACTGCTTCACCGGCTTTACCCTCACCGACTCCGCGCAGCGTTCCCCCACTCGCGCCCGCCTGGTCTTTAGCTGGCGCGACGCCTCCGGGGCCACTCTGAGCGAGGCGGCGACCCTGTGGCAGCCGGTGACCCTCTGGACGCCCGAGGCCCCGCCCCGCGACTGGTCGCGGCTGCACGGCAGTTTCGTCGCGCCGCCGGCGACGCGCTCCCTGGTGGTGCGCATCGAACCGGCCTCGGACGACCGGATCTATCTGGATGCCATGCACGCGCGCCGGGGTGGCGGCGCCCTGGCCGGCCTGGCCGCGCCCGCGCCCGCCATTGTCGCCGATCCGCCTCGCGTGGCCCCCTGGCCCCTGGGGCGCCAGGCCGCCGTGGCCTTCACTTTCGACTGGGAAACCGCCATGGGCGGCCTGATCCACTCACGCTCGGTCGGCGACCCAAACTATGATAAGGACCCCGAGGCGCGCGGGCTGCGGATGCGCGAGGGCATTACCACCACGCTGCGCCTCTTCCGGCCCCATGGGGTGCGCGCCACCTACTACGCGACTGGCTATAACTTCCTCCTCGGCAACCTCGAGCGCCGTCGCTTCATAGGCGACCCGGTGTTTGCCTGGGCCAGCCCGGCGAACGGCTGGATCACCGATCGCTGGACGCGCACGCCCTGGTTCGCCGATGATCCCTTCGGCGCCTACCGCAGCCATCCGGCCTGGTACTTCGGCGACCTGATCCGGCCCCTGCGCGCGGCCGGTCACGAGATCCAGAGCCATACCTTCAGCCACCTCTACGGCGGCCTGGCCGACGCCGCCACATGGGCGGCCGACCTGCAAGCCTGGAACCAGGTGGCCGCCGAACAGGGCGTGCCCCCGGCCACCTCGCTCGCCTTCCCCTGGAGCGGCAGCGCCGGCATGAGCGACGCCAATTGGGACGCGCTCGAGCAGGGTGGCATCCGCAGCGTTACCCGGCTGAGTAACCAGATGCAGTACAATCTGTTTCCGACCGATGGCGACGGCGTGGTGCTCGAGCCGCGCTGCCGCTGGCTGCCGGGCCGCGAGGGGCGCATCCTGGCCTGTCCCGACTTTTACCTGACCCCCGAGCGGGTCAGCCTGGCCCTGCGCCAGATTGAACGCGCCGTCGCCGCCGGGGGCGCGATTGACCTCTGGGCGCACACCGAGGAGGTCACGTCCCCCGAGCAGATCCAGGCCTGGGAGCAGGTGGTGGAGCGCGTGGCGCGTGACCGGCGGCTGTGGGTGGCGCCCCTCGGCGAGATCGCCACCTGGCAGGCGGCCCTGGCAACGGTGAGGGTTGAATCGGTTGCCGCGCAGCCGGGCGAGGAAGGCGTCCTCACCGTGCGCGTCGCCAATCCGAGCGCCGTCGATCTCGTCGATCTGAGCCTGCGCATGCCCGCCGGCACCCGGCGCGTCATGGTCAATGGCGAGGAACTGGTCCGCAACGAGCGGCGGCTTCCCTACGGCCGGGGGTGGTGGCCCGCCGCCGCGCTCGCCACCTTCGATCTGCCCGCCGGCCAGACAGCGGAGGTACAGATATGGTTGGCGCCGTAAGCGTGTGTCATCAGCGTGAGGCGCGGTATGGCCAGAACGGTTGAACAGGGCGCCGGACGGCTGGCGCGCCTCCGCGCGAGCTTCGGCCTGCTCGGCGCGCCGCTGCTGGGCCTGAAACTGTACCAGTGGCTGTGGCTGCTGCTGGCGGTCACCGGCGCCCTCGCCGTCGCCGCGCCGCGAGTGCTCTCGCAGCCGGTGACCTACGTCGCCCGCGCCGAGACGCGCTTTGACCTGCGGCGCTACGGCCCGATCTACGAACTGGTGACCCCGGGCGTCAGCGGCCTGGACATCGCTATCAACGACGCCACCGAGGCCCTGCGCCAGGACCGGCTGGCGCGGGCCGATGTGCGCTTCGGGCGCCCGGATTTCCGCGTGGTCTTCACGCCGCGCGAGCCGGGCGTGGTCGAGGCGCGCGGGATCGGTCCCACCGCCGCCGAGGCCCAGGCGCTCGCCAACGCCGGCGCCGAGGCCCTGGCGCGGCACGTGCGCGCCGCCGGCGGGCGCGAGATCCTGCGCAACATGCTCGGCTGGGAACTCTGGCTGGCCCTGCAACCCGAAGGCCGCCCCGCCCCTACCCCCTTCGATGCCCTCCTGCGCGACATCCTGCGCCTGAACGCCTTCCCGATGTCGCGCGACCTGGAGCCGGTGTCCACTCCCCGGGTGATCGCCGACCTGCCCCGCGAAGAACTCAGCGACCTGGCCCGCGCCCTGGAGGCGCGCTACGATCTCTGGCGCTTCGCGATCAATACCCGCAATGCCACCCTCGACGCCCTGTGCGGCACGAGCGGGGCAGCGGGCACCGCCGCGCGCGAGCAGGCCCTCCAGATCTGCGCCCGCGCCGATGCCGCGGCCCATGCCGAACTGATCGAGCGCAACCGCGAGATTGCCCGTCTGCGGGCCATTCAGGCCGCCCTGGATTACGTCCTCGTGACCTACGCGGCCCGCTTCGACCCCGATCAGCCCTCGGCGGCCCATCGCGTTGCCGCCGCCCTCCCCGCGGCGCCCGAGCCGCGCTACGTGCCCCAACTCCTGGCCCTGGCGGCTCTCTTCGGGCTGGCCCTTGGCATCACCGGGGTGGCTGTAGATCGCAGCGCCGATCTGATGTCCAGGGCTGTGGAGATCTGGAGCTACCGTGAACTGATCCGTAACCTGGTCCTCCGCGATCTGCGCGCGCGCTACAAAGGCAGTGTCCTGGGATACCTCTGGACCCAACTGGCCCCCCTGGGGATGATGCTGGTCTATGTCGTCGTCTTCAGTGTGCTCTTGCCGGCGGGCATTGCGCAGTTTCCTGTCTTCTTGATTGTTGCGCTGCTGCCCTGGAATTATGCCGCCGAGGCGGTGATCGGCGGCACCCGGAGCATTCTTGACAGCGCGGCGCTGTTGAAGAAGGTCTACTTCCCGCGTGAAGTGTTGCCGCTCGCCAGCGTATGCTCGGCGCTGCTTAACTACCTCCTCTCGCTCCCGATGATGATCCTGGTCATGGCCCTGGTCCAACTGACCAGCATCGGACGCCTCAACTTCGCATGGACCTTTGCCTATGCGCCGGTACTGGTGCTCATCCAGACCGCCATGCTGATCGGGATGGCCTTGCTGTTAAGCGCCGTGGCGGTGTTCTTTCGCGACATGGTCCATCTGGTGGGCATTCTGGTGAATATCTGGTTTTTTTTGACCCCGGTAATCTATCCGTTGGGGGTCTTTGGCGAAGGTTTGACGGCAAGATTCGTGCGCTGGCTCAACCCCATGGCCTCGCTGATCGAGTTCTACCGCGAGGTGTTCTACGGCAGTCCGGTTCCAACAGGGTTCATCCCTACCCCGGGCTTGCCGGCCCTGGATAGCGTCTTGCGCGTGGCGGTCACCGCCTTGCTCTTCCTGACCCTCGGGTACTGGGTCTTCCAGCGCGTCAGCCGACGCTTTGGCGAGGAGTTGTAGCGTGTCGGCGGTGATTGAGTTCAGCAATGTGTCCAAGCGCTTCATGCTTCACAAAGATGAGCGCCGAACGGTGCAGGAACGGGTGATCGGTCTGTTGCGCCGCCGCCCGCCCGGAACTGAGTTCTGGGCATTGCGGGATGTAAGCTTCCAGGTGAAAGAGGGCCAGAGTCTGGGCCTGGTGGGACATAACGGCGCCGGCAAGAGCACAGCCCTCAAACTGATCACTCGCATTCTCGAACCGACCAGCGGCAACGTGCGGACCCGCGGGCGGATCGCCGCCCTGCTCGAGCTTGGGAGTGGGTTCCATCCCGATTTGAGCGGGCGGGAGAACCTGTACCTGTATGGTTCGCTGATGGGTCTCAGCCGCCGCGAGATGGAGCAACGGCTGCCGGAGATCATCGCCTTCGCCGACATTGACGAGTTTCTTGACACCGAGATTAAACATTACTCGTCAGGCATGTACACCCGCCTGGCCTTTGCGGCGGCCACGGCGGTTGATCCCGACATTCTGATTACCGACGAAGTGCTGGCGGTCGGTGATGAGGCTTTTCAGCGCAAGTGCATGGAGCGCATCTACGACTTCCGCCGCGCCGGCAAGACGATCATCTTCGTCTCGCATGCCCTGGAGGCGGTGCGCTCGCTTTGCGATGTGGCAGTCTGGCTCGATCACGGCGAGCAGCGCGCTTATGGACCTGCCGGCGAGGTTATCGATGCCTATCTGGCCGATGTGAACCGCAAGGAGCAGGAGCGCCTCGCCGCCGGACAGGACCGGGCCCGCGCCAGCGGTGACGCGGATCTGAGCAACAGCCCGTTTCGGCGGGGCAGCCGCGAGATCGAGATTACGGGCGTCCAGTTGCTCGATGCCGATGGCGCGGAACGCTCCGTCTTCCAGACCTGGGCGCCTCTCACGATACGCATGACGTACCTGGCGCATGAGCCTGTCCGGCAGCCGGTGTTCGGCATCGGGATCTACCACCAGAGCGGCCTGTGGTTGAGCGGCCCCAATACCGGGTTCGACGGGGTTACCATTGACCAGGTAAGCGGAACCGGGGTCGTGGATTACACGATCCCCAGGCTGCCCTTGCTGGCCGGTCGCTATGCTATCAGCGTGGCGGTCGTTGATGCCACGCAGATGCACATCTACGACCTGCATGATCGGCTGTACACACTGGTGGTGCAAAGCGATCACGTTCAGGAGCGATACGGGATCTTCGGTCTCCACGGCGCCTGGCGCTGGCAAGGCGCCTAGCAGCAATCCGTTTCACATAAGGCATGTTTCATGAGTTTTAAGAATTAAAACGGGTATAGCCCGCGCAGGCGGGCTTGGCCTTGCCTGGCCGAGGGCTTATGGTCTTTGAATACATAATCCGATATAGGCCGCGCAGGCGGCCTTCGCATCCCCTAGCCGAGGGCTTCAGCCCCACGGCCAACCCGGCATAGCGGATGAATGTCTCAAAGACCATCAGCCCCACGGCCAGCGCGGTAGACCGGATGAATTGCTCAAAGACCATAAAACCTGCGGTTTGCGCTTGACAGTCTGGCGGGGAGGTGTGGGGGGGGCCGGGGGCGGGGCCCCCCCCCCCCCCCCCCCCCCCCCCCCCCCCAGCCACCCCCGGAGTCCCGTGTCGAGGCCAACTGTCACGTGCGTGGGAAACCATGCCTAAGCTGACCATCACCTCTCCAGCCCGCCCCCGCTGGGGGCGAGCGCGCGGCTCCTCCCCCCGCCGGGGGAGGTTGGGAGGGGGGCTGAAGCGCCGCGTTCGCTTATTTGACAGGACGTACGCGGTGGAGGGATGCCGGGAGGCTTCGCCTCACGCCATACCCCTTTTCCCGCCCGCGGCGGCCTGGCGGCCTGGCGCAACGCCCACGGCGCTCTCGCCGCGGGCGGGGAAGGATCAGTTCGTGACGGGCCGCAAGCCCTCCCCGCCGGCAAGCGACCGGGCACATCCTGTAACAGAGGAATACAGTATGGCGAATTTCAATCCCCAAGAACTCTATGGCGAGTTCTACTACAAAACCGGTTGCGGGGTTCCCTATCAACGTGATGAGCACTGGATGGCCTTTTTCGGCAACATCGCCAAAGAAATTGTCCAGCGCCTTAGCCCGCGCAGCGTGTTTGACGCCGGATGCGCCCTGGGTTTGCTCATCGAGCAGTTGCGCCTGTTGGGAGTGGAGGCCGAAGGGGTTGACATCTCCGAATTCGCGATCACCAATGCCCCGGAGTCGGTGCGTCCCTTTGTGCGGGTGGCTTCGGTGACTGAACCTCTGGAGCGCCGGTACGATTTGATTGTATGCATTGAAGTGCTGGAACATATGCCGCAGCGCGAGGCTGAGACGGCCATTGCCAATCTCACCGCTTATACTGACGATATTCTGTTTTCTTCATCCCCTCTGGACTTCAAAGAGGCCACGCATGTTAACGTTCATCCCATTGAACACTGGGCTGAACTGTTCGCGCACCACGGGTTCGTGCGCGACGTAGACTTCGACGCCAGTTTTATTACCCCCTGGGCCATGCGCCTGCGCCGCAGGGCCGAACCGCTGCCCCGCATCGTGCGTGATTACGAGCGGCGTTACTGGGAGGTATGGAAGGCCACGACCGATCTGCGTGAACTGGTCTTGAACCAGCGCACGCAGATCGAACACGCTAATCAGACGATCCATTCCCTTCGTCTTGAATTATCGGCTGAGCACGAGAAGTTGCTGACCTATGCCCGCTCGCTGGAGGAATGTTCCCAGGCGCTGACCTCCGAGCACGAGAAGTTGCTGACCTATGCCCGCTCGCTGGAGGAATGTTCCCAGGCGCTGCACGAGCATCAACAGGCGCTTATTGCGACCGAACACCTGCTCGCCGCGGCCCGGCAAGAATACGCGCACCTGAAAGCGTATGTGCAGCAGTTGGAGACCGATCGCGACCAGAAGATCGCCCACATCAACGACCTGAAAAGCGCCCTCGCGCGTATCGAGTCTGGACGCGTGATGCGCATCCTGCGCGCCCTGGAGGATCGGCGCATGGCCTTTTTTCGCCCCAAAGAACAGCAATCCTGAACCGGCCGCTACGCTGGAGCATGAAGCCCGTTTTACCGGAGAAACCCTGCCAATGAGTTCCGCAACCGTCTCCGTCGTGGTGGTCAATCTGAATGGGCGCCACCATCTGGAAACCTGTCTGCAATCCCTGGTTGATCAGGACTATCCCCCCCATCTGGTCGAAGTGATCCTGGTGGACAACGGTTCAAGCGATGGTTCGGTGCCGTTCGTGAACGAACGGTTTCCGGCGGTGCGGATTCTTCGCAACGAGCGCAACGTGGGATTTGCCCCCGCGGTCAATCAAGGCGCCGCCGCAGCGACAGGCGCCTATCTGGCGCTGATCAACAATGACACCCGGCTCGATCCCCACTGGATCGCCACGATGGTCAACACTCTGGAAGCGCATCGCGAGCGCGGCGTGGTGTGTGTCGGCTCACGGATTCTCGACTGGGGGGGGAAGCGAATTGATTTTATCGGTGGCGGCTCGAGTTTCTACGGGTTTGGATACCAGATGTTCTATGATCTTCCTGTCGAGGCGATCAATCCTGGCGAGCATGAGTCATTGTTTGCCTGTGGCGGAGCGATGCTGGTTGATCGGGCCATTTTTCTTGATGTCGGGGGCTTTGATGAGGATTTTTTCGCCTACTACGAAGACATAGATTTTGGCTGGCGATTGTGGTTGCTCGGCTATCGGGTGCTGATCACCCCTTCCGCGATTGTCTACCATCGTCATCATGGCACCTCCAGCCGCATGCGCGAAGCGCAGATGTACCGGCTTTTCGAGCGCAATGCTATAATGATGGTGATAAAAAACTATGAAGAGGCCCATCTCTACCGGGCGCTCAGCGCGTCGTTCCTGATGATGTTTCAGCGCATCATCGGCTATACGAACGGCGCAGTGCCCTGGGAGGGTTTTCATTTTGAGCCCCATGATCCCCCATCAGCGCTGGCGGAGCAGGTGATGGTTCCGGCACAGGCGCTGAGCGCGGTTGCGGGGATGAAAGACGTGCTGGAGCAGTTTCCCGGGCTGTGGGAAAAGCGGCAGCGCATTCAGGCGCGTCGAGCGCGTTCCGATGCGGAGATCTTTCCCCTCTTCCGCAATCCCTTCTCGATGCACTACAAGTTCGAGGTGCGCCCCTTGCTCACCCGCCTCATCCTCGATGCCCTGGGAGTCACTGCTATGCTGTCAACGCAGCGAAAACGGCGGGTGCTGATCGTGAGCAGCGACCCGGTCTCGGCGCACCTGGCCGGCGTGGGCATTCGCGCGGTCGAACTGGCGCGTGGCTTGAGCGCCGTCTGCGAGGTGACCCTGGCTGCGCCAGATCAGGCCACCCTGGAACTGCCCGGTGTGCAGATGGTGGCCTTCGAACGGGATGACCAGCAACTCATGGCCAATCTGGTCGAGTATGCCGAGATCGTTATTGTGCAGGGCTACACCCTGCGACGCTACCCGGTGGTCGGTTCATTGGATAAGTACCTGATCGTTGATCTGTATGATCCCTATTATCTCGAAGGGCTGGCCTTCTTCGCAAAAGAGGGGCCGATCCACGGTCGGGCCGGCACTCATGATGTGCTGGATACAATCGCCAGGCAGTTGATCCGCGGGGATTTCTTTCTCTGCGCCAGCGAACGCCAACGCGATCTCTGGCTCGGGGTGCTGCTGACCCTGGGGCGGCTCGATCTCCCGACCTATGTTCAGGATCAGACATTTCGCTCGTTGATTGACGTGGTTCCCTTTGGTTGCCCGGAGACGCCTCCTGAGCATACCCGCCAGGTATTGAAGGGCGTGGTGCCTGGCATCGCCGCAACCGACACCGTCATTTTATGGGGCGGCGGCATCTGGGACTGGCTCGATCCGCTGACGGTGATCCGGGCGATGGCGCTGGTGCGCGCGCAACGGCCCGATCTGAAGCTGTTCTTTCTGGGCAGCACTCACCCCAATACCACCGATGTGCCTGAAATGCAGATGTACGGCAAAGCCGTCGCGCTGGCTGAAGAACTCGACGTGTTGGGGCATACGGTGTTCTTCAACGACCACTGGGTGCCCTATGCCGAGCGGGCCAATTATCTCCTGGAAGCCGATATCGGGGTCAGCGCCCATCTGGAGCATATCGAAACCCGCTTCGCCTTTCGCACCCGGATGCTAGACTATATCTGGGCGGGCTTGCCCATGGTAGTGACGGCGGGAGACACGCTGGCCGATACCGTCGCGCAACGCGGGCTTGGCTATGTCGTGCCGATTGGCGACCCCGTATGCTTCGCGCAAGCCCTGCTCGATCTGGCGCGCGAACCCGAGCCGCGGCAGCGCTACGCCGCCGCGTTCGCGTCCGCCCGGGCGGCATGTTCCTGGCAACGCGCGTTGGAACCGCTGATCGCCTTCTGTGCCAACCCGCGCTACGCTGCGGATCGCACGTTTGCAACGACCGCGTTGCCCCCACCCCCTCCTGCCGCGAATCGCGAGGCCGAACTCGACGCAGTGATAGCCGAAAAGAACGCTCATATCGCCCATCTGGAGGACCTCATCCGGCGTCTGGAGTCTGGTCGGGTCATGCGCGTGCTGGGGTTGATCGAGCGCCTGCGGCGCCCGCGCAGAACCGGGGCGTGAATGCCTGACACGCATCCAGATCCCGTCCGGGTCCGTAGTGATAACGCACACCTGCCCTACAAGGGACCAGGTATTCCATGCGAGGATCTCATGGCGCGTCTGGACATTGTGAAGCAGCGCGTGCGCGCCGCCTTTCGGGCTCTTGCCGGTATTGATGCGCACATCGTTGATACCCCCACACCCGCAACCCCGCCGGCTTCACCGACAGTGTATCAACCGTCAGCGCGCGTGCTCGACTACTACGTCACCACCGCCCCCAGCCCCCAGACGGCGCTCGACCTCTTTAAAGGGGAGTGGGCCTCTGCGTTGCCGGCCCCTCTGACCGATACGCTGGCCGGCTCGATTGGCCTCTTCGCCGATGCGCGCATCACCTGGGCGATTGAGCAGTTCGGCGGGGTTGAGGGGCGCTCCGTGTTAGAACTGGGACCGCTCGAAGGCGGCCATTCCTATATGCTGGAACAGGCCGGCGCGGCGGAGGTGGTGGCGATTGAAGCCAATGGACGCGCCTTTTTGAAGTGTCTGATCATTAAAGAACTGTTGGGCCTTCAGCGGGTGCGCTTCCTCTGCGGCGATTTCGTGGAATATCTCCGCGCCGCGCCAAGACGGTTCGATGTGATTATTGCCAGTGGCGTGCTCTACCATATGCGCAACCCGGCCGAGTTGATTGACCTCATGGCCCGAACCGGTGAACAGATTTTTATCTGGACCCATTATTATGACGAAATGATCATCCAGGCATCGCCAATTCTGGCGCCCAAATTTCCCTCGAGGTGGACCACCGAGTACCAGGGGTTCAGGCATACCCTGTATCGCCAGGAGTACCAGACGGCGCTCGATGAATTGAAGTTCTGCGGCGGCAGCGCGCCGTACAGCGCCTGGATGACCCGCGAAGAGTTACTGGCCTGTGTGCGCTATTTCGGCTTCCACGATCTGCGCCTGGCGTTTGACGTACCTGACCATCCCCATGGCCCTAGCCTGGCCCTTGTTGCAGTGCGCAGGTAGCCATGGCCCCGTCGGATCTTGTTGAGCCGCGCCCCGTGCCTGCCGCGGCCCTACCCTCCTGCGCCCTCTGGCAGTAACCGCTGTCATAAGCGACTTTGAAGCCTCGGTTCTCCACGCGGCTGCGCCGCATCCCACCCGACAGAGAAGGGCGTTCCTGAGAGGTCTGTGCCTGCCCACACCCTCACACTGGAAAGGGGGGAACCCGGTTTCCCCATCCCCCTCTCCGAGGGACTATTTTCACGTGAAAGTCGCGCAAGCGGGGTTGGCACTACAAGCCCCGAAAAGAACCCTCCTTAAAAAATGACAACATACACATATCTCTGAGAATGATGGTAATTAGCCCGTTAGTCCTTATTGCTATACCTGATCTCCGAAGCGCGCAGATCCTCGCCGCTCGGGGAAGGGCCGCTTTGCCGACATGTTACGTGAACATAGGCTGCTGGAGCAGGGGTGTGGGGCAACCCGGTTGCCCCACGCCCCCGCCCGCGGGAAAGCCTGGCCCTCAAGCGGGGGTATGGGGCAACCCGGTTACCCCACGCCCCCGCCCGCGGGAAGGCCTGGCCCTCAAGCGGAGGTGTGGGGCAACCCGGTTACCCCACGCCCCCGCCCGCGGGAAGGCCTGGCCCTCCCGCAGGGGAAGGCGGAAACCGGGTTTCCCCCTCCCCCCACCCCGCGGGAGGGTTTGGGAGGGCTGCGCCCTCCCAAGAAGAACCTATGTTCATCCCGTCGGGGTGCGGCGCAGCCGGATGGACGGCTGACATGATAGACTGAGGAGGAGGCTTGAACTGAATCGCAATGTCTAAGCTATGGTTCACCCTTACGTAACCGTTGGAGGAGCGCGCGCGACGGCAGACCCATGCTGGCTGCGCCAGGGCCTGCCGCCACGGGCGAAACATCAGGAAGGAAACTCTGCATCCTACCGATGATCGGAGAGGAATACACACGTATGAACAAGTCGCGTCATCACACCCGCATCGCCATCCCCGCGACGCTGTTCTGGAGCGTAGTGATTATCATATGCGCGCTGCCGCTCACGCCGCTGGCCTCCGCTCAGGGCACAGGGATCAGTTTTGCCAATCCCGACGCTATTACCGTATCCATCGACGCCGGGGACGATTTTGCGACGACGGTTCTGGGGGATCCGTGGGATATGGATCGGGCGCGGGATATCCAGTTCGAGGTGGGCTTCACGAATATCAACGCGACGGACGGCATCTGGTCGGCGACGACCAGCGGGGTTGACATGGCGTCGGGGAATCGAGTCGCAGGGCACTTCTACCCGCTCTTTCAGGGCTTCAGTTCACCCATCCCGGGAGGGCTGAGCCAGGAACTGCCGCTCAATAAATTTGGCGCGCAGGATCGCTACGCTATCAATGCCGGCAAGTACACCCGTCTGTCCTACCGCATGTCGGTAAGCCCGCGCTCGGCCCAGGCGCCGTGGTTTGTGTACTGGACGACTGCCAAGCCGGTATTCTGGCCACAGGGCGAGAATCGCTTCGGGCAGGTTGATGCCTGTCAAGGCACGACGGCATTTCATCCGTGGAATGGCTGGCATGTCTACAATTTCGATCTGACTCGCCCCAACGGCGAGCCGGCTGTGCGCGCCGGCGCATGGCAGGGGGTGGTGCGCGGGCTGCGGATCGACCCCTTTGCGGTTGCGCAGTCCGGGGTGCAAGTTAAACTTGACTGGATTCGCCTGAGCGATCCCACCTCGGCGCCGACGATCAGGATTCCCTGGAACGTTGTTGGAGCGGCGGCGGGTGATCGGGTCGATCTGTACGTAGCCGATAACCCGGAAGGACGCGATGCCGCGCCGCTGGCGCATGGTCTGCTGGCAAGCGCCGGGGGCTACGATCTTGCCACCAGTATCCTGCCGCCAGGGCAGCACTACTTCCAGTTGCGCTTGAAAGACGGCGCCAGAGAGTACGGATGCACCGTTACCAAAGCTACCAGCGCCTGGATTGGCCCGCTGACCATCAGACCGGTGCCGATTGTCACCTTCGCCGCTCCCAGTATGCTCAGCGGCCCTGACTACGCCGCCTCTGAGCTTGGACGACCGTGGGAAATGATGGACCACAGCGATATTATTGCCGTGAATCCCGTCGGATGGCCCGCAACGGTCGCAGATATGCGCTTCGATAACGGTATTCTTACCGCCCGGTCCGTCTACCATCCTGCTGTCGCCGACCAGCGGTTAGAGATGTCTGACGCCCAACTCTGGCTGCGCGTTGATCCGCAGCGGCCCATTGACACGACTTACTATCGCTACTTCTCGATCCGCTTCAAAGTGGATATTCCGCCGGGGAAGGATCTTAACTGGGCCATTCAAACCGGATGGGGCGGACGGGTGTTCTGGTGGGATCAGAACATTCAGCAGGATGGTTCCGAAACCAAGTACGGAACCTACTATGAAGGGTGGAACGTTTACTCAATCGATCTGGCGCGGGCGTTCCCCCCCTTGCCCCTGAGTGACGTGCGCCAGGCCGACAATATCCTGACCCCCCGCGAAGAGAGCTGGGTGCCCGCGCAGGCGGGGTGGACCCAGATCCGCCAGGCGCGAACGTTGCGCTTCGACCCGACGGAGACGACCCCGCCAGCGGTCGGCACAGGCGCTGATGTTTTCCAGATCGACTGGATCCGGCTGACCGCCGATGATGAGGTTGCGCGGGGTCAGAGCTTCGACATCGTAGCCGGGATGAACCTCCCCCCGGATAGTTTCAATGTCTCTTTCTTCTACACCACCGATCCCCGGAATCCGACCCAGAATCCGGCCCAATCGGTTGAGAACACGACGTCGCAGGTCTCTATCAGCGCCACCGGCCCGTATCGGGTCCACCTGCCGCACATCTCCAACGGGAACGGAGACGGGAACAGAGCGGCGCGGGTTCGCCTGCCGGTTACGCCCACCGGTTACCCGATCACGTTCAGGTGGGACACCAGGAGCGTGCCGCAGGGCAGCTACTACCTCTGCGCCAGGGTGGAGTCGGTGAGCCGGGCGTACCATTATTGCAGCGAAACGCCGGTGAATGTGCGATAAGTAGCAAGGACACCGACGACCCGCAGCGAGGGCTGCGCCCGCCCAAACCCTCTCGCCGGGTGGGGGCCGGGGAAACCCGGTTTCCCCAGCCCCCTGTTTGAGGGCGAGACCCCCCCGCAGGCGGGGGGTGGGGAAACCCGGTTTCCCCACACCTCTCCTTTCACATGAAATTACGGGCAGGGAAAGCGAACGTTCGTTCCATCCGCGCGCGGCTGCGCAAGCCGATAGCAAAGAATGGCCTGACGCACCTGAGTTTCCAGGATCGCCTGAAAGGTGTGCCGTTCGATCTCCTCTTGCAGGTGCGCCAGGCTGCGCTGCGCCGCGAGATTAAAGCGGGTCTGCTGGTGGATGAGCGGGAGCACGTACCAGCGCGTCGCAATGCCGTTCCAGAGGCGACGGAGAGCCGCGACCAGGGGGAAACGCGAGTGAAAACGGTGCTCGCGCAAAACTGCCTCTCTCTCCGCCTCGGCAATCAGGGCGTCAAGCGCCAGTGCGGCGCTGGTCGGAACACCCAGAAGCTCGCGGGCCGCCGCCGGCCAGGCCGCTGGTCGGTCTTGCAGCGTGGCCGTCACCGTCGCCAGGATGCGCCCTTGGCCCAGGATGGTCGCGCGCGTCGTGGCGTCAGGGGCAGCCAGCCCGTAAGGCAACGACTGGCGGTATACCAGACTGGCCACGGCCCGGTCGAGGGCGGAAGCCTGGCGCAAGCGGCGGCTCTCGGCGGGGGCGAAGCCGTTCCAGAGCGTTTGCCAGTCCATATGCTTGCAGGCGAAGCGCAGGCGGTTCAGGTGGTGATAGTAGTAGAACGCGCCACTAAACGATCCGGTTGAAGCCCCCTCGCCGTGACGCAGGACCGATCGGGGCGTGTACCAGCACTCCGCTCCCAACTCTCGCGCGCGCCAGCAGAGATCAACGTCCTCAAAATAGCCGGGAAAGAAGCCCGGGTCCAGACCGTCGAGGCGTTCCCACAGCGCCCGTCGCAGCGCCAGCGACGCGCCAGTAACGAACTCGACCGCCTCTGCGGTCTCGTACTGTCCGGTATCGCGCTCGCCCTCTCCGCGATGATGGGCCAGAATATCCGGCCAGCGCAACACGCCGCCGGCATGGCGGAGTCGCTGTCCGTCCAGATCAACGATTTTGCTGCCGGCAATACCGCAACGCGGCCCGGCCAGGGTCTCCACCAGCGCCGCCAACCAGAAGGGGTCAACCACGGTGTCGGGATTCAAGAGGGCCAGAATCTCGCCACTGCTGGCAGCCACGCCGCAGCGCACCCCGCCGCTGAAGCCGAGGTTCGTTTCCTGCGGCAGCAGGAGCGCCTCGGGCAGGAACTGCCGCACCAGGGCGACACTGTTGTCCCGGGAGGCATTATCCACGACCACGATTTGCGGGGGCGGATCGTAGCGCAGGGCGCGCAGAGCCGCGCAGCACGCAGCCAGGTATGGCGCGCTCTGATAGGTAACCAGCACAATGGAAACACGAGGATTCATGGCGATCGGGCACGCTGCAAGGCTGGCCCTGCGGTCATTGTGCAGACAGCTTCGCTCCAAGGAAAAATGTGAACACTTACCCCACCGGGTGAGAGAATGGGGAAACCAGGTTTCCCTCTCCTCTTGCTTGCAGGCTGCGCCCGACTACACCCTCCCGCGGGCGGGGGTATGGGGGAACCTGGTTCCCCCATGTTCAGGCATCGAGAAACTCCTGCACCAGGCGATGGTACTCCGCGGGCTTCTCGACCATGGGCAGGTGGCCGCAGCGTTCGATCCAGACCAGGCGGCTGTTGGGCGCCAGCCGGGCCACCTCGGGGGTGCCGGGGGGAGGCATAATCTTGTCCTGGCGCGCGCCGATCACCAGCGTGGGGCAACGCACCGCCTGGAGGGCCTGGTTAATGTGCGGATCGCCGGCATTGGCCGCCGTCTCCAGCGCGGTGCGGCGGTCCATCTTCAGAAAATCGGCGAAACTCTCGCGCAGGATGGCGTCGTCGGCGGGGGGACGGTAGAAGAAGCGCGAGGCAATCGCCCGGTAGATGAAGCGGCGTTCGGCCATCCAGGGGCGCCGCAGGGCCATCCACAGGGCCATCACATTGTGCACCTGCTCAACGACCCGCCGCTCGAACTCGCTGCGAAAGGTGCTCATACAGGTCAGCACCAGCCGGCGCACCCGCTGCGGATAACGTTCGGCGACGTAGACGGCCACACTGGCGCAGAACGAATGGCCGTTGAGGTCGAACTGATCGAGACCCATGGCATCGGCGAAGGCAATGACCAGCTCGGCCAGCCGGTCGGCGCTGGCGGGGCCCCGGAGCGGCGGCGACTCGCCGAAACCGGGCAGATCGGGGGCCAGGACGCGGCGATCGGCGCCCAGGGCCGCCAGGGTGGCGCGCCAGTAGCGCGATGAGCCGCCCCAGCCGTGGAGCAAGAGCAGGGGCGGCCGTGGCCCTGCATTCGCCTCACGGTAGTAGACCGGCCCATCCCAGATCGTGACCGGACCCTTCAGCGCGAAGTCGTCGGAGGTGGTCGTTGCGTTCATGGGTTTCCGCTCCCCATTCTGTAGGTAAGACAAGGTTATGGTCTTTGAGCAATTCATCCGCTATGCCGGGCTGGCCGTGGGGCTCATGGTCTTTGAGAAATTCATCCGCTATCCCGCGCTAGCCGTCGGGCTAAAGCCCTCGGCTAGGCAAGGCGAAGCCCGCCTGCGCGGGCTAGAGTGAATTATGTATTCAAAGACCATCACCTCTACGGTGGAGGGGCGCGGGGAGGCTACGCCTCCCCGCGCGCCCCGTTCCGCCCGCGGCGGCAGACGCAGGCTGGCTGCGTCAGGGCGCGCCCACGCCGCGGGCAAAACTAGAGGAGCGCGGAGGGCGGCGCAACCCACCAGCGATTACCCGCGGCCGATTGCCCGCATACGGGCAAAACTAGAGGACCGCGGAGGGCGGCGCAACCCTCCGCACCTCCCCCAAACGGCCACCCGGAAGGCCGCGCGGCGAAACCATGTCTAGACTTGATTGTAGCACAGCCGGGCATGGCCCTTGACTCTTCTCATCAGGCGGCTACAATTGGAACAGTTTGGGAGGGCGTGGCCCTCCCAAATACTTCTCGTGTTCACCGCAGCCGTCCATGCGGCTGCGCCACGCCCCCACCGGATGCACACAGGTTGTGCCTGGGCGGGCGCCGTCCGCTCCAACTCTCCCAGGGGCCGGGACCCGGGTGCGCGGGCCTCCGGCCCGCATCCGCAGGGGTATGGGGAAACCAGATTTCCCCGTACCCCTGCCTGAGGGCTGCGCCCGCTCCACCCCTCCCACCGGCCGGGACCCGGGTGCGCGGGCCTCCGGCCCGCATCCGCAGGGGTATGGGGAAACCAGATTTCCCCGTACCCCTGCCTGAGGGCTGCGCCCGCTCCACCCCTCCCACCGGCCGAGACCCGGGTGCGCGGGCCTCCGGCCCGCATCCGCAGGGGTATGGGGAAACCAGATTTCCCCATACCCCTGCCTGGGAGGGCTGCGCCCGCCCCACCCCTCCCGCAGGCGGGGGGCTATGTTCACTATCAGGTTTGCCCATGAACTACGACTTCGACACCATCATCCCCCGCCGCGGCGCCGGCAGCGCCAAGTGGGAGTACTACCCCGCCGAGGTGTTGCCCATGTGGGTCGCCGACATGGACTTTCGTTCGCCCGAGCCGGTGATCCGCGCGCTGCGCGAGCGGGCCGAACAGGGCACGTTCGGCTACACGTTGCCGCCACCACGCCTGGCGCCGCTGATCTGCGAGCGCCTGGAGCGCCTGTACGGCTGGCAGGTGACGCCCGAACAGATCGTGTACGTACCCAGCCTGGTGGTGGCGATCAACCTCCTCTGTCGGGCGGTCGGCGAACCGGGCGACCACGTGCTGACCCTTACCCCGGCCTACCCGCCCTTTCTCAGCGCCCCCGGCTTCCACGACCGCGTTTGCGACACCCTCGAACTGACCCGCGAGGTGCAGGGGGGGACGCTCAGCTACCGTCTCGACCTGGAAGCCTTTGCCGGCGCGCTCCACGGGCGCACGCGCCTGTTCCTGCTCTCCAACCCCCACAACCCCGTCGGCCTGATGTACGACGCGGCCACCCTGCGGGGCATGGCCGAGGCCTGTCTGCGGAATGGCACGCTGATCTGCTCCGACGAGATCCACTGCGACCTGCTGCTCGGCACGACACGGCACGTCCCCATGGCCACGCTCGGCCCCGACATCGCCGCGCAGACGATCACCTTACTATCGCCGAGCAAGAGCTTCAACCTGCCCGGTCTCGGCTGCGGGTTCATGGTCGTTCCCAGCGCGGAGTGGCGCGCGCGCCTGGCGCGGGCGAGCGCGGGCATCGTGCCTTACGTCAACGCCATGGGCTACGCCGCCGCCCTGGCCGCTTATGAGGAAGGCGAACCCTGGCTGGCGGCCCTGCGCGCCTACCTTAGCGCCAATCGCGATTTCTACCTGCGCTATCTGAGCGAGCATCTGCCGCAGCTCCGCACCACCGTTCCCGAGGCCACCTACCTGGGCTGGATCGACTGCCGCGAAGCCGGGATCGAGGCCAATCCCTACCACTTCTTTCTTGAACGCGCCAGAGTAGCCCTCTCGGATGGGACGGCCTTCGGCCCGGGCGGCGAGGGTTTCGTGCGGCTCAACTTCGGCTGCCCGCGGGCGCTCCTGGCCGAGGGCCTGGAGCGTATGCGCGACGCCCTGGAGCGGGCGGGGGAAGAGGGGTGAGGGTCTTCAACCAGGACGTTGACATAGCCCTGCGCGGCAGAAAGGGCTACATCAACGTCCTGTAATCGGCCGTGCCGTGGGCGTCATGGTCTTTGAGAAATTCATCCGCTATGCCGGGCTGGCCGTGGGGCTAAAGCCCTCGGCCAGGGGATGCGAAGCCCGCCTGCGCGGGCTAGAGCGGATTATTTCCTTCAAAGACCATACGCCCTCGGCCAGGGGATGCGAAGCCCGCCTGCGCGGGCTAGAGCGGAGTATGTATTCAAAGACCATACGCCCTCGGCTAGGGGATGCGAAGCCCGCCTGCGCGGGCTAGAGCGGAGTATGTATTCAAAGACCATACGCCCTCGGCTACGGAATGCGAAGCCCGCCTGCGCGGGCTAGAGCGGAGTATGTATTCAAAGACCATAACGCCCCGGCTACGGCGCGCGAAAGCCACCTGCGTGGCCTCGCGAGCCAGCCCGGGCCGACTTTACAGGACGGTAGCCCGCGGAGTATGGTCACATTTATTCCGTAATAGCTCGCGGCGGAACACTTCTTCAACAATCATACGTCGCCAGGCGAGCCGACCTTGCAGTAGCCCCTACCCGCCGCGCGGCGGTTGCAAAGCGCCATCAGGTATGGTATCATCAACGGGTGTGAAGGCGGGTAGCTCAACTGGCAGAGCAGCGGCCTCCAAATCCGCAGGTTGCAGGTTCGATTCCTGTCCCGCCTGCCACTGTTTATGCGCGCCGGCACACGATGGGGGCGTGGCCGAGCGGTTGATGGCAGATGTCTTGAAAACATCCAGGCGATGAGCCTCGTGGGTTCGAATCCCACCGCCCCCTCCAGTACTGGCGTTCCACCGCACGGGGAGGTCGCATAGTGGCCTAGTGCGGCGGTTTGCTAAACCGCTACAGGGGTGACCCTGTCGAGGGTTCGAATCCCTCCCTCCCCGCCACAACCGGATGTTCTGAGGTGACCGGCGTCCCATCGCGAGGGGCGCCGGTCGTACTTTCGAAAGGAGCAGGTCATGGAGATTACCGTTCGGACGGGGGAGGTGCTGGGGGAGCCGGCGGAACTGGCCGTCCTGCTCAGCTTCGAGGACGCCGCCCTCCCCGCGGCGCTCGCCGGGCTGATCACACCCACCGATTTTCGTGGCCGGGCGAAGCAGACCCGGCTGCTGTTCGCGGCGGGGGGCGGGCCACAACGCTTGCTCTTGATCGGCCTGGGCAAGCCAGAGAAGTTCACCGCCGATCACCTGCGCCAGGCGGCGGCCACCGCCGCGCGCCAGGCGCAGGAGTTGCAGATTGCCGCGTTCACCCTGGGCGTCAATGGCGATCTGCCGCTTGCCGCGAACGTCGCCGGGCAGGCGCTCGCCGAGGGGCTCGAACTTGGCGCCTATCGCTACCTGCGCTTCCGCACCAATCTCACCGAGGAACAGACCTTCACCGTCGAACGCGCCACCCTGTACGGGTCCGACGCCGCCGCGCTCCGGGCGGGCGTGGCCGTCGGCCAGACAATCGCCCGCGGCGTGACCCTGGCGCGCGACCTGGTGAACACGCCGCCGAACGTGCTCACCCCGGCGGCCCTCGCCGACGCGGCCGTGGCCCTGGGCGAGCGCCTGGGCCTGAACGTGAACGTGCTCGACAAGACGCAACTGATCGAGGGCGGCTTCGGCGGGATCATCGCCGTGGGCCAGGCCTCGGCCAACGAGCCGCGCTTCATCGTGATGGAGTATGGACAGGCCTCCGAGACAAGCCCGACCATCTGCCTCGTCGGCAAAGGCCTGACGTTCGACACGGGCGGGCTGTCGATCAAACCGTCAGATTCTATGACCACCATGAAGGCGGACATGTCCGGCGCGGCGGCGGTTCTGGGCGCGATGCAGGTGCTGGCGGAGCTGAAGTTGCCGCTCCACGTCGTGGGGCTGATCCCGGCGGTCGAAAACGCGATCAGCGGCAACGCCTACCGCCCCGACGATGTGATCACCACCCTCAGCGGCAAAACCGTCGAGGTGCTCAACACCGACGCCGAAGGGCGGATCGTGCTCTCCGACGCGCTGCACTACGCCCAACGCTACAATCCCGCCGCCATCGTTGAGCTTTCGACCCTGACCGGGGCGATGATTATCGCCCTGGGGGCGCATGCGATCGGCATGATGGCCACCGACCAGGCCCTGGCCGAGCGGATCAGCCGCGCGGGCGAGGCGAGCGGCGAGCGCGTCTGGCAACTGCCGCTGTGGGACGAATACCGCGAGATGATCAAGAGCGAGATCGCCGATATCAAGAACATCGGCGGGCGGCCAGCCGGCTCGATCACCGCCGCCGCCTTCCTCGCCGCGTTCACCGGCGACGTCCCCTTCGTGCACCTCGACATCGCCGGCACGGCTTACGCCGAAAAGCCGGCAAAGCCCTACGACGCCCCCGGCGCCACCGGCGTCGGCGTGCGCCTCCTGAGCGCGTTCTTGCGCGAGTATGGGGGGTAGGTTGTCGCGGGAGGGCTGCGCCCTCCCAAACCCTCCCACGGGGTGGGGGTAGGGGGAAACCGGGGTTCCCCCTACCCCTGCGTGAGGGCCAGTCCCTCCCGCGGGCAGGGGGTGGGGAAACCGGGTTTCCCCCCACCCCTCTCCGAGGGCTTATGTTCACATTAGCGACGCCAGCGCGCCAATCGGTACTGCGCCACGCACAGGACGGTTCCGGTGATCACCAGCGCCGCTGCCCGCAACCCCCAGCCGGCCTCGCCCACCCACCGGTCGAGCAGCACGGCCAGGATGCCGATCAGCAGGCCCATCACCACGGCGATGGCGTAGCACGCCTTCACGGGGACATCGCTCCGGTTCGTGTTCCCGGCGCCCACCATACGATCCCTCCGTAGCGTTGTTGCTCCCTGGGGGCCAGCATGCCGTCATCGGTCGGCGCGAACACCTCGGCGATGGCCGCGCGAATGCGCGCGTCGCGCTCAGGATCGGGCGTCAGGCGCAGCCGATCGCGCAGGTCGAGCAGGGCCTCCTCGGCATTCGCATAGCGCATCATCGTGGCGCTGGGCACCAGGTCGAGCCGCGCCGGCAACCCGAGTTGATGGCAGGCGCACACCGTCTCCAGCGCCGCCGGGAGCGGCAGGCGCGGCTGCCCGTGCACGCGCTCCCACACCGGCTTCAGCGCCGAAGTGGGATGGCGCAGGCCCAGGAAGAGCGCGCAGAGCCGACGCGCCGCCCGGTCCATGCCCTCCAGAAACGGGCCGATCTCGCGCACGCCATAGACCACGTGGGCCGAGAAGGCCACATCGGCCGCCGGCGGGTCCTCCATCGGCCAACTGCTGGCAATGATCGTGACGTTGCTCAGACCGGCTTCGGTCACCGTGGCTTCCAGTTCGGCGCGCATCGCCGGCGAGGGCTCCACGGCGATGACGTGGGCCACGCGACGGGCCAGGTGCGGCAGGTAGCGCCCGGTTCCTGCGCCGATGTCGAGCACCGTGTCATCCGGACACAGCCGCGGGAAGAGCCATTCCATCGAGGAGTCGGGCTGGGGATGGCGCCGCGCCGCCGCCGCGAAGCGTCCGGCGCGATGGGCCCAGTAATCTGCGCTGCGCCCAAAGGCCGGATCCATCGCGGCCTCGCCCTGGGCGCGCTCCTGATCGTACATCCGCCGCCACGTCTCCAACCAGTCGTAGCCGCCAGCCATGAGTTCGGGTAGTGCCATGGTCCGTGCTTCTCCATCGAGCTTTCTGCATGCGGGCGCGTCGCTTCCCCGCGTGGCTGGAACTGCGGAGTTCCGGGGCCTTGCCCTCCCGGACCCTCCTCTCGGGCAGGGACGCGGGGAAACCAGGTTTCCCCAGGTTGTGGTTTGCCACGCGGCGCATCCAACAGCATTTGGTATAATAGGCTACGCGGTAGTCAGCCGCAACAACCGGAGTTTAACTTCTGGCCGCCGGTGCGTCTTGAACCTGCAGCGGCGTGGCAGCGGCCATACAGCCTTCGACCGGCGCAGTAGTGAAGGTGCGCGTGTATGAGCGAGCTAGGGGATCGACTTCGGCAGGCGCGCGAGCGACAGGGGCTTTCGCTGGCCCAGGCCTCGGTTGATACCCGTATCCTTCAGGCATCGCTCGCGGCCCTGGAAGAGGGCGCCTATCAGCGCCTCCCCGGCGATGTCGTGGTGCGTGGCTTCATCCGTAACTATGCCCAGTATCTCGGGCTGCCGCCCGATGAGATGATTGAACTCTACCGCCGCGAGCGGGGGGGCACTGATCCGATCCGCGTCGTTCCCGCCACCAATCCGCCCCGCACTCGCGCGTATGTCCTGCCCAGCTTCCTCGGCGTCTTTTTTGTGACTATGGCCCTGGTTGGCCTGGCGTACGTCACGCTGAACGCCGTCGGGCGCATCGGCGACCGGGCCGGGAGCGCCGTGGCCGGGCCCACGGTGGTGGCCCCTGCGCCCTCGCCCCTGCCGACAGTGACGCTGGCTGCAATGCCCACTACTGCGCCCGCGACGCAGACCGCCTCGCCCCCCACCGCATCCCCTGATGCGCTGGTTGCGGGCGGGAACATCGAGCCGCCAGAACAAGCGGCGCCGCAGATGACGGCCACTCCGTCGGCCCCCATCGTGCTCGAGATCGCCATACCCAACAGCCGCGGCACCGAGAACTCGTGGGTGCGGGTGCAGACGGACGGCAGCACCGCCTTCGAGGGGATTATGCGCTCCGGCGAGAAACTGGTGTTTGAGGCCCAGCGCCGGGTGTTCATCCGCGCCGGCAATCCCCCCGATGTCCAGGTGACTGTCAATGGGTTGCAGCAGGGACCGCTCGGCCAGGCCGCCGGCCAACCCGTCAACTGGTTCTGGCCCCCCAATTGAGGCCCGCTGTTGCCGTCCGGCGGGGGCGCGCCCCGGCGCAGAGCGCATAAGCCTGCCGCCGCGGGTGGGGAATGAGAAACGAAAGGTTCGTGGAGAGCCTGCGGCTCTCCACCCCTCCTCCCGGGAGGCGATTGCGTATCCCCTGTCACGTAGAAACGCCTATGGCAAGTGAACACAGCTTTGATATCGTTTCCGATTTCGAGTACCAGGAACTGGTCAACGCGGTCGATCAGGCCCGGCGTGAGATCCAGACCCGCTACGATCTGAAGGATACGCAGACGACCCTCGAACTCGGGAAGAGCGAACTGGTGATCACCACCGATAGTGAACTGTCGCTGCGCAGCGTGCGGGATCTGCTCGAGACGCGCGCCCTGCGGCGCCAGTTATCCCTCAAGATCTTCGACTACGGCACGATCGAACCGACCAGCGGCGCACGGGTGCGCCAGGTGGTTACCCTCCGCAAAGGTATCAACCCCGACCTGGCGAAAAAGCTCGCCAGGCTGATCCGGGACGAGTTTCCGAAGGTGCAGCCCCGCATCCAGGGCGAGAGCCTGCGGGTGGCTTCGAAGAGCCGCGACGAGTTGCAAGAGGTGATTCGCTTTCTGAAAAGCAAAGAGCAGGAGATCGAGGTCCCCTTGCAGTTTACGAATTACCGGTGATGCGCGGCGCTCCAACCAGGCTGCATCCCGGCGATGAGATGAACATACGCTTCTGCCGGGGAGGGCGCTGCCCTCGAGCAGGGGTATGGGGAAACCGGGTTTCCCCATACCCCCCACCCGGTGGGAGGGTTTGGGAGGGCGCAGCCCTCCCAGGAACAACCGTATGTTCATTGCGGCGTTGTGCGGCGCAGCCGCATGGACGGCTAACGTGAACATAAGCCCTCGGCGAGGGGTGTGGGGAAACCGGGTTTCCCCACGCCCCCGCCCCGCAAGGGTAGGGGGAAACCGGGTTTCCCCCTACGTCCACCCGCGGGAGGATTTGGGAGGGCGCAGCCCTCCCACGAAGAACCTATGGTCATCCCGTCGGGGTGCGGCGAAGCCGCGTGGAGGGTTGGTGTCGAGGCGAACGGTCACGTGCGTTTGAGACACGCCTAAAATCCGAAATGATAGAATCCTTCTATGAAGTACCATATTCTCACCCTGGGTTGCCCCAAGAATGTCGTGGATAGCGAGGGCATGGATGGCCTCCTCGCCGCCGCCGGGCACGCGCCCGTCGCCGCGCCCGAAGACGCTGATGTGATCATTGTCAACACCTGTAGCTTCATCGCGGCGGCCCGCGAGGAAACCCTCGGCGTGCTGCGCGACCTGAGCGCCCGCAAGCGCGAGGGCCAGCGCCTGATCGCCGCCGGGTGCATGGCCCAGTCCCACGGCGAGTTGCTGGGGGCCATCGAGGGCGTTGATGGCGTGCTCTCCACCCGGCGCTGGATGCAGATTAACGAACTGGTGGCTCCCGACACGCCACCCGCCGTTCCCCAACGTCCCCTGATCCCGTTGCGGGCAATGAACCGACCGGGCGCGACGTTGCCACCGTCGCCCACGGCGGCGCCGCAGCCCTCAAGCTACGCCGACTGGCGCACCATGCCCATTCGCCGCAACCGCGCCACCCCCTCGGCCTACCTCAAGATCTCCGATGGCTGCAACCTCCGTTGCGCCTTCTGCACCATTCCCGGTTTCAAGGGCGACATGGCCTCCAAACCCGTTGGCGCCATTCTCGGTGAGGCCCGCGAACTGGTCGCCGGCGGGGTGCGCGAGATCGTGCTCGTGGCCCAGCATCTCACCGACTATGGGCGCGACCTGGGGCTGAAGGACGGCCTGGCCACCCTGCTCGACGAACTCTGCCGCGTGCTCCCTGAGCACGTATGGGTGCGCCTGATGTACGCCTATCCCCACGGCGTCTCCGAGCGCCTGATCGAGGTCATGGCGACCCGCCCGCAGATAGTCAAGTACCTGGACATGCCCCTGCAGCACGCCCATCCGGCCACGCTGCGGCGCATGCGCCGGCCCCCCGATACGGAGCGCACCCTGGCCCTGATTGACGCCCTGCGCGCGGCGATGCCCGATATCGCCCTGCGCTCGACCTTCATTGTCGGCTTCCCTGGCGAAACGGTAGAGGAGTTTCGCGCCCTGCTCGCCTTCCTCGAACGGGTCCAGTTCGACCGCGTCGGCGCCTTTCGCTACTCGCGCGAACCTGGCACCTCCGCCGCGGATCTGCCCGACCAGGTGCGCCCCCAGGTGATCGAAAAGCGCTGGCACACGCTGATGCAACTCCAGCAGGGCATTTCACGCGCCCGCAGCGCCCGCTGGCTCGGGCGCACCCTTCAGGTGCTCATCGAGGGCCAGGGCGCCGCTGACGACGGTCGCCCTCTGGCCATCGGGCGCTCGTTCCGCGACGCGCCAGAGATCGACGGGCAGATCTTCGTCTGGGGTGAGGCGCCGGTAGGGTCGTTCCTTACCGTGCGGGTGACGCGGACCACCGATTATGACCTGTGGGCCGTGCCCGAGGGTGTGGCGGAAGAGGAGAAGAGAAGGTGATAGCGCGAGCGGGCGGGCGCCCTCGCGCATGGCCGGTGGCAGGGGGGAGGGAGGTCGGCTTCGGGGCGAGCCGACGCATGGGCCGGAGCCGGGCTACCCCTCACCGATACGGGAGCGGATGGCCTGGTGCAGGCGCTGCAGTTCGGGCGGGTTGTTCTTCGCCAGGTACTCGACAATGTAGTCAATCGCCGTGTCGCTGTAGTCGTCCAGCAACCCGTCCAGAACCTGGCGCACCACCAGTTGCACGAACTCGGTCTCCGAGATTGCCGGTGTGTAGACGTAGGCCAGACCCTCGCGCTGCCGGTTCAGGACGCCCTTCTCCGCCAGGCGGCTCATGGTGGTCATGACCGTGGTGTAGGCAATCTCCCGCTGTTGCGCAAGACGACGGTGGACCTGTTTCACCGTGCTGCGTTCGCTTTGCCAGAGGATCTGCATGATCTCCGTCTCGAGCGGGCCAAGCACCTTGACCAGGCCATCCTTGGCAGGGCTGAACCGGAAGCGCAAGTTGAGCGGCATCATGAGCACTCCTTCTTCGATGGTGTGGGCTGCGGCTGAAGGCTGGCGCTGCCGGGGCAACGGCGTGTCGGGTCAGATGTTGGCCCTGCTCCTACCGCCTTACATATGCAGGAGTGTACTAGTCAAACCCGGCATGCAGCAACGACTTCAGATTACACTGCGGTGACAGTTGGAATGAGTGGCGACGGTTTTTCTGGCTCTAAGGAGAGGAAAAACTATTGGTTGTCGTACCAGGTATAACGGTAGTTGTAAGTGCTTTTGGGTGATAAACCGATGACACTCCCTGATAGCGCGCACTTGATCCAGCAGGCCATGGGCGAGGCGTTTCCGGCAGCCGAAGAGCAGGTGGCGCGCTTCTACCAGATGCAGGAGTACCACCTGGGCTGGCGTGATGAACACCTGCGGCCCGCGAGCGCCGATCCCGGCAAACTGATTCGCCCCCAACTGGCGCTGCTGGCATGCCAGGCGGCCGGGGGCGATCCGCGCCAGGCCCTGCCCCTGGCCGCGGGGGTGCAGTTGCTCCACGACTTTACCCTGATCCACGACGACATCGAAGATAACAGCACGACCCGGCGCGGACGGCCGACCGTCTGGTCCATCTGGGGGTTGGCTCAGGGCATCAACGCCGGCGACGGCATGTTCGTGATCGCCCATCTGGCCATCCATCGCCTGGCCGAGGCGGGCGTGCCCGCCGAGCGCATCCTGCGCGTGCTGCGCCGCTTCGATGAGGTTATTCTTCACGTGTGCGAGGGGCAGTATCTCGATCTGAGCTACGAGGGCGATCTGACCATCACCCCGCAGGATTACCTGGCGATGATCGGCCGCAAGACGGCGGCGCTGATCGCCGGCGCCTGCGAACTGGGCGCCCTGGTCGCCGGCGCCGCGCCCGATACCGCGGCGGCGCTGGCCGACTTCGGCCGCAGCATGGGCCTGGCCTTCCAGATCGAGGATGATCTCCTCGGCATCTGGGGTCTGCCCGAGGTGACCGGCAAGCCCGCCGCCGCCGATCTCTACCGGCGCAAGGTCAGTCTCCCGGTGGTCCACGCCCTGGCCACCAGCGCTGACCGCGCGACCCTGGCGCGCCTCTATGCCCAGCCAGAGATGGACGACGAGTCCGTCCGGGCCGCCCTGGGGATCCTCGACGCCGCCGGTTCGCGCGCCTACTGCGCCACGGTGGCCGCCGAACACCATGCCGCCGCCTTTGCCGCCCTCGACCGCCTCGGCCCCGGCGAGACCCCTGACGCGGCCGCGGCCCGCGCCCGCCTGCGCGCCCTGGCCGAGAGCTTGATTGGCAGACAGAGTTGACGCGAGAGTCTGGACGGGCTACCCCCGCCCAGAAACATCGGTAAGCAGCAGCAATGCGCCTCCCATGCACGTGTTCACATGTCTCGCGGGAGCGCGGACAGCTTGCCCGCGGAGACGCGACGAGGGCGGGACGCCCGCGCTCCCAGGCGCGGGTGTTACCCCAGGTGTGCATAGTTACCCTCCTATGCGCATCGCCCTGGTAAGCGGCGAATATCCGCCCCAACCCGGCGGCGTCGGCGACTATACGCGCCGCCTGGCCGAGGCCCTGGGCCAGCGCGACCACGCCGTGACCGTGCTGACCATTCAGGACCGGCGCCTGCGCGTGTATGGCGATGGGGCTGCGACGGCGCAACCACCCGCTGACCTCGACTGGTCGCCGCGGTGCTGGTCCGCGCTGATCGGCGCGCTCGATCGCCTGCGGCCCGACTGGTTGCACATCCAGTACCAGACCGGCGCCTACGCCATGCGTGCCGGGATCAATCTGTTGCCCTGGCGCCTGCGCGCCCTGCCCGGGCGACCGCGGATCGCGGTGACATTTCACGATCTGCTGACGCCGTACCTCTTCCCCAGGGCCGGGCCGCTGCGCCGCTGGGTGAACTGGCGCCTGGCCCGCGACGCCGATGTGGCGATCACCACCACGGCAGCCGATGCGGCGCGCCTCAGCGAAGGAGGGGTGGAGGCCCACGTGATCCCCATCGGCTCGAACATCCCTGTCGCGCCGCCGGAGGGCTTCGAGCGGGCCGCCTGGCGAGCGCGGCTGGGTCTGGGGACTGGCGACAGGCTGGTTGCCTACTTCGGCTTGCTGGCCCCCAGCAAAGGCGCCGATGCGCTGATCGAGGCCCTGGCCCGCCTCGATCCCACCTGGCGGCTGATCATCATCGGCGGCGCCGCTACCGCGCCGCAGGATGTGGCCCATGCCGGGGCGGTGCGCGCCCTGGCGGCGCGCCTGGGCCTGGTGACCCGCGTGACGGAGACCGGCCACCTGCCGGACGCGGAGGTCTCGGCGTGGTTCCTGGCCGCCGATCTGGTCGTCTTGCCCTTCCGCGACGGGGCCTCCTTTCGCCGGGGGAGCCTGCTGGCCGCCCTGGCCCACGGCTGCCCGGTGATCAGCACCACGCCCGGCGATACGGCCACCGCGGAGGCATTGGGCCCGGCGGCGCTCCTGGTACCCCCGAACGACCCGGCGGCCCTCGCCACGGCCATGGCCGCCCTGGACGCCGACGCCGCCACCCGCGCGCGTCTTGCCGCCGCCGGGCGCGCCCTGGCCGCGCGCTTCTCCTGGCATGCCATCGCCGCCCAGCACGAGGCGCTCTATGCGGGGCGTTCGCCGGTTGTCTAACATGGGGGAACCAGGTTCCCCCATCCCCCCGCTTGCATCGGGTGGTGCGCCGCCCGGAGGCATGGACGGTTACCGTGACCCTGGGGGAACCCGGTTCCCCCATCCCTCCGCTTTCCGCGGGCGGGGGGCCGCCCGGCGGTATGGACGGCTACCGTGACCCTGGGGGAACCCGGTTCCCCTATCCCCCCGTTTGCGTCGGGCGGGGGGCCGCCCGGCGGCATGGGCGGCTGAGGTGACCATCGTTCGCCGGGTTCAGCCCCCCTCCCAGCCTCCCCCCGCTGGGGGGAGGCGCCGGGTTCCCGCCCCCGGCGTGGGAGGGTCAGGGAAGGGGCGGTCACCGTGCCCGCGGAGCCGCGATGCGGGCGGGACGCCCGCGCTCCCAGGCCATGGTCATCGCGGCGTGGTGCGCCATGCGCATGACCGTCTCACGTGAACATAGGTCGCTGGAGCGGGGGTGTGGGAGGGCAAAGCCCTCAAGCAGGGGTGCGGGGAAACCGGGTTTCCCCGCACCCTCACCTATTCGGGGGTGCCGGGCGGCTGTGTTGCCCGGCAGGAACTTGCTCGGGTTTTGGGGCAGTAATACCATCGTTGATTGCCGATTTTGGATTGTGGATTGCCCCGCAGGGCGTCACCGTGCGATCCGGCACTCCGACCAATGCGGAAAGTTCAACAGGAAATGGTAATAGAGACGGCGCAAGCTCGTGAGCGCTGGAGCGCTTCCTGTTGCATGGAGCGGCAATCTACAATCCGCAATCTAAAATCTAAAACGGTACCGGCGTCCCGGTTGCTCATGCAAGCGAGTATCGTTATAATACGGAGAACATAAGCGCCGCTGCAGGCGCTGTCTGGTGTTGCCTGCGTAATGCGCCAGGCTGCCAGGGCAAGCGCTTCCGGAACGGCGTTGACGCTCCGGGTCATCCTGCTTCCAGAACCACCGCTCACACGAAAGCAAGCGCATGACCGATGACCGGCACCAGATGACCAACGACTCGCTGCTCGAACTGCGTAACGGGGCGCTCCTGCGTATCGCCGGGGCCATCGAGACGGCTACGAGCCTCGATGAACTACTCTTCCTCAGCCTCAACGAGTTCGCCCACCTCTTCGATCTGCACAATAGCGGCGTGGTGCTGCTGAGCGAGGATGGCAGCCTGGCGCAACTCACCAATACCTATCCGCCTCAGGTGCGCCTGCCGCCGCCCTTCCCCCTCGCGGAAACCAGCGTGATGCGCCAGGTGGTGCTGAACCGGCAACCGGCCCAGATCAGCGACATCGCCGAACATACCCCGCTGGCGACCAACCCCAACCTGGCCGGGCTCGCCGCGCTGGTCGGCGCGGGGCGCGTGCGTTCGCTGCTGCTGCTTCCGCTGGTGGCCCAGGATGCCTGCATCGGGTTGCTGATCTTCGCCAGTGAGGAAGAGCCGCGCCATTTCTCCGACGACGAGATCAGCCACGCGCGCCTGCTGGCCGGCCAGATCGCCGCCGCGATCACCGCGTTTCGGATCACCGAGAAGGCCCAGCGCCGCAACGCCGAGTTGGAGACGTTGAACGATATCGCCGCCGCCGTCGCTTCCTCGCTCGACACGCGTGAGGTCTACCACCTGGTGATGCAGAAGATCAACGAGTATTTTCAGGTGGAGGCCGGCTCGCTGCTGATGGTTGATGAGGAGACGGACGAACTGGTCTTCGTGATGACCCTGGAGGCCGGCGAAGAGAAACTCTTCGGCGTGCGCATCCCCCACGGTCGGGGGATCGTCTGGAGCGTGGCCGAGTCGCAGCAGTACGAGATCGTTCACGATGTCGCCGGCGACCCGCGCTTCCTGCGTGACGTCAGCGACTCGGTCGGCTTTGAGGTGCGGAACATCCTCTGCGTGCCGATTGTGGTCAAGGGGCGCACTATCGGCGTTATCGAACTGTTGAACAAGATTGAAGGGCTGTTCACCGAAGAAGAGGCCCAACGCCTGGCGCGCATGGCGGCGACGATCGGCGTGGCCATCGAAAACGCGCGCCTCTTCCAGACGGCCACGACCGTTCGCGATCGCTTCGAGGCGATCCTCAATTCCGCCAACGATGGCATCCTGATGGCCGATATGCGCGGCCAGATTGTGACGGCCAACCCTACCGCGGCGCGCTTGTTGCAGACCCGCCGCGAGGCCCTGATCGGCCGCCCGCTCGATACGGTGCTGGCCGAACTGAACGCCCGGGCCACCGCGGTGGAGCGCCCGTCGTGGCTGAATGACGGCGACCGCGCCGAGGCGGTCGTCGAACTGGAGTTCAGCGGGCCGCCGCGGCGCTTCATCCGCCATTACCTGCTGCCGGTCCAGGAGACCAGCGGCGCCGTCATCGGGCGCCTGGCACTGTTTCAGGATATCTCGAAGGAGCGGGAACTGGCCCAGTTGCGCGAAGATTACACCGGCATGCTGGTCCACGATCTGCGCGCGCCACTCACCTCGATTATGAACGGCATCGCGATGGTGCGGCGCGGCCTTGGCGGTCCGGTCACCGCGCAGCAGCAGGAGCTGCTCGGCATCGCCTATCAGGGCAGCCAGACCATGCTCGAGATGGTGAACACCCTGCTCGACATCGCCAGAATGGAGCAGGGCCGCATGCAACTCGACCGGCAACCGCTCTCGCCCTACGACCTGGTGGACCAGGCGCTGGACCGGCTCAAGGTCTCGGCGCAGGGGCAAAGGGTGCGCCTGGTGCAGGATCTGGCCGTGGGGTTGCCGTTGGTCGAAGCTGACCGCGATACGCTCGTGCGCGTGCTGCAGAACCTGCTCGATAATGCGATCAAGTTTTCGCCGACCGGCGGTACGGTCACCCTGGGAGCGGCGCCGGCGCGGGTGAGCGCCGAGGGCGCGGCGCCGGACGATCCCCCCGTCCGCCTGCCGGCCCTCGCCCCCGGCGACTGGCTCGTCTTCTGGGTGCGTGATGAAGGGCCGGGCATTCCCGCCCAGTACCACGAACGGATCTTCGAGAAGTTCGGCCAGGCCCACGGGGGGCGCAAGACCCAGGGCACCGGGTTGGGGTTAACCTTCTGTAAACTCGCGGTCGAGTCCCACGGTGGGCGCATCTGGTTGGAGAGCGTCGAGGGCCAGGGCAGCACGTTTGCCCTCGCGCTGCCGCTGGCGTTGGAACCGGCGCCTGATGGCGTCCAGACGCGGCGCTAAACGCTCCGCAAGCGGAGTGGCTTCGCGCCAGATGTCAACATCCGCCCCCCGGAGCCTCCCCGTTGGGCGCAGCCAAATGCTTTACACGTTGATATCTTAAAAAATTGTCATACCTGGCGTTTATTTCTTTGATTAGCAATGTTTTATAATGAGTTCATCCAGGCTCATTGCTACACAGTGTAAGATAGAGCACGGCTCGGCGTAACCCTACCTTGCCATTGCTCCTCCGTGGGGAGATTTGGAGGGGCTTCGCCCTTCCGAAACAAGGAAAAGGATTTCTTTGCAGGCAGGGATGTCAAGAGATCAGGCTTTCCTAACCAATTCAGCCGTCCACGCGGCTTGCGCCGCACACCGACGAGATGAACATCCTTCCTGGGAGGGCTGCGCCCTCCCAAACCCTCCCGCGGGCGGAGGTATGGGGAAACCGGGTTTCCCCATACCCCTGCGGGGCGGGGGTGTGGGGGAACCCGGTTCCCCCATACCCCTCGCCGAGGGCGTATGTTCACGTTAGATTGCGCGATCAGCGGCGCCGGCCATTACTGCGGGTCATGACGATGCGGCCGTTTCTCAACACCTACCGCTCGCAACTCAAGTACACCGTCATCGGTCCGTACCTGGTCCTGATGATCCTGGTGATGCTGGTCGGCTCGTTTATCGCCATCACCCTGGTGGCCGATAGCTGGCAGGAACGCTTCAATAATCAACTGGGTCAGGTGGCGCGCAACTTCTCCGAGTCGTTCGCCCAGCGCGAGATCGGCAATCTCACCTTCCTCGGGCAGATGATTTTCACCGCGCCGAACGCCGAGACCGGCGCTCCCTCTGTGCCCCAGGCCATGCGCGACCGCAACGTCAAGGGCCTCGAACAGGCCCTCGAGGGGCTGTGGCGGCTCGCTCAGGTCAATGAGAACGTGAAGCCGGACCGGGTGATCGTCTTTGATCCCCAGGGCCTGGCCCTGGTGGATTGGGAGCGCAGTTCCAACGATGGCGGCGCCCCCATCCGCTACGTGGGCACCAATCTGGCCGGCATTCCCCTGGTCGAGAGCGTTCTGCGCGGCGAGAGCGCGCCCATCCCCGGCACCGACGAGCAGGGTGATAAGTTCAGCGGCCTGATCTCCTTCCGCGATAGCGAAGGGAAGGATCACCTGCACTTTTTTACCGTCGCGCCGGTGTACGTGACCAGCCGGGCCGGTGATGATGAACTGCTGGTCGGCGGGTTGCTTGTCGCCCAGCGCCTCGATGCCCTGCTCGCCGATTTGCAGCAGCGCAGCCAGTCGGCTATCAGCACGATCTACGATGTCAGGGGTATCGCCTATGCGACCACCATCGCCGGCGTGGATCTCGCCTCGCTCGATATGAGCGAGCGCCTGCTGGCGCAGTTGAGCGCCCTGAATGCGCCCGGCGCGCGCGCGGGGACCGGACGCGCCGGAAGCTCCGAAACGGAAGATCCCTGCCTCGACATCGGCATGCTCTCGGGGCGCCTGGTCTCACCCGTCGAGACGACGCGCCCGCCGGCATGTTCCGTCAATACCGTGGTCATGGTGACCGGACGCGAGTTTCAACAACTCTACGCGCCGCTGGTGATCCGCGGGGTGCAGTCGGGCTACTTCTCCGTCGGTCTCTCGACCGATTTCGTGGTGAGCGCCTGGTCGTCGAGCCGCTCGGCGGTGCTCGGAATCACTGCCGCGCTTGCGCTGGCGACGGTGATCGTCGGTGTTATGGTGGCGCGCCGCATCACGCGCCCGCTGGAAAACCTGGTGCAAACGGCAGAGGCGGTCACCGCGGGCGATCTGGAGCGGCGCAGTACGGTCACGGAACCAAATGAACTGGGCAGGTTGGCCCTGGCCTTTAACCAGATGACCGAGCACCTGCTGCGCCTGTACGTGACCAGCCGTGAATTGAACCGCACGATTGATGTTGAACAGGTGCTGACGGTCGCCTCGGAGGCCGCCGCCGCCTTCGTGCCCGGCACGGAAGCCATCGCGCTGCTGGAAACGCGCGAGGGCTTCGGCTATCGCACCCGTCCCGCCGCGCACGAGCGCCTGCGCTCACTCCCCACCCAGGCGCTCGAGCCTTCCCGCATCGCCGCGTTGAGCGCCTGCGACCCTCAGGAACCGCGCCTGCTGCCCGTTGACCCCGAAACCGCTCAGGCGGTGGGCCTGGCGCGCGCCGGGCTGCAGACGGTCCACTGGATGCCGATCATTCGGCAACGGCAGATCGCTGGCGGGTTGCTGATGGTCCACCCTGAGCCGGAGGCCTTCGACGAGTCGAGCCAGCAAAGCCTGGCAGTCGTGGCGAATATGGCGAGCGCGGTGCTGGCCAATGCGCTGCTCTACAGCCAGGTGCAGCAGGACGCCAAACAACGCCAGGCCATTCTCACCTCGATCGGCGATGGGGTGGTCGTCTGCGATGAACTGGGGCGGATTATTCAACTGAACCGCGCCGCTGAAGAGATGCTGGGCCTCACGAACTGGCGCGAGACACGCCCGCGCTTCGATGCCTTGCCCCTCGAACCGGCGCCACAGGCACGCGACGTGTTTGGCCGCAGCGACCCGCAGTTCCGCCTGGGCTGGCGCTTCCTGACCCTGACGCGCTCGCCGCTGCTGGCCGAGGAAGGCCATACCGCCGGCGAGGTGATCGTGCTGCACGATGTGACCGAAGCCGTGGCCGTCGATAAGGCCAAGACCGACTTTATCGCCACTATCTCTCACGAACTGCGCACCCCGCTGACGGTGATCCGTGGCTTTACCGAGTTGCTGCTGCGGGGCACCGGCGGCAAACCGCCTACGCCGGACCAGGCCGACCTGCTCGAACAGGTGCGCCTGCGGGCCATCGAGATGACCGATATGGTGAATAACGCCATTCTGATCGCCGATATCGAGTCGGGACGGCTGCGCGCCGATCTGCAGCCGCTGGATCTCGACATCGTGGTCAATCGGGCCCTGGCGCCCTTGCTCCCTGCCTTCGAGGCCAAACACCTCAGGGTCACGGTGGAAATCCCGCCCGATCTACCCGCCGTGCTCGCCGATCGCGAGCAACTCCAACGCGCGCTTGGGCACCTGCTCGATAACGCCCGCCGGTATACCGACGCCGGCAGCGTGACCATCACGGCGTTTCCGGTGCGCGGGCAGGTGCAGATCGATATTACCGATACCGGCCAGGGCATCCCGCCGGAGATGCTGCCGCGTCTGTTTTCGCGCTTTCAGCGCATTGACGGCAATAGCTCAAGCCAGCGAGGCGGCGGCCTCGGACTGGCGATCACACGCCAGTTGATCGAGCGTCAGGGAGGCACGGTGCGCGTTGACAGCGCGCCAGGCCGTGGAAGCACCTTCAGCATCACTTTGCAGCAGGCCAATGAACGAACCCTCGCCGTCGCCCAATCCAACCGGTCAGCGGCGTCGCCGTGACGGCCTGACCGGACTCGTGCTGCTCGCGCTGCTGCTGGCCTTGCTGCCGATCGGCTGCATTGCCGAGGTGGCCTTGCGCCTGATTATGCCCGACCACGATCCGTTCAAGGATGTGGGGGCCACCTCGGGGTTCGGCTTCTACCGCCCCTTCCCGCCCGGAATCAGCTTCGCGGCGGTCGATCCCGCCTTCGGCGACCTGCAAGCCACCGAGGTGGCGCGCCGCGCGCAAACGCCCGTTGGCGTCTCGGCAGCGGTTACGGTTGCCCCGCTGGTCGAGGTGGCTCCGCCGGTCGCCTCGATCGTTCCGCCCACCCCGACACCGACCATCCTGCCGACACCGCGCCCCACGGTGACGGCGCTCCCCGCGAGTACCGCCATCGCTGGAGGGTCGCAACCCTCGCCTACCCCTACGACCAATGTGATCATCCCGGGTGCGACCGCCACGCCCGATGCCGGCGCGACGGCGACACGCACCCCCACCAGCACGCCGGGAGGCGAGCGCATAGCGAGTCCCACCCCGACGCTGCAAATTATCGTCGGCCAGCCAACTGCCACACCCGTTACGGTCGCGCCCACGCCAACGGCCACCCTTCCGGCGGTGATGACGCCATCTATACCCACGGCCACGCCAGCGGTCACAACGGCGCCTACCGGCACCAGCACCCCTCGCCCGAACACGCCCACACCTACGGCGACGACCATCATTGTGGTGACACCCACGGCAGCGCCCCCGACGGTGACGAATACGCCCGTCCCGCCCACCGCCACCAGCACGCCCGTCCCGCCGACAGCCACGGCGACTCCCGTGCCGCCCACCGCCACCAGCACGCCCGTGCCGCCCACCGCCACCAGCGCACCCACGGCCACCCCCGCGCCGCCCACCGCCACCAGCGCACCCACGGCCACCCCCGCGCCGCCCACCGCCACCAGCGCGCCCACGGCCACCCCCGCGCCGCCCACCGCCACCAGCGCGCCCACGGCCACCAATACACCCACCGCCACCAGCACGCCCACGGCCA
>Ga0272446_1000617_pt1 | contig 54827 bp, 49 predicted proteins | sample YNPCB0061_FD_194587 | JGI IMG/M metagenome (GOLD analysis project Ga0272446, IMG submission 194587) | Hot spring microbial mat communities from Yellowstone National Park, WY, United States - YNP-CB-006-1 | ecosystem: Environmental > Aquatic > Thermal springs > Hot (42-90C) > Sediment | place... | reverse complement strand
TGCCAATTTACCAAAAATAAAGGCGGCGGGTATTATTACCGCCGCTTAAATATATTTTTTTATTTTTGTTTTTTACTTTCAGCGCCCTGCTCAGCGCCCTGCCGCCCCGACTTACTATCCTCGGCCTTGAGTTGGGCTAAATTATTTTTTAATCCAACTTCCCCAGTAGGAAGTGACACCGGCAGTTGGTTATCATAACCATCTGCCAAAGCTTTTTTTAACAAAAACGCTTCTATTCCTCTAGCTTTTTTCATTTTTATTTCTCCTGGTTGTTAATTGGTTGTTAATTTACTTTTTTATTTAACTAAAAAATGCTTTTCGCCTTTAACTAACTGCTTAACACAGTAATTAAGGACGAAAAGCATTTTTAACGCTTTCCGCGGTACCACCTTACTTATCCTTTATCAACTAAGACAAAGAATCACCTTGCATACTCCTAAAAAGATATATGCTTATTCTATAACGGGAACTCCCGGCTCAACTTACTAAGCCACTGGCTATTCGGTTAAACAACTCCCGAGGGAACTTCGTTTTAGAACAATCGTAAACCTGGTCTCAATCACGCCAGGTTCTCCCTGTCCGCTGTGGCTAAAACTACTTTCCTCGTTCACAGTTTTTAAATTTATTTTTCTAAATAACCTAAGGATACTATAACAAACCATATTAATTTGTCAAATCCAACTAATACTAATAACCCACTAATAGCTCAATCAGCCAACGCCCGAGGCGGGGCGTTGGCCAAAAAAAAATTTAGACAGTCTACAACATTAAATCCTCTTCCACCCGCTTGTAAGCATGCAAATCTTCCGGACTAAACCAGTGAGCAATTTCATGAGCCGCTTCTTCAGGAGTTTCCGAAGCGTGTATAATATTATGTACCGACCGCTTGTCTTTATTAGCCGCAGCGGCAGAATCCACGGAAAAATCCCCACGAATAGTGCCCATCTCAGCTATATAAGGCATGGTGTTGCCAGACAATTTACGCACCATATCAACGGCGTGCACGCCCTCCACCACCATTTTAACCAAAGGTGCCGAAGTCATATATTCTATCAGCCATTGGCGCACCATTTGGCCAATAGCCAACTTATCGTCGGTGCCTAGTTCCTCTATGGCATCATAACCATACTTGGCGTAAGTATTCAAAGTTTTTTCACCCAAACGGGCAATCCAGGTTTCAGTTTTAGGATAATGGTCATCTACCTGCTGCCTGGTTGGCATAACCATTTGTAAAGCGATCACTTTAAGGCCGCGCTGTTCAATACGTTTAATTATCTCACCGGTCAATCCGCGCTTAACGCCGTCCGGTTTAACCATTACAAACGTTCTTTCTTCTCTGGGGTGTTTAGACATATAACTATTAATTAACTGATAAAGCACCAGCTATGGTAGCATATTGCCCAAAATCGGCAAGGGTGAAAAGTTTTGCCAGTCCGAACCATAACTAATAAAACTTATATCCCCCGCTTGATCGGTCCGCTTAATAACTATACCCAGATCAACCAATCTTTTTATTACTTCAACCGCCGGATGACCATAACTATTATTCCGCCCCACGGAAATAATCGCTATCTGTGGACTAACCCGCTTAAGCCAGGCCAAGCTAGTGGATTGTTTGCTGCCATGATGACCGATTTTTAAAATTTGCGACTTAACCGAAGAAGCGGCGGCTATGATAGAATTTTCTTGATCTAACCCGGCGTCACCGGTCAATAAAATGCTGGACGACTGATAAACTAAACGCAAGACAATGGAAGTACCATTTAAATCGTCGGACACCTGGCCGAGCAAACTGTGTGGCGGCCATAATAAATGTAAAATCACCGGGCCGGGTAAAATTATGTCCTGCCCGGCTTGAGCAATAGTCACTGGAATTCTTTTATTTTTAAGCATATTTAACCATTCCGCATACTCATTGGAAGTATGCACCACGCCCGTCATTAATACCCGACGCAGACGATAACGTTGCGCCACGGCCAGCAAACCCACCAAATGATCAGCGTGTGGATGAGTTAGAACTACCAAATCAATCGTGTGATCATACCAAGGCAAGGACTGTCCTAGCTTGGTTAAAATTGTCCGATCCGGCCCCCCGTCTATTAAAATATTCTGTCCCAGGGGCGTTCTAACTAAAATAGCATCGCCTTGGCCGACATCAAAAAAGGTAACCCTTAAACCTACTGGTTTACTAAACAGCCAAAATAATACGCTGCCCATTACCAGGGCTACACTAAATCCTAAAATTAGGGCTTTGCTCCAGATAACTTTTCTTTTACTCATAAATTTTTCTTTTACCCAATAAAACCAACCAGCGAATTAGAAAAGCATATAATAAAACAACCAACCACCAAGTTAAAGAAATATTGTGCAAACTAAAACCGGGCAAATGAGCCAACAATTTAGTCAACAAAATTATGTAACTTAAAACTAAACGCAATAGCCAGGCCAACGGTTGCCACAACCAATCACTTAAATAAACCAACGGTAAAATAGGCAATCCCAAAATAAAAACCAGCTGCACAGCCGGACCAATTAATAAATTAGCTAAAGGACTAATTAAATACAGTTGATCTAATCGTCCCAAAATAATAGGCAGGGTGGTCAAATTAGCCGCTAATGTTTCGGCAGCAGCCGACCGCAAGCCTAACCTTTGGGGAATAAATTTTAACCGTTCCTGCCATAAAGGTGAAACAAACATTAAACCAGCCATAGCGGCAAAAGATAATTGCCAACCCAAATCAGTTAACAAAACCGGACTAACAAATAACATAGCCGCCGCGGCCAACAATAATAAATTTAAACGGTCTGGTTGACGCTTTAAACAACGAGCCAACAACACTAAACTTCCCATAATCCCCGCCCTGACCGTGGCCGCCTGCGCTCCAGTAAACAACACAAAAACGGTTATTAAAAAAACCGTCACTATATTGGCTGACCGTTGATAAAACCCAAAACCTATCAGCAAAGTCAACACTACCACTGTCAACACCATAACGTTGTAACCCGACACAGCCAATAAGTGCGTCGTGCCGGTTTTTTTAAAATTATCCGAAATATCCCAAGACAAGGCACTGGTATCACCCCATAACATACCCGCAGTCAAAGCCGCATACGGCTCTGGTAAAGCTTTACCCAAATCAATCGCCAGCCGCTGACGCCAATCAACCAACCAGCGTCGCCAACCGCTGCCCGACCGCAGCAAACTAACTTGCGGCCACCAGCACTGCCAAACTGAATCAGTTAAATTAAAAATTGAATTTTTAATCTCCGGTTTAGTACAACTAATAAGCAATTGGTCGCCCCAAGACCAGGCTGGATAAGGCCGCGTAAATATGACAACCGCAAATCCCTGATCGGATTGCAAACTGTATTTAATCATTTTATCAACTATAACCGGCTGAGCCACCACTGTCCCGGTAACGGTTGTGACAGGGACAGCCAAAGGCACCGCTATAGCTGTATTAGCCAGCCACAATAAACGCAAAATCGCTAAACTAAAACCCAAACAGTAACACCATAATTTAGTAATCTGCCTGCTAAGTAACCGACTAATCAATAAAACCAGTAATAAAACTAGCAACCAGACCATGCTGGGTTTTAACCAATGACCGGTCAACAAACCGGTTAACACCCCTAACAAAACGTTTCGCGCCGCCAAAGCCGGCGGCAGAAAAGTAACTTTAAATTTTTTATAAAACAAATCTTTGGTCCCCTCCATACCAAAGTTGGTTAAAAAATTATTTTTTAGACTGAACCGCTAACTGCTTTAACCGAGCTTCAATAAATAATAATAAGTCACCGTCCAATACCTTAGCCGGATTATTACTGGTAAAATCAGTTCGATGGTCTTTAACCATCTTATAAGGATGCAGCACATAAGAACGTGTCTGGTTACCCCACTCAGCCGACTTAAGTTCACCGCGTAATTGTTTCTTAGTATCCTGCTGGCGATCATAAGCCAACTGCCATAATTTAGCCTGCAAATATTTTAAAGCTGTTTCTTTATTTTGAGTTTGTGAGCGTTCATTTTGACAAGTTACAGTAAGCCCGGTCGGCAAATGAACCAAACGCACTGCTGAATAAGTGGTGTTCACGCCCTGACCGCCATGACCGGACGACATAAAAGTATCCACCCGCAAATCCTTGTCGTCTATGGTAACCTGATTTACAGTGGGCAATTCAGGCAAAACTTCTACCAAGGCAAAAGAAGTATGCCGCAATTTTTCCGCATCAAAAGGAGAAATTCTAACTAAACGGTGCACCCCTGCCTCACATTTTAAATAACCATAAGCAAACCGACCAGTCACTTTAACCAAAACACTCTTTAACCCCGCTTCCTGGCCAACTGATTCATCCAACACCTGTGTTGTCCAACCCTGACTGTCGGCAAAACGCAAAAACATCCGCAACAACATAGCCGCCCAATCCTGGGCGTCAGTGCCACCCGCCCCAGCGTGAATCGCCAACAAAGCGTTAGTCTGATCATATTGACTGTTTAACAAACCGCGCACTTCCAATTTATCCACCCGTTTAAGCAAAGATTGATAAATCTGTTTTAACTCCTCTTGTAAATTTACTGTCTGATTAGCCTGATCGGCTTCAACTAAAGCTAAGGCCTCTTGCGTACGCCGTTGCAAATCCTGCCATTCATTTAGCTCATTATTTAAATCGCCATACTGCTGCGCCACCGTCTGAGCCTTAATCTGGTCCGCCCAAAAATCTGGCTGTCGCATTTGAGCCTCTAAAACTTCTATTTGCTTGACTAAATGTTCCGGGTCAAAGCCACCTCCCAGCTTCTTGCACACGCTGTTGCAGCGCCCGAAGATTACGAACTAATTCTACTTCTTGCATATACTGTAAGACTATCATTTAAGCCAAATAAATCAATGACATAAATAAAGATCCTCCCTATTGTGTCCGATGCCAGCAACAAAGAACCAAGCCCAACCTTGCGTTTACCAAAGTAAAAGACAAAAAACCTTTAAAACTAAGGTTGGGACGTCTGACTAATTAACCGGTCAACTACCTGTAAATTATAAACAAACAAATTATTATCCGGCATAACCTGCAATCCTTCCTTTAAGATATCACGCGCCGCCACATAATTCTTTTGGCTAATATACAAAGCGGCCAATGAATTATAAGAATAATAAAAATGTTTATCCAGACTAATGGCTTGCCGGTAGTTGTCTATGGCCGCTTGGGTTTCCCCCAGCTTTACTAAAGCATTAGCTAAATTATGATACGGCGGGGCCGCTGAATTATCTTTACTTAAATTGATAGCCCGACGATAAGCTTGGACCGCGTCCTGATACTGACCGGCATCGCTTAAAGCCATACCATAATTATTCCAAACTCGTAAACTCTGCTGATTATACTGCAAAATATTACGGTAAAAAGTAATTGGATCGCGCCAGATGGCGTTACGTTGCCAAGTAACTACTGATAAAAATACCAACCAAACTAAACCAACCAGCGCTCCGATAAAAATTAAATATCTTTTTTTAAATTTAGAAAAACCTATCAGCAACCAGCTAAATATAAACAAAGCCCAACCTACCACGGGCAAGTACATATAATGCTCATACATTAAACCACTAACTGGAGTTAATACCCCGCTAGCTGGAGTTAAATTTCCGCCTAGCCATAGTAAACCCAACCAACCGTCCAAATTATAATGCCAACTCACTATTAACAAACCTATCAACAGCAGCAGCCATAAAGCCCCCGCTCCAACCGCTGCCGACCAGGGTGAGGCGACCACCTGAACCAACCGTTCCATATGCAAATCATGCGGTCTAAAAAACAGCTTAAAATATTCTAAGACAATGCTTAAAAAAGTCCACAAGCGAGCACTTAAATGCTGTGTGTAATAATTATCATAACCATAAATATTAAAAGTATCTTGGAAATTTAAGACAGTCGCACGTAACCATAAGTATCCGCCGACCAAACCAAACCACGGCCAAACCCTAACTATGATTTGACGACACCAAGCCCAAAATCTTAACTGTTTAAACTTTTGCCAGTTGTATAATTCAACCACTACTAACAAAGCTGGTAAAACTATGGCTTTATCCTTAGTCATGACGGCTAAAATAAAAAAGGCTAAACTCAACCAATAACCCTTACCTTGTCCAACTGACAATTTATCTACCATAAAATGACGCCAATACCAAAGCAAACTTAATAACATCAACCAAGCTGACAAAGGATCGGCTAACCCAGCAACATAAGTTACTGCCTCGGTTTGCAAAGGGTGAATTAAAAAAACCAGCGCTGTTAACCAAGACAGTAGCCGACGCTTAGTAATATCCTTTAACAACCAATACAAAGTTACACCACTAAGCAGGTGAATTAAAATACTAATTAAATGAAACCCGGCGGCCCAGTCGCCCCAAATATGCCACTCTATTGAATATAACAACAATAATACCGGCCGCCAGTAATTACTCAGCAAACCCGCGCCAGCTATTAAATTCTCCGTAAAATAACGGCCCCAATAATGCCAGTCCTTTATATAGACATTATTAACTATACTGTCTAAATCATCCCAAAATAACTGGTTGGACAAAGCGTTTAAATAAACCGCCCCTCCCAGCGCCAACAAACAAATAGACGGACACTTAGGGTAACGCTCAATTAATTGGCCGAGCCAATGATATAATTTTTCTAATTTATTAGCTAACAGCGACAACATAAATTAATCATACTTACTTAACAAAAATTGCCCCACGCTTTTAAAATCACTAAACCAATAAAAATAAACTTGCTTGGTGTGGTAACAGACCATCCGACAGAATAAAGTACTCCGTCTTATTTTTTTAACAACCAAGCTTAGAATATTTTAACTAGCTGATTAACAATTTTTGCCCTATCCTCTCTAACTACTGCCTAGTAACTACCTTAAATCAATTAGCGTAATAATTATAATAAACTCTCCACCTAACTAAATCTACTCCTCCCCAGCCAACTGACATAAACCGGAATTTTATCAAACGCCGCCTAAGAGCGGGGACTATTTATAAACTGTCTGCTTTGGTTGGGTCAACTTTAAGCGATCAATAGATAGCCTTAATATAAATTTATATAACATGAATTTATAGACAACTAAATCTACCCTTAACTAACTTGCTCCCGCCTTAAGGTGAGAGCAAGGGTTAAATATTTAAGATTGCCCTTTCATTTCTTCCAATTTAACCTGAATATTCTTAATTTTACCTTTTTGGTAAACTTTTAGATTAATTGTGTCTCCGGGATTAAAATTAGCCAATATCTTTACTAAAGAATGATCTTGGTCCAGTTTGGTACCGTTAACTTCTAAAATAATATCGTTCTCTGTTAAACCAGCTTTATCCGCCGGACTACCGGGAATAACCGCCAAAGCGCTGACTTTTTGTCCACGGATAATCAAAGCGCCATAATCCACGGGCAGCTGATTGACTTTGGCTAACTCCGGTGTAATATCCACATAACGAATGCCCAAATAAGGGCGCGCTATCCGACCATTCTTTTGAAAATTGTCTATCATCCGTTTGGCTTCATTAATTGGCAAAGCAAAACCAATTAACTGGCCCTGCTGACTAACCGCCGTATTTATGCCAATAACCTGTCCGACTAAATTTATAAGCGGGCCACCGGAATTGCCCGGATTAATAGCCGCATCCGTCTGTAATACTCCTTCTAGTTGTTCGGACGAGCCTTGATTATCTCCAGCCACAACATTGCGACCAATACCCGATATAACACCTTTAGTTACCGTATTACGATATTCACCTAAAGCATTACCGATGGCTATAACAGTTTCACCGATTTCTACTTTATCCGAATCTCCCAAGATTACTGAGGGTAGAGTTTTATCCTCCACTTGCACCAAAGCCATATCATTAACTGTGTCTCGGGCCACCACCTTAGCCGACAATTTTTTACCGTCGTTAGTTAAAACTGTATAATCAGCGCTCGTATCATCTACCACGTGACGATTGGTTAAAATAAGTCCTTTAGCGCTATCAATTACAAAACCAGTGCCGCCGCCAATCTCCTGCTTACCCTGCGGCGCTGACGGTTGATTGGACTGTGGCTGTTGTGGCAAGTCTTGATTAAAGAAAAAATTAAAAGGGAAACCTAAATTATTAAAAAAATTATCAAAGGGGAACATGGGCGCGCCGGTGGAATTATAAATCTTAGACAAATCTTTGCTGATGATAATGCTTACTACGGCTGGCGACACTTTTTTAACCGCGCTGGTAGTGGCCGATTCTTCCTGCAGCGTCAATGGCTGACCTACTGGCTTAGATGAATTAAACTGACCAGCCGGTGTACGATCTGGGCTGGCTAACCAACCACGCTGTTGCAACCAAGGGTTGCCCCACCAAATCATAACCGCGCCGCCGACAACACCACCAAGTAAAGCTAATACCAAAAACAACCCTAAACGCCAGCCGGCAGCCTGGCGCCAAAATGTCGAACTGGACACCCGCTCCTGACCGGCTCGCTCTTTATGATGATGAAATTGTTCCTCTAAAAACATATGCTAAAAATAAATTATTTCAAAAGGTTTTTTAAGTCGTCAATTTTGCCAGCCTGCCGCAATTGCTGACATTGCTTTAACAAATCAGCGGCACTAGGTTGGTTGTCCTGGCCGGTTGGGTTGACTGGCACCGCCGACAAACCAAACAAACTACCGTAAACTGTCAACACCTGGCGCAAATAAGGTTGGATATACAAAAAACCTAAAACCAAAGGCACCACCACAATAATCACTTTAAGCAAGCTAAAAACTTGACCCCAAAAAATATAACGCTTTATTCTTTCCGTTGTCCGATAGGTGTCGCGAGCGTAACGCAAATTTTCTTCTAATAATTCTTTTAATTCGCTGTCTTGAGGCTGATCTAAATCCATTCTCATAACCAATATAATTAACAAACAAGGGACTTTATTAAGTGTATTATTTTTTCTCGATTAAATCAATCTTAATTTTTCCAATATTTTTTGCCACCAAGACTTTTTACTTTGATGATAATAGATAAGTCCGCCGGCGCCGATTGCTGCCAGTAGTAGTAAACCCCAACCCAAATAATAATGCCAAACTAAAGAAGGCAAAACTTGGACTGTTAAATTAAAAGGTACCTTAACTCCGGAAGCAGCCTTAAATGATCGGGTGTCCAAGGGGTAAGCTAAAATTGATAAATTGCTAGCATAACGACCAGTTTGATTAGGCTTAACCAGCACTTTAACTTTTTGCTGACTTTGGGGATCTAACCTTAATTCTGATGGCTGAAAAATAAACCAATCGGCGTAATCATCAGCTGCTACTGTAAAAAGGCCGGCTTCTTGAGATGGATTACTAATCGTCAATTCAGCCCGAGCCAAACCGTCGTTGCCAACTATTAAATCAAGGCTGGTTGGACTTAAGCCTACACCCATAGCCGAAACTTTAGCTGTCCAGACAAACGAAACCAGACTGACAAAAAATAAACTAAAATATTTTTTAATCATACTAATTAGCGGCTATAGCCCAAAATATTAACTGACCTTGCTTTTTGCCAGCTGATATCTGATAACTACTAGGTAAAACCAGCTTAGTGTTTAAACCCAAGGCTGAATTAGCCAATAAATCTGCCTGCCAAAGATGCCATAATTTATCAGCCAAAAATAAATTATCTTTAAATACAGCATCGCCGCTAACGCTAGCTTCCAAATGTATTGACTGGGAACTAGTATTAGTTATGGTTACTTGTTTTTGTACCGACTGACCGGGGCTAAGCTCGCCTAAAGACAGAGCCGGGGTGGAAACTGTAAAACTTAAAGTTGGCTCAACTGGCTGGGCTGGCACCTGTTGCCGTGGCGTTGTTATATTCACTTCCAAATTAACTGACTGATTAGGGCCGCTTCTGCTATCTGAACTTGTTACAGTAATCGGTAAAACAGCTGATCTAATTAAACCTGCGCCTTCAGCATAAATATTAAATTGGCCAACAGTAACTGGCGTAATTATCGCCTGCCCATTACTGTTGGTAACAACTATATCGCCAACTCCTTTAATATTAACATTGGGCTTAGCTTGCCAGGTGGAATTTTGCCAAGTTTGAGCCGTTATCGTAAAGCTTTGCCCAAGGGATAGACTGGTTTTATCTGACACTAAACGAACTGGTAAATCTGTGAAATTTCCGTAAAACCAAATTAAATCATCGCCGGATTGCAACTTATAACTATCGGCAGCCACGACTGGCTGCTGCCAGTTAACCAGATACATCCAACCTTTACTGCCTTGAGCTACCTCAGAATTAACACTCTTTAAATATTTACCAAAAGAAGTGTCTTGAATATCCAACCGCAAACCGCAGTTACCGGCCGCCTGCTCAATAACTTGTAAAGGACTAACAGCGCTAGACTGGCCGGAACAATAACTATTTTGTGAACCTTCAATACGGTAAGATATTAACGTGCCATTGCTATTGCCCGCGCCGCCACCACAACCGCTAACTGTAACCTGAAAAGTCGCTTGATCAAAGAGTCCTTGGCTATCAGTCACTGTTAAACTAATACTCTTTTGACCATTACTGGTAAAACTGTGATTAAAATCCCAACTGGCAATCTGATTAGCAGTTACTGCTAAACTGGTCTGACTATTAGCTGTCCCGTCTCCCCAGTCTATAATAAAACTTAAGTTGCCGGCTTCATTGTCCTGTGCGCCAGCTGAAAAAGTATTACTTTGACCGCAAGTTACGTTTAAGGGACCGGACAAATGAGCAATTTGCGGTGCCGTATTAGTATTAGTAGGCTGACTTATCTGTAGCGCTGACACTGGATAAAATTTATTACTTAAAGCTACCACAGCAAAGGCTGTCATAATCGGCGAACCCAAACTATCGCCCGGAAGCCATTTGTAAGATCCATTGCTTAACTGCTGACTTTGTAAAAATTGACTGGCAGAGTGACCCGACTTAGCTAAATTTAAACCAGCTTGTCCGCTAGCCGTTAGAGCCGACGCCACCCAAGCGGTTGATCCGGTATCCGATTCACCGCCTGCAGCATAAGGCCAACCACCATCGCTGTTTTGCGTTTGCTTTAAATAATTAATGGCTGACTGTAAAGAACTATCCGAAGCTGACAAACCAGCATAACTTAAAGCCATAACCACAGCAGCTGTATCGTTGGTATCCGATTCACCACCTACAGCATAACTCCAGCCACCGTCGCTGTTTTGATTACTAAGTAAATAATTTTTAGCGCCTGCAACCGCTGCCTCGCTAACATTAACCCCAGCATTAAGCAATGCCATTAAACCCCAAGCATCATCATTTAGTAAATCTTTGTCACCTAATTGATTAGTATTAGCCATCGCCTTAAGTCCAGCTACCAAATCCATTCCGCTAAAACTAGCTGGATTCTGTCCAACTGCCTTAATAGTTAATATCCTTTTGGCATAATCAGTAGCCGAAGAACCGCTAAAAGTTTTTAAATAGCTTGTGTCTATTTGGTTTTGCCCCGCCGCCACCAAAGCCATAGTTAACCAGTCATCTGGTGGTTGCTGTTTTAAATAATTAACGGCTTCCGGTAAACCACCACGCACCACCATGGGCGGTACAACTAAAAACAGTAACAGACAAAAAACAATAATTTTTTTCTTGTGCATAAATTTTCCAATTAATAATTTAAAAATAAATTAGGATGGGCGGAAATATATATTATCTACTTCCGCCCCGTTAAATTGATTGGATTAAAAATCAACTTGATAAACTTTTATTACCCGACTATCTGAAAAATTATTGGGTAAAGGATTGGGTGTATTGGCTGATAAAATACCAGACAAAATCAAAAGCCCGGAACCTACTTTAACTTTATCCATACCCTTTGTCTGATAATACCAATACCCTTCTCTTTTTAGGTAATAAAGATAATTGCCCTTGGTGTTATCAAAGACAGTTAACTGATAACTGTCAAAAACACTGTTATAGGCAAATAATACTTTATCACCAAATTTATTGGTTAAATAATCTTTAACCAATATATCTTGGCTGCCTTCCTCCGGCTCTATTATTCGGCCACAAGCGTTGAGGCCGCCTAAAGTTATTCCTAATCCAATTAAAGAACTTGTTTTAAAAAACTGTCGTCTGTCCATTTACTCCTCCTTGATATTATTTTTGTTTTAGTGTTTTATTTTAAATTTTTAAATTATTTTTTACCTTTTTATTTTTCCAGTATTATTCTGCCGCCAATGAAAATTCAGAAATTCTCGGCCCCGTCTACGCAGGAACAACGAATAAATTGTGATAAGAACAAAAACCCCATTCTGGGCAAGAATGGGGAAAGTTAGAAAAAGCACGACAAGCCTTATTAATCTAAATCCAACCCTCTCCTTTCTCGCGAAGGAAGAGTTAACTTATTTACCAATCATTCAGTAATCGGACTTGCCTCGAGTTTATCAAGAGGCTCACCGTAGCGGGACTGTGCCGGATTCACACCGGCTTCCCTGAATGAATAGATTAATTGTTAAATTGCTTCAACCGAACAGTTGCCTGACCAAAAATTTTATTTTTTACAATATATTGAACAAGGCTGTAGGCCCCAAACAATACTCCAGTAAATATTAAATCACCCAGTATAGTATTACGGAAAAAGGGTATAGCCCAAGTGTAACAAAGAGCCAAGCCTGCCCAAGTTTTAGGATACCAATCACCAACCGCCCAGACGGCAAAATTGGTCACCAAAAAAAATAAAGTGGACGAAGCTAAAGAAAAAACCACTAATTTAACCGGCTTCATTTTTTTCAAAGCCGCGCCGGCTATTGCTATTAAGGCAAAACTTAAATACACCGCCAACATCACCGGCCAGCGGTAAAAACCAATTACCCAATCACTCAACAGCATACCCAATAACGGTATTGCTACTACCCATTTTTTAGGCAAAACTGCGCCAGCCAATAAAGCGACTGCCGCGACTGGCGCCACATTCCAAACGTGAGGCAATAAACGACTGACTACTATTAAAACTATTAATACTAAACTAATTAATAAATTGGGCTTCATATTATTCATAACTCCTCCTAACCTCCACTTAATCTTAAGAGGAAAAACTACCAACCTAATTCGTGATCCTTGATTCATAATTCTTAACTTTACCTTTAAAACTGCGATTTCCTAAATGTCCACAAAATTGTTTCACCACCCTTAAGCTGATATTTATCAGCCGCCATTAGCGGCTGGCTGCCATTAACCCAGTACTGCCAGTATTTTTGATCCGTACCATTTTTTTTATCGCCAATTTGCTTAACAAACGAGCCATAAGTCGATTTATCCGGACCATCATAATCCAAAACTAAACCCTGAGACTGACTCAAACTTTTTAAAGCGCCTAGCACAGTGTTATCCTGAGACAAATTAACCGAAGTATAACCGACTATTTTATTACCATCATCTACTAATACCGCCACCGTGACCGAGTTGGCTGAATTAAACGAAGTGGCCGTGAGTGGCGGCGCCGGCTGATTTTGGGCAAAACTATAACCCAGACCAAAAACACCTGCCAGCGCCAAAACAATAACCAAACTGTAAAAAAATTTTCGTTTCATACTATTTATTAATTTCAGCCCGGCCGCGCCAAGTTATTTCGGCTTTGCCCGCCCGCAGATTAGCATGCCGAGCCAACACGAACAAAAAATCTGACAAACGGTTAAGATACTTAATAAGCAACGGACGAACTTCTTCAGTTTCGCTTAGCCGTACCACCGCCCGTTCGGCACGGCGACAAATAGTACGAGCCAGCTGCAACTGAGCCGCCAACAGTGTACCCCGGGGAAAAACAAAATTCTGTAAAACTGGCAACTCACTTTGCAGTTCGTCAATAGATTTTTCTAAAACGCTTACCTGTTGTTCGTTTATTAATTCTAAACCACTAATAACCTGCCCGGCCGGAGCGGCCAATTCAGAACAAATCACAAACAAATCATGCTGCACCGACTTAAGCTGCGAATCATAATAATCAGCCGCAACTTGAGTCAGCGCTACACCTAAAGCGGCGTTTGTTTCGTCCACCGTGCCATAAGCTTCCAAGCGCGGATTCCCTTTAGGTACGCGCTGCCCGCCGTAAAGCGAGGTTTCCCCACTATCACCGGTTTTAGTGTAGATTTTCATAGTTATACTAAACCTTTAACCAATTTGTTTTATTAAAAATTATTTTAACTCTTTAACTCACAAGCCCCACTTACGCAGGCCAACTCTTTGGAACCTTCGGTCTGATCGTCATACTCATAAGCCACAATCTTGGAAAAATCTATGTCGGGGAAATTCTTAGCCAACTCTTCATACCTCTCTTTGGTTATTTCCTCATAGGGCGCCAATTGATACACGGTTTCGTCACGAGGCAGGAAGGATAATCCCCCTACCAAATCCCAATTCTCATATACCCAGTTACCTACTTTTAACCATTCATCAGCGCCGATAGAAATGGTAACTGATGGATTATGCTCTGTATAATTCTGTTTTAAATTACGCCAATGTTCCAACAAATCCATAGCCGACACATCACGTCGCACAATCGCTCCCTCCGGCGCTTTAATGGGAAACTCTAACACATAAGTACTAGCCGTATCTGGAGCCTGTCCCACTTCCGGACTATAAGGCACCCCCATATCTTTAAGCATTAAAAACAAAGGGTTGTGTCGTTCCACGCGCACGCGGCGAATATAATAAGCAGCGTGCCGCGGATGCATACCAGATGCGGAATCAAATAACTGCGAACCGTTACCCGACGGCTTAACGCAAGTTACGGCGGTAGCCGGATTAATGCCAAAACGTTTAGCATATTCCTGGTTAACCCGCACTGCTTCATCACGCAACTTGCGTAAGGTTTGCGGATTACGCACTGCCGGACAGTCCCACTGACCGGTAATAGATACGCCCAACAAAGCTTCCTCTTGGCAATTCTTTTGCCAGTCGGAGGATAAATAAGGAAAATTGATAAGTGAAGCCTGATAAGTGCCTAAAATAGTCGCCAACCGCACTTTTTTCAACAAAGTTTCTTCGGTGTCTTCAACCCGAGCCACTACTTCTGACAAATTGCAAAACTGCTTGGACTTAAGGATAATCTCACCACAGGGATTAGTACCCGAAGTGTGTATATCTTTAGAAAAAATCGGCCAGCGCCGAACGGGCAATTGCTTTTGTAAACTGCCCCGGTTAAAAATACCACGCTCGCCTGAACCGGAACGCATAATATTCATCCACTCATCCAAAAACTGTTCCAGCTCCGGCTTTTCATTATAAGCCGCCGAATTGTTAGCCATGGCGCGCTCCGGGTGTTTTAAATAAAACTGACCGTCTTTAGCATGACGCATTTCCAAATCGTCTAAATCAGATAAAGAAATAAGCGCGCTGCGCCGCACACCGCCCATCACCACTACTTCTCCAATTTTACAAATAATATCATGAACATCCAAAGTGGTCAGCCGTCGGCCTTGACGCTCCAACATTTTGGCTCGCGTAAATTTAAGCAAGGCTTGCAACGGACCGGGCCCGGAAGCACGACCACCCATAGTTTTAAGACGAGCGCCTTGCGGACGAATAGCGGAATAATCAAACTCAATATCTTTGCCTTGCGACCAAGTGGTAAGACCCAAAGCCAAAGCGTTACTCCAACCCTCTTTGCTATCTTCTACTTTATGGTCGGGCAATTTAACACCGGTTTGCCGCTGAATAATCGGTAATTGTTCCACTGTTTGTCGTTCCACCGAAAAACCCACACCGGTACCGCACATTAAAACATAAGCGATTTCGGCAAAATCTTGCCAGGTTTTAGGAGCAATAAAAGAACAATTATAGGCACACACATTAGTCGCCCGAGCGGCTTCGCCGGCACCCCACAACAAACGCATAGATCCCAACGCTTTCATATTTAAAATACCTTCTTTAATCTCATCGTACTCAGCGGCTGATAATTTATCGCCCAAATTCTCTTTCATAAAATCCACATAACGCTGCACCGTCTCCAGCCAAGTTTCCCGCCGCGATTTTTCCGGTAACCAACGAGAATAGGTGCTGTAAAAAACGTACTCCGATAATTGATTTCTAAAATAGGGCTTACTTTGTTCAGCCAAAGCCTTAACCTCGGCTGGTACGTCACGGCGGTGCCGCCGCAAATGGGCATGCTCATCGCGGTATAAAATATAAGCCTTTGCCGTCTTAAGCCATTTAGAACGCATAAGTACCAGTTCTACCACGTCTTGCACTTGCTCCACATTAGGAGTGGTATGACCATCATATAAATTCTCTATCTCTTCAACCACCTGATAAGCTAACCGAGCGGCTTCCTCCCGTCCAAATTCCTTGGTCTCCTGCCCCGCCCGCCAAATCGCCTCCACTATTTTAGATGGATCAAAATCAACTTCCCGGCCATCACGTTTAATAATATGTGACGGCTTAGACCTTGATTTATCAGTCACTTTGGTTGATTGATTGAGGGCAAAAGACTGTTTAGACATAGAGCAAACTTAATTAAAGAAATAAAATTTATAATTATACTTTTGTCCGGCGCGACGCCGATCCTTTATCCAAATCCTTAAGCTCGCGAGTAAAACTGGCCACATCTTGAAAAGACCGATAAACCGAGGCAAAACGTATGTAAGCTACTTGATCAAAACTTTTTAACCGTTTCATTACTATTTCACCAATTTCCTTGGAAGTTATTTCCGATTTACGCCGGCGCTGAATATCCCGTTCAATTTTCTGCACTAATCCTTTAAACCGTTCAGCTGTATAAGGTAATTTTTCCAAAGAACGCCTTAAACCGGTGGACAACTTCTCCTTACTGTAAGGTTCCCGACTGCCATTACGTTTAATAACCGCCAAATCCAATATTTCACTTTCCTCAATGGTCGAAAATCGAAAACCACACTTGCTGCACTCACGCCGACGGCGGATATTTAAACCATCTGCCACCACGCGGGAGTCGGTTACTTTAGTATCGTAATAGTTGCAAAACGGGCATTTCATAATTCAAACTCAACTACAAGATATAGTAGCACCATAAATAATTTTACCCCTATATGTTGTGACCGTCAAAAACTTAATTTTATTGGCTTTTTTTCTATTCCGCCACCAAACAGAGCCTTGCCTGTGGATAAACTAAAACCAATTGTCTTACTTAAGGCAATTGGTTAGATAATTTTGCGTCGCAAAATAATGCGGACTAAGACTTACCTAATTTACGTTTAATAAAAGGCGGTATTTCATAGTCATCCTCTACTTTACTGGTCTCTTTATTACTAATGGGTGAATTGGATGTTACTGGGCGTAGTGGACTAGACGATATTGTTTTGTCTGTCCCGTTGTCTAAATCATCCAAATGATTAGTAGATAAACGACCTGCCGAACTACCCGCCGCCGGACGTTCGTTTTTTAAGGCTGGGGTAGAATTATAATTAATAGTCCCGCCTAATAAATTTACATTTTTACGAGCTTTGGGCTGCTCGCTGAACCCTGTAGCAATAACAGTTACTTTAATCTGATCTTTCATACTGTCATCAATTACCGCGCCAAAAATAATTTTGGCATTGGGATCGGCTGAAGCGGTAATCGTCCGGGCTGCTTCATTCACCTCATACATAGATAAGTTAGGTCCGCCCGTCACAGTAAATAAAATACCGCGCGCGCCATCTATACCTATTTCCAGCAAAGGAGAATCAATAGCTGCTTTAGCCGCGTCAACCGCCCGATTCTCTCCACTAGCCTGACCAATACCCATTAAAGCCGAACCTGTACCGCTCATAATAGCCTTAACATCGGCAAAATCCACATTAATCAAACCAGGTATAGTCACCAGTTCAGATATACCCTGTACGCCCTGACGCAGGACCTCGTCAACAATAGCAAAAGAATCAAGCAACGAAGTTTTTTTATCAATTAACTGAAGTAACCGATCATTGGGTATAGTAATAATAGTATCTACTTTATCAATCAACTCATCATAACCTTGTTCAGCAATCGCCCGACGTTGAGCGCCTTCAAAACTAAAAGGTTTGGTTACTACCGCAATGGTCAATGCTCCCGCCTCTCGAGCCAACTCGGCTATCAAAGGCGAAGCTCCTGTACCAGTACCGCCACCTAAACCACAAGTTAAAAAAACCATATCAGCACCTTTGAGTGACTCTTTAATTTCGTCTCGACTTTCCTCCGCCGCCTTGCGACCCATATCCGGGTCCATACCAGCGCCTAAACCGCGGGTAATAGATGAACCAATATGAATTTTGGTTGAAGCGCGCGAATGATGCAACGCTTGCATATCGGTGTTAATAGCTAAAAACTCTACGCCGCGAATTTTTGCCGACACCATGCGATTAACAGCTGAACCGCCAGAACCGCCGACACCGACGACTTTAATCTTGGCTAAAGTTTCTATGTCTGGTTTAACTTCCATAAAAATTACTTTAAAACTAAGGTATGACTGATTTAAAAATCTTTTTAAACACCGACCCCACCTGCTTAAAACTACCCAACTTAGGCAAACGCAGACCATTATCGCCCGCCGTCTGCTGATTAACGCTCCAACGCAATAAACCGATAGCGGTGGTAAAAGCAATATCGTTAACTTTCTCCAACGGACTTGCCACATCCAGGGCATAACCTAAACTGGCTGGCAAACGGAATTTCTTTTTAGCCAACTCCAGCAACCCCGGTAACTTAGCGCCGCCACCCGTTAAAACAACGCCAGCCGGCAATTTACCAGAACGACCAATTCGATTTAATTCCTTATCTATCAAATCAAAAATATCTTCTAGTCTGGCTTCAATAATCTCTGCTACCTGTTTACGACTAACCCGCCCCTCCTCATTGGAAAAATCACCCAAATCTATTTCCTCGCGCTTGTTAATTTCTTCGGGTATAGCTTGTCCATAATCAATTTTCAATCGTTCGGCTACGTCAATGGAAGTACGCAAACAAATTGCTATATCGTTGGTAATATGACCCGAACCGACCGGCAAAACTACAGCATGCATTGGATCGCCTTCTTCACACACTAACAAACTAGTAGTAGACCCGCCAATATTAACCACAGCCACGCCCAATTCTTTCTGCCTTTTACTGACCACCGCTTCGGCGTTGGCTAAAACGCCTAAAACCAGATCATCAATGTCAACACCAGTACGATAAACGCACTTGGTTAAATTTTTTATCTGAGCCGATTGTCCTTGAATAATCTGGGCCTCCACCTCCAACCGGACGCCAGTCATACCGATAGGATCCTTGATTCCCGGCTGATTATCCACACTATAACTGCGTGGTAATACATGAATAATTTCATAATTAGGCGGCACGGCCACCGCTTGAGCCGCTTCCACCACGCGCGTTACATCGTCTTCGCCTATTTCTCCGTTCGGTTTGGACACAGCAATAACACCGCGGCTAGCTTGCGATACAATATGATTTCCGTTAATACTGACTAAAACATGTTCCACTGGCACACCTAACATACGCTCAGCTTTTTCCAAACAACTAGAAATAGCTGTAACCGCGTCTTCAATACTGGTAACCACCCCACGGTTAATTCCTTCCGACGGTACCTCAGCCAAACCAACCACCGACAAAGACTGCGCGTCGGTCGGCTGTGCCACGGCTAAGCGTATAGTAGTGGAACCTATATCCAACCCTGCTAATAAATTATTTTTAGCCATGCCTTATTACAAAAAACTAACCGCTTAATACCTTATTAGTATACAACTGTCAGACTAGACTGCCAAGAAAACCACTGAATAATTTAGTTGTTCAGTTGTTGAGCTCCTGATCACCTCTTTTTTAACTTCTAACTAAAGCAAATCAACAAGCTAAAAACTTGCTAACTACCCTCAATTATAACTTTTCCCAATTATTTATTACTCTCTATTGGTCAAGAGAATAAACCAAATAAATCCCAACAATAACTGCTAGTATAGCTACCAATAAAACCGCCCCCGCTAAAATATCTTTAATACGGCCAACTGGTTCTTTAAAATCCGGGGCCAATAAATCCAACAACCGTTCAATGGCCGTGTTAAAAAGTTCCGCTACCAATACCAAACCACAAACAGACCATAAGACCAACCATTGCCAAACTTTAAAATGAAACAACCCACCGGCGATTATAGCCACCAAAGCCGCTAGTAATTGCCAACGAAAACTTACCTCCCGCCTAATTACATAAAGTAATCCCCGACCGGCAAACTTAAAACGTCTCAACTGACTAGGCTGACGTTTATTTAGGTTCATAAGAGATAATCTTTTTTTCCAAGCGACGCATTAAACGTCGTTCGTTTAATTTCTTGTGATCATAACCATTTAAATGTAACAAACCATGAACTAACAGTAGGCTGAGTTCTCGGCTTAAAGACTGTCTCCGTCGTTTGGCTTGCCGGGCAGCTTGCTCCAAACAAATTATCAATTCACCCTTAACTGGCGCGACTTGATAAGTAAAAGATAAAATATCGGTTACTTTATTTATCCGACGATAACGCCGATTTAACTGTTTAATTAATAAACTATCCACCAACACCAAACTAACTTCCGCCATCTTAACCCCCGCCACGACTTGAACGGCTTTAAGCAAAGCTGGCGCCCGCCGCAAAAAAGTCGCCGGGCAAACCCGGTTGGTTTGATTGGTTATTGTAAAAACCGTTTTATTGAGCGGCATTGGCAGACAAATCCGGCTTAGTAACCGACGGCTGGCTAGAATTGTTTGTAGTTGGTGGCACAATTACCGACGGCTGATTTAATAAAGTAAATGATCGGGCCATAGCCTGAAAAATATGATAATACGAGGCTTGAGTACGCGTGCCAATATTATAACTTAAAGTAACCAAAGCTGAACCAACTGTAGTATATAAGTTAAGACCATCTAAACTCTCCGCCCAGGTGACACTACCCAGGGTAATAGTGGGCACCTCCGCCGCAGTTAAACCCGGCACCTGTTTGGCGTACCAATCAGCAGCGCTTAACTTAGCCGGATTGTCTACCACTAACACTTCCACAAACTCACCAGCCGCGCCGGAAAAAATCACCTCCGTTTGATCGGTGTCGGTTGACTTAGCTAGCCAAGCCACTGGATAAAATATTTTGTAAGAAAACTTATCATTATGATACCACGCCAAACTGCTGCTTTGTTCCAGCTTGGCTCCCTCCGCCTTAGCCGGATCATAGCCCTGCGTTACTTCACTACCATCCAAATAACCGTCACCATCGCTATCCGGTTTGTTAGAATCAGTACCCAATAAAGGTTCTTCTAAATCTGTTAGACCATCACTGTCGGAATCGGTAGTTAAGGCAGGTGGAATAACCGAACGAGGAGTCGCCGTAGGATTGGTTAAAGTAATACCAATACCCAAGGGCGTGGCTTTTTGTTCACCAGCGGCCAGCCCAGCCACACCTTCCTCCAAAGTAAATGTTATAGTATAACTTTCACCGTCCTGACTCTGATAACGATAAGGCGTGCCGCTGGCTAAAGGATCGGTCGGTACCTGATCTAAATAAAGCGGCGGCTGGGCGTCGCGGGTAAAACCAACGGCAGCCAAAACTTTATAAGGATCGCTACCCAAGTCAATTGTCTGCAAAGATAGTGGATAATGTTTTTGTTCAGCCTTATAAAGCTCCAAAGCGGCTTGAATATTTTTTATATCCCTATAACGCTGCCGATCGCGCTCTGCTGGTGTAGCTGCCACTGTGGGGGTTGTCGGCTGAGCCACCGATGTGTTAGTGGGCGACGTAACCTCGGGTTCGGAATTAGTTAGTGGAGGTTGAGGCAAATCGGACAACTTAACTGCGCTAGGTGTGCGTAATAAAAAATAAATTCCCAGCCCAGCGGCCGCGACCACGGCCAATAACGCTCCCACCCACCAATACTTTATCATCCAAGATTCTTGCGGCGCTGATGCTTGATAAGACACCGGCATAGCATAAATCTGACCCCACACCGGAGTGGCAGCCGACTGATTAGGGGGCGTAGTAGTTAAATTTTCTTTAATTTTTTTTGATTTTAAACCAAACACAATATTATTATGTCTTATTTTTAAATAACAAACAAACTACTGTGCCGCCGGCAGCTGTAATAGTTTGCCAGCGCCCAAGGGATTATAACCATTCTTTACCTCGTCGCCGTCCTTATAACCGTCACCGTCTGTATCGGGATTATTGGGATCAGTGTGATAAACCTTTACCTCTTCGCGATCGTACAAACCATCTTGATCAGTGTCGGCTGAATAAGGATTCGTACCCAGAGTTTTTTCCTCGTCATCAGTTAGACCGTCGCCATCGCTATCCAGCGGTGAATTATCGGCCTTAATATTAATATTAGTTGGTTGATTATTATTATTAACTGCATTATTGGTCATATCATTATTAACCGTCAGTGGCAGAGTAACTGACGCTGGAGTTGCAGATTTTTTTAACAACAGATAACCAGTTACAGCTAAAACCAATACTACTATTCCTCCGACCAACCAGATCCAATTACGCTTCAGCCAGCCGGTCAGTTGCCCGCTGGGTTTAATTGTCTGACCAATGACTGATGGTAATCCGATAGTAGAATCAATTTCACTACTGACTACCGGTGGCACAACCGAGGTTTCTGTATCTTTAAAAATATCTTCCGGTTCGGCCACTGGTGTTTGGTTGTTAACATTATCAAACATATTATAATCAATAATTATCAAATATCCTTAGTCTAATTGTTAGTGATATAACTATTGCATTCATCTGTGACGGGCACTGTAAAATTACCCCCGGCTAAATGCCAAGTCAAACCCTTATATTCAAAATTAGCTGACAAACTATAACCGGCGCCGCTAGTTGGATTTGTGGAATATTGATAAACATGCGAACCGGCCGGACAACTAAACTGTTTGTCCTGATTATTCCAACAAGTGGCCGGATCAAAACCGGAACCACAAACCGCCAATTGATTAATTGGATCGATCGGCAAAGCTCTACCTAAATTATTAGCCAACTCCGACTGCCAGGAAGGCCAAGTACTGACACTGCGACCGGGTAAATAAGTGCCAGCAGCTAACTTGGGATAATAATTATTAGTTTGATAATAATCAGCCAAAGCCTGCTTAATGGCGCTTAAATCGGATAACCTTTGTAAATCATGTTTTAGGGCGTCGGGTGAACTCAAATTAGTATTAAACCGCCAATCATTGATCAGATCTTTAAAAATTTCCTTGGTGGCAGTGGCTGCTTCTCGGTTATAAGACAGGACATAAATATTGGAATAAGCTTGGTTGCTGATTACATTAACAGCGTTAACATAAACCGAAGAACCATCTTGAATAGCGGGATAGCCGTTAATAGTACCAATATTAACTGGCGCGCCTTTATTTATATCGGTTCGCTGATTATACCAATCCTTAGGCGACAACTGACCTTTGTTGTCATAGACCCGCAAGCCAATTACGTCACTGCTGTCGCCCACTGGCAAAATATACTCTTTTAATAAATCGCCGCTGCCCGTCTTAGGGTTAGGCTGAGCCAGGGCCGGTAAGCCATTGGATAATCCAGCTAAACTAACCGACCGGCAATAACGCAAACTAAAATTATAAGTTGGATCGATATACTGCCAAGGTACTTCGCATAAATAAACCTCTACCGGTACGTTAGCTGTGGCCTTATTGGCTCCCTGGGCTGTACCATCAGCTGTCACTTGCAAGACCGCGCGACCGTTCAAATTGCCGGCTAAAGCAGTAACTGTTTGTTCGTTTTGTGCTCCCGACCACCTAATAATTGAATCAGCCTCCGTCTTTTTCCATTGATAAGCCGCTGTGACGGGTTGACTGGCGCTATCCTGCGCCTCGGCGTAAAATTGTTGACTTTGACCCGCTTTACTATAAGTAAAACTGCTGGGATCGGTAACTACTTTACTTATTTGGCAAACTTGACTACCAACCGTAAAAGTCCAAACACAACTTGCGCCAGCAGAACTGTCTATTACCTGCCCGTCATCTAAATAAACCGTGCCGGCAAAAATATTAATTTTGGCCGTCAGGCTGTTACCGGAAGCCGTAGTCGACAAAGAAACTTTTTCCCAGCCCGTACTGGTACCGCTAACTGTTTTTTCAGCCGAACCAAATGATACTTTAAAATCCCCACTATAATTAATATAAACATCCATCTTGTAAGTCACACCCGAAGTAACCGCTATGGTCTGCTCTAGAGAACCAACGCCATGACTATTTACTACCGACTGACTACCGGACTTAGCCTGACTAGTAGTGACAGTCCAACTGTTATCCGCCATCCAGCCGGCTAAACCGTTTTCAAACCCGCCGTTCTGCATCAAATTAAGGTTAGTCTGTGGCGTAGCCGGCCCACAATCAAACTGCCCGGCTGACAACTGGGCTTGGTAAGTAGCGCCACTATCCAATAATTGTTTGGGTATAAAAACTATACGACTACCTCGTACTGCGGCCTGCCCGCCAACCAAAGAAGCCGCACAATTATTACTGCCGGTCGGGCAAATCTTTCTCACTACCAAATCAGCTGCCGCAACTTCACTGCTTAAAGGTATACGATTAAAGTTAGCCACCACTGCCGCATTACGGCAAACATTAGTAGCATTGCCAACCGGCGCCACCCGCAACAATTTCAAAGCTTCCAAACCACCTTTATTATTACCATTATTAGTGCCATTAGTATCATCTTGTTTGGCATAAAAATTAGCTTGACCTTGTTTGCCAGGAGCCGCGCCGGTTTTAGCTATTATTGTAACTGGCTGATCATCAGTCCAGGCCAAAGCTGTCGCCCGACCCTTAACCGACTGACTTAATGCCGCCACTGTAGCTTTAGATATATCAGATGACGACCACTGCCAAACATAGCTGCTACCGTCCAAAATGTTACAATTATCAGCCACTGGTATGGCTCGATAATCACGCGTATTATTAGGTGAACTCAGACTCTTAACTGTCGCTGCAGACGGACTAACTGTTAGGTTGGCCAAGGTACAAGTTCCATCAGGCTTGATCCGCCATTGCCAAACATAATCTTGCGCCAGGTTATTCCCCGATTGGCTGGTTACCCCGCTGGTTACTATACCTTTATACCAATAACCAGCGGCCAAAGCGCCAGTCGGCTGCACTGTAAAACCAGCTGGTTGTCCGTCGCCGTTATTAATAATTTGTAAATTAGTCCAAGCCACGTCCGTCTGACATAAGGTAGAATCAAACAAATCACCGTTGCCGCATTGCTTAATTTTTATATTAGATGAATTAAAACTGTCAGCCGTCATAGCCTGATTAAAACGAACCCCCACCAAAGCATTAGCACAACTCAAACTGCCGGTGTAAGGGCTGGGGCTTTGTGTATCTTGGGCGCAAGAGGCCTGATCAATCACCCGTGGCGGCTGGCTGGTTAAAGAACTGTCCGCTGACACGTTAAACAGTTTACAATTAGATTTAAGACCTTGAGTCGTCACACAAACTTCATACCGACCAACAGCTAAAGCATTTTTACTATTTAACGTCGGCGTGGCAGTGATAATTTTAGTGTCTGTCCAACTGTAGGGGGCAGTAAAATTAGTAGCCACTAATTTATCAAAAGCCAACTGATTACCGCTGGCAGTTTGACCAAAATGTTCACCAACTACTTCTACGCCAACTGGCAATTCGGCCTCGGCTGCCTGATGGGGACTGAGCGAACAAATACCCGGCCCAACCGGATCATTAGTCACTGTAAAAGGCAAGACGTTACTTAACTTATTGCCCGCGTTAGTACCGCTGGCGGCGGTAGTAACCTGCACCTGATAAGTTGTCCCTATAATCAAACCCGTCGGCACTTTAATGGTAATATCCGTTTCTTGCCACCAGTCAGAACACTCGCTTGGAATATCCGCCGCTATGGTCTGCCCGGTTGGTGAAATAAACTTGACACTACCCGCTGTATCGCCAAAATTATAACCCATTAAACTGACAAACTGGCCACCTGACCCTTGTCCGGGAGACAATTTGTCCAAATAAGGACTGGTAATTTTAAAATCTAAAGAATTGGATTTTATATTGCCCATTTCCACTCGCACTGGGCCGTTAGTAGCGCCTAAACCTGCTTGCGGATAAGCTGGTCCGGTTTGGGCGCCCACTGGCACGCGCACTTTTATCTGACCGCTGGCACAAGTTTTGTATAGCGGATTAGTAGCGGCATAGCGCGCCTGACCATTCCAACATAAAATATTATCCGCACTGTCAAAACTATTATTGCCAGCTAATAAACGGTTAAACGACACATCGCCATCCAAATATAAGTTATCACCGGTTAAAGTAATAGTTGAACCATAATCCCCTTGGACCGGCTGCACACTACTTAAGGAAGGGTCGCATTGCGTGGTTTGTCCAGTGGTAAAAGACCAAGTAAAATTATCGGCAGCGCCGTCAATTTTACCGTTAGCGTTACCATCCAACGGATTACCACAAGCGTCGGTTATACCGTTAGCGCCACTTTGCAAAACCACTTCATAAGCTGTATTGGTGTCTAAAGTTAAACGATGGCCGTCGCTAGTTTGGGGATAAAAAGTAACTACCTGCCAATTGTCGCCAAAGCTAGGCTGACTTAAAGCAATAGTCTGGCTGGGATTATTTTTTAGACGCAGAATTACATTACCGTAAAAACTAGCGGCGTCCATTGATTTGCTGAACCTTATCTGAATCGGAACCTCGCGACAAATCTGCTGGCTGTTAGCCGCCGGTTGTACCTGTTGTACCGTCGGCAAACTATTGTCTGATTTGGTGCCAGTGGTAAAAGTCCAAGTCTTACCTGGATTTAACCGAAAATGTAATCCATTAACACTGACTATACCGGCGTTACCGCCGGTCAAACTGACTTGATACTGAGTATTGGGGGCAAAGTCGTTACCGGCATGACGATAAGACACCACACCGGCATCACTAGTGGGATAAAATTGACCGCTAATCAGCGCCTGGTTGTTAGTCAGATTAACAACGCGAAAAGTATCGGTAGTTAAAGAATCATGCTTAACCGACTGATTAAATTGAACCTGCACCGCGCTGCACAAACTAACGCCTGTACCACTAGGGTAAGTACGCTGAGCTATTAAATAATCCGACTGTGCTTGCGGCAAACAAGGTGGCACGCCGCCATCTGGACATAAAACATCACCACCACTACCATTAGAACCATTGGTGGCGCGGCTTAATTGATTAATAATAAAAGAAGCAATAGCGAACGATGCCAAAATAATTGCCAAACCAATGGTGGCCGAAGAAATTATTTTTTTAGCCTGAGCAATTTTTTCCTCATTACCGGCTGAAGTTAGCCAAATAAAACCGGCGTAAATAATCAATCCCACCGCCACTACGCCCAACACCCCCAAAATAATATTAATAATGTGTCCGATAGTAGCAATTAAATCTTGGTTGCCTAAGTTAACATTAGCCGCTTGTAAATTGTCTAAACCGGCGTTTTGCGCCCAGACCGGACCGGCCAAATAAATAAAAAACGCCACACCTATTACCAATGTAGCTAAACGACACCACCACCAAACTTGGCGCTTTTTATCTACTTCACCACAAAAACTCTTGTCAGTTGAATTGTTTAAGAGTGGGACAAACATGAACTTAAGGACAAAGATTAATTCTTTATCTTAAGCAGATAAAACCTCCGCCACTATACCGCTGACCAATGCGCCTTCAGCGGCGCCATTATAAAATTCCAGCACCGCCTTGGTTAACTGTCCGCGCGCCGCCGGACCACTCACACCTAATTCTTTAAGTAAACGCTCAGCTTGCTCCTTAACCTCTGACCGGCTGGGGGCAGGCGGTAAATAACGATTAATTATAACCGCTTCTTTTTCCTCCTGCTCCGCCAGTTCCGGCCGGTTGCCTTGACGATATAATTTAGCCGACTCCAAACGCCTTTTACTTTCCCGGCGCAAAACAGTCAAAATTTCCTTGTCGCCCCAAGTTTGTCCGGGAGTACGATGAGCAATGCTTTCATTAAGTATAGCTGCCTTAAGCAAACGTAAAACCCCTAATTCAGCCGAATGCTCCCGCATCGCCTGTTTAATTTCTTGTTCCAAACGCTGTAATAAAGCTGGCTGATCGGACATAAATAATTAACGTAATGTCCTTTTAATTAAAGCTTTTATCCGTGGATTACGACTGCGCAAATCCTCATCTGTCAATTGACCGGTTTTGCGTAAATATTCTTTACGTTCTCTAATCTGCTGACGACGTATAGCATCAACACGTTGTTCACTTTTATTCTTGCCTGGATCAAAATACTGCCGTTTTTTTGTGCGCAGGATTATACCAGATTGCTGAACTTTTTTGGAAAAACGGCGAATTAAACTATCCACCGACTCTCCTTCTTTTCTTTTCACTTCTAACACCTTGCGTCACCTCCTTTTCTTAAATAAAAGTTAATAATACCCTCCCTTAAATAACTAAGGTATATTAACTCTACCTATTTTTTCACTATTAGTCAAGTCTTCAAATTAAACAAAACTATAATTATTCGTCTGTTTTAAGTTTAATGGTTTCAGTATGATAAACCGCTAGACGTTTTTTAACCTCGCTGACGATTTTTTTAAAATCAACCACTTCCTGCACGCCGTTTTCCATATCGCGCACGATAACCGTACCATCAACCATTTCTTTTTGGCCTAATACTAATGTATATTTCACGCCTAAACGATTAGCAGTTTCCAATTGAGCCTTTAAACCATCCTTGGCAAAACTTTCCGCCACTCGGACTCCCTGACGATGAAGCTCTTCAAATAATTTCAACGCTGCTTTTTTTGCTTCCACACCCAAGCAAGCTAAAAACACGTCACGCGGCTCTTGGGGTGGCAAAGGCACCTCTAATCTCTTTAATTCGTTAGCCAAACGTTCCACACCGGCAGCAAAACCCACGGCCGGCGTCGCCGGCCCACCTAACTCTTCTATCAAATTATCATACCGCCCACCAGCGGCCAAAGCCGACTGACCATCGTCACCTTGCCCCCAAATTTCAAATACCGTCCGGGTATAATAATCTAAACCTCTAACTAAATAAGGATTAAGCTGATAAGACAATTCCACGCCATCCAAATATTCCAACACCTGCACAAAATGCAGACGACAATCCTGACACAATGAGTCCACCAGTTGCGGGGCATTCTTGCTTAACTCATGACATGCCGGCTCTTTACAATCCAATAAACGCAACGGATTCTTTTGTAAACGTTTTTTGCAATTCTCGCATAGATCGGATTTTTTGGTTCGGTAGTAATCCTGCAGTGCCTGACGGTAAACCGGCCGACAAACTGGACAACCAACACTATTTATTTGCACTGTAACCGGCAAATGCAATCCCTGGCACAAAGCCACGGCCGTTAAAATAATCTGGGCGTCGGCGGTAGCCGAAGCATCACCTAAAATTTCGTAGTCCACCTGCCAAAAACTGCGGTAGCGACCGGCTTGCGGTCTTTCGTGACGGAAAATCGGTCCCAGGGCATAAAGCTTAACCGGCTGCGGCCAAGTAATAAGACCATGCTCAATATAAGCGCGCGCCAGCCCGGCTGTATACTCCGGCCGCAAAGTTAAATGTTCTTCCGACTGATCAACAAATGAATACATTTCTTTTTCCACAATATCGGTTACATTGCCAATCGCCCGGGTAAATAAAGACGTTTTTTCCAAAACAGGCGTTTCAATGCGCTCAAAACTATAAGTGGCTGCCTGACGCTCGATTTGTGACACAATAAATCCCCACCAAGTCCAATCACTAGGCAATAAGTCGTGCATGCCACGCACTAATTGAGGGGTAGCAAATTTTTTGGGTTTGGTAACTGGTTTAAGTGCGGCCGCCTCTTTGCTTATCTCTTTATCTTTGGCCAAACTCTTTTTGGAATTTTTGGCGATGGTGGTGTTAGTCATAAATTAAATACTGGTAAATACTGGGGGGGTAAATATTTGCCAACGACCAAAAGGCCAAGCCCTTAGCCAACTTCGGCCAACAATTTCCCGGGCGGTAATGGGTCCAAAACTACGTGAATCCAAACTGGCCCCGCGATTATCGCCCAACACAAAATATTGTCCCTCGGCCAAAGTAATATCCTGATCGCCTTGCGTTATAGTACCGGAGGGCAAATAACTCTCTGACAATTCTTTAACCTCAGCGCCGCCTGGGCCTATCCAAACACCACCTTGTTTTATTACCACCCGATCGCCCGGCAAACCAATTATTCTTTTTATAAAAAATTCCTGTGGATCTCGAGGGTAACGTAATACTATTACCTCGCCCCGTTCCGGCGCGCGAAAACGAAAAGAAATTTCATCAATCAATAAATAATCGCTATTCAAATAATTAGGTTCCATTGATTCGCCCTTCACATAAAAAGGCTGCACCAAAAAATAACGAATGGGCAAAATTATAGCCAAAGAAATTAAGCCAACCTTAATCACTTCACTGATAAACTGCCACGACTCTTTCCAATATTTAGACATAACTAATAAATATGAATTACAAATAAAGAATCAAGAATTAAAAATTAAGAAGTCTTCCTCCTGATTCTTAATCCATGCTTCATAATTCTATGCTTTTGGTGGACGCACCTGGATTCGAACCAGGGACCTTTGCAATGTGAATGCAACGCTCTAACCATCTGAGCTATGCGTCCGTAAACATTCGCCAGTCAAGAAAAATCCCGCGCGCCGTCCTAAATTGACACGGAATCATACCTAATGCTACCATTTTTTGTACTAACTGTAAAGGCTACATGGCTGAATTAGACAATCAAAATTCTTACCTGAAAAACAATAATCAACCACCGGTCACCCGAGGGAAATTTTTTTTGTATGGCTTGTTTATTTTGCTCAGTTTATCGGCTATTTGGTTGGCGCGGCTACCACAAACGCAAGCCACTATAATAGACTGGAATAACTATCCGCTGTGGGAAAACGTTAAACGCTTAGTTGGGGCCGGCGACAAACCTTTACAAGGTGAAAACGAGGGTCGCATTAACTTTTTACTAATGGGTGAAGGTGGGCCACAACACGATGGACCATATCTGACTGACACTATTATGTTGGCCAGCTTGGATATAAAAACTAAAACAGTAGGACTACTATCTATCCCTCGCGACCTGGTAGTACCAATTGACGGGTACGGTTTACGTAGAATAAACAACGCCAATGCCTTTGGCGAACTAAGGGGTGAGGGACAAGGTCCAACGCTAGCCAAACAAACTATTAGCCAACTAGTAGGCTTACCTATCCATTATTACATACGTTTAGATTTCTCCGCTTTTATCAAACTAGTAGACGATTTAGGCGGATTACCGATCAATGTTGACCAGGGTTTTACTGATACTCAATATCCCGGTCCGCATGATAGCTACATTACTGTCAGTTTCTCTGCCGGTTTACAAACTATGAACGGTGACACAGCCTTAAAATACGCCCGCTCTCGACACGGCGACAACAATCAGGGTTCCGATTTCGCCCGAGCAAAACGGCAACAACAAATCTTGCTAGCCATGAAACAAAAAATACTCTCACCACAAACCCTGTTTAACCCGCGTCGACTGCTCAATATTTACCAAGACTTATCCAGTGGTTTACTCACTGATATTTCCGCCCAAGAAATTATCAGACTGACTAGTCTGCTCAAAGGTATAACTAGCGAACAAATCAACCACCGTGTACTAGACACCAGTCCCACTGGTCTGCTTAAAGAAACTATTGGCCAAGATGGCGCCTATCTGTTAATTCCGCGAGTTAGTGACTATTCAGAAATAAAACAAGCGGCTCAAGATATATTAAACAATTCTACCCCTAATATTGAACAGGCCAATTTAATCGTAAAAAACGGCACCAATATTACCGGCTTGGCGGAAAACTTTAGTCAAATCCTGCGCGATAAAGGTTTTGACCAAGTTAGTTTTAACAATGCCGATCGACGTGATTTTCCTACTTCACTGCTGTATGATTACACTGGCGGTACTAAACCAAAAAGCCGTCAACTACTGGAAGATTTATTGCACACTACGGCTGTCCAACTGGAAGCCACGGCTGGCCAAGGACAACAACCCGACTTTATTATTATTCTAGGCCAAGACCGTTCTCCTTAATTAATAATTTACCTTTATGGATCAGCCTCTCCGTCCACAAGTTCTGCTGCTTGGCCGTACTAATGTAGGAAAATCAACCATCTTTAATCGTTTAACCGGTAAAGCCACGGCTTTAGTGGCAGATAAAGCTGGGACAACACGTGATTACAATATCGGCCTGGTCAACTGGCAAGGCCATAATTTTTTTATAGCCGACAGCCCGGGTTTAGATAAAAAAGTAAACCGAGAGTTAACCCCTTGGTTTAATCAAGCCACTGAGCGCCTGCTTAAACAAGTGCAAGTGGCTCTTTTAGTTATTGACGGTCAAACTGGAATTAGTGGAGAAGAGATGTCCTTAATTAAACGCTTATACCGCTCTCCCAAACCGACTATTTTAGTAATCAACAAAATAGATAACGCTCGCTGGCGAGCGAACGCCGCCAACATCCATTTGGCTTTTCCCGAACAAATAATGATTTCGGCTCAAATTGGCAATGGCTTGGGCGACTTGTTGGATTTAGTAACCAAACACTTAACCACCCGCGATATTCCACAACCCACTTACCGATTTAGCTTGATCGGTAAAACTAATGTTGGCAAATCTTCGGTTTTTAATCGTCTGCTTAATCAAGAACGCAGTTTAATTCTACCCACGCCGCATACCACCCGGGATCGACAAACCGACTGGCTGGTTTACCGCGACCAGTTGCTGGAATTAAGAGACACGGCCGGTGTAAGACGTCAGTTACCTCAAGCGCCGATCTTAGAAAAGTTAAGCGTTCGGCAAACTCTAAACAGTTTTACCGACAGTGATGGTTTAATTCTGGTGCTAGATGGCTCACAACCCGCCACTTGGCAAGACCAGCACCTAGCTAGAGCACTGCAAGATAGCGGCCTGCCCTTGACTATTCTGCTTAATAAATCCGATCTGGTTAGTGAAGACGATCGTTTATATATTACCAAACACTTAAAACACTATTTCCCTTTTGTCAGTTTCGTACCGGTGATTTGGGTCTCGGCCTTAACCGGTAGCGGCTTTAAAAAAATTTGGCCCACCGTACTATCGGGACGACAACAAGCCGAACGTTACCTAACCACTCAAGAACTTACCGACTTTAAACGAAGCCTAAGTAAACGCTGGCCCACTCAAAACTTGCGTTTAATCGGCCTTAAACAAACCGGCGTCGTACCACCCAGTTTTACCTTGCAAATTAAAACCAAACAGCCACTACCCCAAGCTTTAGCGCGGTGGCTGGAAGCCGCCTTACGCCAAAAATTTAAATTCACCGGCACACCGCTTAGAGTTCGCGCCCAAGGAATGAGAAAAGAAATTAAATAACAAACAAGCCGCCCAGCATAATTAAAAGCTTACTCACAAAACCTCCAATCCTAACCTCGCCGCGACCTAAATTATTTAATTAACTGGCGACAAAGACAGAGAACCGGCTAATCTTAAATAATTTCCAACTATCAATCCTTATAAATTACTCCCTACTGGGGGATTGTGGAATTCATGATTTATACTTTACCAACTTTGGCGCCAACCAATTTTACCTTACAATAACTTTATGGCTAAACCAACCCCCATTAACTCCTTATTAATAGTCGGCCTAGGCAATCCCGGCGCCAACTACCGTTTAACTCGGCACAATTTAGGCTGGTTGGTCATAGATGAACTGGCCAAACGGGCCGAAGCCGGTTGGCAGAAAAAAACTCAACTCAAAGGCCAACTGGCCAGTTTTAAAACTGCTCAAATGATGATCCATCTGCTTAAACCGGAAACTTTTATGAACTCTTCCGGTTTAAGTGTTCAACGGGCTTTGGCTTTTTTTAAAATTAAACCTGACAGTCTGTGGGTAATTCACGATGATCTGGATCTGGCTTGGGGCAAACTACGACTATCCCACAACTCCTCGGCCGGCGGACATCGCGGCGTGCAAAGTATCATTAATGAATTGGGCTCTCAAAATTGGTGGCGCTGGAGGCTAGGTATTGGACCCTTGCCGGTTCACCAAACCGCCGAGGACTATGTTCTGCAAAAATTCAGTCCGGACGAAAGAAAAAATCTTAAATCAATCGTCAATCTAACACTTGATCAATTACAACAGTTCAATCAGCCGCCTATTCCGACTACTTTAAATTTAATAATCTCAACAAAATAAAAACTCCGCCGCGCGGAGTTGTAAATATAGTGAGTTATGCCCTTTAGTCTACTCGTCAGCGTTAAGTCAATTAGAAAACTAATCGATTTAACTTTGCAGATGTCTCTTATTAAGGAGGGGTCACAAGAGCCACCACTAACGAGTAGACCAAAAGACAAAACTCATTTATGGCGTACAGATTATGTTATCATAAAACAACACAGCTGTCAAGAGTCTAAAAGTTTAAATTTAATCAACTAAACCCCACTCCGGACTTATTATCATGTCCGACCAATTGCCAGCCAATTTATCAGCCCAAGCTTACCTAATCTCCACTCTCCCCCCTTTACTACACCAGCAGGGTATTTTGTGGTATCTAAATAACAACCGCTTAACCGAAACAGCTCAAAACTTACTCAATTTATTCAGCCAACCACAACAAATAAAATTTAACATACTGGTCTGGCCAATTAATTTCACCGACTGGCAAATTAAACAGCAACTTAAACAACCCTACATTCTATTATTGCCAGCCGAATATTTAAAGTTAAATTTGCCTTCCCCGCAACAACTTAAAAAACACACCATAAAATTATCCGTCGGTCTAACTATTAAACCCTATCAGGTCTTAAACCAATTGATTCAAGCTGGTTTTGAACCAGGGCCGCTAATAGACCAAAGTGGTTGGTTTGTTAAACAAGGCGGCAATCTGCAAATTGCCAGCTCCACTGGTCACTGGTTAATAAATTGGTCAGGCGACCAAATTGAATCCCTGTGGGCTTTTAATCCCCATACCGGCCAACAGAGCAAACAATTAAATGAACTTGCTATTTGGCCTCACCGGCTGACACCTGACCGCCAAATTAACCTGATTGATTATTTGTCTGGCCAGGAAAACTTAGTGGCCGGTCCGGTCAATCTTAAACTTGGTTCAGGTCAACATTGGCCAGTTAATCCTTTAGCCACCAGCCGCCGATTTAAAACACCGCCACGCTTTGGCCGCCAATGGAATTTATTAAAGAGTTACCTACTGGAACAAACGTCAGCTGGTTATAGTGTATTTATCTTATCAAGCCAAACTAACACTATTAATCAACAATTATTCAGTCACAACTTAATTCCACCAGCGATAAGCGTTGAAGAAGTAAGCTTAGAAACAACTGCCGCGGCAGAAGGGTTTATTGATCAATTCGGTAAAAAAATATACCTAACCGATCGGGAAATACTGGGTTTAAGCCAGACGCCGCGGCGCGTTAGTTTAACCGCCTATGACAAACTGCAACCCGGTGATTATCTGGTTCATATTGATCACGGCATCGGCCGTTTTGTTGGTTTAACCAAGCAAACTGTGGACAACATAGAACACGACTACTTTCTATTAACTTACGCCGACAATGATAAACTATATGTACCAATTGAACACACCGACCGGTTATCGCGTTACTTAGGCGGCGGTCAGCCAACCGTACAGCGTTTGCATGGTGCCGCTTGGTGGCGCATTACACAAAAGGTTAAAACGGAAACTGCCGCCTTGGCTGCGGAATTAATAAAAATCTACGCCGCCCGCGAACAATGTCATTTAGCGCCCTGGCAAAACTACGCCAATGAAGCCGTCTTGGCTAATACTTTCCCTTGGACCTTAACTGCCGATCAGTTAAAAACCTGGCAAGACATTGAAGCCGATCTAAATCGCGGACAACCAATGGACCGGCTAGTTTGTGGTGATGTTGGTTTTGGCAAAACCGAACTAGCTGTCCGCGCCGCCTATAAAGCCGTGCTTAATGGCTATCAAGTGGCTGTCCTGTCTCCCACCACCATCTTAGCCCAACAGCACTTTGATACTTTTAACCAACGACTAAAAAACTTGGGCGTACAAATTGGTTTGTTAAATCGCGCCCAACTTCCCGCTTGTGTCCGGCAAACCAAGCTGCAAACTAGCGACGGCTCGCTAGACATTTTAATCGGCACTCACGCCGTGTTGGCCGACGATGTCAAATTTAAAAAACTTGGTCTGTTGATAGTGGACGAGGAACAACGGTTTGGCGTTAAACAAAAGGATCAACTTAAAAAACTGCGCCCGGCCTTGCATGTACTATCCTTGTCAGCCACTCCTATTCCCCGAACTTTAAACTTGTCTTTATCAAATCTAAGGGATTTATCTATCATCGCTACGCCGCCAGCCGGCCGCCAAGCGGTTAAAACTATATGTCAAACCAGCAACGATGAAACCGTCCACCAAGCTATTACAACTGAACTCAAACGAGGCGGCCAGATATTTTACCTGGTCAACCGCATTAAAGATCTGCCGGCGACGGAATATAAAATAAAAAAATTACTACCCCAACTTACTCTAGGAATTATTCATGGCCGCCGACCAGCCAAATTGGTAGCCGACGTTATGCATCGCTTTGATCAAGGCGAACTAAAGCTACTCTTGGCCACTTCTATGATTGAGCACGGTCTAGACCTGCCTAACGTTAATACTTTGGTGGTAGAAAAAGCCGAACTGTTCGGACTGGCTGATTTATATCAGCTGCGCGGCCGGGTAGGTCGCGGCACAACCCAGGCTTACGCTTATTTTTTACTGGGTGACTCGCCAACTGAACTAGCCAAACAGCGACTTAACAGTTTGCTGGAATTTGACAATTTAGGCAGTGGTTTAAGTTTGGCTCTAAAAGATTTAGAACTGCGTGGGGCTGGAGCTATTTTAGGAAAAAAACAACACGGCCATGTAACCGCCGTAGGTTTACACTTATACGGCCAGCTGCTGCAAGAAGCTATTACCGAACAAAAAAATCACCAAGCACTGCCGGCTGTACCTGAAGTATTAATTCGCCTACCCCTCGAAGCCCGCCTGACCAGCCAATTAGTGCCAAACGAAATCAATCGTATTAATTTATACCAAAAACTAGCTGCAGTGCGTGAACCGTCAGAATTAAGACCCTTGGCCGAGACCCTGCTTGGACGCGCCTTGCAACTTGATAACAAATCCGACCAACTGCTTAATAACCTGCTCACCACCTTAACTATCAAACTGTTGGCGGAAAAAGCCCGACTAAGGGAAGTATCCTGTCAGGTCAAAGAATCAAGCGGACAGTTTACATTGCGTTGGCTAGAACCGCCCACTTTAAACAGCCGTCAAAGATTAATCGACTTTGATCCGCACTGGCGAACTATTGCCAACGGCTGGCAGGCTTGGCAGCCGTTGGCAGCCGGCGCCTGGATTCCTTGGCTTAAACAATCTTTAAAAAAATTAACTGATTAAAATAGACCGTTGGCGGTCTATTTTAAAAATAAATCAATGAATTACCTTTTAATCTTTATCATCGTAATAGTGAACTTCAGCCACATTATCCGCCTGTCCGCAATGCGCGCAAACTAAACTAGCACCCTCTAACGGTTTACCGCAAGACTTACAATTTCTTTCCTTGGCTTCCTCTGCTGATTCCACTAAACTGTCATCATAGTCCTCCAGTCGGCCATCGGCGTTTACCTGATGGTTGGATATTTCAATACTGTTGAATTTGTTAGAAAAATTAATCATAAGCCTAAATACTAATTTGTCTTTTTGGCAATTTGTCTTTAACTTAATAAGAGTAATTACATTTTAACCAAGGAGGGGGTTATGTCAAATACTTTTACTGAGCGCTTGTATTGGCTAGCTTGGGCCTGGCATCCTAAAATCGGCCCGATCACCATAGCCAAACTGCGCGCGGCTTTTGGTTCCTTAGCTCAGGCCTGGTCGGCTAAACCAACCGCTCTAAGCCAAGCCGGACTTGATCAAAGCTTAGTCAGCCAACTTAATGATTGGCGAGATCATACTAATCCGACTCAACTGGCTGACCAGCTGGAGCGACAACATATCTCTTTTGTTACCTGGCTGGAGCCGGATTATCCTTTATTACTCAAAGAAATTTTTGACCCACCACCTGTATTATTTTACCGGGGCGACTTAACTGTGGCCAACCGGCGCTGTTTAAGTATTGTCGGCAGCCGCCATCCCTCTTCTTATGGTCAAAAAGTCACTACTGACCTGACGCAAGTAGCTGTCCAATCAGGTTTAGTTATAGTATCTGGTCTAGCTTATGGTGTAGACGCCCTGGCTCATCTCACCTGCCTTAAACAAAACGGACTAACCATTGCCGTACTAGCCGCTGGACTTGATACTATTTATCCAGCTGCTAACCGCCAACTGGCGGAACGAATTTTAAAACAAGGTGGACTTATTTTAAGTGAATACCCGCCTGGGACTCCAGCCTTAAAGCAACACTTCCCCCACCGCAATCGCTTAATCGCCGGTTTAAGCCAGGGACTGCTTATTACCGAGGCCACTACCCAGTCCGGTTCTTTAATTACCGCTACTCAAGCGTTGGATTTTAACCGACAAGTTTGCGCCGTACCGGGCGATATTTATTCACCTCTGTCCGCCGGCTGTCACCAATTAATTAAACAAGGCGCTGAACCAATTACTCAAACTCAAGATTTATGCCGACTATTTAATCTAACCCCGGCCCCGACTATCCCCTTGCCCAACTTAACCACAGCCGAACAAACCCTACTCCAACAACTACCACTAAAAGCCTTAACCTTAAATGAAATTATAAATTTAACCAGCGACTCGGCCGATAACTTACTAGCTCTTTTAACTATGTTGGAATTAAAAGGCTATGTTAAATCCGACACAGGCGACCGTTTTGCCCGCCTTTAACAAATTATTTACTAGGGTAACCGATTAGTCCTTTGTTATTTTAATTTTATCGTCAATCATTCCACTATTATTTGACAAACTACTACCACCTATAGTATTCCTTACAAATGCTTATCAGACCACTTAACTTCTAACTACTAATCAATCCTAATTTTTGTGCCAACAAATAATTTAATAATCGTTGAGTCACCCACCAAAGCTAAAACTATTAGCCGGTTTTTAGGCAAACCTTACACCGTTATGTCCTCCTACGGACATATTCGCGATTTGCCTAAATCACAATTGGGTATTGATGTGGACCATGATTTTACCCCGCACTATGTCATTTCTCCCAAAGCTAAACCTAATGTCACGGCTTTAAAAAATCAAGTTAAAAATTCCGACCTAATTTATCTGGCCACCGATGAAGATCGTGAGGGTGAGGCTATTGCCTGGCATTTAATGGAGGTGCTTAAACTTAAACCGGAATATACTAAGCGCATTGTCTTTCACGAAATAACTCAAGAAGCCATTGAGCACGCTTTGCGAGAACCGCGCGCTCTTGATACGCGCCTGGTCAAAGCCCAGGAAACGCGCCGACTACTGGATCGATTATACGGTTACAGCGTATCACCTGTCTTGTGGCGCAAAATAAAACCTGGGCTGTCAGCCGGCCGAGTACAAAGCGTGGCGGTTAAACTGCTGGTTGAACGTGAAAAACAACGTCTAGCTTTTATCAGCGCCGGTTTTTGGGACGTACTGGCAGTATTCACCACCACTGCCGAACATTTTTCAGCGCAATTAACTAATCTTAATAACCAACCTATCGCCAGTGGCAAGGATTTCGACGCCACCGGACAATTAAAAAATAAACGGGTCGCTTGTTTAAACCAAGACCAAGTCGAAAAATTAGTCAAAGAACTACACGGACAGACCGGCATAGTCACGCTGCTGGACAGCAAACCATTTACAGAAAATCCCTTGCCGCCTTTTACCACCAGCACGCTACAACAGGAAGCCAACCGCAAACTAAAATATTCGGCCAAACGGACTATGCAGCTAGCTCAAAGTCTGTATGAACAAGGCTACATTACTTATATGCGTACCGACTCCACCCTGCTGTCGCAACAGGCTATTACAGCCGCCCGCCAGTGGATTAAAGAACAATACGGCGACCGCTATTTAAGTCCGCAACCGCGCCAGTACCAAACCAAAAGTAAAAACGCCCAGGAGGCGCACGAAGCTATTCGTCCGGCCGGTAGCTCTTTTCAACCGCTGGCTCAAGTAAAAAACCAAGTGGATGATGATGCTTTTAAACTCTATGAACTAATTTGGAAACGCACCGTGGCTAGTCAAATGGCTCACAGTCAAGGTACCCGTCTAACAGTGGAAGTAACCGTGCGACAAGCGACTTTTACCGCCAAAGGAAAAACCTTTAATTTTGATGGTTATCGCCGCGCCTATGTAGAAGGCTCTGACGACCCCGAGGCCGAACTAAACGAACAAGAAGCAGTCTTACCGCCGCTCAAATTACATGACAAGATTAATATCGTTTCTTTGACGCCCAAGGGTCATACTACCCAACCACCGCCCCGTTTAACCGAAGCGACCCTGGTTAAAGAATTGGAACAACGTGGCATCGGCCGACCATCCACCTACGCCTCTATTATTGAAACCATTCTACGCCGGGATTATGTAACCAAAAAAGGCACGGCCTTGATACCAACTTTTACCGCTTTCGCCGTTACCGGCCTGCTAGAAAAATATTTAACCAATCTGGTAGACTACAACTTTACCGCGCAAATGGAAGATAAGTTGGACGACATTGCTTTGGGCCAAGCGGATGACAAAACTTATCTTAAAGAATTTTATTACGGCAACGGTCAAGACGGTTTACTGCCTACCTTGGAACACATTACTGACAAAATTGACCCACGCCTAACCAGCGGCATAACCATTGGCCGGCAAGACGGCCAACCCGTGGAAGTACGCATTGGCCGCTTTGGTCCATTTATCCGCTGGCAAGACAAAACCGCCAGTTTGCCTGTTGATATCAGTCCAGATGAACTAACTTTAAGCAAAGCTTTAGATTTACTAGCGCACAGCCAGTCTAATAATAAAGAGTTGGGAGTTGATCCGCAGAGCGGTCTGATTGTGTTTCTTAAAATCGGCCGCTTTGGTCCGTATGTCCAACTGGGTGAAACGCCGCAAAAAACCGGCGACAAAGCCCAAGACAAACTACTGCCTAAACCCAAAATGGCTTCTTTATTCAAAGATATGTCGCCCGATAGTATAACTTTAGACCAGGCTTTGCAATTATTATCCCTCCCCCGCACAGTCGGTATTAATCCGACCAACAACGAACCAATTGTTGCCGCCAGTGGCCGCTTTGGTCCGTATATAAAATGCGGTACGGACACACGCAGCTTAAACAACGGACTAACTCCACTTAACATTACTTTAGAACAAGCCTTGGAATTATTAGCTCAACCCAAAACCTCGCGTCAGCGCGGCGCCACCGCAATTAAAGAATTGGGCAACAAGCCTAACGGCCCAACCATTAAACTAATGAACGGTCGCTACGGTCTATACGTTACTGACGGCACCACCAACGCCACCCTGCCCAAAGACGAAACGGCCGATACTATCACGCTGACTAAGGCTATGGAACTAATACAAGAACGTGAAGGTAAACATAAAAAAGCTAAACGCAGCCGGCACAGTAAAAAAGCAACCGCCTAACTCACCCGCCAATCGGCCTTCTCTTTGTAAAAGGGCTAAACCTACCCTCCCCACCTATAACGCCATCCTGGATGAAACAAAGTAGAGTGAAGGATCTCAACTAGCTCGGACTCAGAATGACTTCAGGCCCGCCGCACCCATCTTTGCCAAAGAGGGGGAAGGAGTTCTTACGGAGTTATTTGGATTTTTAAATTTATTTAATTCGTAATTCTTACTTCGTCATTCTTAAATTACACTTGAACTATTCTCTGTTCCGTGCTAACCTAGCATGTTACTATGTTCCTATATAGGAAACTTCTGACTATATGCCACATACTTTTGAAGATATCAAACAACTGGTGGAAAAAAGCAATCCCGCCGCCGATTTAACTATGTTGCAACTGGCTTATGATTTTGCCGCCAAAGCGCACAACGGCCAAAAACGTCTAGATGGCACCGATTACATTCAACACTGTATTGAAACCGCTTACACGTTGGCTGCGGCTAATTTAGATTTAGCCACGGTAGAAGCTGGCTTATTGCATGATGTGCCCGAGGACACGGCCGTAACACTGGAAGAAATAGAAAAAAACTTCGGTCCGGAAGTAGGCAAATTAGTTAAAGGCATTACTAAACTAAGTAAATTAAAATACCGCGGACTGGAACGCTACGCGGAAAATTTAAGAAAAATGTTCGTGGCCATGGCCGAGGACGTGCGGGTAGTATTAATTAAGCTGGCAGATCGGCTACATAACTTATCCACCTTGTCTGCCCTGCCGCTAGTTAAACAACAACGCATTGCTCGCGAAACTTTGGAAATCTATGCCCCCATTGCTAACCGCTTGGGTATTGGTGAACTAAAAGGCAAATTGGAAGACTTGGCTTTTAAATACGTCTACCCCGAGGAATACGACTGGGTTATCAAAACCGCGGCCACGCGCATGGAGGACCAAATTGCCTACAATACCGTTTTAATTAAAGACGTTAAAAAATTATTAGAAAAAAACAACGTGCCCTATCTTTCCGTGCATGGCCGGGTAAAACACTACTACAGTCTGTACAAAAAACTGCTGCGCAAAGATATGGACATCACTAAGGTCTATGATTTAGTGGCGGTGCGTATTATTGTGTCCGATGTGGCTTCCTGTTATCAGGCCTTAGGGGCAGTGCACAGCCAATGGAAACCCATGACCGGCCGCATTAAAGATTATATTGCCCAACCCAAACCCAACGGCTACCGTTCCTTGCACACTACGGTTTTTTGCAAGGACGGACGCATTGTGGAATTCCAAATCCGCGACCAAATCATGCACGACAACGCCGAGTACGGTATTGCCGCGCATTGGAAATACAAAGATTCCAACCGAGCTAAGCTCACCATTCCGCCGGAACAGTTAAAGTGGATCCAGGAACTGCTGGACTGGCAAAAAAGCGTTAACGACAACGATCAGTACTTAAAGGCCTTAACCATTGATATTTTTCAAAATCGCATTTTTGTCTTTACACCCAAAGGCGACGTTATAGATTTACCCGAAGACGCCACGCCGGTGGATTTTGGCTATCACATTCACTCCGATATCGGTAATCACTGCTCGGGCGCCCGAGTTAACGAAAAAATGGCCCCCTTAGATACCAAACTAAAAAGTGGCGATTTAGTGGAGATAATAGTGGATAAAAACCGCAGCGGACCGAGCGAAGACTGGCTCAAGTTTGTTAAAACCAATCAAGCCAAAAATCACATTAAAGCCTACTATAAGAAAAAGCGGCGCAACTTTTTGAATATTTTTAGTAGAAGCAGCAAAGAATAACTAAAAAACTCCGCCTAAACAGCGGGGTTTTAATTTTTAATTTCTAATTACCAATACCAAATTACCAATCAATAGCCAAATTATTTAATTTGATATTTTTTATTCCCCCACCTTCTTTATCTTTTCCACCAAATCACTTAATTCATCCGGTGAATAAAACTCCACCACGATTTTGCCATGCTTGGCCGAACCTTTTATTTCCACTTTGGCACCCAAAGCCGTCTGTAGTACCTGCTGCCAGGCTTTAAGCTGACTATCTACCACCGTAGCAGAACGCCTATCCCCTTTTAAGCTGTGCATTTTGGCCTCAGCCAATCTAACCGGCAAACCTTGAGCGGTAATTAACCGAAAAAACTTTTCCTGTTCGGCTGGTGTATCTAAACTCATAATTACTTTAGCGTGACCAAAAGTTATTCTACCTTCGCGCAAAGCCTGCTTAATACTATCCGGCAATTCCAGCAAACGCAAAGTATTAGTCACTTGCGGACGCGACTTACCCACTCGCCGGGCTATAGACTCCTGGGTTAAACCAAACTCATCACGCAACTGCTCATAAGCTCGAGCTTCTTCTAAAGGATTCAAATTTTGTCGCTGAATATTTTCCACCAAAGCCAACTCCAATCGTTCCTGATCCTTAGCCTGGCGCACCAAGGCCGGCACTTTAGTTAATCCAGCCAACTTGGCTGCGCGTAAGCGCCGCTCCCCAGCAATCAATTCATAAGTACCATTAACCGATTCAGTTACGATCAAAGGTTGCAAAATTCCATGTGTTTTTACCGAAGCCACCAAATCGTCAATGCTTTCTTTATCAAAATCATGCCGTGGCTGACGCGAGTTAGCCTGCACTGTGGCAACATCCAACCAGCGCACCTGGTCGCTAGACGACCCAGTAGAACTAATACTGGCGCCTGAGGTCTTAGTCGCTGCCGTTAACGGCTTGGTATTACCCCAGTAATTGGTTGCTTTATCTTTCTTGGGAATTAGGGAATCCAGTCCCCGCCCTAACTGAAAAGGTTTAGCCATAAATCAATTTTATTTTATTGTTCTAAAACTTGCAAAATTTCCTGAGCCAATAAACTGTAAGCCTCAGCCCCGCGCGAGGCCGGATCATACACCATCACTGGCTGACCATAACTAGGCGCCTCAGCCAAACGCACGTTGCGCGGTATCATGGTCATAAACAATTTATTGGGAAAATGATTTTTTAATTCCTGCACTACAGCGTTGGCCAAACGATTCCTAGCGTCGTACATAGTTACCAACGCGCCTAGCACGCCCAAATCGGGATTTAAATGAGTCTGAATAAGATTAATGGTGTTCACCAGCTGCCCCAACCCTTCCAAAGCGTAATATTCCGCCTGAATCGGTATTAGCACCTGGTGGGCGGCCGATAAACCATTAATAGTTAATAAACCTAACGACGGCGGGCAATCTATTAAAATGTAATCAAAATCCTCATCTAACAATTTTAAAGCCTGTTGCAAACGATATTCGCGGTCAGCCACACTAACCAATTCCACGGCGGCCCCAGCCAAATCAGCCTGCGCTGGTAATAATGATAAACCGTCAATTTTAGTAGGCTGTACAATTTCCTTAACCCGCTCCGGTTCCAGCAAAGCGTGATACACGTGCGGCGTATTACCCGTTACAGTTATACCCACGCCGGCCGAAGCATTACCTTGCGGGTCTATATCCACCAACAAAACCCGACGGCCCTGCTTGGCCAGATAAGCTGCCAAGTTAACCGCCGTGGTAGTTTTACCCACGCCGCCTTTTTGATTCACCAACGCAATAATTTTTGCCATAGTGCTTAATTAATTATACTGGCTAGAGCAACCTTTGACAATTTACCTACATCAAAAAACTCTAAAAGAAAGTCTTTGACAACTAGTCAAAGACTTATTATGATAGGTTATGCTTAAAAATTAAGGGCGAGTGGCGGAACTGGTATACGCATACGACTCAAAATCGTACGGAGCAATCCATGAGGGTTCGATTCCCTCCTCGCCCACCACCCTTCGCTAAAACTTGGGAAGGTGTGACTATTCAATAAAACGCTTGCAGTGTAATAATAAATAAGCTATCGTTAAGCAGTTAGTTTTTCGACGCGGGGTAGAGAAGTGGCATCTCGCCTGGCTCATAACCAGGAGATCGCGGGTTCAAGTCCCGCCCCCGCAACCAAGCACCACTCGCTCTTTCTAAGAGCTTCGGATGCTTGGCAAGCCAAATCATTAATGATAAGGCCTGCCATAAGTATTTATAAGGGAGAGTGATGCTTGCAGTGAACCTATAATGGTTCACTGCTATTAAATACAATGACAAAGTCTTTTTATTACGTTTACGTATTACTAAGCCTGAAAGATAAACGGTTTTATATTGGTTCAACCAATAATTTAAAGAAAAGACTTACCGACCACGCTAAAGGCAGAAACATATCAACCGCCAGACGTTTACCTTTCCAACTAATATTCTATGAATCATTTTTAGATAAAATTGACGCCCTGCGCCGGGAAAGATATTTTAAAACCAGTAAAGGTAAAATAACTTTACGATTAATGCTAAAAGAATATTTGTTAAGGCAGGGTAGCTCAGTTGGTTAGAGCGAGGGACTCATAAGCCCTAGGTCGTGGGTTCGATCCCCACCCCTGCTATAAGCAGGCAACCTTACTTTATAATAAAGTAGGGTTGTGTGCTTTATAAGTAACTGTGCGGATAGAAGGGCACGAGAAAAGAGTCTTTTTTACAGGTCTTTTTTCATTTGGGGAGAAAAACGAAACTGCGGTGTTGCCCAAAATTTTCCATTTTCCCTAATTTATATATAATTAAGTCATACTAATTAATGGCCTAATCAAAACCTGGTCCGGATTTATAAAGTTAATTACCTATTTAATAACCTAGCCAGTAGATTTATAATCTATAAATTAAACTACCTGGGATTTTATAAATTATAAAAACCACGCCGGCCAATTAAAATAAATATGGATCATCTGCCAAAAATAAAAGCCATCATTTTTGACTGGGGCCGAACCTTATTTGATTCAGAAAAAAAGACACTCTATCCTGAAACCGAAGAAATACTAAATTATCTTTCAAAAAAAACTTAAGATTAGCCTTGGCTTCTTTGGTTAGCCCGCTGGCTAACGCAACGCTTGAGGAAAGAAAAAAACAAATTGAGCTGTCACCTATTAGGCACTATTTTGAATATGTCTTGGTAACCGAGGGCAGCAAAGATAAAATATTAGACGCTATAATAAAAAAGCTTAACTTACCCAGAAAACAGATACTAATTGTTGACGACCGAACCATACGCGGCATTCAATACGGTAGTGCCAAAGGCCACCCTACTATTTGGCTTAAACAAGGACGCTTCGCCAATGAATTGCCTAACAAAAAAACTGGCCAACCTGATTTTATTATTTCCAATCTTAACCAAATTAAAAACTTGATTTAATCCTATGTACCTAACAGTTCACGCCACGGCTGGCCTGGCGCTAGCTAAATACATTCCTAATCCCATTCTGGCTTTTGTAGCCGCTGTGCTATCTCACTTGGTGTTAGACGCGATACCGCACGGCGACGAATATTTAACTGACAATCGCCTCCCCTTGTTGTTCCGGCGCCGTCGCTTTTTAGGCGCGGCCATCTTGGACAGTATGATTATGCTGGGCTTTGTGCTGCTTTATATTTATACTACACCCCTACTGCCTGGCTTAACTGTGGGCGCGGCACTAGTAGGCGCCTTGCTACCCGACGCCCTGCAGGGACTACATTTTATCAGCCGCGAAAAATGGCTCACTAAATATGCCCACTGGCACGGACACAAAATAAACAATTTTCCCAAATTAAAGCTGAACTGGCAAGCGGGCATGCTAGTGCAAATTTTTACCCTAACCGCCCTGTGGCTGATCGCCTTATAATACTCATAAATAAACCCAAGTAAGAAATCCCCCTATTGCCACCATGCTCAAGGCTAAGCAGCGGAGCGTAAGACGCGCTAGGTTAACTGGCGAGTGTTGGTGCTAGTTTGTGCAGAACGCCGGTCTCCTAAGCGCGACAAGTACCGCCCTAGTCGTAAGCCCTGATGGCGGTTCTTGCCTTACTTCTTATAAAGAAGTAAGGGGATAAATTAATCCATTGATTGCCTGACCAACTAAATTAAACACTAAAATATAACTTAGTACCTAGATAAATCCCGGGGCAAAAATATATTAATAGTCCAATCTATCATCACACGCAATTTTTTCCGCCAGGACAATAATTTACTCAAGTAAACCGTCCGCCACAACCACCAAGCCACAGTTCCACCGAACAAAAACGGTCCCACCTCAGCCGCCGCCCGCCACTGACCGAGAGAGAACATAGTACCTAGTTGATGGTAAGTAAAGGGCTGTATAATTTCGTGCTGACTTAAACTAATCAAATTCTCAGCGGTGACTTTAGCTTGCTGAGTAGCCACCTGGGCCAATCCAGGTAAAGGGTGCTGTTGCCCAGGCAAAGTTACTGCCGCCGCATCGCCTAAAATAAACACATTGGAGTAACTAGGCAATCGTAAATAATTATCCACTGCTATTTGACCAGACGGCAGTTTATTAATTTGTCCCAACCAAGCCAACTCTACCGGCTTAACGCCTGCCACCCAAATTACAGCGGCGGACAAAATAGTGCTACCGTCGCTTAAAGATAATTGATCTCTCTGCAAAGCTACCACACCTAAACCAAACTGCACTTGAACGCCTTTCTGTTGTAAAACCTTAAGGGCTTTACCACGCAAACGCGGGCTAAACCGTTTAATTAGTTCATTGCCCTTTTCCAGTAAAATAATAGTGACATTATCCACCAGTTCTTGAGGGTACAAATGACGTAGACTGCTATTTTTAAGCTCAGCTAATTCGGCGGCCATTTCCACACCAGTCGGACCGCCACCCACTACCACCCAACGCAAATAAGTCTGTGCTGCCACCTTGTCCCGCGACCACAGCTCAGCCGCCAGCTCCAAACAATCAATTAAATGATTTTTTATAGCTATAGCCTCGGGCAAACTTTTTAATCCCCAAGCCTGCTCGGCCACGCCCGGCGTGTTATACCAATTGGTTGTCGCTCCAGGCGCCACCACTAAATAATCGTAAGCCAGATTTTCACCGCCGGCTAAATTAACCTGCTGACCAGACAAATTAACACCCACCACTTTAGCCAAACGCAAACTAACACCCTGACACACTGCCAGACGACGCAATGGTTCGGCCACGTTAGCGGGACTCAAGCTGCCCGTCGCTACTTCGTGCAACAACGGCGAAAAAATAAAATAATTATTAGGATCTAACAAGGTAACACGATAATATTTTAACCCCCCGCCTACCCGCAAATAACGCAACACATACAAACCGGCAAAACCGGCGCCAACAATAACTAAATGAGGTTTTACTGATTGTTGCTCGGACATTAGATCATCAAACAACTTAAGAAAAATTCACTGGATTAGCTGATTTAAACAAACTAAATTTTCCCGGCGGCAACAAAGACACACCCAGAGCGATCAATAATAAAATCAATTCCAATTCATAACCACCCACCAAACCCATCTTAGCCTTAACCAAAATAATAGCAAACAACATATCAGTAGCCAGTAAATATCCGATCCAATTCACCAATACGCCCAACAGCAAAGCCAAACCGCCCAAAATTTCCAAAGCTATTATCAGGTAGGCTAAAATTGCCGGCAAACCTAAGTGGCCAAAAAACATAACCGTACTTTCCAGGGCGCTTAGTTTATTATAACCGTGAATCATAAAGACCACGGCCAAAGTCAAACGAATTAAAAAAATACCTCCATCGGGATTATATAATGCTTTCATAACGAATAAATATAAATTTATTAAACTTGCTATCTTCCATTTATATATAACGGAGTTGATTTTTACTCTCATATTATAACCTAAAAACTATCAATCCTAAAACGGTAAAACAATATGTTATAATGTAACTGTCAGGTTATTTAATTATAAAGACTGCTAAATTATGTTTAAAAAAAGTTGGCGTTATTTTTTGACGGTCAGTTGGCTCTTGTTGATTTTAGTTTGGAGTATAAATGTCCAAGCCGCCGCAGCGCCGCTTAAAAAAACTGGCTACACTGATTTTAGTTCCTGGTATATCAACACTTACCACTTAAAGGAACTGCCTTTCCGCGCCGCCGCTTTAATTGACGCTAACACGCTGCAACCGTTGTATTACTATCAGGAAACCACAGTTATGCCCACGGCCAGTTTAATGAAGCTACTAACCGCGGGCGCTTTTTTAAGCTACGGCCAACCTGATTGGTATAAAATGGTCAACCTAACCGAAGAAGACAACGAAACACTGCTGCGACCTTATACCGGGCCACACGACAACCTAGCCCTGCTGCGGCTCAAAAACAACGAAACTATTACTTTGGAACAGGCCTTCGCCACCATGTTAATAGCCTCGGCCAATAACATCGCCGTAGCTCTGCCGCGCTATGCTGAACAAACCCGGACCAACTTTATCGCCCGCATGCAAACAATAGCCGAACAATGGGGTATGTTAAACACCCACGTGGACGAACCTAGCGGCTTATCGCTTAATAACCTGTCTAACGCCCAAGACCTAGCTTTGGCCGGCTGCCACGCCTTTAGCCAATTTATGATTAATCATTATGCCAGCTCTCCCTCGTTCAGTTACACTACCAGTCTAGGTTCTAATAAAAATATTTGGCACACTGTACACGACCTGCGCCAGCATCCATTAAATTATTTTGGCGGTAAAACCGGCTATTTAAACGAAACCCAATATCATCTAGTAGCTGGCCTAACCACGGCTGATGGGCACAAGGTTTGCGCTGCCATACTTACCTCACCGACTCGCACCGTTTCTGAACAAACCGCGGAAGCCCTGCGTCTGTGGGCCGACAAAATGTACCAGTGGTAAAAAGAAAATAGAATTGCGAAGCACGAATAATGAATAATCATGGAAAAATTATAAACCCTGATATCTAAAAATAAAAAATACCCGAAGAATTAATTCTCCGTACTTCGTAATTCTTGATTCGTGACTCTATTGTCCTTTTATCCGTTCGTTATTCTTTAAAATATCCTTAACGAATTCAGCTACATAACCCTTTTCTTGGGTGGCCTTAACCAAGGCATTCAAATCCTTAGGTAAACACTTACCGCCAAAGCCGCGCGCCTGAGGGTAAACGAAAGTATGATAACGACTCATCCGCGGGTCTAGCAAGAAAGCCTCGCGCACCATGTGCCAGTCAGCGCCAAAAATCTGGCAAATATTATAAAACTCATTAACCAACGTCACCATATTGGCTACCGCGGTATTAGCCATATACTTAACGATTTCCGCCTCGGTGGCGCTTAAAAAAATTATATGTACCCCGGAATTGTAAACCGTTTGGTACAATTCCACCGCCTGCGCACAATCTTCTTTATCGCCACCCAACACTACAAAAGTCTTACTGGCTTCCTCGGTCAAAGGGTGAGCCACGGTTTCACCTATGTACTCCGGCTGAAAAATTATATGCTTAGCCGGGTATTGTTCAATTAATTTTTGAGTAGTGCCCGGTTTAACCGTGGAGCGAATGATTATTAAACTGCTGGTTAACCAAGCCACTGTCTGCTCCACAATACTAGTGTCGCACGAGCCATCTGGCAACATATTAGTCGGCACACATACAAAAACACAAGCGCAGGCATTAATCTCGGCCTGACTCACGCTAACTTCTGGCAAATTAGGATCATAAATCAACGCCTGAGGAAACAATTTTTTTAGAGCCTTGCCTACAAAACCATAACCGACAATACCAACAGTCATAATTAATTAACGCTTAATAGTTAATTCTTTAAGTAAAGACAAAGGATAACGATCACCGGCCAAATAAGCTTGTACTGCCTCATAAAAAGGTAACGACTCAAAATCCTTAAGCTGCAGTTTGGCTAATTCCTGGCGACTAAACCACTGCGCCCGTTTAACCTCCAATTCTTTTAGTTTAATCCGGCCAGCTGAAATTTTAGCCGTAAAAAAGGCGCGCAACAACACCCGAACACCACGACCGTGATACTGTTGAAATTGTACCAAATTAGTAAGAGTAATAGATAAAGCTGTTTCCTCTTTAACCTCGCGCCGCACAGTTTGACGTAAAGTTTCCGCTTCGTCACCCTTACCACCAGGCAAACTCCAACCCAACCTACCCTTATCCTCGGTCAACAAAACTTTACCGCCTTGCTCAATAAAACAATGAGCTTTAGTTTTTACGCGTTTATTAGGCATATAACTCAGCATAGCAAACAAATTACTCGTCTGACTAGGGTAATAATTTCAATAAATTAGCAAACTTAACCGCCGGTTTAAACAAACCGGCGGCAGCGACTCCATAATTATTCAATTGTTAATTAGTTTTTAGGCTAACCTAATCTTAAGCTAAGAGTGGGACTCCTATTCTCTATCATAAAATTATTTATTAATGATAGAAAGTGAGGAAAGTTCCCGGATGCTTTCACCGACCTTTCACTTAGTGGTACTCTTAACCACTGATTTTTGTTTCAATGGTTTAACTTTAACCCGCTGATAGCTTTTCCAAGGTAAAATATCTTCGGCATAAAAACGCCGGCCGCCCCAATTATCACCGGTTATCTTAACCAACAAACCAACCTTAGGCTTAACCCCATAAGACCATTCAGCGTCACGACTGTAAACCTGCCACCAATTATTAGCAAAATCCCGCAGTAAAAAATTATTGCCATCGATTAGCTCAATAATATATCCGCCTAATAAACCATGCTCTGGATTTTGCCAAACGTCTTGCTTGGTGTAAACCAACTTATTATAGAGTGGCAATTGGTTGGATAACAAATTATCCAGGGTCGCTCCCAGTCCCCGCCAATATAATACCAAACCTAGCAGCAGGCTAATAATAATGCTACCCAAAGTAACTAAATAAGACATATAGCGGTAGCCGTAACGGGTATGTTTAAAATTATAAAAAGTCAAAACGGTTAAACCGGCCAACACGATCAACCAAAAATAAGGCAAAGAAATTAAAACATGCTGCCACCAAGTGCGATCCAAATACTCATAAACCTCCCACTCGTGATCAGTGAGCATAAAAATAATAGTCGCCACCGCCACGGAACCTAACAACAAAGAAAATATACCTACCCCCCATAAAACATAATTTTTCAGCAAAAAATGCCAGCGCGGTCGCGGTTTCAGATGCTCTGTTTCCAGGCGAGAGAGAGTTTTTAGAGCTAAGTCAGACATAGGTTTGTCCAAAATTATTATCCTGCAAAATTTGTTTAAGTTGTTTTTTCCCCCGGTTAAGCAACGTGGCCACGCTACCCAATGGTAAATGCAAAATATCAGATATTTCCTGATAATCTTTATCCTCCCAATAACGTAAAATTAAAACCTGACGGTATTTATCCTCCAATTGTTCTAACGCTTGGCGTAAAGGCTCAACTAATAGGGCCTGATCGGCAGATTGGACAATATCCAAATCATCTCTTAAGAGCAACCAATCGTTATCCGCCTGGTCCAACTCCACTGTTAGTGGCCGCCGCTTACGGTAACGGACATAATTGATAGCTTCATTGTGGGCAATCCGATAAATCCAGGAAGAAAATTTAAGTTGTGGGTCAAAGTCGTTCAAATTTAAATAAGTTTTAATAAAAACCTCCTGCACAATATCCTCCGCTTCCTCAACTGTCACCCCCACTGTCCGGCGAACGTACCAACGCAGCTTTTCCTCGTAACGTTCTACTAAAAAAACGTAAAACGATTTATCTTGCAATGTCAGCTTTACCAATTCCTGGTCGCTAGTTTGTTTAAATTGTTGTTCTGTCATGACAGCTAGTTTTGTAGTATTACGTCTATTAAAACGCTTTTATTTCAAAAACTACTATTAAGTATAAACCCTCTTTATTTTATTTCTAAGACCGCTGGTTAATTAATCCTCCTGTGGAGTCAATATTTATTTAAGCAAAATAACTTATCTGCTCATTTAATTTACTTTATAATTGGATATCTATCTAATTATCTAAACAATATGTCTTTCAGTCAAACCTTGGCTGCCTTAAGCGATCCTAACCGCCAAAAAAATTGATTTACTTAAACAAGGTGAACAACCAGTAGCAGAATTGGCTAAACATCTTAATATTACTTTGCCTACCTTGTCCCATCATCTGGATATGCTGAAACGCGCCGATTTGATAAGCGGACGGCATCAAGGACAACAAATTTTTTATTCCTTAAACTTAAGCGTACTGGAAGAATTGATTAAACAATTAACCAAATTCCTGCGCGCCGCTAAAAATTAATGTCTAAAAATTATGGCCTCCCCTATTAAATTAAGTTTCCAGTCCGAACTGCTGCCCTTATTGCTGATTAGCACCACTATTATCATTAGCTATCTTATTTACCCGCAATTGCCAGAACAGTTAGCTAGCCATTGGAATTTTCAAGGCCAGGTAGACGGCTGGTACAACAAAAATACTCATGCTCTAATAATGCCGTTACTAATGATAGTAATGTATCTTTTCTTTTTAAGCTTACCTTATTGGGATCCATAAAAAGAACGCTATACTGAGTTTGCCAAAGTTTATCATATTTTTAAAACGCTGTTACTGACTGTGTTATTTATAATTTTTTTAGCTAGCAGTTTATATAATCTAGGCTATCACGTAAATATTGCCCTAATCACGCCACTATCATCGGCCTACTCATGATAATTATGGGTAACTATATGGGCAAACTAAAAAAGAATTGGTTTATCGGTATTCGCACGCCCTGAACAGTCTCCAGCGAAAACGTCTGGAATAAAACACACCGCCTGGGCGGCAGGCTGTTTATACTGTTTGGTGTGGCTATTATTATTTCACCTAACCTTACTCCCACCTGGGGACTAAGTTTATTCATTGGCGGACTAATCATAATGCTACTCGGCACAGCTGGCTATTCTTACCTGCTATGGCGCCAGGAAAAAAAGACAACTACCCTGATAAGTCTGCTCGCTAATAAACAAGGTCAACCAGATGTACATTTTATAATTAACCAACTCTAACATAACAATTCTATGATAACTAGCAGGCTTATATAAAATTCCACTAATCAACCAAACAACAAACCAAATAAAAATACTCTAACTGTTGGCATAATCCTAGTTACTTAATTTGTTATACCACCATAAACTGATTACTATTACGGCAAAAGCTAACAAGGACAACTGTGGTATATCAATAACCACCCACCAAGAAAAATAACGGACTGTGCAGGAAGTGACTAAACCGCAATGCAATAAATCAATGGGCTTAAAAGTATAATAATACCAATTATGATATAAAGCTACTAAACCGCCCATAATGGCCAAAGGAACGGCACAAACCACTGCTG
>Ga0272446_1000616_pt1 | contig 54869 bp, 55 predicted proteins | sample YNPCB0061_FD_194587 | JGI IMG/M metagenome (GOLD analysis project Ga0272446, IMG submission 194587) | Hot spring microbial mat communities from Yellowstone National Park, WY, United States - YNP-CB-006-1 | ecosystem: Environmental > Aquatic > Thermal springs > Hot (42-90C) > Sediment | place... | reverse complement strand
AGAAACAACAGGGCGGTCTTCAGGGCGTTTTCTCTGCGTTTCTCTGCATTCCTGTGACTCTGAGGCAAATCAGGTGACTTTGCAAGGCAGCTTCTGAGCGTTGCGCGAATGATGAACAGAAGAGGAGGGATGCCTCTTGTCGCCATTTTCTAAGGATGACTTTGAACGACTTTTCAACGGACTGTTTAATACAACCCGCGCCTCTGTGCTCATCATCGACCGCCGTTTGCATGTTCTTGCCGCCAACCGCAACTTCCTTGTGAAAAGCCGGCGCGCCGAAAACGAAACCGTTGGCGCGCGCCTGGAAGATGTCTTCCCGACCGTCTTGATCAACTATATGGGGCTGCTCGAAAAGGTGCGCTCAGCCTTCAAGGACCCCTCGTATTCGAGCGAAGGGCAGATGACCTATCGCGCGCCGAGCCTGCCGCTGCGCATCTATCACTATGTTCTGTCTCCGATCAGTGATGCAGATGGCGCCACTACGAATGTGATGTTGTTGATGTACGACATCACGGAAGAACAACGTCTCAGCGGCGAGGTGCAGCGCGCCGAGCGCCATCTTGCCAGCGTCGTGCAGAGCGCCAGCGACCTGGTCGTCTCCCTCGACCCGACAGAGCGGATTCTGAGCTGGAACCCGGCTGCCGAACGAATATCTCACTACACCTGGGATGAAATCATTCATCGTCCGCTGCACAGCCTGTGTAGCGAAGATGGAAAGGAAATCATGCGGGGCGCGATTCGACGGCTGGCGCGCGGCGGACCACCGGAAAACCTGGAGACCGACCTGATCACAAAGGATGGCCGGCGTGTTCCGGTCGCCTGGGCATTGTCTGGTATGCAAAGCGAGACGGGGGATGTCGCCGCCATCGTCGGCGTGGGTCGCGACCTGACCTTGCGGCGTCAGCTCGAGGCTCAGTTGATTCAGTCGGCAAAGATGACATCGCTCGGGGTTATGGCTGGCGGCATTGCGCACGAAATCCGCAATCCACTTGGAATTTGTTCGGCTGCAGCGCAATTAATGTTGGCAGTTCCCGATGATCGCGAACTCCAGAAGGAGTGTGCACAGCGCATCCACGAGAACATCAAACGTGCGGCGCTGGTCATCGAGAACCTGCTCAAGTTTGCCCGCCCACCGGAAGAGCAGTACCAACTGGTTGACCTCAATCAGGTCGTTGAGGAGTCGTTGGCGCTGGTGTCGAATCAGGCGCGCAACCAACACATTCGAACGCAATTTGCGCCGAATTACAAAGCGCCACACGTGATGGCAAACAGCAGTCTGCTGCAACAGGTCTTCACCAACTTGCTGCTGAACGCATGCCACGCCATGAACGAAGGAGGCGAGATCATGGTCACGCTTACGGCGACGGACAGTTGGGTTTCTGTCGAGTTTCGCGACACCGGCGCCGGGATCGAACCAGAGGCGCTCGGCAAAATCTTCGATCCCTTCTACACGACGCGCCCGGTGGGACAAGGCACCGGGCTAGGGTTGCCGATCAGCTATAGCATCGTAGAACAGCATGGCGGGCGCATCGAGGTGAAGAGCAAAGTCGGCGTCGGCAGTTCCTTCATCGTGCATCTGCCTGTTCGTCAATCAGGAACACCTCATGAATCCATCGCAAATCATCATTATCGATGATGAAGTCGATATGTGCTGGGTGCTGGAGCGCCTTCTCCGCCACCGCGGTTACGACGTTGCTACGGCCGGCACTGGCGAGCAGGGACTGGCGCTGCTGCGGCAACCTGGCGTCGGGCTTGCCATCATTGACTGCAAATTGCCCGACAGAGAGGGGCTGGATATTGCGGCTGAAGTGATTGCACTCTACCCAACAGTTTCCCTTATTCTGATTTCCGGTTTTCCGTTTGCTGAGGAAAGCGCGCTGCGCGAACGCCTCCAGAGCCTGAACGCGCAGTTTCTTGCAAAACCCTTCGAGGTCACCGACTTGACCGCGCTGGTCGAGCAGGTGATGTCCCGTCGATCTAATGATGCCAATCGTGCGGACAAGGATTGATTTGCGTCATCATGACTAAAGACAAACTTCACCTTGTGGATGACGAGGCTGTCCTGTTATGGATTGTCAAAGAATACCTTGACACGCGCGGCTTCTTGGTCGAAACGGACACGGATGGACGGCTGGCGTTGCTGAAAATGCAACGAACATCCCCTGATCTGGTCGTGCTCGATGTGCGGATGCCGGGCATGGATGGTTACGCCGTCTTCGAGCAGATGCGCGCGTTGCCCGCACTGGCATCGGTGCCTGTCATCTTCCTGACCGCTGTCAGTGAACTTCCGGCGCGCCTGAAAGGTCTGCAAGTTGGCGCTGAAGATTACATCTGCAAGCCGTTCGAGGTCGCTGAGTTGGAAGCACGCATCAAGGCGATCCTACGGCGAACAAAACACCAACCTGCGGCAGGGCAGCCGTACCTCGACACAATTCACCAGACGCTTTTTGTTGAATCCTCAGAGATCCTATTGACGCCCAACGAGTCCACACTGCTTGCGTTCATGCTTGAGCACCCGAACACATTGATCAGCGCCGAGGAATTGCTGCAATCAGCCTTTGGATACCCTCAAGGCACGGGCAACCCATCGACTGTGCGCTATCACATTCACAACCTGCGCAAGAAATTCAGCCAGTCAGGGCTGACGACGATCCGCCTGGACACGGTTGGCCGTTCCGGATACTTGCTGGCGCTCACCACAGCGTAACAGCCCCTGGCGCACAGATGGGCGGCTATCTGTTGCGTGTTTCGTTCTGCGTGTGTCGGGTGTGTATATGTCTTGCCTTTGTCATCAATTTTCCGGTGAGCTTACAAAAAAGTTGGTTAATTTTCACAAACTCCATACGTAAAATTTATCCGCGCGTCCACCATTTTGTGATACCATCCAACATGGATAGCATGAGTTTGTTGAAACCAGCTGGTGCTCAAACCTCACTTCTCCAGTCAACGTTCAACCGATAGAGGAGGCAACAAATGGCAGTTGAAAAGGCGATCGGCTCGACAAGTCTGGCCGAAGTCATCGACCGGATCCTGGACAAAGGGATCGTAGTGGATGCCTGGGTGCGCGTAAGTCTTGTCGGCATCGAAATTCTGGCTGTTGAGGCCCGTGCAGTCGTGGCGTCGGTGGAGACCTATCTGAAGTACGCAGAAGCAATCGGCCTTACGGCCACCGCCGCTGCTCCGGCATAAGTCACCGTTTGGATTTCACCGTTTGGATCATGGGGTGATTGATGTGACCTCAGCCAGGCGAAAAAGCGCCTGCTGCGGCGCAGACATCAGGTCGGAAGCACATCAAGAGACACCTCGAAAGGAGGTGAATGCGGATGGATCGCGTTGAAGAAATGCGCGCCTTTGTCGCAGAATTGGCGACAAGTCACAACAATCGCAGTGAGCTGTTGGGTGATTTGTCCGATGGGGTCCAGAAGACGCTTCAGGCTTTCCAGCAAAACCGCAAGGCGACAGCGGCGGAAATGCAGGCGATGCTGGAAAAGGCTCGTGCTGATCGTGAGCAGGCGGTGGCAGCGATTCAAGCGCAGACACAGGCGTTTATCGGTGAGGTGACGGCTGCACGCCAGGCAATGTCGACAGAGATGTTTGACTCTCTCCGCGTTGCGCACGATCAGTTGTCGGGCAATGTGGCAGAGATGCTTGGCCAGTTCAAAGCTGAACGCCGCGCCATGGCGGAGGCTGAACAGGCCGTGCTAGCAGCCGTTCGCTCCGAGAGAGAGGCGCAGGTTGCAGTGCTGCGGGCTGATGCACAGGCAACTGTTCAGCGCATGGCAGGCGAACGCCAGGCAATGGCGGAGTCCTTGAACGAAAGTCTGGCTGAAAGCCGTGCTCAGCGTCAGGCAACTGTCTCCAGTCTACTCGCTGAATTCCAGGCAATGTTGAATCGGATTGCGGGGGAGAATCGCAACGCTGCAGAAGAGTTGTGCGCTTTCCTGAGCAAAGACAGTGCCGAGCGTCATCAGTTCGTAGCCGAGATGATGGCCGGAATCTCCGCTGATCGACAAGAAATGGCTGATGCATTGGCGGCTCGTCTGGGCGATTTCAGAGGCGCCTTGTCGGCTGAGGTCACAGCCACGATCGCCGGCTTTGCTGCACAGCGGGCTGTGCTCAATGAGAGTCTGCGCGAGATGAGTCAAGTCTGGCGCGACTATGCCGCCGCCATGCGTGGTCAAACCGCTGCGCCGCCGGCTCCGGCTGCACCACCGGTGGAGGAAGAAGCCGAACCGGAGGTCGTGGATAGCGGCGATCTGGAAAGGGAAATTCTTGAGTTCCTCGCCACCAGACCGGAAGGGGCAAAACTGGTTGAAATGGAATCGGTGTTTGGGCTATCACGTCCCGTTCTGGGGCGCCAGTTGCGTCTCCTGGTCGATGCCGGCAAAGTGCTCAAGGATCCTGAAACTCTGATGTACAAGTTGGCATAAAGTTTCTGTAAATCTCTATTTTCTTCTTTGTTCATGTCCTGAGGAGGTAAATACTATGGCAGTCGAGAAAGCCATCGGCTCAACCAGCCTTGCTGAAGTGATCGATCGCATCCTGGACAAGGGCATTGTGGTCGATGCGTGGGTCCGTGTGTCCGTGGTCGGCATCGAAATCCTGGCGGTGGAAGCACGCGCCGTGGTTGCTTCGGTCGAGACCTACCTAAAGTACGCTGAGGCGATTGGCCTGACGGCGACCGCAGCAGCGCCGGCATAAGTCGGTTCAGGCGGACGTGCTACCTGAAGCGGATTTCCAGGAAGAACGGCAACGTCTGGAATCTGTTGACAGATAGCAACGTGAGTGGGTGTGGCTGCCGGGCATCTTGGGCGGTCACACCCACCCTTTCCCTCCACGATGGAGAGGATGTGGACAAGATGCGCTTCAGAAGACGTTGATACGTTGATGAAAAAAGCTGAGAAATATTTCTTTTACAGTTTAGTTCTGCTAGATTTTCTTACAGAGTATCAGGCATATCGGGACACTGAGATCGACCTATGCATATCGGTGCACGACGCGTTCGCTCTGCAGGAAAAGCAAGCGGTAGTATCGAGATCACGCTGCCACCCGAACTGACGCCATTGGAAGGGGTGGTGTGCAACATCCTTCTGCGCGATGGCGCTCGCCCAGAGATCGTCTTGAAGCCGGAGTTGACTCCAGCGGCGTACATTTTTGCGCGCGTGTGGAACCGTCTGCGCGTGCTGGTGAGCGAGGCAGGCGATATTGGTGAGTTCCCGGTGCCAGACGTGGACGTGTGTCTGTTGCCTCCCACTGCAACCTCACCGACGAACGGTGCAGGCGTGCGACCAACGTTGGTCTATTCCTATGCACTGCTCGTCGGCCAGGGATTGGTGGTAAATTGGCCAGCGGCAACGGCTGAGTTCAGGGTGCAGTATACGGCGGAGGGTATCCCCGACACCGTGCGCAAGCCGCTCGTCGGATTGGTACAGCCGTTGGCAAGGGTAGCTGGCGCGCGACTCGGGCTTGTCGGCGAGGTCGCCAATACCTTTGGTCATGTCGTTGCATTGCTGGCGTTGCCTATCGGTCAGGATGCAGCGAACGCCGACGTGATCGATGGACTGCCGATGACGGCAGACGGTCGCTTTGAGATTTCATGGTCGCAGCAACTGTGGCTTGAGACGTGCGGTCACGATGCTCTTCCGTTGGGGGTGTTGACCAGTCAGGCGAACGACGGCGCGGCGCGACTGGCGATGCAGCGGATTGTCAGCCAGTTCCGTGCGTGGCAGGAATTCCCGGAACGCCGCCAAAGCGCCCGAATCGAATGGCTGGTGCAGATTCCCGATTGGTTCCTGGATGTTTCGCGTTTGGGTTCGACACAGTAGCCTGTTCAACCGATCAATAGGAGGCAACTTTGCTATGATTCAACAGCCGACGCCTGCAGCGCCCCAGATTCTGCGACCGCAGGCAACTTCCACCTTTGTGGAGACTCCCTTTGTTCGGGAGTTGACTGAACGTTCTCTTGCCTACATCAGCGCCGGTTTTCCGGTGCATTTCCGCGGTCCCGCTGGCAGCGGGAAAACGACGCTGGCGTTGCACGTCGCCAGTCAGCTTGGTCGCCCATTGATGCTGATGACCGGCGACGACGAGTTCAGCACGTCAGATCTGGTTGGCAAGGAACGCGGCTTTCGCCGCCGTCGTGTGGTCGACAATTTTGTTCATTCGGTTTTGAAAACCGAAGAGAACATGACGCAGCAATGGGTCAGCAACCGACTCACCGTCGCCTGCCAGGAAGGGTTTACGCTGGTCTACGACGAGTTCACCCGTTCGCGCCCGGAAGCCAACAACGTGCTGCTCTCCGTACTTGAGGAGCGACTGCTCGTGCTGCCTTCCACGCCGAACAAGAACGGCTACGTGAGAGTGCATCCGGATTTCCGGGCGATTTTCACCAGCAACCCCGAAGACTATGTCGGTGTGCACAAGAGCCAGGATGCGTTACTCGACCGCATGATCACGATCGATCTGGAGTACTTCGACCGTGACACTGAGGTGGCGATCACTTCGGCGCGCTCGCGTCTGCCAGTGGTCTATGCCGGGCGCATTGTTGATCTGGTGCGCGGCTTCCGTGCCTCCGGTCAATATGAGATCAAGCCGACGGTGCGCAAATGCCTGATGATCGGCAAAGTCATGGCTGTCCGTAGGGCGCTGCCTTCCGCCGCTGACCCGATCTTCCGGCAGATTTGTCTGGATGTTCTGGGCACAGAGCCGATGTTTAGCGATGACCCGGCTGTGCGCAGCAGCCAACAGCGCCGCACGATCGAGGCGTTGATCGAGGAGCACTGCACGCCAGAAACGCTGCCCAGCATCGAGGAACTGCGCTCTGCCAGCGAGACAGGCATTGAGAGCGACGTTCCAGGCATGATGCAACCAGAAATCACTGTCACTGAAACCATTGGCAATGTGCAGGTGATGGGCGATCTGCGTCTTGTCGAAAGTCTCAACGGCGCGTGACCACATACGCGCCATACAGGAAACAAGGAGAGCTATTATGAAGAAGGCGCCACGCCCCAAGAGCATGCGCAACGCGCGCGGCATGCGCGATATTTCAGCCGTAAATACAGGTGGAGCGGATGAACAGACGCTATACATCGAGATGCATCGCCTGCTCACCGAAAAAGCACGGCTCGAACGTGAGCTGCAAATGTGGATGGCAAACGTAGACAGGATCAAGAGCCGCCTGTCCGAGATCGATGTGCAAGTAACACAGGTGCGCGCCGCCGCCAATGAGATGGCGGAACGTGCGACTGGCAATGGCAAGTCGCAACCTGCACCCTGGGAAGAGATGCCCTTCACATACGGCGGCAGTTGAATCTCCAAACACGTTGCTGTGGCATCCTGTCCTCAGCAACCTTACCATCTTTGCAGGAGAGTGAACAATGACAGAAGAAAAGAAAGACAAGCCGACTTTCGAGGGCAGCATCAATATCGATCTCGGCTTCGGCAATTTGTTCAAGGGGCTGGGCAACTTTCTGGATGTTGTCTCGGAGCTGGTCGAAAAGGCTGAGGAAGTGCAGGAGCGCACGGGCGAGTTCTCGGCGGGCACAACAGCGCGCGGGGAGCCGATTCGCGGCGTTTATGGCATCCGTGTCAGCACCATGAACCGTGGCGGCGCCCCCAAGGTAGACACCTTTGGCAATATCCGCTCTACCGAAAAGGGGCCAGTGGTCGATGAGCGGCGTGAGCCGATCGTCGACATTTTCGACGAAGTGGATGCAATTCTGCTGGTCGTCGAACTGCCTGGCGTTGCCGACCATGAGATCGAGGTGAGCGTCGAAGGGGACATCGTCACGCTGGGGACGAACGGCAAGCGACGCTACGCCAAAGAGATTTTGTTGCCTGCAGCGGTCGACGCAACCACCTTGCAGAAGAGCTACGCCAACGGCATCCTTGAGATACGCGTCAGGAAAGCGTAGGCAATGAGCCAGTTCGACAAAGCTGTCGCGCACACGATCAAGCACTTTGAGTTACACCGCATCGGTGGGCTTGAGTGGCGTGTCATCTCCGACATCGAAGATGGCGTAGTCGCCATCACTGCGGTCGAGGAGGCTGTGCTGCGGCGCTTTCAACGGCTGCCGGGCTGGCCGCATACAGTGGTGACCTTCTTTGTATTACAAGATTTGAGCGCCCTTCAGCGGCAGCTTCAGGCGCGCGATGCTGCAGTGCACGGCGGACAGATGATGCTGCCCGCCGGTGGCATTGCCGGTCTGATGCAGCGTCCGGTCGTCAACCTTTATGATCTTGCTAACCCGGAAGCCTGCCACATCTTCATCAATCAGGCGGCGATGGTGCAGGCGAGATACTGGGGCGACGTACAGGCAGAGACGGCATTATTGGCGCACGAACATGCACATCCGCTTGTGGAGAATGCCACGGTGCAGGCATCGCGACAGGTGAGCATCGCCGTGCAGCTATCCAGCCATTCCCCGCTCAGCACTACGGCGCATGAACGCTGGCTGGCGCGGTTGCAGGAGGTGGCGCGCTCACTGGCTGAGCGACTGTGCACTTTTGCGCCGCGCGAGTTGTTCACAAACAGTCTGGTGATTGCAGCAGGTTTCGACGACGCGCTCTGTTATCTTGACCGCATGACTGCGGCGCGTGCAGTGGAAGGGTTGCCAGGCCGTCAGGCGCTGGTCGCAGGGTTGCGCGCTGAAGATGAACTGACCGACGCTGGACGCAACGTCTTTCTACTGCTGGCTGATATGCAGGCGCATCTGGAGATGGCATTCGAGGTGGCGGCGTTTCGCTGGCGAGGGGCTGTGCAGTGCGCTGATGCGTTGGAGCAGTTTCTGGGCGCCGAGCTCTTTTCACTCCTGACGCCGGAAATAAGGCCGATCTTTGCCGCGCTGACCAGGATTTACGTTGGTTTGCCCAACGATCTGGCGCCAGCGCAGTATGCGGATGTTGTTCGATCCATCCTGGCTGTAGTGGCTGAGGCACTGGCGTCATACGGCGTTGCTATGCACAGCACAGTCGTCACTATAGCGGAGAAAGAAGGATAGCGGCGTTTATGGCAATCAGAGAATCGGCAGTCACAGAAGTCACCCTACGGGTGGCCGAGGCGCTATCGAAGGACGTGGGGCGCGGTCTTGCGCGCGTTGACCCGGTCGATATCGAGCGGCTGGGGCTGACCATCGGCGACACGGTGGAGGTGCGCGGCAAACGTGCAACCGCCGCACGCATCATGCCGGCGTTCATGGATCAGCGCGGTAAGGGATTGGTGCAAATCGACGGTATCGTGCGCGAAAATGCCCAGGCTGGTCTCGACGAAACGGTGGTGCTGTGCAAGGTGAACGCAGCGCCGGCGCGCGCCGTGACGTTGGCGCCGGTCGGGCGCGTGGCCATACGATCGGGCGCGGGTCACGCTGACTACATTGCGCGACTGCTCGAAGGGCGACCGGTGACAGTGGGAGACCGCGTGCGCGTTGACCTGCTCGGCACACAGGCGCAGGAATATCAGGTGGCGGAGACCCAGCCGTCAGGGGTTGTCGTTGTGCAGGTCTCCACGCAGGTCAGAATCCAGGGCGCGTCAGGCAGCCAACAGAAGCCGGTCGATCGCATGGCGATCTCCTATGAGGACATCGGCGGGCTGGAGCGCGAGATTCAGCGCATTCGCGAGATGATCGAGCTGCCGCTACGTTATCCCGAAGTCTTTGAGCGGCTGGGCATCGAGGCGCCCAAAGGCGTGCTGCTTTATGGCCCACCCGGCACCGGCAAAACATTGATTGCACGCGCTGTGGCTTACGAGACCAACGCCAACTTCGTGCACGTCAACGGCCCCGAGGTCATTCATAAATTCTACGGCGAGTCTGAGCAGCATCTGCGCGCCATCTTCGAGCAGGCGGGCAAGAAGGCGCCGAGCATCATCTTCCTCGACGAGTTGGACGCCATCGCACCGAAACGTGAGAATACGCAAGGCGAGGTCGAGAAGCGTGTGGTGGCGCAGTTGCTGGCGCTGATGGATGGACTGAAGGATCGCGGTCAGGTGATCGTGATCGGCGCCACCAACATCCCCAATACACTCGATCCGGCGCTGCGCCGGCCTGGCCGCTTCGACCGCGAAATTGCGATCGGCATCCCCGATCGCAACGGACGGTTGTCGATCCTGGAGATTCACAGTCGCGGCATGCCGCTTGCCGACGATGTCGATCTGGCGCATCTTGCCGACATCACTCATGGCTTTGTCGGCGCCGACCTCGAGGCGCTCTGCCGCGAGGCCGCCATGATTACGCTGCGCCAGATCATCCCGAATATCGACTTTGCGCAGGCCAAGATTCCCTACGAACAACTGCTGTCGCTGACTGTCTCGCAGCGTGCGTTTTTGGAGGCGATGAACGAGGTCGAGCCGAGCGCCATCCGTGAAGTGTTCACCGAAGTGCCGGATGTGAGCTGGGAAGATGTCGGTGGATTAGACGAGATCAAGCGCATCCTGCGCGAGGCGGTCGAGTGGCCGCTGAAATACTCGACGCTGTTCAAGCACGCTGACACGCAGCCGCCCAAGGGCATCCTGCTCTATGGTCCGCCTGGCTCTGGCAAGACACTGGTCGCCAAAGCAGTGGCAAAGGAGAGTGGCGTCAACTTCATTTCGGTCAAAGGGCCGGAATTGCTGAGCAAGTGGGTCGGTGAAAGCGAACGCGGCGTGCGCGAGGTCTTCAAGAAGGCGCGCATGGCAAGCCCGTGCATCTTGTTCCTCGATGAGATCGACGCGCTGGCGCCGACGCGCGGCGGAGGCGGCGACTCACACGTTGCCGAACGCGTCGTGAGCCAGTTGCTGACGGAGATGGATGGCATCGAAGATCTGCACGGCGTGATAGTGTTAGCAGCCACCAACCGTCCCGACATTGTCGATCCGGCGCTGCGCCGCCCCGGACGTTTCGATGTGCTCGTGCAACTCCTGCGCCCAGACGATGCGACGCGCGCCGCCATCGTTCGCGTCCACACGCGGCGTAAACCCCTGGCGGCGGACGTGTCGCTGAGCCGGCTGATCGAGTTGACAAAGGGCGCAGTCGGCGCCGACATCGAAGGCATCTGTCGCCAGGCCGCGTTGTTTGCGATCCGGGAGTTTCTGGAGGCGCACCCTGCCGGCGATGACACCGATCAGCTTATGATTTCCATGCGTCATTTCGAGGCTGCGATTGAGGTCGCGCAGCCCTTTGGCGAAAGCACTGCGTTGTTGCGATGACAAAACGGCTACCAGGCATGACAACGACGAGGGAGGAATGGAGCAGATGAAGTATATCTACGGTATTGTGCCACTCAACGGTGAGGAATACGACTACGACAACCTGGCCTTTGCATCGCCAGATGGACGCTTCGAACTCGTGCGTAACGGTGATCTGGCAGCCGTTATCAGCGATTCGGCCTTCAGTACACTCAGCGAGTTGCCGCGCGGGGAGCTGATGCGCTATCTGACTCGCCATCAAGAGGCGGTCGAAGAGTTGATGTCTTACTCGACGGTGCTGCCAGTAAAATTCGGCACTGTCTTTGCCAGCACCGACCACGTGCAGGCGCTGCTGCAACTGGGACATGATATGTTCTTGCACACGACGCGTGCGATCGGCGCCTGTGTGGAGTTCGACGTTGCAGTAACCTGGAATCCGGCAGACGTGTTTGCCCAGATCGCTGCACAACCGCAGATTGCTGCGCTCAAGGCGCAGGTGGAGGCGCTGCCTGCTGAAGAGCGGCTGCGCGGCATGACCGAGGTCGGCCGGGTCGTCAAACAGATCTTCGACGAGCAACGCAACGCCATGCGTGACGCACTGGTGCAGGAGATCAGCAAGGTCGTCAAACGCTGGCAACTCAACCCGCTGATGGATGACAGCATGGTGATGAACGTGGCGTGTCTGGTGCAGGACGACCAGCTTTCACCGCTGGAGGCGACCGTGATGGCGCTCGACAAACAGTTCGAGGATCGGCTGCAGTTCCGACTGATCGGGCCGCTGGCGCCCTACAGCTTTGCCACCGTGGAGGCGCGTGTCGTCGAAAACGAGCATCTGACGACAGCGTGCCAACTATTGGGGCTGCCCGATGCATCGTGCACGCCGGAGCAGGTCAAGCACGCGTATTATCAAAAAGCGCGGCTGATGCATCCAGATGCAGCCGGCAATGACCCTGAGACGCAGACGGCGTTCGTGCGCCTGACCGAAGCCTATCGCCTGATGACAGACGTTGCCCAGCAGATGCCATCGATAGCATTTGGCAACAACAGCGCACCGCAGATTCTGGTGCGCGTGGGAGGAGCCAATCCATGAGAAACGAGCCAGGGCGCTATATTTACGGGATCATTCGCCGCCCACCAGTGCTGTCGTTCAGCTTTACGGGCATCGACGACAAACCGGTCAAGGTTGTACCGTTCGAGAATCTGGCAGCGATCGTCAGCGAATCGCCAGTGCGTCGTTATGAGGTGACCCGCGAGTACACGCTCAAGCACGAGTGGGTCATCGAGCAGGTCATGGAGTTCTACACTGTGCTGCCGGTGCGCTTTGGCACAGTTGCCGCCAGCGAAGATGATGTGCGTCTCAAGTTGTTGCGTCGTCAATTTGGTTCATTGCACGGCATGCTCAAGCGCATGGACAACAAGGTCGAATTGAGCGTCAAGGTCTCCTACAACCGTGATCGTATTTTTGCCAAATTGCTGGAAGACGATCCTGAGCTGCGCCTGCTGCGCGACACGCTGGCGACGCGCAGTGAGGCCGAGAGTCGCTATGAGCGCATCCAACTTGGTCAGATGGTGGAGCAGGCGCTGGCTGCCCGTCGCGCGCTCGATGCCAAGCAGGTGATTGAGGTTCTGCGCCCACTGGCTGTCGAAGCCCGCGAAAACCCGACGCAGGGCGACATGATGGTCAGCAATGCCGCCTTTTTGGTTGACAAGCGCCGTGAATCAGTCTTTGACGCACGTGTACAGGCGCTCGATGAAGAATTCAACGGACTGCTCGATTTTCGTTACGTAGGGCCACTGCCGCCCTTCAGTTTTGTAACGCTTGTCGTAAATTGGGACGACAATGAACCGGCTTCTGACGCGCCGGATTGGGAAGTCCTGGTAGAACGGGAGGAAGCAGAATGAGCAAGCACAATGACGCTGTGCGTCCACAAAGTAAACAGGTCCGCTCCAAGATCAAATGTGCGTATTGCAACGGCAGCGGGCGTGACCGCTGGGATCTGATGTCACCGCTCTCGACGTGCAGCGCCTGCGGTGGGCGCGGCTATCAACACATCACGGCGCCCTACCGCCGCTGCCCGCGCTGCAATGGCACTGGCGCACACCCACATTTGCGCATGACATGCACGACCTGTGGCGGCGCTGGCAGCGTGCATGTGCCTGCTGAGGCCACACTTTGCCCGGTCTGTGGCGGTGCAGGCGTCCATCCCAAAAATGAATTGCACCTGGCATGCACGCGCTGCGGTGGCGTCGGCTATGTGGTGATTCCAACCGAACCAGCGCAAGAGGTAGTGTCATGACACAAGACAGCGTTCAGATTGCAGGGCGATATATCTACTGCGTCACACGCTCCGATGCCGCTGCCAACCTGAATATCAAAGGCATCGATGATCTACCGGTCAGCAGCGTTTCGGTCAATGGACTGGCCGCAGTCGTCAGCCCGTCCGAGGTGAAACGCTACCGTCTGAGCCGTCAGTACACGCTGGCGCACGAGACCGTGATCGAAAAGGTGATGGAGCACGGCACGGTGCTGCCGGTGCGCTTTGGCACCGTTGCTGAAAATGAGCAGTTGATTCGCAGGAAACTGTTGACGCAGCGCGCTGCCGATCTGCAGGAGCATCTTGAACGCATGGACGGCAAAGTCGAAATGGGCGTCAAGGTGTTGTGGAATACCGACCGTATCTACGCCGATATCCTGGAGCGCAACAGCACGATCCGCGCGCTGCGTGACCGCCTGGCTGACCTGCCGCCCGAAGAAACGCACTACGACCGCATCCAGCTTGGCAAGATGGTCGAGGATGCGCTGACAGCGCGCAAGGTCGAGGATGCAAACTGGATTGCCGAACGACTCAGCCCGTATGCGCTGGAACTGCGCCGCAACGACGTGTACGGCGAGACGATGGTGCTTAATGCATCGCTGCTGATCGAAGCTGAGCGTGAGGCGGAGCTAGACGCTGCCGTGGAGGCGATCGACCATGAACTGAATGGGCTTGTCACGATAAAGTACGTCGGTCCGCTGCCGCCGTTCAACTTTGTCAATCTCGTAATCAGTTGGCTGTAAGAAGCGAGGTGAATCATGCGTATCGTTACCGTCAAGCGAGGGTTTCGCTCAATCCACACCCACCAGCGTCGGGCAAAGGCGGTGAAAGCGCCAGGCAGCCGCAGCACTTTGCGCGTGGTGAAGGGGATGGATGAAGTCAAAGGAATGCGCAGCATTCCGCGTTGGGGGCGTGATGACTGGGAGCCGAAGTCGGAGGAGCGCCGTGCACTACTTGCCTACAATCGGCGAATGCGGCGGTTCGATGTGCGGCGCGGCGAGAGCGCGGAGCAGTAACCGGCGATGGGACTCATCTTCGATGTGTTGGCGGCGCCGGTCGCACTGCCAACGCGAGGGCTGATGTTCATCTTCAACAAGATCGTCGAGCAGGTCAACAACGAAATGCTCGATGATAGCAAAGTGCGGATGCAACTCCTGGAACTGCAGGCGCTGCTCGACAGCGGGCAGATCACCGAGGAAGAATTCTACGAGGCAGAAGAAGAATTGCTCGACCGCCTCGATGCGATCCTGGAGTTCAAGGAAAACCAGCAGCGGCGCAGCGCAGGCGAAGATGAAGCTGAGTACGATGATGAGTACGAGGAAGCGGAGTCTGATGGCGATGGCGAGCCGGATGACAGCGGGCTGGATCAGGGCGAACAGAAGCGGTAGGCGTCCCCGCTGCAACCGGCTGGTGAGATCATTGCGGAGCATCCTGTGAACGACAACGGCGCAAAGCACCTTACAGCGAGCCGACTGTTGGCAGCGGTGCAGGCGATCGTGCGGGAACGCCTGGCCAGCGATCCACAGCGCTTTGAGCGCGTGCTGGCTGACGTTGAGGCGGCAGCATGGGCTGAAGTCGAGGCAATGTTCAAAGAGAGTATGAAGGCGGCGATCATTGAGAATCTGCTTGCCTCCCGCATGACGCTGTCACCATCGGCGTCGAATCTCTTTGTCGAGCCGCCCTTGCCCTCGCCAGCGCAAGGGTTCAGGTCTGAGACGGACTCATCTGAAGCTGAGCCAACCGATGCAGAGCCACCCGGCGTGCTGTCGACAGCGGCAGCACACATACCTGCATCTAGTGACGCGCTGTCGTCTACTGACATAGATATAGTGTCGGACTCGCAGATACCGTCTGCTACAATTGACGACGAGGGCGTCGGCGTCTACGTCTACGGCGTCATCGCACGCGATGCCGCCGTGCTGCCGGAAATAGCGGGCATTGCCGACGGGTCATGGGTGCGGCTGCACGAATATGGTGGGCTGGCGGCGGTCGTCAGCGATGTGCCGCTCTGCGAATTCGGGCAGTCCGCCATCGAGGCGCACCTGAGTGACCTGGAGTGGCTGGAAAAGAGCGTGCGTCGGCATCAGGCCGTGCTCGATCAGGTGTTGGCGCTGACCACGCTGGCGCCGATGAAGTTTGCCACCATCTATCTCGATGCAGCCAGGCTTGAACGCTGGTTGGATGAACAGCAGACGCACCTGTCAGAGTTGCTGGCTGGTCTGCGCAACCGCCAGGAATGGGGACTGAAACTGCTGGTTGACCGCAAGGCGCTGGCTGAGCACGTCGCCATGTACAGCGAAGCGGTGCGCGAATTGCGCGCCCAGATGAATGGTAAATCACAGGGCGCAGCCTATTTCCTGGTGCGGCGTATCCAGGAAGTGACTGCTGGGGAGGTCGAGCGTATCAGCTTCGCCGTAGCCGACGCCGTGCATGAGCGGCTGGCCGGGTTGAGTGTGGCAGCGTGTATCAACCCGCTGCCCGGGGAGGATGTGGAGCCGGATGTACAGATGGTGCTCAACAGCGCCTATCTGGTCGCTGACGCCGTAGCGCCAACGCTCCAGGCAGCCGTGGATGCACTCGTCACTGAGCACGGCGACAACGGCTTCCGGTTTCAGTTGAGCGGTCCGTGGCCAGCCTACAATTTTGTGGCGATGGCGCCTGAACTGGTGAGGGCGGATGATGGCGCCTGAACAACGCAGCAATGGCGCCGGGCGCACATCACAGGCAATGAGCGAACGCGATGTGTCGTTGCTCGAACTGCTCGATCGTATTCTCGACAAAGGCGTTGTGATCGCTGGCGACGTCGTCATTTCAGTCGCCGACATTGATCTGATCTACCTGGGACTGAAGGTGATCTTGACGTCGGTCGATACATTGGAGAAGAACAGGGCGCGTTATGCACTGGGTATGACGGCGGTTGTTTCACCCGATGCCGAAGCCCAGCGCACGGGAGTAGCTAGTGGTGAGTGAGCACATGCAGCGCGTCTATCTCTATGCGATCGTTGACGGGGACGCTGTGTTGACGACGCCAGTCACGGGCTTCACTGGCGTCCCGGTGACGTTGCTGCCGGTGGAGGGATTGGCGGCTGCGATCAGCCCGGTCGAGATGGAGATGCTCAAAGATACGGCGGCGGCGGCGCTGCTGCACGAAGAAGTTGTCGAGCACTTGATGACGGAAAGACGCGTATTGCCGGTCCGCTTCGGCGCTGTATTTTCGAGCGTTGAGGCGTTGACCGCTGCGTTGCGTGCGCGGCGCTCTGTCCTCGTTGCCGACCTGGCGTGGCTCGATGGACAGGTCGAGATCGGCGTACGATTGCTGTGGGACGGCGAAGCGCGGCGCAGTCGCGCTGGCGACACACAGCAGGAGGATGACGTGCTCTCGCCAGCCACGGGGCCGGGCAGTCAATATCTGCGAGCGCGAATGCAAGAAGTTGCAGTCGAAAGCCGCCTGCGCCAACAGGCTTCCCGGCTTGCTGAGCGCTGTGAACAGATGCTGGCGCCGTTCGTTACAGCGCTGAAGGTCAGGGTGTTGGCGACCGGACAGATGCCAGTGAGCATCGCCTGTCTGGTGAAGCGCGACGCTGTCGCTGCGTTGGTTGACGCCGTCGCTGCGCTGCGTGCTCTGGAGCCAGATATTCAGGCAGTGTGTACGGGCCCTTGGCCGCCCTATCATTTTGTCAGCGATTCACAAGGAGAGTCATGATGGATAGCAAGGCAAAAGTCGGTGTGGATGTTGTCAGCGTCCAGCGCGCATCGATGCTGCGCATGGGACAGAACTGGCAGAAGTTGGGCAAGATCAATCAGGCGATTGACACCTATCTGCGTATCATCCAGGATAACCCGGACACGACCGAAAGCGAAGAGGCAAAAGCTGCACTCATCGAGATCGCCGCCGGTTTCGAGCAGGAAGGGCGCTACTATCTGGCAATCGACATTTACGACCGCCTGTCCGCGAGCGTGGCGCATGATGCAGCCTGACCCGCTAAATCGCATTTTGTGCATCGACGACGACGCCGATGACGAAGCGATGCTGGAAAGCCTGGAGAAAACTGCTGGGGAACTGCGCTCGTTGGAGCCAGCGCTGCCCCGCCGCATTGACGCCAATCCAGAGGAGGTCGAACGCGGGCTGGCGAAGCTGGTGTTGACTGTGATCGAGCTGTTGCGCCGGTTGTTGGAAAAACAGGCGATCCGCCGCATCGACTCTGGCAACCTGACCGACGAGGAGATCGAACGCCTTGGCCTCACCTTCTTGCGCCTGAATCAGCGTATGAAGGAACTGCAGGGGGCGTTCAATCTGACAGATGAAGATCTGAAATTGAACTTGGGGCCGCTCGGTGACCTCATGTAACGAAGCGATGACGCGCACGTCTGCATCGATCAGGACGATTCTGGCACAGAAGCGACTGTATCGCGGCGTTGCGAAAGAGAGGCTAAGTCATGGCGCAAACTGATCGTGTGACTCATTCCGTACAGACATCAAGCCTTGCCGACATTCTCGAGCGTGTGCTCGACAAGGGAATCGTCATCGCTGGCGACGTCAAAATTTCGCTGGCGGACATCGAACTCCTGAACATCAAAATCCGTCTGTTGGTCGCCTCGGTGGACAAAGCCAAAGAAATGGGCATCGATTGGTGGCAGTCTGACCCGGCGCTCTCTTCGCAGGCGTCCCAGTTGCAGCACGAAAATCGGCTGCTGCTCGAACGATTAGAGAAGTTAGAAGCACAGATCGCGGCACAGTAACGGCACAGTAAGCTGTATCGACAGGTCGACAGTCTTGTTGAGCAGGCTTATCAGCCGGGCACAATCAACTATTCTTTCTTTGCGATGTCGTCAGGCGTTCGTTGCTTTATATGGCGGCGGCATTGTCGATCATCGTTTTGGCAATGCTCCATCAAGCGCCAGCGCTGCATTCGCAGACGCCGATCATGCGCGCTATTCTGTAAATTGCGAGCGACGCGCCGGTCATGAGCGAGGCGATGCGCTGGTTCCGCTGCGTTTCATCAGCAATGGGCTGCAGATCAGCGCGATGGTCTTTTCGATCGACTATGACGATCTCTGTCTGCAATTTGATCTGGTGGACGCCGATGGCGATGGCATCCAGGACAATTTGATGTTTGATGCTCCGCCCGACTTTTTCATTTCGGCGTCGTTCGATGGCGGCGACGCCAACGGCGAAATCGACATCACGATTGCCGACGCCTCCCTGCCGCACGCCGTTTTCCCCGACTCGACCGTGCTCACGATTCGACTGACAATGTTGTGCAAACCGGAAGTGGGCGCAGTGATACAGTCGCCGGTGCGTTTTTCGCAGTCGCCCACGCCAGGCTTCACGGCATCGAACGGCGGCGCAGCGCCGGGAACGTTCATCAACGGCTCGGTGCTGATCGTGGGGACGCCACCGCCAGCAATGCCCATGCCGACCGTCACGCCGACCCCAACACACACGCCGCACGCCACCAGCACTGTACAGCCACCGCTCACGCCCCTCCCCACTGCCACCGATCCCGGCACTATCTCCGGCACTATCCCGTCGCCAGCTCCTACCCATACGCCAGGCGACGTCTTCATGCCGCTGGTGCTGGCGACGCGGCCAGACGCCGCCGAGACGCCTGTCCAGACTTTCCTGCCGCTAATTACGGCTGAATGCGGCGAAGTTGATTTGCCGTCGTCATGTCTGGCGGAGCCGGAACCTGACCAGGCGCCCGCAGGTCAGATTTCACGTTATGCCGATGTGCCGAAAGAGCGCATCCGGCTGCGGCCAAAATCGACTGCAGTCAAATCGCGCCAGCGACAACGCGTCCACCAAAAATCGTCGCCACCACCGAAGTCGCCGCGACTGCGCCTGCCTTGACCTCTGCGTTGCTCAACGCAAACAAGTCCTGATCCAGCACAATCACATCCCCGCGTTTGCCCGGCGTGATGCTGCCGATTGACCGCTCCCAGCCGGCGGCGCGCGCGGCGCCCAGCGTGTAGGCGTAGATCGCCTGTTCAAGCGTGATGCACTCGTCCGCATACCATGGCGGCGCCGGCAGCCGCTCCACGCGCTGGCGCACCAACGCGGCATGGATGCCCACGAACGGGTTCGGGTCGGCCACTGGCGCATCGCTGCCAAAGGCGACCAACGCGCCGCTCTCGATCAGCGAGCGGAAGTTGTACATGTGTGCACCGCGTTCGCCCAGGAAGCGATCGGCGGTGTCCATGTCATCGATGGCGTGGATGGGCTGCACGCTGGCCGTCACGCCAAGCTGCGCCAGCCGCGGCAGGTCAACCGGGTCGATAATCTGCACGTGCTCGATGCGGTGCGGGATCGACGGCGCGGGCGCGCTCCCAGCCAGTTCCTCGAAGATGTCGAGCACAACGCGGTTGGCGCGGTCGCCGATGGCGTGCACGCTGATCGGAAAGCCCAACCCGGCGGCGCGACGGAACTCAGCGGCCATCTGCTGCGGTGGGGTGACGCTGACGCCGAGATTGTCAGCCTCATCCGCGCTGAGTTTGGCGAAAGGCGCCAGCAACCACGCCGTGCGACTGCCCAGGCTGCCATCGGCGAAGACCTTGACGTGACCGAGGCGCAGATAGTCGTCGCCAAAGCCGGTGCGCAGCCCTAATCCAGCCAGATGTCCCATCTCATGCGCCGCCACGTTGCAGGTGACGCGCAGCCGCAACTTCCCCGCTTCGCGCAGCCGCAGCAGACTTGCCCACTCCCGCGGCCCATCGTCGCCATCCTTGATGCGCTGCGCGTGGACAGCCGTGATCCCCAGCCGGTGCAGCGCGGCGATGCCAGCCAGCAGCGCTGCGTCATGCTCGGCAGGCGTCGGCGGCGGGATGTGCTGCGAGACGAGATCGATCGCCAGCTCGCGCAGGAAGCCGGTTGGCTGGCCGCTGGCGTCGCGGTCGATCACGCCGCCGGCTGGGTTGGGCGTCGCCGCAGTGATGCCTGCCAGCCGCAGCGCCGCCGAGTTGACCACGGCGCTGTGCATGTCACTGCGGTAAAAGATCGCCGGCGACTCTGCGCCGGTGGCGGCGTCGATCTCGGCAGCGGTGGGGAAGTCGGTGTCGCCCCACCAGCTTTCGTTCCAGCCCTGGCCGACGATCCAGGCGCCCGGCGCTGAGCGCGTGGCGGCTTCACGAATGCGGTCGAGCATCTCGCCACGCGTGCGCGTATCCGCCAGCCGCACTTCGCGCAGCCCCAGCGCGTAGTGCGAGAGATGGATATGGGCGTCACACAGACCCGGCAGCGCCAGCCGCCCGCCAGCGTCGATGCGCTCGGTTGCCGCCCCGGCCAACGGCAGAATCTCGGCGTCCCTGCCGACCGCCAGGATGCGCCCGTCCCCCATCGCCACGGCTTGCGCCCAGGGCAGCGCGGGGTCTTGCGTGTAAATGCGGGCGTTGTAGAGAATCAGCGTTGGTGTGCAGAAGAATTGCAACATAGGATTCCGCCTCTTTGGAGTGATGTCAGATTGTAGTTGCCGGATGATCGCCAACAGTCGCCTGGAATCGCAGTCGATTGTGCTGAGTGTATCAAACATTGCGCTGAACGCCTACCATTTGACGAGGCTGACGACGGTGGTTGTTTGCGCTATCCTTCTGTGGGAAGCCGCTTGCGGATTGCGTGGTTGGCGGCGTGCGCTGGCTGGCGGAGAAGGAGATGGCCCGCGCTAAAGCAGCAGAGTCAAAGGGCGCATTTAAGCCGTTGGTTGCGCGTCATGCGCTGTGCAGGAGCACGCAACACGCAACACGCAGCACGCAGCACCAATAGTATGCGGATAGTGTGTGGAACAGGCGTTTCGGTGCGGGAGGAGACGGCTGAACGCCGGGCTGGATGCTCCCGGCGTTCACAGAGAATCCTGGTGGACGAACATCCGACCAAAGACCAGCAGCAGCGCAAACGAGCCGACAAGGCTGTAGATGAACTCGCCCATGTAGCTCCAGTCGGAAAGCGGGGGAATGCGCAGATAGCCGAACATCCAGTGTCCGACATACGCACCTAACCAGCCGACTACAAGGCTGCCGATCAACCCCATGCCCTGCCCATGCAAAATGATGCTGGCGGACCAACCCGCCGCCGCACCGATGCATGCCATCATGAACAAACTAACCCAGAAATCCATTGCCCATTTCCCCCATGTGACGAAAAACCTTGTTGAATACTACTGTTCCGAGGTACTGGTAGCAATCAATCTCCCTGGTAGTAGACCTTGTTGGTAGTCCACAGGCGACCTTGTTGTGACAGATATCCCTGCACCCCAGGATAGTGGAGCGGAGCAGCAGAGGCAACGCGCGGCTGACTTAAGTTTGGCTACAGATTCGGATGTATGTTCAGCCCGACGCTTTATGGCAAAACATGCATCCGAATCCGAGCCAAAAGTCGATAGGCTGCCTACAGTGCCCGTGCAGTGGAGCGAGAATGGGCAAGCACCTCTTCCGGCGTCACCTCGCGCCCCAACTGTTCCGCCAGGTAGATGCCTTCCGAAATCAACATCGTGTTGAGCGCACACGCCGCCGAAGGGATCAGTGGCACGCGCCCTTGCAGCGCGGCGATCCAGTGCTGCTGCGGCCCGTCGTAGGCGTCGCCGTCCTGCGCCACGTTGTGGAGACGCCATTCGAACGCGCCGAGATTCGCCGTGGCGTTGAAATCGAGATGCCCCAAACTGAAGAAGTAGCCGAAGGGGTCGAGCCTGACGCCGCCCTGGCTGCCCAGCACCACGCTGCCGCCCAGCGTGTCAACATGGGCGGCCCAGGCTTCGATGATGTCGAGCGTCAACCCGCCCTCGAAATGGACAAGGCCCACGCCCAGTTCCTCGACATTGTAGCCGCTGAGCTCACGGCGCCGACTGTCCATGTCGATCTCCTGATAAGTGCGCCCGGTGATGCGTAGCACACGCGGGTTGCCGACCAGCCATAACGCTGTCGCAATGTGATAGACTCCCATGTCGTAGAGCGCGCCGCCCGCCGCGTGCTCCTTCTGCACAAAGGAGGGGCTGCCGTAGCCATCGACAAAGGGGCGACCTCGCCGACGGTGCCCCACCGAGCGCACGTGATAGAGTTTGCCGAGATGACCTGCCTCGATCAGGTAGCGCGCAGCCTTGGTCTCGTTGGAAAACATCGTGACGAATTGAATCGCCAGCTTGCGCCCGGTGGCTTGCGCCGTCTCCCACATTTTGAGCGCATCGACATAAGCGCCTGCCATCGGCTTTTCACAGAAAACATCCTTGCCACTTTCCAACGCCGCCACCGTCGCTGGCATGTGATAGTTGTTGTGCAGACAAACATCAACCGCCTGAATGTCATCGCGCGCCAACAGGTCGGCTACTTTGGTGTAGATGTTGGGGATGTTGTGCTGCGCCGCCACGCGGATCGCCTCCGCTTCGTTCACATCAGCAATGGCGACGATCTCAACATGCGGCATGGCGGCGTAGGTTTCGACGTGGCGTTTGCCAATTTGGCCGACGCCGATCACTCCAACCCGCACGCGTTCATTATTACTCATGATCCAACTCTCGTTTCAAGCAATGAATATCATTTGTCAAACGTCACTCGTCAAGCCTCACTCCAGCACGCGCTTGAGCAGCGCCAGCGACTTGCGCGCCGCGCCAATCTCGTCGCCGTCGTAGGGGGTGCTCTCGATGCCCCATGCGCCTTGATAGCCCGTTGCCTGCAATAGACCGATCAGTCGCGGCAAATCCCACTCCGGTTCATTGCCTTGGGCGTCGAAGGAAAACGTCTTGAAGTGGGTCAACTTTGCGTATTGGACGCACTCGCGCCAGGCCTGTTCGTGCGTACCTTTGGGCCAGTTGTAGGAATCGAAAAGCAGCCCAAGACCTGGCGCAGCCGCCAACAAACGCTGGATGGCGTCGGGATGATTGGTCGGCCCCCAGTGGTTTTCGATGATGATCTCCACGCCCAGTGGCTGCGCCCGGCTGATGATGTCCTGGTACCCTGCCACAACGATGTCGAAGATGTCGTCGAGCGTCTGCTCACGGCCGCCAGCATCGATGCGTAGTTGTTCGGCGCCAAGTTTGTGCGCAATTTCCAGCCAACGATAGCGCCGCGCTTGATTCACGGCGCGTCCTTCCGCAGTTGGCTCGAAGATATGCGCACCATCGACGGCGATGCAGCCCATCGGCAGCCCGCTCTCGGCGGCTGCCGCCTTGACTTCCGCCAGGTAGCCGTTGTCGTCAAACGCTCGCTGCAGGTGCGCATTCCAGGGATCGAGCTGGGTGTAGCCCGCCTCCCGGCAAAAGCGGAAATAGCCGAACAGATCCATTTGTCCGGCGTCGAAGGTGCGATGAAGGCTGTAGGAGCAAAGACTGTAGCGCATGGAAGAACCTCACTTTGAATCAAGATGGAAAATCAAGACAACGACTGTACATCCGCCGTCACGTCGCGCAGTTGCGCCATGACAAACGTTACAACCTCTGTCGGCGCGACCAACTCCAGATCGAACCAGTGAATCCCTGGCAGCTTCCGAAACCACGTCTCCTGTTGGCGAACATAGCGGTGCGTCGCGTGCTTGATGCGCGCCGCCGCTGTCGCCAGATCGCAGCGCCCCGCCAGGTAGTCGATGCACTCGCGGTAGCCCAGGCTGGTCATCGCCGGCAGCCGCGGATCGTAGCCCTGCTCCAGCAGTCGCTGCGTCTCCTCGATCAGGCCGCCGCCGAGCATGGCGTCCACACGTTGGTCGATGCGCACGTAGAGCGCCGCGCGTGGGCGCGTCAACCCAACCATGACCATGCGATACGGCGGCGGCGTGCTGCCCTCCAGCGCCACCTTGGGTTGCCCCGTGAGGAGAAAGATTTCCAGCGCGCGCAGCACGCGACGCGGGTTGCGCGCGTCGATCTGCGCCGCCGTCGCCGGGTCAAGCGCCTGCAACTGCGCAAACAATGCCGCCACGCCTTCCTGCGCCAGCCGCGCCTCCAGCGCAGCGCGCAGGGTTGGGTCAGGCGGCGCAGCGGGGATGCGCAACCCCTCCACCACTGCGCGAATGTAGAGCGCCGTCCCCCCCACGAGCAACGGCGTATTGCCGCGGGCATGCACTGCGGCGATGGCGGCGTAGGCCAGTTGCTGATACTCGGCGACAGTGAGCACTTCGTTGGGGGCGCGAATGTCCAGGAGATGGTGCGGCGCAGCAGCTTGTTCAGCCGGCGTGGCTTTGGCCGTGCCGATATCCATGCCACGGTAGATTTGGCGGCTGTCTGCGCTGATCACCTCGCCGCGACAGGCGCGACAGAGATCGAGGCTCAGCGCTGTCTTGCCGACGCCGGTTGGTCCCAGAACGACGATGAGCGGCGGACGGACAGCGGGTGTAGGGTCACTCATCGCGCACCGCATGCCGAACGTGTTCGATGCCCAGCAATCGCCCATGCCCATCCATCTGCACGCCGACCACATCGATGCGCCAGGGGCCAGACCAGCCAACCGTCTGCACGTACCGTTGTGACACCTGGCGTAACCTGGCGGCTTTGCGCGGTGTGATCGACTCCAGCGCCGTGCCATAAGCCGTCCCGCGCCGCGTGCGCACCTCAACCAGGACAAGCCATTCACAGAGTTCGCCGCCACGTGCGAAGTCCGGCGCCCGCTCCTGCGCCACGATGTCGAGCTCGCCTTCGGCGCAGCGCCAGTTTCGCGCCAGGATCGTCAACCCAGCCGCCTGGAGGGTGCGTTCCGCCATCGCTTCGCCGGCGCGGCCAAGCTGCTTGCGTGGATCGGTGGTCTTCATAGCGGATCGAAGAGTTGCCGTTGGCGCGCCAACGGCGCAAAGCTGCGGCGGTGGATCGCACAGGGGCCATGCAAGGCCAGCGCGCGCAGGTGCGCTGGCGCCCCGTAGCCTTTGTGTGCGCCAAAGTGGTAGACCGGGTAGTATTCATCATACGCCCGCATCAGTTGATCGCGGTGCACCTTGGCGAGAATCGACGCCGCCGCCACGGAGATCATGGTGCGATCCGCCTTGGGCAGCACGGTCTGCGGGATCAGCATTTGCGGCAGGCGCACCCAATCGATGAGCAAATGGTCGGGGACAAGCGCCAACGCTGCCAGCGCCTGCTGCATCGCCAGACGCGTCGCCGTTGCAATGCCAACCTGGTCGATCGTCGCAGCATCCACCACGCCGACGCCCCACGCCACGGCCTGCTGTTGGATGCGCGGCGCCAACGTCTGCCGTTGCGTCGCCGTGAGCAGCTTGCTGTCGCGCACCTCCGCCCAGACTGGCGCCGGGTCACCCGGGGCGATCACCACCGCCCCCGCCACGACCGGTCCAGCCAACGCCCCACGTCCAGCTTCATCCACGCCGGCAACGTAACGCACTCCCTGCGCCCATAGCTGCGCCTCGACGGCAAAGTCTGGCGTCCGCTTGTCTACTCGATCTGCACACATGACCGTATTGTATCAAGGCGCCGCAGATTTCCGTAGTTCGCATGAAAACAAAAACGCCGGCCCTATAGGACCGGCGTTCGGCGACACAATGAATGCGCGCTGCGCCTACACCTTGAGGAAGCGCTTCTCGCGCAGGCGGGCCGACTTGCCCTGGCGATCGCGCAGATAGTACAACTGGGCGCGGCGGACGCGCGCTTTGCGCAACACCTCAACTTTATCCACCGTCGTGCTGTACAGTGGGAAGGTGCGCTCGACGCCAACGCCGTGTGCGCCGGTGCGCCGCACTGTGTAGGTGGCGCCGGCTGTCTTGCCGCCGCGCATCGCAATCACGACGCCCTGGAAAACCTGGATGCGTTCATTGCGCCCTTCGACGATCTTCTGATGAACGCGCACCGTATCACCCGGCGCGATATCGGGAAAATCGGATTTGAGTTCTGGCTGGAGCGAAGCCATCAATGCGTTCGTCATACTCGTTTATCCTTCGTCAATTACCACTATGCCGGCGGCGCGAAGCCTGCGGGCATCTATCTGGCGTGAAAACAACCTGAACAGTATAGCACGGTGGGCGATCGTCGCCAAACCGTCAGGCGCGCTGACGCACATAAACTCCTCGCTGCCGGGTGCGCAAATCATGCGTCGATTTTGTGGCTTGCCAGCGCCATTCTATAATGGGTGCGTTTGATGAGAAAGGCTCGGCTCTGGCGGCGTCAGGAAGGCGGCGTCAGGAAGGCGGCGTCCAGCCGTGCAGTTTCAGGAACGCCAGGTCCTTGGGCGACAGCGTCGCACGCAGCAACAACTCAGGCCGCCGCGCGAGCGTCCGCAGCAATGCCTGTTCGCGACGCCAGCGCGCTACGTTGGCGTGATGGCCGCTCGCCAGGATCGGTGGAACAGCCTGGCCGCGGAAGTGGGGTGGTCGTGTGTATTGCGGCCCTTCAAGCAGACCGTCGAGGCCAGGCGAGTGGCTATCCTGATGGGCGCCCAATGCATAGCCCAACGCGCCGGGCAGCAACCGTGTGACAGCGTCGACGATGATCATGGCCGCCAGTTCGCCGCCACTGATCACAAAATCGCCAATGCTGATCTCATCGGTTACAATCATGCGCACGCGTTCGTCGATGCCTTCGTAGCGCCCGCAAATCAGCGCCAGACGCGTCGCCTGCGCCAACTCGGCAACGACGCGCTGGGTTAAAGGCCGACCTTGCGGCGTCAACAGAATGACGGGTGTGTCCGCCGGCAGCGTCGCTGGTTGTTCTGGCGACCAATCGGGCAGGTTGACGTAAGCATCTTCCGGCGCCAGTGACCAGCCTGCGGGACGCGTCAACACCGTTTCGACCGCGCGCGTGATCGGCTCCGGCTTCATGATCATGCCGCCGCCGCCGCCGTAGGGCGTGTCGTCACAGATGTGGTGGCGGTCGGTTGTGAAGTCGCGGATATTGTGGAGGCAAATCGAGATCAACGCCTTGTCCAGCGCCCGCTTGATGATGCTTTCATCGAAGGGGCCAGTGAACATTGTTGGGAACAAGGTGAAGATGTCGAAGTGGATCGTATGAAGGGTGTCAACTTGAGTTTCAACGATATTGCCGCCGGCATTCGGCGGGCGCTCGCCGCTTTCGATTCCGACCAAGAAACCGACTCCTCTGCATTTGCCGACGCCGGGCAAAACACCGGCCAGCAGGCTGAACCATCTAGCCCCATTCTAACACACACGCGCGGCACAGCGCAGGTGATCGTGCCAGAGACGCCCAAACCCAAAGTGACGTTGCCGGTGAAGAATCTGATACGCGGCGGTGTGGCGGCAGCGGTGCTGATCAGCGGCGGCTGGTTGCTCTGGTCACAGACCCTGGCGGATGCCAGCGATGCGCCAGCACCCGTGATGGTCGCCGCCAACGCCGCTGCGCCTGAACCCGGCACGATTCTGGGGCTGCGCCCCACCTTCACCCCGACGCCGCGCGCCGATGCAACGCCGACGCCGGTGGTCATCGACACAAGCGAGCTGGTGCAAATCGTGATCGTGACGCCGACGCCCGACCCGCGCCGGGCGCTGACGGTGGCTGGCGCGATCATCGACCGTCCCCTGGCTGTCGCGGGACTGGAGCGCGCCAACGTTGGGTTAGCCGGACTGCTGCCGATCAATGTATCGTCGCCTGCTGCGGCGCCGCAATCCGCAGCCGCCTCCGCACCTGCTGCAGCGCCGCTTTTCGATCTTGCCAATCTACGCATTCCTCCGATGATCGAGGAGGTGGCGGAAGCGCCCGCACCCCAGGTCGAGATCATCCCGATCGGCGGCGTGCAGGCGGAGCCGGTCGAAGAGGTCGAAGAAACCGTTTCTGCCCAGGCCACGGAGGCGGTCGTGGCGCCGGTGATCCCAGAGAATGTCTACAGTGGGCCGACACGCGCCTGGTCGTCCTTCCAGCCCAAACCGCCGGAAGAGAACGATCACTTCTGGGTCGAGTCGCCCTTTATGAACACCGAATACAACAAGGTGGCGGCGCCTTCCTATCAATTTGGCTCCACTGCTGGCGGTCAATATCGCCCACACCACGGCATCGACATCGCCAACTACTGGGGGACGCCGATCCAGGCTGGTGCAGCCGGCACAGTGGTCTTCGCCGGGCTGGATGACCCCACGCCCATGGGCCCGTACCCCAATTTTTATGGCAACACGGTTGTCATCAAGCTGGATCGTAAGCTGCCTGTGGCGGGCGGCGAGCTGGATGCGTACGTGCTCTATGGTCACTTGAGCCGCGTCACCGTGACCGCGGGGCAGCAGGTGGCGCCGACTGACATTGTCGGCGAAGTGGGGATGACGGGCATCGCCATCGGCCCCCACCTGCATTTTGAGATGCGCGTGGGCGAGAACACCTATCAGAACAGCGTCAACCCCTACCTCTGGCTGAAACCAGCGCCGGGCGAAGGCGTTGTCGCAGTGCGGCTGGTCACGGCGGATGGGCGTTCCTGGCCCGGCGCCCGCCTGACGCTGGCGCGCTTTGAAGATGGCCGCGCTGTCTGGGGGCGCCTGATCGAGACCTATCTTGACAACGAGAACATCGGCCCCGATCCTTCCTGGGGCGAAAATGGTGCGATGGGTGATGTGCCGGCTGGCTACTACGTGCTGATCGGCAACGTCAACGGTGAGTCTGTGCGCGCTGAGTTCTTCGTGCGCGATGGACAGACCACTTTTGTAGAAATTCGCACGAAGCAGTAGCGCAAAGCGGCGCCAGGCCGTGTAAAGCTCCGGCGTCACCCACACTACGACGCCAAACCATTGATTTGCAGCGCAGATTGCGCAGATTTCGTAGAGTAAACCGAGATCTGCGCAATGTTTTTCGCACCAGACATCATGCGAGCAGAGTGAGACGATGCGACCGACCCTGACTGTTGCCGAGCCAGCTTTACTCGACCGTATCATCGACGAGGCGCGCACATTGCTCGCCACCGTCGGCATGGAGATTCGCGGGCCAGCCATGCGCCAACGCTTGCTGGACGCTGGCCTGCCTGCGACTGCCGATGGGCGCATCCTCTTTCCCAGCGATGTGGTCGAGCGCGCACTCCAGAGCGCGCCAGCGTCGTTTACACTCTATGACCGCGATGGCGCCCCTCACGCTGAGATCGGCGGCGACACCGTCCATTTCACACCGGGGTCGAGCGGACTGAAGGTGCAGGATCATCGCACCGGCTACATACGCCAGGCGACCACCGCCGATTTTGTCGAGTACGTGCGCGTCTGCGCCGGGCTGGAGCATGTCCACTATCTCGCCACCGCCTTTTCCACTGGCGACGACATCGAGGCCGGCGTCTCCGATGCGTGGCGGCTGCTGCTCTGCCTGACCAACTCCAAACGCCCGGTCGTCTCCGGCGCTTTCACCGAGCACGGCGTCCCGCGCATGGCGGAGATGATGCAGCTCTTCCGCCGCGACCGCGCCGACCTGATCGCCCACCCCATGTCGATCTTCACGATCACGGCGACGGGCAACTTCCGCTACAGCGAAGATTCCTGCCAGAACTTGATCGATTGCGTCGAGGCGGGCATCCCGGTCGAGATCGTGCCGGTGACGTTGATGGGACTGACGGCGCCGGTGACGCTGGTCGGTGCGGCGGTCTTTCACGCCGTCGATACGCTGGCGGGCGTGGTGATGAGCCAGATCGTGCGACCCGGCGCGCCGGTGCTCTACGGCGGCGCGCCGGCTGAGTTCCACATGCGCGAGACGACGTCGCCGATGTTGGGGGTGCAGGCGCTCTATCTCGACGTGATCAACGCGCAGGTCGGCAAGCGGCTGGGGCTGCCGGTGCAGGCGTACATGGCCCTGAGCGACGCCAAGGAACTCGACGCCCAGGCCGGCGCCGAGACCTTTGGCAGCGCGCTGCTGGCGGCATTGGCGGGCGTCAATTCGGTATCGGGACCAGGAATGCTGGACTTTGTGCTCGTTTTCAGCCTGCCCAAGCTGGTCTTCGACAACGAGGCGTGCGGGCAGGCGCTGCAACTGGCGCGTCCGCTGCAGATTGTCGACGACCTGCCCACCGGTCATCTGGTGGCGGCGCAGCTTGCCGACATGCACATGATCACCGCCGCGCACACGCTCGCCCACTGGGAGCAACACCTTTACCTGCCCGGCGCCGTCTACGACCGCAAGAATCGCGAGGCGTGGCAGCGCGCCGGCGGCAAGTCGCTCTGGCAGCGCGCCGTCGACGAGGTCGAGCAGCGCCTCGCCGCCTACACCCCGGTCGAGACCGATCCGCGCGCCGTGGCGGAGATGGAGCGCCTCATCCGCAGCGGCATGAGCAGCGACGCGCCGCTGCCCGCGATCCCTGGCTTGCGCGGCGAAGCCGTCAGCGGCGGCGATGGTCGTCGTCAGCGACGGTTTCGGCGGTAAAGAACCTGTTTAGGTGTAATTCAAGTTGGATGCGTCCATCGTAGGTCATCGCCTCCGGCGTGACATCGTGCTGCTTGGGTGTAATTCAAGTTGGGGGCCTACGACAAAAGTGATTTCGCCCCAAATATGAAGTAGACCGCCTGATTTTGAGCTATTTGACAGCGAAATCTCCGTATGATACATTTTAATCTAGCCAGACTGTCTAGATGATTCCTCACTTGAAGTAAGGAAAGAAACGGTATGATTACCTGGCAGGTGCAAGAGGCAAAGAACAAATTCAGCGAAGTAATTGAACGTGCGAGCCATGGGGAAACACAGATTATTACCCGACATGGTTTGGAAGTTGCCGTAGTGATGTCAATCGAACAGTATAAGCAGTTGACGAAGCCAAAGCAGACACTCGTCGAGTTTCTGTCCAACTCACCGCTTGCGGATAGCGGTCTTGTTGTTACGCGTGAGCAAGGTGAGTACAGGGCGCCAGTCGAGCTATGAATCTGCTACTCGACACATGTGTGCTCTCCGAATTTACAAAAAGACAGCCCGATGTAAGAGTAGTCAACTGGCTGGATCGCCAGTTCGAGGAGCATCTGTACATCAGTGTCATCACGATTGGTGAACTAAAGCACGGAGTGGAGCGGCTACCGCCCTCCGATCGGCGTGAGCGGATTAACCGTTGGCTGGAATTAGATGTCCTGGAGCGTTTCTATGGGCGCATTGCGCTGATCGATGCATCCGTCATGCTTCGTTGGGGATCGCTGCATGCAAGGCTGGGGGCGGCTGGACAGCCCATGAATCCCTTTGACGCGTTGATTGCCGCCACTGCACTGGCGAATGACTTGATCGTTGTGACACGAAACACGTCTGACTTTGTCAATGCTGGTGTGCAACTCATCAATCCGTGGATGTATCCGTTGGAAGCAGTGTAGGCAGTTGCCGCACCGCATCAACGGTGAAAAGCCCCGATAGAGACTGAAGCCCATCTGCAACTGTGCATTGAGCGTTGAGTTATAGCCGTGCCTATAATTGTGCCCGCTATAATTCACGCCATCGCCTATTCTTATGGAGGGCAACCGCTGTGACCGACGCACTAAATCTCTCCGACTACATCCCCACCGACCGCCTCGACGAGGCGTGGACGTTGCCAGCGCGCTGGTATCTTGATCCGGCGATCCTGACGCTGGAGCGGGAACGCATCTTTCACCGCACCTGGCAGTGGGTCGGTTCGACGGCGTTGGTGCAGCGGTCCGGCGATTTCTTCACCTGCGATCTCTACGGCGAGCCGCTGGTGATCACACGTGGGCAGGACGGTGCGCTGCGCGGCTTCATCAACGTCTGTCTACATCGCGCGGGGCCGGTGGCGGTTGGCAAGGGCAATCGCAAGTCGCTGCAGTGTCGCTACCACGGCTGGACCTACGCGCTCGACGGCAGGCTGCTCAATGCGCCGGAGTTTGAGGGTGTGCGCAACTGGTCGCCTGACGCGTACTGCCTGCGCGCAGTGCGCGTGATCGAGTGGGGGCCGTTCGTCTTCGTCAACCTCGACGCGCAGGCGCCCGACCTGCTCGATGTGTTGGGCGACATCCCGGCGGAGATTGCACGCTCCGGTTTCGACATCGACGCGATGCAGCCGGTCGAGCGCCGCGACTACTACGTCGATTGCAACTGGAAAGTATACGTGGACAACTACCTGGAGGGCTATCACATCCCCATCGCCCATCCGGGTCTCTTCCGCGAGATCGATTACGACCAGTACCGCGTCGATACCTTCCGCTACTATTCGTCACAATACGCGCCGATCCGCCCGGCGCCGCCGTCGGGACAGATTCCCGGCCGCGATCGCCGCTATCTGCGCAGCGACAGCGAGCAGCAGGCGCTCTACTACTGGGTCTTCCCCAACCTGATGCTCAACTTCTACCCCGACAACATGCAGATCAACATCATTGTCCCGCTCGACACAGAACGCACGTTGACGATCTTTGAGTGGTGGTTCAAACAACCCGGCAGCGGCGAAGGCTGGGAGTCGATGCAGCAGTCGATTGCCTTCAGCGACGAAGTGCAGCGCGAGGACATGGAAATCTGCAACGCAGTGCAGCGCAATCTGCACTCACGCGCCTACAACCAGGGGCGCTTCTCGGTGAAGCGCGAAAATGGGGTGCATCATTTTCAGCGGCTGGTGGCGGAGTTTCTGCAAGCGTGACTGTTCACGCAGCGTCACAATCAGGCGCGGAATCGACCGCGGATGACGCAGATTGGGCGGATCTGCGCTGATCTGCGACAATTCGCCCAATCCGCGATCTATTTTAACCGGTGCACGTGGGCGCAAATAAGCCGTTGGTTGCGTGTTACGTGTTGCGTGCTGCGTAAAGAGACGGAGCACGCAGCACGGGCGCCATTGGTCTATTTGAGCCCATGTGTGCTGGCCGAACGGTTGTCTTCAATCAACAGGACAGTAAGGAAAACGCTGCTATGGATTCCAACCAATTGACACAACCCACTGCACGTGCGGCGCTGGGACGCGTCGGGCTGCCGGCGCCGGTGCGCGAGTTGGCGCAACAGCGCTGGGACGCCATCATCGTCGGCGGCGGGCACAATGGGCTGACCTGCGCCGCCTATCTGGCGCGGGCGGGCAAGCGCGTGCTGGTGCTGGAGGCGCGTGAACGGCTGGGCGGCGCCTGCACCATCGAAGAGACATGGCCCGGCTATCGCGTCTCGCCGTGCGCGTATCTGTGCGGGCTGCTCCATCCCACGGTGATCGACGAGCTGCGCATGGTCGATTACGGCTTTCACTGGACGCCGGCCACGTCGGGCATGTTCGTGCCCTTCGATGACGGCAGCAGCATTCAGCTTTGGGATGACGACGAACGCTGCGAGGAAGAGATTCGCCGCTTTGCGCCCGGCGATGTCAAGGGCTGGCGCGCCATGAGCGACACGATGCGTCGCGCCCGCGCCGCCCTGCGCCCGCCCACCGACGAGGACATCTGGCTCTGCCGCCACCCCTCGCGCCAGATAATTGAAGATCGGCTCAAGGGCGACCCGGAGGCGCTGAACCTGGTGCTCAACTGGTCGATGGTCGAGTACGTCGAAGAATATCTGCGCGACGAGAAGTTGCAGACCGCCTTTCTGGGGCAAGGGGTGATCGGTACGAACGCCAGCCCGCACGACCCCGGCACGGCGTCGATCAACTACCATCACTCCTCCGGGCGCATGTTCGGGATCACCGGTACGTGGGGCTACGTGCGCGGGGGCATGGGCACGGTCTCCTTCATCCTGGCGGACATTGCGCGCGACCTGGGCGCCACGATCGCGGCAGGGACGCCGGTGGCGCGCATTCTGCCCGGCGAAGGCGTCGAGCTGATCGGCGGCGACCGCATCCACGCACCGGTGGTCATCTCCAACGCCGACCCGCGCACTACGCTGCGGCTGTTGGGCGACAACGCCGACGCAAGCTGGCGCGCGCAGGTCGAGGCGACGCCGCAGCAGGGCTGCACGGTCAAGGTGACGCTGGCGCTGCGCGAACTGCCGATCTTCACCGCGCGCCCGGACTCGGAGCATATTCACAAAGGGCAGATCAACACGCCCTTGACGAAACAGGAATGGAAAGAGTATCATCCCCTCGCCAAAGCAGGTCATCTGCCGCCCCGCCTGTGGACGGAGCTATACATCCAGACTGCCTATGACGCCAGCATTGCACCGGAAGGGCGCCATTTGATGAGCGTCTTTGCGCAGTACGTGCCGCACACCTTTGCCGAGGGTGATTGGGAGAGCCGGCGCGCCGAGGTAGGCAAGCTGGCGGTGGACTCGATTGCGCGCTATGTCAGCAACTTCCCGGACGCCATCGAACACATGGAGGTGCTGGGCCCGCCACACATCGAGGAGAAGGTCGGTCTGGTCGGCGGTCACATTTTCCAGGGCGAGATTTTGCCGGAGTATATGTGGGATAAGCGGTTGGCGTACACAACGCCGATGGAAGGCGTCTATCTCTGCGGTGTGGCGACGCACCCCGGCGGCAGCGTGATCGGCGTCAACGGGCGCAACGCCGCGTTAGAAGTATTGGAAGCATAACCATCACACGTACAAGGAGAGAAAGCTGATGAGGAAACAGAGTATTCGCGCGTTCTGGTTGCTGATTGTGCTGCTGCTGGCGACGGCATGCGCCGCGCCGGTGGCGACGCCAGCAGCAACAGGCGGCGCCGACAGTGCGGCGGCGCCCGCTGACCTGCTCGCTCAAGTGCAGGCGCGCGGCAAGCTGATTGTCTCCACGGACCCGGCGTATCCGCCGCAGTCCGAGCTGGTGGCGAATGTCGATCCGCCAGCCGACACCAAATGCACCGGCGACGAGCGCCCCGCCAACCAGTTCACCGGCTTCGACATCGACGTTGCGGCGGAGATCGCCAAACGGCTGGGTGTCGAGGTCTGCTTTGTAACGCCGGACTGGACGCTGATCACTGCCGGCGGTTGGGCTGGTCGCTGGGACTTGAGCATCGGCTCAATGACCATTACGCCGGAACGGATGGAGAATCTCTACTTTACGCAGCCCTACTACACCACGCCCGCCGCCTTCTTCGTGCACGAAACCAACACGACGTTCACGCAGCCGTCCGACCTGTCGGGCAGGAAGATCGGCGTCTGCACCGGCTGCACCTATGAAGCGTATCTGGACGGTTCGCTGAGCATCCCCGGCGAGACGATCGACTTTGTCGTGACCGACGCCGAGGCGATCGGCTACGACACCGATGTGCCGGCGCTCGAAGACCTGGCATTGGGTGATGGCGTTCGTCTCGATGCCGTGTTGACCGCGTTGCCCACCGGCGCTGGCTACATTGCCGATGGCGGTCCGCTAAAGCAACTGGGCGAGCCGGTCTACTTCGAGTATCTGGCGGGCGCCATTGACAAGTCGTCGCCAGCGGACGCGACCGCCTTCCGCGCTGCTGTCACTAAGGCGATCCAGGAAGCGCACGCCGACGGCACGCTCAAGGCGCTTTCAGAGAAATATTACGGGACGGACCTGGCGGCGGCGGCGGCAGAGTTCGATCTGGCGGCATTGGCGCAGTAACGTGTCAGGCGCTTCAGAGAGTGGGAGATGAGGGGGCGGCGCCACGTCGGCAACACCTCCATCTTCCGCTCTCTCGAACGCCATTGCAGAAAGCCAGCGCAATGACAGTCCACACAGGCGATGAACCTGGAGCATCCACCACCTACGATCTGACGAAGCAGGCAGATCGCACAGCGTTTGCGGCGCATTTGATCGCACAGGAGCGCCGACGCCAGCTGCTACAGCGGATTCGCGTCGGCCTGGTCTGGGTGACATTGGTGGCGCTCCTCTGGTTTGCCCTTTCCTTCCTCAGTCTCGATACTGGCTACATCTTCGCGAACGCCAACTTCGTGCTCCTCGGCATCGGCGTAACGCTGGGCGTCTCCTTCATTTCGATTCTCATCGCATCGGCCATCGCCTTGATCGGTGCGCTCGGTCGGCTCTCCCTGCATCCGGTGCTGCACGGCGTCGCCAGCTTCTATGTGTCGATCTTTCGCGGGACGCCCTTGTTGGTGCAGATTTTCATCATTTATCTGGGGCTGCCGCAGATCGGTCAACAAGTTTCTGCGCGCGGCTATCCGTGGCTGGGCAACTTGTTCATCCTGACCGCGATTCAATCCGGCGTGCTGGCGTTGAGCCTCAACTATGGCGCTTACATGACCGAGATTTTCCGTGCCGGCATTCAGTCTGTCAGTCGTGGGCAATGGCAGGCGGCTGCCGCGCTCGGCATGAGCAGTTGGCAGACGCTGCGCCTGATCGTGCTGCCGCAGGCGATCAAGCTGATCATCCCGGCGGTCGGCAACCAGTTCATCGCCATGCAAAAGGATTCTTCGCTGGTTTCGGTGATGGGCGTGTGGGAGATCACCTATCGCGCCAACCGCTTTGCCCGCAAAGACAGTAAATACATGGAGATGTTTCTGCTGGCGGCGGCGCTCTACTGGGTGCTGACAATTGTCTCGGAATGGGCGCTTGCGCGCTTCGAAGGCCGGATGGCGCGGTCAGATGGAAGGTAGAGATTGAGAAATTGGAGATTGGGAGATTGGAGATCAGGAGACTGGTGGGAACGTCTCATGTCCCAATCTCCCAATCTCTTAATCGCTAATTCCCCTCTTCCTGCCCGACTTTGCGCACGTAGCCGTGGCTTGCCAGGTAGTCCAGAATCCGTCTGGCGTTTTCCTCCGGGCTGGCGGCGACTGTATCCAACGTGATCTCCGGGTTGACCGGCGGCTCGTAGGGGTCGTCGATGCCGGTGAAACCATGAATCTCACCGCGGCGCGCCTTGGCGTACATCCCTTTCACGTCGCGCTCTTCGCAGACGCTGAGCGGCGTATCGACGAAAATCTCCACGAAACGATCTTTGCCCACCAGGGCGCGCACATCCTCACGTGTGGCGCGGTAGGGACTGACCGCCGCGCAGATGGCGATGCCGCCATGCCGCACGATCTCCGCTGCCACAAAGCCGATGCGCCGAATGTTCGTGTCGCGGTCTTCTTTGCTGAAGCCCAAGCCTTTCGACAGGTGCGTGCGCACCACGTCGCCGTCGAGCACAGTCACCTGGCGACCGTGCTCCAACAGCAGCACCGTCAACACATCGGCGGTCGTCGATTTTCCCGCGCCGCTCAAGCCTGTGAACCAGAGGCACACGCCCTGGCGGTGACGCGGGGGGTAGCTCTCGCTGAGGATGTCGGCCACCTCGGGGCGTGTGAACCAGTCCGGCAGTTGACGGCCACGGTTGAGATAGTCGCTGCGCACCTGCGTGCCAGAGATCGAAGCGATGGGGGCGCCATTGGGCACCAGCGACGCCTCTTCGTAGCGGTTTTCATGTGGCAGGTAGACCATTTCGCTGAAGGTGAGCACGCCGACGCCCAGTTCTGCGCTATACTCCTTCGCCAGTTCCTGTGCAGCATAAGCGCCGTAGAAAGGGCGGCCCAGCGAGTCGTTGCCGGGCCCGGCATGGTCGCGCCCCACGATCAGATAATTGGCGCCGTAGTTGCGGCGGATCAGCATGTGCCACAGCGCTTCACGCGGCCCGGCCAGCCGCATCGCCAGCGGCAACAGCGCCAGCAACGCCCGATCACGGGCATAGTAGTTGGCGAGCAACGCCTTGTAGGAGCGCACGCGCGTGAAATGATCGACATCGCCTGGCTTGGTCAGGCCGACGACCGGATGCAGCAGCAGCGTCCCATCCACGCTGTCGGCGGCGCGCTTGGTCAATTCTTCGTGGGCGCGGTGCAATGGATTGCGCGTTTGGAAGGCGACGACATTCGGACGACCGAAGGCAGCCAGGCGCGCCCGCGTCTCCGCCGGCGTCAAGCGCAGGTCGGTGAAATCGTGATGGCGAGGCAAGTCGAGCACGCGCAGCCGCCCAGAAAGGTTGGTCTTGCCCCAACGATTCATTTCGGCGACAAGCGGATGCGCCGGGTCCTGCGTGCCGAAGACAAACTGCGCAGCCTGCGTGCGATCCCAGGTGTAAATTTCCTCCACGGTCAGCACGGCCAGCAGGTTGTTCTTGGCGTCGCGCAGCGCGACGTCGCGGTCGTAGTGCAGATCGTCGATGCGATCCACCGGCAACGTCACCGGGATCGGAAAGAGGCGACCGTCAGCCAGCCGCATCTCTTCGACGACACGTACATAATCCGCACGCCCCATGAAGCGGTCGAGAGGTGAGAAGGCGCCAACAGCCAGCAACTCCAGATCGCACAGCGCGCGGTCGGTTAGTTGGATCGATGGCAGGGTGTTGGCGTAAGCGCGCAGCGCGTCGTACTCTTCTGGCGCCACGCGTAGATCGACCAGGCGTCCACCATACGGTTCGATCAAGGCCGCTTCCTGTGTCAATTCAGCAATCATTCTTGTATCTCTTTCTCTTTCAGACAACATAATTTGATAGCAATTGCTCGCCAGGTAAACGAGTCTTGCGTCATTCGTGACTCGTTCACCTGGCAAGCAGTAGCACTTCTTTCCCGCCCTCAATGCCATCGCCTTCACGCCGCTTCGGCAAAACGAAGCTGCCCGACTGCCAACGCCGGCAACAGCCAGGCGGCAGGCTGCGGCGTCGTTGTCGCCATCTGTGCGACTGCGCCGAAGACCAACACAGCCGGCGCGCCGATCTCCGCTGCTGCCATTGCCTGCGCCAGTGTGCCCAGTGTGGCGACCACCTGGCGTTGCTCTGGCAGGGTGGCGGACTGGATGGCGGCGGCAGGCGTCTCCGGCGCGCGCCCGGCTGCAATCAGCCGGTTGGCAATCTCCCCGGCGTGAGCGACGCCCATCAACACGACCACAGTGTCAAGCTGCGCCAGCGCTGACCAGTTGGGCGCGTCTTCGTCATCCAGCGTGTGACCGGTGACGACCGCGAAGCTGCGACTCATCCCGCGCTGCGTCACCGGGATGCCGACGGCAGCCGGCGCGGCGATGGCGCTGGAGACGCCCGGCACGACCTCCACCGGCACGCCATGTTGGCGCAGATACTCTACTTCCTCGCCGCCGCGACCAAAAACAAAGGGGTCGCCTCCCTTGAGGCGCACGACGGTGGTGTGTTCGTATGCTTTGCACCGCAGCAACTCATTGATCTCCGCCTGACAGAGCGCATGGCGGCCCGCCCGCTTGCCAACATAGATCAACTCGGCAGTGTCCGGCGTCCAGCCCAGCAAGGCGTCGTTCGCCAGCGCATCGTAAAGCACTGCGCCGGCGCACCGCAGCAAGTTCGCCCCTCGCAACGTCAGCAAGTCGGGATCCCCTGGCCCTGCGCCGACCAGGTAGACCGTGCCAATGGCGCTATTGCGATAGTGTAATGCAATCTGTTCCATCATAGTACAGCCACTATACTTTCTGAAATCGGTTGCGCTATGGGCGCCACCGGCTGTGTATACGCAGTCAACAGGTCAGCAACGACGCGCGCGAATCTGGCTTCGTCACCGCGGCGCAGCGCAGCGAGCGCGTCGCTCTCCACCAACGCGTACCAGAATTCCACGCGGCGCCGGAAGGGATGGATGCGCTGTTGGATGATGGGGCGCAACGCCTGGGCGTGGTCAAGGAAGGCAGCGTATTCCGGGCCGATCTCCGCTTCCAGGCGACGGCGCAGCGTCACTGCCAGCGCGGGCGCGGCGCCGCTCGTGCCGATCGCCACTGTCAGCAGGCCCCGGCGGAAGGTGGCGACGCCATGAAAGTTGCAGCGATCCAGCACATCCATGACATTGACAAGTTGCTGGTTTGCAGCGCCTTCCGCCCAGATCAGATCATGCACGGCGCGGTCGTTTGTGGCGGCGAAGACCATTGCCGCCCCCGCCAGATCCCCCGGCTGGTAACGGCGCGGCAGCCACTCAACCTCCCCGGCGCGGGCATGTTCCACCACCGCCGGCGCCGCTGAGGGCGCGATCACGCGCACCCTTGCCCCAACCTCAAGCAGCCCGGGAATCTTGTGCACGATCTCCCCTTTGGCGCCGACCAGGATCACCAGCCTGTCTTGCAACACCAGGTTGATAGGATAGGTTTTCATCGTTCACCCCGCGCACGTAGCAAATGGACGGGCCGGCAGGTGCAGACCGCATTCGGTCTTCATGCGTCCCTGCCAGCGGCCAGAACGCTCGTCGGCGGCATCGACGGGCAGGCGCGTGCAGTGCATGCAGCCGATGCTGCTGAAGCCGCGGTCGTGGAGTTCGTTATAGGGCAGGTCGTGCGCGCGAATGTAGTTCCACACGTCATCCTTGCTCCACTTTGCCAGGGGGCTGAGCTTAAAGAGACCGTAACGCGTGTCCCAGGCCACCAGCGGCGTCTGGGCGCGCCCCCCCGACTGGTCGCGGCGGACACCGGTGATCCAGGCGTGCTGACCTTCGACGGCGGCAGCCATCGGTTTGACTTTGCGCTCGTGGCAGCAAACATCCGGCTCCAGCTCCCACAGGGAAGGGCCAAGCCGCTGCTCCTGTTCCAACGGCGTCAGTTCCGGGCGCACGATGCGGATGGTCACGTGATAGCGCCGTTCAATCGCCTCCCACAGGGCGTAGGTCTCTGGGAAAAGAAACCCGGTGTCAATCGTGGCGATCTGCACGTTGGTGGTGAGGCGCGTCAGATGGTCGAGAATGACAATGCCCGTCGGCCCAAAGCTGGTGACCTGCACCAGACGGTCGCCGAAGGTCATCAAGCTCCAGCGCAGAAAGTCGGTGAGCGAAAGCGGCTCCAACTGTTGATTGAGGGCAATGTAATCGACGCTAGACCGCAGCAGGCGCATTGTTGGCAGCATAGGATTCCTCCATGGCGTATGAGTTGTTGATCATCGTTTGCAGCGTCGTCACCCCGATGCGATGGCAGAAGTCGCCAAAGCGTTCACCGGGTTGACGGTGGGCGCGGAAGAGTTCGAGCAAGGGGCGCACCGTTTCAACAATCTGCTCGCGCTTGACCAGGTCGCGATAGGGTTGATTGAGACGTGTGCCGTTGCTGGCGCCGCCGACATACACAACATAGGTGTCAGCGGATCGCCCCACAAAGGCCAGGTCGGCGACATACGGACGGGCGCAACCGTTGGGGCAGCCGGTCATGCGCACTGTGAACGGCTCATCCGCCAACCCCAGGCGCACCAGCTCGACTTCCAGCGCATCGATCACGCCAGGGAGCGCGCGTTCGGCTTCGGCCAGCGCCAGCCCGCAGGTCGGCAGCGCCACGCACGCCAGCGCATGGCGTTGCACCACGCTCAACGCCGAGGGCAATGGGATGCCAAACGACGCCAGTGCGGCGTTGACCGCCGGAATGTCATGTTGGGCGATGTCGGTCAGCAGGATGTCCTGGTTGGGCGTCAGGCGCACGCCGGGGCTGAAGCGTTCGATCACGGCGCGCAGGCCGCTGCGCAGACGCAAATCGCCTTCGTCCTTGATGCGGCCATTTTCGACAGAGAGGCCAAGAAACCAGCGGCCATCCCCCTGATCGTGCCAGCCGTGATGGAGTTCATTTTCCAACGGCGGCATCGGGGCGGCGGGCGCCAACGTCCAACCCAGGCGCTCCTCCACCGCCGCCACAAAGCGGGGCGCGCCCCATTCGTGCAGCAGGTACTTCATGCGGGCGTGCTTCCGGTCGCTGCGATTGCCGTAATCGCGCTGCACCAGCACGATGGCTTCCACTACCTGAAGCACCTGCTCCGGCGTGACAAAGCCGATCAAGTCGCCCAGGCGCGGGAAGGTGTCGACTTTGGTATGGTTCATGCCCATGCCGCCGCCGACGATCACGTTGAAGCCATGCAGTTGGTCTTCATGGGCGATCGCCACCAGCCCGATGTCTTGTGTGTACACATCGACGCAGTTATCGCCGGGATGGGCAATGGCGATCTTGAACTTGCGCGGCAGATAGGTCTTGCCGTAGATCGGCTCGACCTCCGTCTGATCGGATACGTCGAGGGGCGTCTTCTCGCCGTCGATCCAAAGTTCATGATAAGCGCGCGTGCGCGGCAGCAGGTGATCTGAAATCTGGCGCGTGACCGCCTGGATTTGCTGGCGAATCGGGTTGGTGAAGGGCGCCGGGCAGCAGCCGACATTGCGCACGACATCGCCGCAGGCGCCGAGCGAAGTGATCAACGCGTCGGTCAGGCCGCGAATTGTCGCCTGAAGGTCGCCCTTGAGGATGCCGTGAAACTGAAAACACTGCCGCGTTGTGATGCGCAACGTGCCGTTGGCGTACTGCTGCGCCAGATCGTCGTGCGCCAGGTATTGCGCCGCCGTGAGCACGCCGCCCGGTACGCGTGTGCGGAGCATGAAGGAGTGCGACCTCTCCGCCCCACGTGCGGCTTTGCGCTGATCGCGATCATCTTGCTGATAGAGACCGTGAAACTTCAGCAATTGCTTGCCGTCCTCGTCGAAATGATCGGTCGGGTTATGTAGTTGTTCCGCCAGCGTTCCCCGCAGGTAGTTGCTGGCAGCTTTGACGGCCTCGACGCCGCTGGGCGCGTTGGATTTTGGGCGTGCAGTCATGGAACTGCTCCTTTTTGAAATCAGAGTAGGTTTGACAAACCAACCGCCGCTACGCGCCCTGCGTGGGCCGCAGTAGCTGGCTGTATGCGATTGCGAATTCGGGAAGAAGGCTTGCGGGCGTCACAGACGGGCGTCGGCGACGTTGCGCACCGCTGCGCAACGGGAACCGCCGACTCTCTGCGACCCCGCTAACGACAGATGCAGGAGTGACAGGCAGCGCGGAGAAGGGAGATGCAAACTGACCACGAACCAGGATGGCCGCGATATCGATGACGATGCATGGCAGACGCTCACTTTCCGAATCAATCCGAATCAATAAGAAAAGCCCACCGAGCGAACTCGATGGGCTTCGACACACTGTAGCCAGCCGTCAGCGACGGTCAACGAGTTCGTTCACCAGATGGCGCGCAACAACAGATGCAGGTGTTACACACCATTTGCATGCAATCGACTGACAGTGAACTCGTGACTCGGCGCATCTGGACAAACTCTGCGTGAATTGCTCTGTAACAACACCGGCATGTTCCATCAAACGGGCGCATTGTATGCGCTGTATGAGATTGTGTCAAATGGTAATGCATCTTATGCGTTTGAAGGGGACGGGGAGGTTATGCTGCTGGCGCCTGAGGGAAACTCAGCAAGAGATGTGGGGCTTGCGGTCAGGCGTTGGGAGTGAAAGGGCGAACTGCGGCGAGTTGCGTCCAGTCGGGTTCGGTATAGTGTTGGCGTCGCCAGCGATACCCAGGCTCAACGATTGTCCCTGGCGCTTCCGCCGTCAGCAGAGTCTGCAGCGCCACAAAAATGACGGTGCGCTGTTGGGCGTACTGCGCGGGTTCGCCGAGAGGATGTCCCAGGGGCCACTTCAGAAAGACAGCGCGCGGCGTTCCCACCGCCTGCGTCAAGTCGCGTGCAAGTGAGATGCTGACCGTGGCGACGCCGGCCGCTTCCAGACTACGTGCGATCAGTCCGACGGACCGATTGCAGAGTCCTCAGGCAGGCGTCAGGAACGCGAAGTCGACGCCATCCTTGCGCAGCTTCACCGCAATTTCTGGGGCGCGCCGCCGCGTTAACTGGGCAAGTTGCTCGCCCTCGATGTGACCCATCAAGCCGTAATGGCGTGGCGCCAGTGCGCCGATCACGCCGTTTGCGACCAGGTCGCGAAAGTGCTCAAGGGGGAAGACAACGTTGAGGTCGCGGTCAGCGTCCGTATGGTCGTAGTACTTGTGGGTGATCGTCAGCATGTCCGGCGTGGCGTTTCCAGGAAGTTCGCGATAGGTGGCGTCGCCGTCTGGATTCTCCATGTCGAACGGTTGCTGGCCGCGCATGTGGACGCCAGCCGTCGTCACGAGCGCCACCGTGCACGCCGCCAACGGTTTGCGCAGCACTGTGAATGGCGGATTCTCGCCGGGCGCCGATGATGTGTGTGTGCGCGCCGCCGCGCGTCTGGCCCACCACTGCGTTACGGCGGGAATTGCATAGAACCGATTGAGTAGTTGTTGTCGCCATGAGGATTGCTTGTGCATGGCCGCCAATGTACTGTGGTTGGAGAATTTCGGCAAGTCGGGGGAGGTAAGAAAACGACGCCTGGGGTTGTCAAGAGAATGAGCCATGGAGAGCTTGCAGGGCGGATGCTTCTTTTGCAAGCTCCAGCGGTCAGGGAAAGCGCGAGGATTACAATGAAAAGCACGGCATGGTGGGCTAAGCACTGGCAAAAGGTCGCCGCAGCGACGATCTGGATTGCAATGATCACTGCGTTGCTGCTTTATATGCGCGCCAATCAGCTGACGTTGCCCGGGCTATTTCTCGCTGGCATGCAATGGGTGCAGGACAACCCGTTCGCCCCGCTTGCCTACATCATCATCTATGCGCTCCGCCCACTGACTCTGTTTTCATCGGTGTTGTTGACGTTGGCGGGTGGGTTTCTGTTCGGGCCGGCGTGGGGCGTTGCATACACAGTGATTGGCGCCAATCTGTCGGCGACGGTTGCGTTTTTCATTGGCCGCTACTTTGGTCGCGGCGTCCTCGATGATGATGCGTCCGACGGCTGGATGCAGCGTTATGCTCGCCGCTTGCGCGAAAACAGCTTCGAGACTGTGCTGATCATGCGCTTCATTTTCCTGCCCTACGATCTGGTCAACTATCTGTCGGGGTTTCTGCGCATCGGCTACGGATCCTTCCTGACCGCAACCGTAATCGGCTCCATCCCTGGCACGATTGCCTTTGTGTTCGTGGGCGCGTCCCTCTCGGCGGCGGAGATCACCGATCTGTTCTTAACGGGCGAGCTGCCCACACTCGACTGGAGGCTTCTGGCGATTTCGGCAACCATGTTTGTCATCAGCATTGCGCTCTCGCGTTACTTCAAGCGCCGCGAGGCAACGACGACCGCTACAGAGCCTATCGCTTGAATGGAGCGCGCAACAAAGGAACGATTCACATGAGCAAACAACTTATCTTTGCAGTAGCCACCGCCCTGGTTGCAGCGTTGATCGCCGCCGCGTGCGGTGCATTGACCCCCACTACACCGGCAATGCCAGGCGCTGCCGAGACTGCGCCAGCAACGGTTGAAACTGAGGCGTCATCTGGCGTCTCAGCGCCCGAGAACGGTGAGACTGCACTGTTGCCCCCTTCCGAGCCGCCCTTTTCCACCAGCGGCTGGACAACGGACTTCACACGGCGCACGGTGGCATGGGAAGAGATCATCTCTGGCGGTCCGCCTAAGGATGGCATCCCAGCGATTGACGAACCGGCCTTCGAATCTGTCGCCGCCGCGGGCTGGTTGAGCGAGCGCGACCCGGTCATCCTTTTTTCGGAAGGTGAAGATATCCGCGTCTATCCATTAGCGATCTTGATCTGGCACGAGATTGTCAATGACACGGTGGGCAGTCGCCCTGTTGCGGTGACATTCTGTCCGCTCTGCAACGCCAGCATCGTCTTCGACCGCAGTTTCGACGGCAGGGTGCTCGACTTTGGCACGACGGGACGATTGCGCAACAGCGACCTGATCATGTACGACCGGCAGACCGAGACATGGTGGCAACAATTCACCGGCGAGGGGATTGTCGGTCGTTATGCAGGCGCACAGCTCGCCTTTCTGCCCAGCCAGGTGCTCAGCTTCGCCGACGTCGCTGCTGCGTTTCCCGCTGCGCAGGTGCTGGCGCGGCCAACCTTTCCCCGCAGCTATGGCGCCAATCCATATACAGGTTACGACAGCAGCAGTCAGCCTTTCCTCTTTCGCGGCGAAATCGACCCCCGCCTGCCCGCAACCGAGCGAGTCGCAGGCGTCGCCCTGCCAGGGGCGATCAAAGCCTATCCTTTCAGCGTAGTTGCTGCGGCAGGCGCCATCAACGACGAGGTGAACGGGACGCCGTTGGTCATTTTGCATAAGCCCGGCGTTGCCAGCGCGCTCGATGCCAGCGCCATCAGTGAGGGGCGCGAAGTGGGCAGCGTGGCAGTCTACGATCGGCGGATCGCGGGTCGCGTGTTGACCTTTGTCGCTAACGGTGCTGGCGTGTATCGTGACCAGGAAACGGGCAGCGTCTGGAACATCCTGGGAGAGGCAATCGACGGTGAATTACGGGGCGAACAGTTGACCCGGCAACTGGCGTTCGACCACTTCTGGTTTGCCTGGGCAGCGTTTCATCCACAGACGGCGGTGTACGCAACTGAATAACAGGCAGCGTCCATGCCTTGTCGGCGCAACAAACGATGAAAGCAGCGAGCCGACGCCGTCCCTCGCAACTCGCTCTTCGCCCTTATTTCAGGTTGGTTCCATGCACATGCCAAAAGGACAGCTCATGATCAATTCTTCACCCTCCATCACACTCTACGGCGCCCACTGGTGCCCTGACTGTCGCCGTTCCAAGCAATTCCTGGGCGAGCACCAAATTCCCTACGCCTGGGTGGACATCGAACAAGACGCCGCCGCTGAGCAGTTTGTCATCGCAACGAACGCAGGCAAGCGCATCATTCCTACGATTGTCTTCGAAGATGGCTCCTTTCTGGTTGAACCCAGCAACGCGGAACTGGCGGCAAAGCTGGGGTTGAAGACCTCTATCGAGCGCAAGCACTTCCCGCTGATTGTGGTAGGCGGCGGCCCCGCTGGCTTGACGGCTGCGCTCTACACTGCGCGTGAAGGGATCGATACACTTGTTGTTGAGCGCGCCGCCTTTGGCGGCCAGGCAGCCGCCACCGAGAAGCTCGACAACTTGCCCGGCTTTCCCGACGGGGTGGCTGGCATCGACTTTGCCAATCGGTTGCGCCAGCAGGCGATGCGCTTTGGCGTCCAGCTGCTGCAAGCGCAGGACATCGTGGGCATCCATTCACACGACAACTATCATTGCGTCCAGACTGCCAGCGGCGACGAATATAGCGCCTGCGCCGTCGTGATTGCCACCGGCAGCCGTTATCGACGCCTGGGCGCGCCGGGTGAAAGCAGCTACATTGGCGCCGGCGTTCACTTTTGCGCCACCTGTGATGGCCCCTTTTACAAGGGCAAGCACGTTGCGGTCATTGGCGGCGGCAATAGCGCAGCGGAAGAAAGCCTGCTGTTGACCAAATTCGCCGACCACGTCACGATTCTCGTGCGCGGGGACGCCTTCAAGGCGAGCAAGGTCATCCAGGAAAGCGTCTTGGGCGACCCAAAAATCGATGTCCGCTTCAACACAGAGGTGGTGGAATTCCAGGGTGCCAACGCCAAGCTGAATGCGCTGCGCACGCGCGACAACCGCTCCGGCAGCGAGGAGTTATTGACAGTTGACGGCGCTTTCGTATTCATCGGCCTCGACCCCAACACTGGATTCCTGAAGGGCAGCGATGTACGCTTGAACGAATGGGGGTTCATCGTGACTGGTCACGACCTGGTTCACGCTGGCGACCGCCCCACCGCGCTGCAACAGCGTGAACCGATGGCGCTGGAAACCAGTGTCCCCGGCATCTTTGCCGCTGGGGATGTGCGACAGGGCAGCACCAAGCAGGTCGCCAGCGCTGCCGGCGAAGGCGCCGCCGTTGCCCTGCTTGTTCGTGAGTATCTGAAGACGGTCTAGCGCACGAGTCTACATTGCGCCGGGGGCAAAGCCGTCGCCGGAGGCGACGGCTTCCCTATCGCGCAGCCCGGTCAGGTTGCACGGCGTCGACGAATTTCTTTGCTTCCACCGCTGCTCCTGCTCCTGAACTTTACCCGACCAGGAGCAAGTCGATGGCGGCGATCGCCTGACTCAATGCCTGCAGGAAGCGCGCCGCGGGTGCACCGTCCACGACCTGGTGATTGATCGTTAGCGACAGGCCGATGTGCGGCACGAATTTGACCTTGTCGCCGATCTCCGTTGGCTTCGGCTGAATATTGCAGACGCCCAGGATTGCCACCTGCGGCGGGTTGAGCACGGGCGTGAAGCTCTCGACGCCGAACGCGCCCAGGTTGGTGACGGTGAAGGTGCCGCCAGTCAGCTCGTCCGGGGTGATCTTGCTCTCCAGGCAGGCGGTTGCCAGGCGTTTGGCTTCGGCGGAGAGTTGGCGCAGCGTGAGCGTCTCGGCGCTGCGCACGACCGGCGCCATTAGCCCGCGTGGGGTGTCGACGGCAATGCCCAGGTGAACGGTGCGGTATTGGTGAATCTCGGCGCCGGTGAAGAGTGCATTCACGTCAGGGAAGGCAGGCAACGTGCGCGCCACGGCAAAGAGCACCAGGTCGTTGATGGTGACGCCGCGCACGCCCATCGCCTCGGGGCTTTCCTTGAGCCGCTTGCGCAACGCCTGCAACGCCCGCGCATCCGCCGACGCGTGGAGCGTGAGTTGCGCTGTCGTCTGCAGCGATTGCAGCATCCGCTCGGCGATGACCTTGCGCACGCCTTTGAGGGGGATAATCTCGACTGCGGGAGATGGGAGGTCGGAGATTGGAGATTGCAAGATTGGGCGGCTGGGAGATTGGGCGACCGGGGTGGGTGCAGCCGCCGGTCTCACCTCTCCTTCCTTCACCAGGTCCTTCGACGTGACGCGACCGCCAGGGCCGCTGCCCTGCGTGGGCACGGCAAAGCCACCTTCCGCCACCATAGCTTTGGCGACAGGAGTGAGTCTGGGCTGTGCAGCGATGGCGGCCTGCACGTCGCGTTCGATCACCCGCCCGCCAGGGCCAGAGCCACTCAGCGCCGCCGCCTCGATGCCTTTGCGTTCGGCCAGGTTGCGGGCGCGCGGTGAGACGGGAGATTGAAGGTTGAAGATTGGAGATTGGAGATGAGGAGCCTGGAGATCAGGCGATTGGGCGGCGACGGGCGCTGGCGTTGCGCCGGGTGCAGCGGCAGGTGGCGCTGGCGCGGCTTCCGCGCCCGTCGCACCTTGCGCCTCTCCCCCCGGCGCAACTTCGCCCGCCTCGCCGATCCAGGCAATCGTCGCCATCACGGGCACTTCATCGCCAGCGGCGTAGAGCGTTGCCAACAGCGTGCCGGCGACTGTGCTGGGCACCTCCATTGTCGCTTTATCCGTCTCGACTTCGCACAGCACGTCATCCACAGCCACCGATTCGCCGACTTGTTTTTTCCAGTCGACGATGATGACGCTCTCGACTGTGTTGCCCTGTTTGGGCATCACGATGGGTGTTGCCATAATAAATCTTCCTGTTCTTCGTGTGTGTTAGTTTGCAATCGTGGTGCGTGTTGCGTATTGCGTGATGCGTGCTGTGTGTGCGACACGTCACGCACCATGCAATACGCCCTTCGCCCCTTCTACAACTCCACGTCCCCAATCGATTCCAGTACATAGGTCGGCTGATAGGGGAAGCGGTCGATCTCTTCGCGTTTGGTGACGCCGGTGAGCACCAATGCCGTGTCGAGTCCGCTGCTGACCGCGCCAACGATGTCAGTGTCCATGCGGTCACCGATCATGATCGTCTCCTCGGAATGTGCGCCCAAAAAGTTCAGTGCGCTGCGCATCATGTACGGATTCGGTTTGCCGACAAAGAAGGGCGCCACGCCGGTGGCCTTATCGATTAGCGCGGCCATGGCGCCGCAGGCAGGCGCAATGCCATCCTCGGTCGGCCCCGATGGATCGGGATTCGTCGCCACGAAACGGGCGCCCTGTGCAATCAGTCGGATTGCCTTTGTGATCTGCGCGATGTTGTAGCCGTGCGTCTCGCCCAGCACCACGTAATCGGGATTGGCTTCGGTCATTACGTAGCCGACGCTGTGAATGGCGTCGGTCAAGCCGCTCTCGCCGATGACAAAGGCTTTGCCGTTGGGTCGCTGCCGCTGCAAGAAGCGCGCCGTGGCGATCGCTGATGTAAAAATGCGATCGGCGGCAACATGCAGGCCAGCGGTCTGCAGGCGGTGCGCCAGGTCGCGCGGCGTGTACATCGGGTTGTTGGTCAGCACCAGGTAGTGGATGCCGCGCTCGTTGAGCGTGTCGATAAAACTCGGCGCGCTGGGAATCGGCGTTGCACCGCGCACCAGTACGCCATCCATATCCATCAAATAATTCTTATACTGTTTCATTTTCATGTTGCGTTCTCCGTGAAGTCCTTGAACAAAAACCATGGTTCAAGTTTACCAGCAATCGATTAACTTCACGTTATGGCAGCGCTCGCACGCATGGCGGCCGCGTTTTGTGCAGATCACACGTTGACCACCTCGACGCCAGCCGCGCGCATCTGCGCCACCATGGCGGCGGGTGCGCTGGCATCGGTGATGATGACGCCAAGCTGGGCGATGCTGGCAAAGGAGGCGACGCCGACGCACTTTGCGGCAATCAACTTAACCCTGCCGGTCGCCGACCGATCAATCCGGTGCTTTCCATGGTCATCACCAACTCCCCAAGCTGGTTTGTCACCTCCGTGCGCATTCGCACCGCGCCGCGATCCGCTTTGCTCTGTGAGGCGCGCGTCTCCAGCACGACGATGCGCACTGTCAGTGTGTCACCCGGTCGCACAGGACGCAGCCAACGGATGTTGTCTACGCCAGGCGAACCCAGGCTGGCGGCGCGACTGAGGAAGCCGTCCACCATCAGTCGCATCGTCAGCGCGCAGGTGTGCCAGCCGCTGGCGATGATGCCGCCGAAGATCGACTGCGCGGCGGCTTCCCGGTCGATGTGAAATGGCTGTGGGTCGAAATCACGGGCAAAGGCAAGGATTTCGGCCTCGGTGACCTTGCGGCTGCCCAACTCCAGAACAGCACCTGGGGTTGCGTCTTCGAAGTAATACTCAATCGTTGCCATTGGGATGCACCTTTCTATTGATCGGTAGCGATAGTTGTTCATGCAGTGCGCATGTAGCATAGTTTACCCTGGCCTGGCGTCGTCCTGAATTGCCGCAGGGCGGGGTCTGCTTGAAGCAATCCTGCAAGGCGATGCTGGGGGCTGACCGACTTTCTGTTATGATTGGTGTTGCTTGCGTTAATGGTCGCAGTGTGCAAGAAAGGAAACCTCTGTGATCGACCTGGTCGGGAAAGTTGCGCTGGTGACGGGCGCCAGTCGCGGCGTAGGCAAGGGCATTGCGGTCGGGGGCCAGGCGAGGCTGGCGCCACGGTCTATGTCACTGGACGCACGCGCGTCGATGGCGCCAGTCCAGGCAAAATGGGCGGCACAGTCTATGCAACGGCGGAGGCAGTGACGCAGGCAGGTGGCGTCGGGCTTGCCGCACCGTGCGACCACACCGACGATGCGCAGACGCGCGCGCTGTTTGCGCGCATCCAATGATCCTGCGATTCTGGCGAAGTCTGGGCAGGTGCAGGTCACGGCGCAGGTGGCGTTGGACTATGGCTTCACCGATATTGACGGTCGTCAGCCGCGCCCGATCAGCGTGGCGGAAGCGTAAGGGCGCCCCGCCGCAGGCGACGACCTGCGCAGCGGACTTCGCCCAACCATGAAGTAGACCCGGGCGCAACGTTGCAGGCCGCACCGCCAGCCTCACGCGGACGTGAGCAGATCGCACAGTTTGGAACAAACAGAAGGTGTCAAAATGGGACCTCTTCATGGCCTCAAAGTCATCGAATTTGCCGGCATTGGGCCAGGCCCGTTTGCGGCCATGCTCTTTGCCGACATGGGCGCCGAAGTGGTGCGCATCGAACGCAAGTCGGCGGTGCGGCGGTCGTTGAGCCTGCTCAGCCTCGGCCCGTTTGATGTGGCGAGCCGTGGCCGCCGCAGCGTGGCGCTGGATGTCAAGCGCCCGGAAGGTCGCGACGCTGCGCTGCGGCTGATCGACCAGGCCGATGCCCTGATCGAGGGCTTTCGTCCCGGCGTGATGGAGCGGCTAGGCCTGGGACCCGAAGTCTGCCTGGCGCGCAACCCGAAGCTGGTCTACGGGCGGATGACCGGCTGGGGGCAGGACGGTCCGTTGGCGCACGCGGCTGGTCATGACATCAACTACATTGCGCTCAGCGGCGCGCTCCACGCCATCGGAACGCCGGAGCAGCCCCTGCCGCCGCTCAACCTGGTCGGCGACTTTGGCGGCGGCGCCATGATGCTGGCGTGGGGGATGATGGCCGCACTGTGGGAAGCGCAGCGCTCTGGACAGGGACAGGTGGTGGACGCCGCCATGACCGACGGCGCCGCGTATTTGATGGCGATGCTCTACGGCGTCAAGGCGGCGGGGTTGTGGACCAACCAGCGCGGCGCCAATCTGCTTGACGGCGGCGCCTTCTTCTACGGAACCTACGCGTGCCGCGATGGCAAGTTCGTGGCAATTGGCCCCATCGAGCCGCAATTCTACCAGCTTTTCCTGGAGAAAATCGGCGTCGACGACCCGGAGTTGGCTTCGCATTACGACCCGTCGCTCTGGCCGCAGCAGCGGGATAAGCTGGCGGCTATCTTTGCCCAAAAGACGCGCGACGAATGGTGCGCTCTGCTGGAGGGGACGGACGCCTGCGTCGCCCCCGTGCTTGACATGGACGAGGCGCCCACGCATCCGCATAATCAGGCGCGCGCCGCATTCGTCGTCGTTGACGACATCGTCCAGCCGGCGCCGGCGCCGCGCCTCAGCCGGACGCCTGCTGTGATTCCACACCCGCCACCCGATCCTGGCGCCGACACCGAGGCTGCGCTGCGAGATTGGGGCTTTGCTGCGGCCGAGGTGGCGGCGTTGCGAGCAGCAGGTGCGATCGTGTAGCGTTGCAATTGGTTCATTTTGTTTGGGCGCAGTTGACAAGGAGCATCGGCGCGTTTATACTGTCGCACAGTAAGCGAATTGCCCAACGTTATTTGTGCAAACATAACAGTGGAATTTGTAGCTCAGATGTACATTCCTGCCTTGATTAGCCTCCTTCTTATCGTCGTGCTTCGGGTCGTCGTAGTAGACCGGGAGCCGATCATGGTTGGAGAAGGTTGAGGCGCAGGCAGCGTCACACAAGGTCACCGTAGACCCTTCCCAACTGGGAAGGGTCTTTTTATTTTCGCAGACAACTTAGTTCCGATCCGGCAAACGAAGGAGATTTCGACCATGCCAAATAGGAATGGAAAAGCAGCTTCACCCGCGCCAGAGACGCCCGTGCCCATGAAGGGGGCGCAGATGGTTTGGGAAGCCCTGGTGCGCGAGGGGGTGCGCGTGGTGTACGGACATCCGGGCGGCGCCATTCTGCCGACCTACGACGCCTTGTCGCCCTATGAGGCGGAAGGCAAGATTCACCATGTGTTGGTGCGTCATGAACAGTGCGCCGCACACATGGCGGATGGGTGGGCCAGGGCAACCGGCGAAGTGGGCGTCTGTATTGCCACCAGCGGACCTGCCGCCACCAACCTGGTCACAGGTCTGGCGACGGCACAGATGGACAGCGTGCCGGTCGTCGCCATCACCGGTCAGGTGCCGACCAACCTCCTCGGCACCGATGCCTTCCAGGAATCCGACGTTGTTGGTGTGACCGCCCCCGTCTGCAAGCACAATTATTTGGTCACCGACGTCAATGAACTTCCTCTCATTCTCAAAGAAGCCTTCTATATTGCCCGCGAAGGACGCCCGGGCGTTGTCCTTGTCGACATCTGCAAAGATGTGCAGAATGCCACCGGGATGTTCCGCTACGACTTTGAGATCGATCTGCCTGGCTTCGAACCCTGGCCTAATGTGGACATGGACGCCGTGCGCAAGGCAGCAGAATTGATCAACAAGGCTGAGCGACCGCTTGTGCTCTCCGGGCATGGCGTGCATCTGGCGGGCATGGGACGCGAGCTGCTGGAACTGGTCGAGAAGGCGGAGATTCCGGTTGTCACCACGTTGCTGGGCACCGGCAATATCCCAGAGAGTCACCCGTTGAGCCTGGGTATGGGCGGCATGCACGGCGAGGCGTATGCCAACCGCGCTGTGCAAGCGTGCGATGTGCTGATCGCGATGGGCATGCGCTTCGACGACCGCATCACCGGGCGGCTGGACAGCTTCGCCAGACAAGCCAAGATCATTCACTTCGAGCTGGACAAGGCGGAGGTCGGCAAGAATATTGTCCCCGATGTGCCGGTGATCGGCGACCTGGCTGAGACGCTGCCTGCCATCCTTCCGCTGATCGAAGAGCGCCGTCATCAGGTCTGGCTACAAGAGATCAAGGAGTGGAAAAGCGACACCGAACAGTCGGACATCATCAACTACGAAGTCGATGAGTTGATTCCGCCCTTTGTGATTCGCCAGCTTTGGCACGCCACCCACAACGCCAGGAATGGTCCCCCGATCATCGTGACCGACGTCGGTCAGCATCAGATGTGGGAGTGCCAATATTTCACGCACGATCATGTCGGCCAGTTGCTTACCAGCGGTGGCTTGGGAACGATGGGTTATGCCTTGCCCGCCGCCATCGGCGCGCAGATGGCGCATCCGGATCGGCTGGTGTGGGCAGTGGCGGGCGACGGCGGCTTCCAGATGACACTGCAGGAGCTGGCTGTGATCAAGCAAGAGCATGATCTGCCGGTCAAGATCGCCATCATCAACAACGGCTTCCTGGGCATGGTGCGCCAGTGGCAGCAGTTCTTCTACGACAAGCGTTACACCGGCACGCCTGTCTGGTCGCCGGACTTTGTCAAGCTGGCGGAGGCGTACCAAATCCCGGCGCTGGCTGTGACCAAACCGGAAGACGTTGTGCCTGCGCTCGAAAAAGCCATAGCAACGCCCGGCCCCTTCCTGATCGACTTTCGCGTCAAGGAAGAGGTGAACGTCTATCCGATGGTGGCGCCGGGCGCAGCGGTCGATCAGTTGATCCGCCGCCCCAAACCGGCTGTGATGCAGGGCTA
>Ga0272446_1000615_pt1 | contig 54870 bp, 44 predicted proteins | sample YNPCB0061_FD_194587 | JGI IMG/M metagenome (GOLD analysis project Ga0272446, IMG submission 194587) | Hot spring microbial mat communities from Yellowstone National Park, WY, United States - YNP-CB-006-1 | ecosystem: Environmental > Aquatic > Thermal springs > Hot (42-90C) > Sediment | place... | reverse complement strand
GTTTTTCGCGCCCGGCTACGCGCCCGACGGCCTGGAGGAGGCGGCCGGTCCTCGGCGAAAATCGCGCGCATCCACCGCGGAAATCACCCCCATCGGCGAGCCCCCTGCCCCGTCCCCCGACCCGCCGCCAGCCGCGTTGGAACGCCGCCCCGCCGACGCACTCGAGAAGGTGACCGCGCCGCGCGATCCGGGCCCGGCCCCGCCTTCCCCGGCCAAGCCGCCTCCCGCCTCACCACCCCCTCCCCTCGACCCCGAGCTGCACGCGATCCAAGCTCGCCTCGAACGTGAGGCGCAACGCCGCGCCGAAAGCGAACGACGCGCACTGCTCACCCAGCTACTCCCCGTCCTCGACAACCTCGACCGAAGCGTCGCCGCTGCGGCATCATCTCCCGACCAGGCCCTCCTCCAGGGCGTGCGCATGGTCCGCGACCAGCTCGCGTCGGTCCTCGCCGACCTCGGGGCTACCCGCATCGCGTGTGTCGGGCAACCTTTCGACCCCACCTACCACGAGGCCGTCGCAGTCACCGAAGTCGATGACCCGGATCTGGACGGCAAGGTAGTCGACGAATGGGAGGCTGGCTACCGCATCGGCGACCGGCTGCTGCGCCCCGCCCGTGTGCGCGTGGGCCGATTCCGTCTTCCAGCATCGGCGGGTTCCGGCGCCGAACGGGATGACTGACGCTTGCGCGCCAGGTGCGATCGTCGAGCAGACCACCCATTCGGCTCGCGGATAAACCCGAGGGACCGGGCGACGAGGGCTGCTTCCCGTTCTCCGCACCCAAGCCACGCCATCACGCGGTCAGGCAGCTCGAACGGTCCCTGCCCCGCAAGCGCGGTCAGTGTGCCAGCAATCCGCTCCAGCACATCGGCTCGAATGGCCATGCCGCCGAACACGGGAAATCCAATGGCGGTCCACGCGGCCTCGTCCACGCCGGCGTCGACCGGGAAGGCGTTGGAGGGTTCCGCGAAGGGCAGGATCAAAGGTGCACCGCGGGCGGCCGCTACCAACGCCATGCGTTGTTGCACGGCGTCGCGCTCCAGCAGGCGGCGAACGTAGGCGACGTGTCGGCCGACGCGCAAACCAATCCCGCGCAAGGCACGCCAGTCGTCCGGCCCGAGCAGCCGAATCTGCTCGCGGGCCGCGCTGACCATGACCGTGCCGAGCCCGCGCTCGACCTGGTAGATCAGACCGCGCCCGGCAGGCGAGATTTTCTGCACGGCAGGACCACGCAGCGGCGCCAGCAAGGCCTGCACCAGGGCGCGCGCATAGCCAATTAGCTTGCGTTGCAGTTGCGCCCGGGCGCCTGGCCCCACGTCCAGGTCCCCCAGCAACGCAACGTCAGGCCGCAACATGTCCACGCCTTCCGTCATGCGCCCCACCACGGTGCCTTCGAACAGAATGCGCCCCGTTGGATCCACGGCGAACGCAGCATGCGGCGCGTCGAGCGCGCGCGCCACCCACCCTTCGGAGGACAGCGTCGTCCTGCGAAAATCGTCGGTTCGCGGAGGCAGCTTGAGCGCCGCCAACACCTGGAACGGCCCAGCCAGCATCGCGCCATCGTCGCCGCCCCGCGGTATTTGCGATCCGCCGTCGCGCCGCCGCCCCCCATGGCGCGCACGCGACCGCCCAGGCTCGACGAAGCGCTGGACGAGCGCGTCATGCAATGCATCGCTGAGCCGGTCCTCGATTTGCCTGGTGCGATCCTGCCAACCGGCCGCGTCTGCCACCCAATCGGAGCGATGGGCGACATAGGTCCATGTGCGCACGAAGGAGATGCGGGCCATCAAGGTTTCAATATCGCCCTCCACGCTGTCGAGTCGATCGATCCGTTCCCGCATCCACGCCGGGTCGACGTGACCGCCGCGCTGCGCAAGCTGCATGAAGATTTCGGCGAGTAGGCTGGCGTGACTCTCGGCCAGGAGCTGCCTGTAGTCCGGTATCCGGCACACTTGCCAAAGCAGCTCCACCATCTCGCGGCTTGTCGCATGCGCGCGAATGTGCGGCATCTGGGCGAGACGCTGGAGCACGGCCAAATCGTCGGCCTGTTCGACTCGACGGAAGAACGGGCGCGGCGGGCTGTGGGCAAGCGACGCGATGAGGGCGTCCAGCGAACTGTAGTCGGGCTCGGCATTGCGCCAGTACACGCGCTGAACCGGGGCAAAGCGGTGCGTCTCGAGCGCAAAGACTGTTTCATCGGACAGGGGTGGCAACGGCGCCAAGGTCGCGAAGCGGCCATCCCGGACATGACGCCCCGCTCTCCCCGCGATTTGCGCGAGCTCCGCGGTCTCCAGCGCTCGCGACTCGCGACCGTCGAACTTCCGCACCGAGGCGAACGCAACGAGGTCGACATCCATGTTGAGGCCCATGCCAATGGCATCGGTTGCGACCATGTACTGCACCTCGCCGGACTGATACATGGCAACCTGGGCGTTGCGGGTTCTCGGGCTGAGAGCACCGAGCACCACGGCGGCGCCGCCCCGGCGTGCGCGCAGGCGTTCCGCAATCTCATAGACCTGGGGCGCCGTGAAGGCCACGACAGCGGATCGCGGCGGCAACGCGCCAAGCGCCAGGCTGCCCGCGTTCGATAAGCTCGAGAACCTGGGGTGCTCCTCGACACGCGCGTGCGGGACCATCTGCTCGAGCACGCCACGCATCGTGTCGGATCCCATGAACCAGGTTTCCCGCCGGCCACGTGCGCGCAGAATCCGATCGGTGAACACATGCCCCCGCTGGGGATGCGCGGCGAGTTGGATCTCGTCGATGGCGAGGAAGTCGACCTCACGTTCGACGGGCATCGACTCGGTGGTGCAGACCCAGTACGCGGGACATGCCGGGACGATCTTCTCCTCGCCGGTCACGAGCGCAACGTGGGACGTTCCCACGAGCGTCGACACGCGGTCGTAGACCTCGCGGGCGAGGAGGCGCAACGGCAAGCCAATCATGCCAGACTCGTGATCGAGCATGCGCTCCACCGCCCGATGCGTCTTGCCCGTGTTCGTCGGGCCGAGCGCTGCAATGAGCGCTGTCCGGTCGTTTGCGGTCAGCAGCATGCCGGGACTATAGCGCAGCGCACGCGGAGGGCAGCCCTCCTCCCCACGGGAAGCCCGGCGCGGTCGACGATCAGGGACGCAACGTGAGGCCCACGGAAAACGAGCTCCTCCTGAAGGGAGCGACCTTGGCACCGGACAGAGCAGCGCGAATGCAGGACTCGGCACCGCCGCCCGCCGCCGGTCCCGTCACGTCCACGCGCGAGACACCGCCGTTCGATGCGAATACCACCGTGGCGCGCGACGGCTCCTCCATCCCTGCGACGCACGCCCGGGCCGCTTCGCGCGCACCTGCCAGGGCAGCGCTGATGGCGCCTTGGGGCGGTGTCTCCGGAATCGAGCCGTCGTCCGGGGCCGCCGCCTTTGCCGCTGATTCGGATGCCGGCACGGAGGAGATCGCGGCAGGCTTCACCGCAGCCGCCATGGCGCCGGCCAGGTCCTCTGGACGCGTCTGCTCTGCACGCTTGTCTGGTTCAGCGACGATCTCGCCCGGCGATACCGCCGTGGAATCGGCTGCCGACGGCTGCGCCGTGGAATCGGCTGGCCTGCCCTCCCGGCCAGCCATCGCGCGGGGCGCAGGGCGCGAAGTCGTGGCGACAACCTCGGCGATGACCGGCGACTCCACGGGATCGTGCTGAGTGGCGGCCGCGGCAGGTGTCCTCGTGACATGCGCGGCCGGTGTTTCAACCACAACCGCGGCCGTAGCGTCGTTGTCGCCGGCGGTCGCCTTCGGTCGCATCAGCATCACAGCGGCCGTTGCGATGGCCGCTGTTGCGATGACGGCACCCGCCGCCACAGGCGCGATGGCGGCCCACCTCGACGCGTTCTTGGGGGCCGGAAGCGGCGCCATCCGAGGCACCACGGGCGCCAGGCGACTTCCTTGTTTGCGGCTTGTTCCTTCCTGAACCGTGCGCTCACACAGCGCCGCCAGCTCCTTCAAGCCCGGGTGGTCCGGGGGTGGAGGAGGCGGTGACGAGATCATCACCGGGCGCACCGTGTCCCCCTTGAGCTGCAGAGGAGGCTGGGAAGGCGACGACCCCCGAGACGTGGTCTGGGTGACGCTGACGCGGCGGGCGATCTCCTTCAACGATGGACGCGGACTTTCCAAGGCCATGGGCGCTCTCCTGTCGGCGAAGGCAAGCGTCGGTTTCCTAGCCGCGGGGCGGCGAGCGCGCAATGGTCAACGCACGCCACGTTGATGGAAAAACCGGCACGAATCGCAGTATTTGGGCAATGTTCCAGCATTGCGGAACGACACCAGCTCGACGCGCCTAGGGAGCACATCGGTGGCCATCGAAAATGCTCCACGAGCACATCGTTCCACCATGGCAGCTCCGACGCCCGAGTGTCGAGTACGAAGCGATTGCCATGGTCGTTCAGAAAATCGCGCAACACGTGCGGCGCAGCAGCGGCTGAGGTATGACGCGCGCATGCCGCTTCTCCACGAACACCGGGCGCTATTGGACTGGTTGCGCCGCTATGTCGACAGCTTCCGGGCAGGCCGCCGCCTGCCACCCATGATGCAAACGAAGTGGGTGCACTGCGCGCGTGTGGCGCGTTTGTGCCGGGACATCGCGCGGGAGCTGCCCTGGCCGGCGGAGGACTGCTCGCTTGCAGAGACAGCGGGTTGGCTGCACGACGTCGGCAGGTTCTCGCAATGGGCGGAGTACGGAACCTACCACGACGGCTCGTCGATCAATCATGCACAGCGCGGCTACGAGGTGCTGCTGTCGAACAGCCCGCTCGGGCAGGGAGCGATCCCCGGGGCGACGCAGATGCTCGACGCGGTCCGGTGCCACAATATGCTGGAGCTGCCAGCCGATCTGCCGGAATCGTCGCGGCCTCTGGCCGGGCTCGTGCGCGATGCCGACAAGCTGGACATCTTCGAGGTGGTGCTCAGCTACCATGAGCAGGGGCGGCTCGGACAGCTCCTGCCGCGGCTGTCGGGCGAGGCCGCGTTGAACCCGGCGCTGGTCGACGAGATCACCGCAACCCGCCACGGAAGCTATAGCAATGCACGCACCATCGCCGACTTCCTGCTCATCATGGGATCCTGGCTGTTCGACTTCAATCATACGCCGTCGCTTCGGCGAGCGCACCACAGGCGAGTCATCGACCGTCTGAAGATCCACCTGCCCGCGAACAGGGACGCCCACATGCTACTCGAACAGGCGGATTCGCTAGCACGCGCCGCCGCCCATTGCTCTCCGCAACCTTGTCAACACCTTCCAACGAGCTAGGATCCGCCCATGGATCTCGACGCCAGGATCAAGAAACTCGGGGCTGGGCTGTCTTCTCGACAAGCAGCATGGCTGCATGCTCTCGGAGATACCCAAGAGCCTTTGAGCACCGACGAACAGTCGGCCGCGGACGAGATCGCCGGTATCGTCGAAGCCATGTTCCTGATGGCGGCGGTCGACGGAGTCATCGCCGACGAAGAGATCGACAAGCTGGCCGAGGGCATCCGCCACCTGAGCGGAACCGGCGCCGTGGACGACGGCCGGCTGATGCGCTGGCTCGACCAGCTTCGCGAGTGCCTCGACGCCGACGGGTGGAGCCGACGATTACGCGAGGCGACGGCAAAGCTCAAGTCGCCCGAGTCGCGGGAGAAGGCATTTCGACTGGCCGTTGCGGTGGCGATGGTGGACGACTACGTGGCGCACGCGGAAGCCGCCGCCATCGACGCCCTGGCAGCGGAGCTGAACCTCACGGGCGACGATGCGACCCGAATCCTGCGCGAAGTTCAACAAGAGCTTTTCGGTCCGGCGTGATCAGCCGACGCGTTGGGAGCACGGAAGACCGTATCGCCGCCGTACACCGTCACGACTGGCGGGCACCCACGGGGGTAGCGATGATGAAGCGGGCATGAGAAAGACGGTATCGGTTCGTCAAAGCCGCCGCTCGCCGGTGATTCGCACGGAGACCGTACGAGACGGCGTGGCCCCGATATCGGACAGATCGAACTGCCCGCTGGCACCAACGCCGGAGGGACGGACCCGTGTAGACTCGCCCGGCGCGGCGCCGCTTGGCAACTGCGTGCGGGCCTCGACCTGCAGCGTCACGGCCATCCCCCGGGACTGCATCGGAACCCGCACGCGGCTCGACGCGAGAAGCGCCTGCGCCTCGGCGGCGACGCGGGTCCAGCCGCCCATGTCGCCGGTGGCCGACAGCACACGCGCCGACGTAAACTTGCCGATGCCGTCGAACACCACCTCGATCGTGGCGACCCCGACCCTTGGCGCGGAGATGTTGTTCGCGGCGGAGCGAAGAGCGGATGCGGCAGGGCCACCGAACCCGAAGCCCGCTGCCCGATCGTGGTCGTCCAACGCTTCCTGCAGTCCTCCTGTTGGAGACAACGGACGAGGCGCCGCGGCGCTCGGCATCGGCCCCACCACCGCCCAGTGCAGACCGCCGCCCAATCCAACGTCGATCGGACGCTGGCCACGCTCCGGCCCCTTGCCGGCAGCGTCGGTGTCTTCCTTCGGCGCGCCCGACGCTCCAGCAGCCAGCGACTGGCTGTCGATGCCGTCAGGGCCAACGGTGCCGTCGTTCAAAACACGGCCCTCGGAGCCCGTGGTGGACGGTTTGATGCCAGGAAGGCGGACCGCCGGCGAGCGCACGTCGCGCACGGGCTGACTCAGGGGCTCGGCAGGTTCCCGGGAGTTGGCGGCGCGGCGCGGTTCGGTGGGCTCGCCGGGATCGGCGGCGGACGGGCGTTCGAGGTCAATCCAAATCGGAACGCCATCGGCGCGGCGCGCATCGCGCCACGACGGGGGCACGGCAAGCAGCAGAACCGTGCCGATGCCGGTGTGAACCACCACAGCGCCGATCAGACTCCTGTGGAAGTTCGCGTCCATCGAGGTGGAGTGGAGCACATCATCCGAGAAAAGCAACTGGGAGCTCGCAGCCAGGTTCCCTTCTCAAGCGATGGGGATTAGGGTCGCCGCCAGCCAGGTCGCGCTTGCGTCTGCTGCGCGACTCGCCCCATCCAACCCAACCGAGGAAGAGTCATGGAAGACTCCAAGAGCCCCGACTTCATCGAGAAGTTCTTTTTGAATTGCGGATTCGCAACGAGAGCGCTGCACGCCGGCGAGCACGTCAAGCAACCTCATACGCCGTCGCACACCACCCCGATCTACCAGTCGTCGACGTTCATCTTCCAGAGCGCCGAAGAAGGTGCGGCCATCTTCAAGGGAGAGACGCCGGGATACGTGTACACGCGCATGGGCAACCCCACCGTGCTCGCGCTCGAAGCCAAGATCAACGCGCTCGAAGGCGCGGGCTGGAAGATGACCCATCCGGACGGCCGGGTGTCCACGCTTGCCTTCTCATCAGGCATGGCGGCCGTCTCCGCCGCCATCATGGCGTGCGCATCCGCCGGTGACACCATCCTGCTCGGCGATGTGGTCTATGGCGCAACCGAGCACCTGTGCTTCAACCTGCTCAATCGCTTCGGCCTGCGCACCGTCGAGGTGCCCATGAGCAACCTCGCCGCGGTCGAAGAAGCCATCCGCGCCAACCCTCATGCCAAGGCGATCTTCTTCGAAACCCCGGTCAACCCCACCCTCGACATCGTCGATATCGCCGCCGTCACGCGCATCGTCCGGGCAGTCAATCCCAGAATCCGCGTGATCGTCGACAACACGTTCGCCACGCCCTACCTCCAGCGCCCGCTCGAGCTCGGCGCCGACGTCGTGGTGCACAGCACCACCAAGTACATCGGCGGTCACGGCGCGGTGGTGGGAGGGCTCGCCACCACGGTGCACGACGACGTGAAAGACGAGCTCTACAAGGTGATCAAGGACATCGGCAACTCCCCCAGCCCGTTCGACACATGGCTGGTGAACATGGGCTTGAAGACGCTGCCCATCCGCATGGACAAGCACTGCGCGAATGCGATGAAGATCGCCCGCTACCTCGAGACGCATCCGAAGGTAGCGCGCGTGCTCTACCCAGGCCTGGAGAGCCACCCCCACCACGAGCTCGCCAAGCAGCAGATGGCGAACTTCGGCGGCATGCTCTCGTTCGAGCTCAAGGGCGGACTCGAGGCCGGACGAAAGCTGATGAACTCGGTCAAGATCTTCACGCTTGCCGTCTCTCTCGGTTGCGTGGACTCCCTGATCCAGCATCCGGCGTCCATGACCCACGCCGCCGTGCCGCAGGCCAAGCGCCTCAAGGGCGGCATCACCGACGGTCTCGTGCGTATTTCGGTGGGAATCGAGGACGCCGACGACCTGATTCGCGCGCTCGCCGAAGCGCTCGAACACGCCTGACGCAGCCTACCCCCTCGACCCGCGCCGCAGGGCGTAGCGCCTGACGTACGCCACCTGGTGCGGTGTCTCCGGTCCGCAGGTGCGTACGCGCCGAAATGCGATCACCGCCCGGATGGGATCCATGCCCAGCTTGACCATCAAGCAGGACACGAACATGCCGGTACGCCCGCACCCTGCCCCGCAGTGCACGAGCACCTGCTCGCCATGCGACAGCGCGTGGTCCACGACATCGACCGTGGCCTCGAACGGACCGTCGTCACGCGGCACCTGGTAGTCGCCGATCTCGACCTGGTGAAAGGCGTCGCCGAACAGCTTGCGCGCCGCAGGCACGTACTCCGGACGCTCGTGGGCGATCGCAATATGCTCGGAGGGCAGTAGACACACCACGCGCTGGATGCCGAACGCGGCCAGGGCGTGAAGCTCCTTTTCCGACGTGCCCGGTTCGTGAATGCCCGGCAGGCCGCCCACCCACAGCGTGCCGGCGCTCGAAACGCAAACCATCTTGACCATCGGATACGCCGAGCTTCCATCTCGCGCGATGGCGTGGTGCACCTCGGGGGCATCGGGCTCCCCGGCTTGCTTTCCCATCAGCTTCAGCAGGCGGGGCTGCTTCTGGAGAATGCGATCGAGCTCAGCCACGAGCGTCGCGTCCGGCATCCACGCGGGTCCGTCGAGCATGATGGCTGCCCATAGCGCAGCCGCGGAAAGCCGGCCAGATCTCTGCACAGCTATACGGCCGGTCCCCCAGCTACAGGAACGCGCGCATGGGCAAACGACCGGATCGTGCTGACGCACCGCGTCCGGAACGCTCGGCTTCCCACACCTGCCGACGGTGCAGCGGAAACGGCAATTCCGTGGGGAAATCGGCGGGCACGTCGATCGGGTCCGACCGGCCGAACATCCGCAGCTCGATGGACCTGGCCACCGAATACAGGTCGCGGGGCGGGCCGGCGGTGCAGCCCAAGGGCGCCACATGCGGCAGCACGAACGCGAGCGCGTCGGTGTTCGGGTCCCCCGCGTGGGTGTCGAGACCGCAGGCCTGGAACAACGACAGATGGCCGAAGCCCTGCGTGCCCATCGCCGCGAGGTAGGCCGAGATCTCGGCTCTGGTGCGCGGCCCCGCGCCGGCCGGACACTCGTTGCAGGGCGGTGTCCGCTCGCCCTTCGCCGCGTGGCGATCGTCGGCCGAATGCCGCGCCTCGTGAACGGCCACCGCATGCGCAAGCCAGGCCCCGAGCTGGCCGATGGCCCGCTGAAAGCACGAGCTGTCCGACAGCCGTTCCGACGCCTCGATCAAGTAGTCGGCGTCGGCCATCGTGAGCTGGTCGCATCGCTTCTTCTGATTCTTCCGTGCAGCTCGCCTCACGATCTCCCTGCCGCGATCGCTCAGCCCATTCCAGGCCAGCGCGTCCACCTCGATGCTCGACCCGCAACGCTTGCGGCGGGCGATCTCGTCGAGCCGCTCGAGCATCGAACGGCGCACCGCGGCGCTATCCTGGAGACACGCGATCGCTTCCTCCGACAACGCCAGGGCCGCTTCCGCGCGAAGCACCGGCGCAAAGGACCGATCCATCGGCGGCAGCCGGTCGTCTCCAGCCGGATCCATGAGCATCCAGAGCCGGTCGAGAGCAAAGTCCACGATGCGGTCCGCCACGACGATCGAGCCTTCCTCCGGACCGCTGCTCTCTCCGAAGAACAGCTCCCCTACATTGGTATCGTCGACTCGCGCCACCACGCGCGTCCGCTGAAGCTCGCCCCCGACCGACACACGCACGTCGGACACGACTCGATAGCTGCGCGTGATGAGCCGGCCGCCCTGGGCCGTCGAGGCGATGTTGAAAGCGACGTAGTAGGGCGCTCCGTGAGCCTCCATGTAGCGGTTCCAGCCCTTGAACAGCTCGGCGATCTGTCCACCGTACAAGGCAGGGTCCAGCGTCGCCCAGTCGCGAAGCTCCGTGAGCAGACGTGCCAGGTTGGGATCCTTGCCCGCCTCCTGCCGAAGATCCTCGAACGTGCGGTTCTCTTCCCAGGCCCCGGTGCTGTAGGGGCTGTGTTGGAGCGAGATGACCCATGCGGGCAGCAGCTCCGCATGCACCTTGTCAATCTGGATGGCCCCGAACACCGCCTCGCTGGTCGACTGCTCCGGGCTCCACGGACATGGCTTGCGCGGTTGACTCGCGGCGATGAGGTCCAGCTCCGACCTGGTCGGTTCCATGCGCCAGCCGATGAAGCAGCACGAGCACACGATCAGGACCGCCAGACCGATCACCCGGGCCAGGAGCCAATAGGGCCGCATCGCCTGCCGGGCCGCCCAGTCGATCTCATCGCCGCCCGGCGTCAGGGGTGGAACGGACAGCGGCGTGCGTGGTCGATCGCGCGATGGAACCGAATCCGAGCCTGAACCCATTCGCCATCCTCCGGGGAGCAAGGGCCGGCAACCGCCGGACCCGACGATGGACCCTGCCACGCTCCGGATGTTCCCCCGCACCCCTTCTTCGAGATACGGGGGATTCATCCAGTATTCGTGCACGTCACCCCGCCGCGGTCACCGCCGCCGGTGCACCTTCTCGTACAACTCCCGGAACAGATTGTGCGGATCAAGCCGCCGCTTGACTCGCTCGTAACGCTCGCGGTCGTAGATGCTCCAGAACGTCTCTTCGTCGTAGCTGTTGCGCGAGATGAGCGTCTTGATACCCCCCAGCTCGTATGTCTTGTCTTCCAACAGCTTGTCGAAGCGCGCAGCAGGCGTGTTGCGTTTGCCGTATACCGCGCAATCGATGTACCACGGAGACGAGTTCCTGGCAGCATGCGCGGGGTTCAACCAGGGATACGGCGCAGGCGCCCGGTAGGGCACCACCCATAGCGGGAAGAAGTCCACCGTCTTCAGGTACCACGCCCAGAACTCGCCGAGCCTCGGCTCGGGAATGAACACGTCGACCACGACATGCGGATCCTCGCGCAGGCGCAGGACGGGGCGAAGCCGTTCGGAAAGGGACAGGATGTTGGTGGAGCCGAGCAGCAGCTTGCCAAACAGCAAGCGCATGGGCGCCGATTCCATACCGGGCACTGGCAGCGTGCGCGTGAGCCAATGGCACTCGGTGTCGTACCGGAAGAAGTAGTCGCGGGTGGTGAGCCAGTCGTGATCGAGCGTTCGCGTGCTCTTGTAGAAGATGTTCACGCCCCGATAGTTGGAAACCCGTGGAGCGCGACGAGCCAAGGATCCCAGGCAGAGCACGAGATGATCCGGCCCGTGAACGATGGCGTCGACGAAGTCGTGGTCCCCACGTTCGCAGCACTCCATCATCTCCGCGTGGAGCTGCTCGAACGTGCGCAGGTGCCGGTACTCCATGCGCACGAAGGGCAACGCGGGCATGAGGTCGAATTCCACCTTCGTGAGCACCCCGAGCGTTCCGTAGGATCCGTGCACCATGTCGAACAGCTCGCGGTCGTGCTCGGGGGAGCAGGTGACGATCTGCCCGTTGCCCGTGACCATCTCGTATGACCGACAGGTATCGTGGAATCCACCGTAGCGAAAGGACATGGACTCGACAGAGCAGCCGGCAATGGCGCCGCCCAACGTGATGCTCTCGAGCTCGGGCACCAGCTTGGGAACCAGCCCGAGCGGCAGGGTCATGTCCACGAGACGAGCAAAGGTCACGCCGGGCTCGGCGACGCAGCGGCGCCCCTCGACGTCAATCTCGAGTACGTGATCCAGCCCACGCACGTCGATCTTGCGGTCGCGATGCTTCGGATCGCGCGGGTCGGGCACGAAGTGCGACGGCGAGGACTTGGCGAGCGAGGCGAACCCTGATCCTCCGATCCGTTGCCTGATCTGGTCCGCGACGACCTGCACGCGCCTCGTATGTGACGTCATCGGGTCAAGGCGATGCCACGGGCCTGACCGCGACGCAATCGCCATCCTTGCCGTGCGTCACTGCCAGGTGACTTCCACACACCACTCGGCGAGCGTACCGTCGAGATACACGGCCAGGTCCGCCGCGTAGATCTGCCACGTGCCGGACATGCTCTGCCCGTCGAATGCGGAGAGCGACTCGTTGGGCCGGAGCAGTCCCGCAAGCGCTGGAGGGGATGCGTTGCAAGCAGCTTCCGCGGTGGCCGACGCCTCGTCGTCGAGCGTGGCGTCGATGTCGTTGCCGTCACAGCCGTAGGTGCTGCCGGGCACGCCGGGCTGGTCGATCACGGCCCGGGTCACGCCCCCGTGCGACAGCTCGACGTACACGTCGCCGACCCAACTATGGGTAACCTTGATGCGCAGGTTCACGTCGGTGATGGTGCCAAGGCTACTGATGGTGAGCGTGTCGACGGCGCCGTTCAGGTTGTTGTCGGGGATGTGCAGGTTCGGGTTGCGGCAAACAACGAGCGGATTGGGGACCGCTAGGCACCCGGACTTGTCGTAGGTGCAGTCGGTTTTGCACTTGAGGGAGCCGGAAGCGTACCCGAGGCCGACACAGCTCTGTCCGCCGAGGTCGCCGCCGTCGCAGGCTTCGGAGCCGTTGCGGACCGCGTCGCCGCACCAGGTGCAACCGGACACGTCGACCTGGCAGTTGTTCGGGCTGAAGCACTTGAGCGTGCCGCCCGTGTACGGCTTGTTGGCGGGGCTCATGAAGTCCGAGCACGACTTGCCTTTGAGCTGGGCGCTCGTGCACGGCGTGCCCGCGTCGCCGCAGTCGCACTGGTCGTTGCCGTTGACCACCCCATCACCGCACGAGTTGTTCGCGCAACCAGACGTGTCGAACTTGCACTCGGTGGAGCAGGATAGCGCCCCGCCACCCGTGAAGCCCAGCGATGTGCAGGTCTGGTTGTGGAGGTTCTGGCCGTCGCACTGCTCGCTCCCCTCGACGGTGTTGTTGCCGCAGAGCGTGCACTTGGAGGTGTCGAACTTCTTACAGCCAACAGCACACTGGAGCACGCCGCCGGTGAATCCTTCGCTGATGCAGTCGTGCCCGTTCAGGTCGCCCGAGTCGCAGACCTCGTTGCCCGTGATGCGGCCATCACCGCAAAGCATGCAGAACGAGGTGTCGATGGTGCAGTTGGATGTGCACGACAGGGTGCCGCTGGCATAGGGATCGCCGGTCGCGCTGGGAAAGTCGTTGCACCCCTTTCCGCCGAAGTCGGCGCCATCGCACTGCTCGATGCCGTTGCGCGTGGCGTCGCCACAAGTGTAGCAGCCGTTGAGATTGAACCTGCAGCTCTTGGAGCAGTCGAGCTCGCCGCCGTCGAAGCCGAGGCTGGAGCACGTCTTGCCGCCAAGGTCCGGCTTGCCGTTGGGACCGTAGCCGGGCTCGCAGTCCTCGGGCGCGGTGATGACACCGTCGCCGCAGCCGCTGCAATTGCCGAGGTCAAATTGGCAGGTGTCGGTGCAGCTCAGCGGTTCGGAAGCGCTGCCGGCGCCCAGGTCGGCGCAGCTCGTCTTGCCCCCGAAATCAAAGCCGTCGCACTCTTCTCCCACGTCGAGCATGCCGTTGCCGCAGGCGCTGCAGTTGGAGGTGTCGAAGATGCACAACGGGGAGCACAGCAGGCCTCCCGACCCGAAGCCCTCTGTCATGCAGGTTCTTCCGCCCAGATCGCCCTGGTCGCAATCCTCCCCGGGATCGATCACGCCGTTGCCGCAAACCCCACCGCCGTCGGGCCGGGGACCGCTCCCGCCGACCCCTGACCCCGAGCCGCCGGTCGATGGATACTCGATCTGGTCGGCCCCCGGCCGCTCGCCACGCGCACACGACACGCAAGCCAATGTGGCTGGAATCAAGACGATCAGGGCAACAACGGACTGCCTCATGGTTCCAACCATACCCGATGGTGGTGCGCTCACGCCACCTCCGTTGCCGTTGGCGTAGCCGTCACGGTTCGCGCTTGCTAGTCTCCGCCGCCCTCGTACGGGATCACCCCATGCGCACCCTGCTCGTCGTCGACAACGCCATCGATCACACGTTCTATCGTCCCGTGGAGCACTGGACCCGCGCCGCGGGCTTCACGCCCCGGTCCGTCCACGCCGCCGGCGGCGAGCCGCTCCCCGACCCGGCAACCGTCACGCATGTGATCCTCACCGGATCCGAGAGCTCCATCGTTCATTTGGATCCGTGGGCGGAAGCCGAAGCTCGCTGGGTGCGGGAGGCCGTCACACGCGGGGTGCGTGTGCTCGGCTCCTGCTGGGGCCATCAACTCATCGCCCGCGCGCTGGGCGGCCCTCACTGCGTGCGCCGCGCGCAGGTGCCCGAGTTCGGTTGGCTTGCCATCCAGGTTCTCCAACCCGCCGGCGTTCTCCCCGCCGGCACCATGCATGCCTTCGTTTCGCACTTCGACGAGGTGGTGGAAGGCAGCGATCCCAGCATCGAGGTTCTGGCCCGCGGGTCGAGCTGCGCGGTCCACGCCATGCGCTGGGCCCACCTGCCCGTGTGGGGCATTCAAGCGCACCCGGAGATCGACCCGGACACCGGCCTCCAGTTCTTGCAGCAAGCGCGCGTGCGTTGGCCCGACCAGGCCCCGCTCATCGACGCGGCGATTCATGCCGGCCCGCATGACTCGCGGAGCGCCGCCGGCATCGTGGCGCGCTTTCTGGCTTCGTAGCGCCTACCTCGCAGGGAAGCTCACGCGCTGCAGAAGCGACATCGGCCCGGTACGCTCGACCTCGTGCAGCTCCGCGTCGTTACGCACCAGAAGCGCCCCCGCGAACCCGAGCGCGTTGATCGACATGCCGCTCGCGTGCTCCGCGGACCGCGGCACCAGAAGCATCCATTCGCGTGTACAGAGCAGGTTGTACGGTGATGCCGGCCGCGGCAGCACGTGCAGAAGATCGCGGTACGCTGCGAGCAGACGCTCCGCGGCGCGGTCATCGGCGTCGTCGATCGGCGATCTGCCGAAACGCACGAAGCCATGAAGCCACGGCAACGACGGGCACGAACCTGGCTTGTCCGGCACGGTCCTATCGAGTGCCGGCTCGATGGGGACGGGAACCGCGAGCTGCTTCGCCAAAGGCAAGGGCACGATCTGCAGGTGCTTGTGCCGCTGACTGGCGCCGGCAACGGTGCCTGCGTTGTAGAAGCCCAGGGACGGGAACTCGCGCATGCCTTTCGCGAGCGCGTCGAAGTCGGCGAGGGACAGGAGCTCGTCTTGCGATTCGAAGGCGCGCGTGACGATCAGGGCATGGTGCTCTACGACGTTGAACTTGTTGAGCAGGCAAACGTGCGACGGGGAAATGTCCGCGACATACATGCGGTCGTCGTAGGGCAGAAACGGGTTGAAGTCGGGACTTGCGGCGGGGCCGGCGCGGTCGGCGTGCTTGCGCTCGAGGTTCGCGACGACACGCACGAGGAAGGTCACATTGCGGTCCTTCAGGAACGTAGCGGTCGTGGGGATGGGAAAGATCGCACCTGCCCGCTGGGCAGCGGCGGTGCGATCCACGATGGCGGACCACAGGGTCCCGGGCTGGAATGCCATCCGGTGCATGCTCGTCTTTTCCTTCGGCGGGATTGACACGGCCGGATGGCAGGCTAGCACGTCGCGCGATCGCCCGCGCGCCCGCGGCGACAGCCACCGACCAGACGAGCGCCAACCTGCACGAGGCCGGTGCAGGTCGAAATGACCTCTTCGATGAAGCCTGTGTGGGTGTCCCGCCATGACAGATCGACCACCCGCACCCCGCGTTCGATCGGTGGTGCGACGATGTTGACAGCGGACGCGATGGTCTACGTGCTCTGCTTCAGCGAGCTGGAGCCGATGTGGGGTGGACCGCAACGCATCCGGCGCGTCGAAATCAAGGAAGCGGCCTCTTTCCGCTTCGCGTTCGAATCCGTCGATCCTGCGCACTTTGCGACCCACCGGACCCGCGAAGGAGCCGCGGCCTGGCTTGCCGTGACCGTGCATGTGGGCAAGCACCTGAGCGGCGTGGTCTGACCAGGCTTGCACCATCCCGCCGGATCGCGTAGACGCCTGCCATCAAACGGCATGGCCCACACGCCTCGGAACGCGAACGGATGCGACCGGCCCGTCCTCGAAGTCGGGGATCGCGTCGCCGGGGTCTATGATGTCGTGCGCTTTCTCCACGCGGGCGGCATGGGCCAGGTTTTCGAGGCGCGCAATGGCTGGACCCAACGCCCAGTCGCATTGAAGGTACTTCCGACCGACTCGATGGGCGACCCGCAGGCTCAGCGCAGGTTCATCCGCGAGGCCCAGCTCTCGGCGCGCCTCACGCACCCCAACATCGTGCGCATCCTCGACATGGGGATAGCCCCTGACGGCTTCCTATTCATGGTGCACGAGCTGGTGCACGGCGAATCGCTGGAGGCATGCCTGCTGCGTCGAGGCAAGCTCCCAGTCGGTGCGGCCGTCAAGCTGATGCTGCCGATCCTCGATGCGCTCACCCTTGCGCACGAGCAGGGTATCGTGCACCGCGACGTCAAGCCCGGCAACATCATGCTGGCGCACAAGGCTCGCGACTACATCGTGCCGCAGCTCGCCGACTTCGGCCTGGCGAGGCCAATCCAGGTGAGCGCTGACTCCAAAATCACCGAGGCGGGCAGACCGCTCGGCACGCCGCGCTACATGTCGCCCGAACAGCTCCGTGCCGCACCGGACATCGACGGACGGTCCGACATCTGGTCGGTGGGCGTCACGCTGTACGAAACCCTGACGGGGCGGGTTCCCTTCGAAGGCCAGAGCGTGCCGGAGCAGGTCATCAGCATTCTGCGGGCGCAGATTCCCGCGCCGTCCACGTACTCGAAGAAGATACCGCCCGAGCTCGACGCCGTGGTGCTCAAGGCGCTGTCGCGCGAGCGAAGCCGTCGCTACCAAACGATGCGCGAGATGCACCGCGATCTGGCGCGTGTCGCCGAAGGGCTGCGGCAGGGACAAGTCTCGGAAACCGACGCGGCGTCGATCGGTACGGATCCTTCTGAACCCACGTATGGATCCGGACAGGACTCGACGCAGGATCGCGCGGGTGACACCACGCGCGTGCTGCGTGCGCTCAGCCTCGCCCGCCCCCTTCGCGCCGGGATCGTTGCCGCTTCGCAAGCCGCAGCAACCCGCGATCCGGACGTGGCGTTCACGCGGGCGCTAGGATTTCGCTGCGACGTTCTTCGCTACTTCAACTACGCAGAGCTGGTGGGCGCGATCGTCGAGCGCGAGGTGGAGATCGCGTGGCTGCCACCGGTGGCGTACGTCCGAGCCGCACAAGCGGGAGCAGCCAAGCTGCTGGTCGTGGCGGAGCGGGCTGGACAGTCCGAATTCACCGCCGCGCTCTTGGGACGCAAGGGCGCCGTCGACTCCTGGGACGACCTGCACGGACGCCGAGCGGTCTGGGTCGACCCCTGGTCCGCCGCTGGTTACCTCGTCCCTCGATGGATGATGCGATCGCGCGGCTTCTCCCCCGACGAGGAGTTCGCCTCGCAAGGTTTCCTCGGATCCCACGCCGCCGTCATCGAGGCGCTCCGAGCGGGAACCGCAGACGTGGGCGCGACGTTCTGCGCGCTCGACCCGCAAGGCAACGTCATGGAACGCCCCTGGCGCGACGACGATCCCTTCACGGTCATCGGCCTGTCCGCCCCAATCCCCGGTGACACCATCTGCGCCGCCCACGACCTGACGGACGATCTGACCCAACTCATCACCAAGGCGCTGCTGAGCCTCCCATCCAATGCACCCTTGCTGCGGATGCTCGGCGCTTCCCAGCTCATGCAGGCCGAACCGTCGCGCTATGACGCCTTCGCCATCGCGCTCAAGGCCGAAGCTGACGAGACCCGGCGCGTCGTCCGGTTGTGACGCGACGCCGACCCACGGCAGCTCGGACGATCTCGGCGCCATCCCAAGCAACCCCACCCAAGCCTGGTCCGTCCGCCCCTTTCGGCCCCGACGCGTCCTTTACTTGGCGCAACAACGGGGCGATCATGCTGCATGCTCGCGTTCTGGCCGGATATCATCCATCCCCTGCTCGATGCCCTCCAGCCGCACGACATCGTCGAAATAGGCTCCGAGCACGGCAAGATGACCTCGCGGTTGATCGAGTTCGCGCGCACCCAGGGCGCCCGTGTCCATGCGGTGGACCCCGAGCCGAGGTTCGACGTCGAAGCGTGGATGCGCGATGCGGCCGGCGCATTCATCATGCACCGTCTTCCGAGCCTGGTCGCGCTGCCCGCCATCGAGTCGTTCGACGTCGTGCTGATCGACGGCGACCACAACTGGTTCACGGTCTACCACGAGCTGCGGATGATCGAGCAGCTTTGCAAGGACCGCGGGCAGCCGCTGCCCCTGACATTCCTGCACGACGTGGCCTGGCCCTACGGACGTCGCGACCTGTACTACGCGCCCGAGACCATTCCGGAGCAGTACCGGCACCCCTACGCACGACAAGGGATCCTGCCGACGTCGTCCGCCCTGGCGCCGCGGGGCGGATACAATGCCGGGCTCTGCAACGCCATGCATGAGGGCGGGCCGCGAAATGGCGTGCTCACCGCGGTGGAAGACTACCTCGAAGCGACAAGCACGCCGATGGAGCTCGTCCAGATCCCGGCGGTCTTCGGCCTCGCGATTCTTCTGCCGGAGACGCTGGCGCAGGCGCGGCCCGAGGTAGCCGAGCGTGTTCGAGCCTGGGCGTGCCCGGAGATTTCCTCTTTCCTCAACCGCCTCGAAATGGCCCGCATCGCCATGCTGCTGCAACTTGCAGGCTGAACACTGCACTCAACGGCAACGCTTCGGGCGGACAAGCATCGAAAGCGCTCTTCGGCGCACGACGCCCGCGATCCGTTGCGGCTCATGACTCGCTTCCTGGCACGGGTGAAGCCAGCGGAGCGAGCGCGCGTTGCCTCAGCCATGCATCACACAACACCAGCGCAAGCATCGACTCCGCTACAGGCACGAGCCTCGGGCAAATGCATGGATCGTGGCGGCCCGGCACCTCGATGGTCGCCCCTCGACCGTGCACGTCGACCGTTCGCTGCGGCCGACTGATCGACGGCGTCGGCTTGACCGCAATGCGCACCACAATCGGCGCACCAGTCGATATGCCACCCAGCAGCCCTCCCATGTGGTTCGACCCGAACCCTCCGGGCAGGATCGGGTCATTGGCCTCGGATCCTCGCATACGGGCGAGGTCGAAACCGTCGCCGATTTCGACCCCCTTCACCGCGCCAATCGACAGCATCCCTGCGCCGATCCTCGCGTCGAGCTTGTCGAACACCGGGTCGCCCCAGCCCGCCGGGACCCCCTTCGCCACGACCTCGATCACGCCTCCGACCGAATCGCCCGACGCCCTGGCCTCCGCCACGATCGCGGCCATCTCCTGCGCCGCATGTGCGTCCGCACACCGCAGTGGATTGCGCTCGATCGCATCTGGGTCGAAAACCTTGGCACACGCGTTGCCGATGCGTATCACATGCCCGACGATCGAGACCCCCACCGGCGCCAGAAGCTGCCGCGCCAACGCTCCGGCGGCAACGCGAGCGGCAGTCTCGCGCCCCGAGGTTCGTCCTCCGCCGCGCCAGTCACGCGCTCCATGCTTGCGATACCACGTGTAGTCCGCATGCCCCGGCCGGAATCGATCCTTGATCGACTCGTAGTCCGACGATCGCACATCCCGGTTGCGTATCCACATGGCCACCGGCGCGCCGGTCGTCCTTCCCTCGAACAGCCCTCCAAGGATCTCCAACGTGTCCGCCTCGTCGCGCGGGCTCACCAGCTCGCTCTGGCCAGGTCGACGCCTTCGGAGCTGAGCCTGAATGGCATCGGTGTCGACCTTGAATCCCGCCGGGACGCCATCTACGACCACGCCGATACCCGGACCGTGGCTCTCGCCGAAGGTCGTCACCCGGAACAACTCTCCCATGGTATTCGCCGCCACTAGCCACCTCCCGAACGCAGCCTATCGAGCTGCGCCCAGAATGAGGGAAACGACTTCCTCACGCACCCGGGATCTCGCACGCGTAGCCCCGGCAGGCGCAACGACAACAGACCGAAGGCCATGGCCATCCGGTGGTCGGCATGCGGGTCGAGCCAAACCTCCGACGTGGGCATGGCCCGCAAGGGCTCGATCCACAGCCCGTCGGTTCGCTCCTCCACATCGGCCCCCGCCTTGCGCAACTCTCCCGCAAGCACCGCGATCCGGTCGCTCTCCTTGAGCCGGGCGTGCCCCACGCCATGAATGCATGTGGGCCCCGGAGCGAACAACGCGGCAATCGCGAGCGGGGCAATCAGATCCGGGCTGACCGACAGGTCGAAGTCATGGCTTGTCGGCGCGGCAAGCTCGTCGAGCATCCTGCCGAATACCGCGTCGCCCTGGCAGGACCGTTCCGGCTCGACCAGCCCGTCGACTTCCACCTTTCGGCCGCAAACAAAACCTCCCGCAAGCAGGAAAGACGCCGCCGACCAGTCCGGCTCGACGACCACTACGGCCTCGTCGGTGCCCTGGAAGTACGCGCCTGATTGCACACGAATCGTCGCTTCACCTTCCCATGTCACCCGGGCCCCGGCGCGCGTCATCATGGTCGTGGTCATCCGCAGGTAGGGCGCGGACACCACCCTGCCGGTCAGATGAACGGTAAGGCCCGACTCGAGCTGCGGCGCCGCCAGCAACAGGCCACTGGCAAATTGGCTCGAAACGCCTCCGTCGACTTGCACCGACGCGCCGGGCCGACTCACACGCTCCACGGTCATCGGCGGGCACCCGGGCCCTGCCCCGTACGTGACCCGCACCCCGAGCCTCCCGAGCGCGTCGCCCAAGGGTCCGACCGGACGCTCCCGCATGCGCGCATCGCCGTCGAGCGTGAGCTCGCCCGGCACCACGAGGGAAAGCGCAGCGCAAAAGCGCAGCGCCGTGCCCGCATTGCCCAGGTCGAGCCTCTGGCCCCTTGCCGACAGCCGACCGGGCCTCACCCTGATGTCCTCACCCTCGCGCTCGATGATTGCCCCAAGGGCTTGCAGCCCGCGCGTCAAGCGCTCCACATCGTCGCAGTCCAGGCCGCCCACGATGCGCGTGTCCCTCGCAGCCAACGCACCGATCACCAGCGCGCGCTGCGTCATGCTCTTGCTCCCGGGCACATGCAGCCTCACGCTCACGATTCCCCCCCTTCGCTGCCATGGGTCTGCCCGAGCACCTGCTCCCATGCTTCCGCCAGAATCTCCGCCCGCACGGGCCTGGCGAATTGCCCCTCCGCCGGATCCATCGCCCCGATCCGCACGGGCAGCGCGCAGCGCACCTGTCCTCGGTCTGTCTTCTTGTCGGCGCACAGCCAGCCCGACACCTCGCACCAAGCCGGCACCGATCGCGGCGCAAGCCGCAGACGCTTGACGATCTGCTCGATTCGGCGCCGGTCTTCCGACGGTAGCCCCACCATCCTCTCGGCGACGCGGGCCTCCACCATCATACCAAGGGCGACGGCCTGCCCGTGCGCAATCCCGTACTGCGACGCCCTCTCCACCGCATGCCCCACCGTGTGGCCGAAGTTCAGAATCCGACGCAGCCCCTGCTCGCGCTCGTCGCGGCCGACGACGCCGGCCTTGATACGGACGCAGCGCTCGACGACGCTCGACAAACCGGACGGCGTCAAGGTCGGCTGCATACACTCGATCGAGGCGAAAAGCGACGCATCGGCGACCACCGCGGTCTTCACGGCCTCCGAAAGACCACCGCGCACTTCCGCATCGGGAAGCGACGCGAGCCACGACGTCGGGAGCAGCACGGCTCGCGGCGGATGAAACGCGCCGATGAGGTTCTTGCCCGCAGCGGTGTTGACCCCGGTCTTGCCGCCGACGCTGGCGTCGACCTGAGCCAACAGGCTGGTGGCAATGTAGACGACGTCAATCCCGCGCAGAAACGTGGCTGCGACAAAGCCAGCCATGTCGAGGGCGATCCCGCCGCCAACCCCCACGACACAAGCGCTCCGGTCCATCCCCTTCTCGAGCATGGCGTCCTCGATGGCCGCCTTCGTTTCGCGGGTCTTACTGGCCTCCCCCGGCGCGAAGGCAAGCCGGAAGACACGCACCCCTCGCGACCGGAGCGCCCCTTCCACCGCTGGGGCGAACAGGCGGATGGTGGTGTCGTCGCCGATGATCGCGGCCTGGGTACCTCCAGACGGCCACACCGCATCGAGGAACGCTTCGGCGTCGTCACCGAGGAACACGGGATAGGAGCCGCCCATACGGATGGGCACGTCGACAATCTTTCTCACCTCGGATATCCTCGTAACAAACTCTCGTCGCGCGCCTTCACGTCCTTGAACGTGAGGGTAATGACCGGGTAGCGCTGGAAGTGCCGTCGCGCTTCTTCCGACCGCCACGCATCGAGCCCCTCGAACATACACCCGCGCTCTTCGGTCGTCTTCTCGAGCAAGTAGCGAAGCGTCCACTGGTTCAGAGTCTTGCCGAACCGCCGCGGCCGCGACAGCAGCAGAGCTTGCGCCGGATCCGCAAGCGGCTCCACGATGAACCCGGTCTTGTCCACATACGTGCAGCCGAGCTCGCGCAGGATCTTGAAGTCCGATATGCCGTCGGGGCTCTTGATGGGCATGACAGCGAGAGTATGACATGAAGCGACGGGCAAAGGGGAATCACGTTCGACCCCGCGCCCGTTGCCAGGAAGCGGCGGCCAGGCTGGGGCTCCGCGACACGATCGCAGCAAAGTGCCCGCCCTTGTTTCGCAGGCCTGACGAATCAGCACGACCGTTGCCCACGCTCATCAGCTCCCCACGCGCAACCAACATCGAGCCCGTGCATCCAACGCAGCACGTCCGAAACCAAGCTCTTCTCCCCCTTCGTCCTCGGTCCCCTCACCCTCCCCAATCGCGTGGTCATGGCCCCCATGACCCGCAGCCGCGCCGAAGGCAACATCCCCAACACGTTGATGGCGCAATACTACGCGCAGCGGGCCGACGCTGGCCTCATCATCACCGAGGGCACGTCGCCGTCGCCCAATGGGCTCGGCTACCCGCGCATACCAGGCTTGTTCCGGGACGACCAAGTGCAGGGCTGGAAGCTGGTCACCGACGCGGTCCACGCCAAGGGCGGACGCATCTTCGTCCAGATCATGCACACCGGCCGCGTGGGCCACCCCCTGAACCTGCCCTCCGGAGCCGAGATCATCGCGCCCAGCCCCGTCGCTGCTCCAGGCGAGATGTACACGGACCAGAAAGGGCCTCAGCCACACCCGGTGCCGCGTGCCATGACTTCCGACGACATCGCGCGCACTCGTCAAGAGTTTGTCACGGCCGCAAGGAACGCGATGCGCGCCGGATTCGACGGTGTCGAGCTGCACGGCGCCAACGGCTACCTGCTCGAACAGTTCATCAATCCCCATACCAACCTACGTACCGACTCGTACGGCGGCAGCATCGAGAATCGGATCAGGTTCGTCATCGAGGTCGCGCGCGAGACCGCACAAGCCATCGGAGGCGACAAGGTGGGTATCCGCCTTTCTCCCTATGGGGTCAACGCCGGAATGGAGCAATACGACGAGACGGACAAGACGCACCTGGCGCTGGTGGAGCACCTGGCGTCAACCGGCATCCAGTACATTCATCTGGTGGACCATTCCGCCATGGGAGCGCCCAAGGTGCCCGAGTCGCTGAAGGCGGCGATGCGCAGGGCCTGGCCGCGAGCGTTCATCGCCGCCGGCGGGTTCGATCGCGAGACAGCCGAGGCTGTACTCCGGGAAAACAAGGCCGACCTGATCGCGTTCGGGCGCCCCTTGCTGGCCAACCCGGATCTGATCGCCCGCTTGAAGGCCAATCACCCGCTCAATCAGCCAGATTTCAAGACGTTCTACACGCCAGGCCCTGCTGGTTACATCGACTATCCCACCATGACCTGACGCCTCCGTATCCAACCTGCGCCCAGCGCGGTCTTCACCCCCGCACCGCGCGAACCATTCCGTCATGGGGCGCACGAATTCCCTGCATACAGGCAATCATTGCACTCGCGCTCACGCCGCTGCGCATCCTTCCTGGGCGCGGCTTTTCATCAGCCGGACGAGCCGCGTTTCGAAACGATTTAGCCGCGACTCCACGATCGGCTCGATCCAACGTTCGAGCGCCGCTCCTGCCGTCAGCTCCAGATGATAGCGAAGCAGTGTCAGCCTAGCCGACGGTGACAGCTCCCAGCGCAGCGCAAACTCGATCCACGAGGGCACCCCGAGCCAGGGCTTGCCAGCTCGCGTCACGTCTCCCTCACCTCGAAAAACGGCTCCGTCCACGCTCATGCGCCAGGGTTTCTCGCGCTGCACGACCCGCAGGTCCACCGTCGCGCGAATCGCCATGAAGGCAAGCCTTCCGCCCAGCTTCGCGGTGAAGCGGTCCGGCGACGGCGCAGCCCAGCCGGTCACCCCGGGAAGGATCGATACCATCGCCGGAAAGTCCGCCAGTCGCGCCCAAACGGCTTCCGCGTCCTGGTCCACGATCACCTGGCGATCCACGCGAATCAAGGGGCCTCGATTCGCGATCCTGCCACGGCCCAGCCCGGCCGGCCCAAATCCCTGCAGGGTGCGTATCCGCTTATCGAAACAGAGGCCGTGCAGTGCCGCGTCCGTCACCGGACGACCAGCGGCCTGGATGGAACGACCGCACGTGGCGCCTCCTCGAACGCCAGCCGTGCCTCTGCTTCTGGCACCGTGAACCTCCCCGAAAGCGCGAAGCGAATTGGCACCTCGAACACCGTCGGAAGCGTGCTGGCATCCATCAGCCGTCGAATGCTCAACATGCCCTGCACCTGCCGAATGCCCTCCACCGGCGCCGCGAGCGACGCCCCGGCGGGTAGCGGGACCCGCAAGTCCACCGTTGTCGGCCGGCCCAGCTCCTGCCTGACCATCACCTGGATGCGCGACGTCATTCCTGCGCGCGCGTCCGCGGGCCATGCAATCTCCGCGCGGACCGGGCCGGGATCTTCCGTCCACGGCATGGACCACCAGCGAAGCCGCTTGCGCTTCAGTCGCACGAGCACGGGCGCGCCCGCAGTCCGTACCGTCACTGCGTCCGCTCCTGCCGGCAGCGCCACCGCGCGGACGCCGGACGCCGGCATGTCGAACGTCGACTCCTTCCCGGACACTTCGAAGGAAACGCGCGCGGGCCCTTGCCCCGAAGGCGTGGCCGCGAGCAGGCTCTGCACGGCCAGCCGTGTCGCCGTGGACGACCCGTATCCACCGTAGGCGTCCCGCTGAACCACGAGCCACGACGCCAATCTGTCGGGGGGAGCCGCGAGCTTCACACCTCGCACAGCCACTCGCAGGAGCGCTGCATAGATGATGGCGCGTGCCGACCTCGACGACGACATGAATCCAGGCAGATCGAGATAGCCGGTGGCCTGCAGATTCACTTGCTCCTCGAGTCGCTTCGCCATGGCAGTGGCAACCGCAGCCCGGTGCGACCGCTCCGAAAGCGCCAGCACGGCCCGGGCAAGCAGCACCGGATCGGCAGCGCTCATCACCGTCTCCGTCGCTCCGGTGACGAAAGCGTCCCAGCACGCAGCCACGACCCCGCCCACCGGCGCCGGCTCGAGCTCCAACCAGCTTGCGGCCGTCTCCGCGGTTGGCTTGCCGTCGGGCGGACACTCCGACGGCTTCGGCAGACCGGACAACACCGTCTTCAGCTCTGCCACGTTGGCGCGCGCGGCAGTCTCCTTCCACACCGCGTTGGCTCTCACGATCTCCGACCATGTGGCAATTCGACCAAGGGCACGCCGCGCAATCTCTCTTGCCCGGTTCGCCAGCGGTTCGGTCTCGCCGCCGCGCGCAACCGCCCACCCGCGGATGCGCATCGCTGTCTCGAGCGAATCCGAAACCGCATCCGGGCTGCGAAGCCGATCCGGCTCCAGCGCGTCCAGGGCCGCATGCAAGAGCGGCTCATACCCCCGCTCAATCTGCAGCACGGCACCCCCCAAGGGCGTCGTGGCTCGCGGATCCAGCGGCAGCGCCACCCTGCTCTCCCCGGATACCCACGCCATTTGCGTCACATCGGTGGTCTCCCCCGCAGGCCTGATCTCCCACTCCTGACGCGCAACGTCATCTGGCAGACCCGCGACCGCCGTCCTCGCTTCCAGGATTGCCTTCCCTGGCCTGACCCCCTTGACCCGCAACCGCAGCTCCGCCACGCCCCTGGCAGGTATGTCGAGCGTTTTCCGCCCATCTCGGGGCATCGACAGCGCCGCAGCGCCCGACGCCGCGATGACGACCGATGCCCGGACCGGCAATGCGTTTCGGTTGCGCACGGAAACGCGCACATCTCCCTCATCTCCCTGAATCCAGAATGCCCCGGTCTCGATGTTCGACGACAGCGGCAGCGACACCGGCACGTCGATCATTGTTGTAGCAGTGCCTGCCTGATCCGGCATGCCAACGAGGGCAACCCGCCAGGTCGTCTCCACCCCCCCAAGAGGAATCCGCAGCTTCACATGGCCCTTGGCATCGGTTCGCACGGGGGGCAACCACACGGTGCCGTCCTTGGTTACCCCCATTTGGACCCGCGGCGCCCGCACCTGGTGCGAACCGCCGAGCCGCCCGTGGCCGCTACCGAATCCCTCCCCCGTCCCGGTCCCCGCTCCATGCCCGACCGTGCCGATCGATCCCAACGACGTCCCCGTCAGCTCCTCGAACAGCGACTGCCACGCACTTACCGTGGCTTCCCCAACCTCCATGTCGAGCCGCGCATCGACCAGCCGGTCCTCATCTACAGCCTCCGCATACGGGGTTTTCGACTCCAATACGCGCTCGAACGGATCCTTCACGTCGTCCGCCGTGCCGACGGCCCCGTCGGGCCCCGGAGCATGCAGTTCCCACCCACGCAGCGTCAGAAACGGCAATCCCACGGTCGTTCCTCTCACGAACTGCATCGAACCACCCCAGGGATCGACGAGCGCAGACTCCGGCAATTGCCCATCACGCACAATACGACGCAGAATCGCGCCCGGGTCGCGGAGCGCCGGCTCGTCGGGACCGAGCTGGCGGTCACGGATGTAAGAACGAACCGCGGCCAGCACGCGAAACAACTTGAGCCGGGTCACGCGGCGCGCCACGTTGTCGAACGATACCTGACGGTCGATTGCCATCACGTCCCCAAGCGTGAACGGCTCACCGCCCGGTGTCACAGGCGGCTCGTTCATCGCGGCCGTCACCAGCGTCCAAAGCTCGGGATTGAAGGTCCACCCGCCCGGCCCCTTCCGACGTACGTCCCGCAAACGCTCCGGCGAGTCGGTCGATTCGAGCACCGCCCCCTCGAGGGAATGAACGATGGACCGGAAGGCGTTATCCAGTGCTTGCTGCACGGACGCCCCTGGGTCAAGCACCGGCACGACACCTGAGCGCGGATGACTACCCATCAGGCCGCGACGCACCGGATCGAAGCTCGCGTCACCATCGAGGAATCCGTCGCAACGCTCGACGTCGACACCCGCTTCCGCACACAGGGATCGCCGGGTGTCCAACCCCCAGAGTCCTTCGACCGAACCGCCACCATACAGGTCATACACCAGAGCCGCCACCGCCCCGGGCAAACCTCCGCCCTTTCCGTCGGTCAGATCCGCTTCGATCTCCACCGCTCCGTTCGGCGCTGCACGCCCTCCAGTTACTTTCGCCACGATCGACGGCAGCACCGCCGGTCTGACCAGCACGCCCCCTTGCAACACCTTCGAGGATGCCTTGTCTCCCGGAGATACCGCGGTAACGGACCAGAACCCACGAGCCCCTTGCGGCACGGTCACCTCGCCGCCCGTCTCACCGTCCTGAATCCATGTGCTTGCAGCGGACGCGCCGTTTCCGAACACCACGCTCCAGGGGCGGTGGCCCGCCCCAAGCACTTGCACATGCACCTTTTCGCCAGCCCGAACCACCGCCGGCTCCACCCGCAGCAGCCCCGCCGCGTCGCGGTCCACTGGCACGCATAGCTGATAGGGCTCCGCACGCCCGCCAAACGCCTGCAACTCGCCCAGAGGCCGTACCACCACGGTCGACGCAACCTCGTTGGCGCATGGACCAACCCCCCGGAACGCACCCACCTGGCCGGGGGTCTTCCACGCAAACTCAACTTCTCCCTCGGCGTTGGTCGCTACCTCGGTGTCCATGCCGTCTGCCTTGACCCCGAATCTCCCCCGCACCGGCTCGCCACGGTCGTCGACCACGCGCATCAGCACGCGCTGCTCGATCCCGCCCACGATCGTGCCTCCCTCGGGATAGAGCGCAATCGACGGCGACGGCCTGCCCACCGAAACTGTCGATGTCTGCGCCAAGTCCTGGCCCTGCACGCGCGTACGCACCACGAGCTGCAGATACGTGCCCACCACCGGTGCTACCGTCGTCGGCGCATCGTACGCCCCTTTGATCTCCCCCGCGAGATCCGTCACCGCGAGCGTCGACACCTGTTCCCACTTCTTCGGGTCGTCCGGCGCCTTGATTCCCTTCGGGGCAATGAAGTACCGCACCGGGTGATTGCCCACCGGCTCGTCGGACGCGTCCCGCACCCGCACCGTGAACGTCGCCCTGGCGCCCGCGTGCACCGATCCTTCGTCCCAGCTTGCGGTGAGCCGAGGCGTCCCTGGCGTCTCTTCCCGGGGGAACAGCGATACCTCGTCCGCAGTGGTGTCCCGGTCGCCCTGCCCGGGTTCCTCCGCACGCAGCGTCCAGCGCCAACCCGGCTCCTCCACCGGCGGGATGCCGACCCGCCCGATCGCACTGCCCGACGCATCTGTCTTCACCGTCGTCCTGGACCGCACCACGCCTCCCTCCAGCAGGCTCACTTCCACCACGGCCCCGGCCACCGGCTTCTCCGTCGTGCTATCGCGAAGCAGAACCCACGCCGGGATCGTGCTGCCCGGCACCACTGCTCGCTCCGCGACGTGAAGCCGAATCTCGTGCGCGCGAATCCGGTTGACCTTGATCGCGCGCGTGCGCTCGTGCGCCCCCGACCGTACTCCGATGAGCAACGCAAGCTCACGGGCAGGACCAGGAGGCACCGGCACCTCGAGGTGGACCCGCCCCGCACCGTCCGCCGTGGCGCGCACCGGGGGAGGAACGGAGCCGGCTTCCGGTCCCAGACTCTCGGGATCCCACGTCGCTTCCACCGCAGCGCCGGCAAGGCCGACCACCGTGTTGACCGTCGGAAACCCGTACGCCTGGATCTGCACCGGAAGCGTGTCGCCGGGCGCCCCTTGCTGCGGAGCATGGACAAACACGTCAAGGCCACGCGCTGCCAGGTCCGCCGGCGCGCTGAAGGCATCTACCGCGATACCGAGAGACAGCAGCGATGCTGCCATGGCCGACGATCGGAGGATGGGGACGCTCATGCCCGCCATGAGACACCCGGGATGAGTCCGTGTTCCCTATGTTTCGTGCGCGCGGGAGCGTCCGATGACCGACACGCGCCGGTCCGCGCAAACCGCGGCGGGCCGGTCGTCTTGCCATGCTGTCTGCCGTGCTCGGGCAGGCTTACCCGGTATTTGTATTTGCATACACAACTGTCTGTCCGGGTCCGCTCGGTGTTGGGCGGCGTTCAACACGCTGGCCGAGAGCGACACCCGTGGCAGACGGAACGCTGGACAACGACTTCGGGGCCAGACGCCTGGGTATCGCAGCAAGCCGGAGCCCCGGTCCAGCAGCGCACGGCCGGGAATCCAACCTCGCTGTCTTGCCGATGCCCCGCCGGAACTCCCCGCCCTTCCCGGGCCGCCCGCCGCACCGACAACCCCCGACCTGGTGACCTCGGCCGTCAGGCGTAGTAGCCTGTCGCAGTGGCCGACGTCGCCCAGGACCACTTCCCCGGAACCGAACGCTACCAAATCGTTCGACGCATCGGTGCCGGTGGAATGGGGGTGGTGTACGAAGCGTTCGACCGAACCCGCGGCATGCGTGTGGCGCTCAAGACCCTCAAGCGCCTCGATGCCGTGGCGCTCTATCGGTTCAAGCAGGAGTTTCGAACGCTCGCGGATGTGAGCCACTCCAACCTGGTGGCCTTGTACGAGCTCGTTTCGTCGCAATCCGGCTGGTTCTTCACCATGGAGCTCGTCGAAGGCTCAAACTTCATGGCCTGGGTCCGCAGCGGGATGGCCGGACACCGTGACGGCGCTGCGCAGGTCCATCCCACGATCCCGGTGGTGATCGAGGAGTCGTCAGACGATACCACCCTTCGAATCGGCAACGACACGCTCGCCGATGCGTCCGTTCCGACAATGCCGCTAGAAGGGCAGGCGCTGGTGGCGGATGTCGCGCCGATCCCCGCGGTGTTCGCCTTGCCGGACCTCAGCAGACTTCGGTCGGGCCTGGCGCAGCTCACGGAAGGCGTGATGGCCTTGCATGCGGCGGGCAAGCTCCATCGAGATATCAAACCGTCGAACGTGCTGGTGACGCACGACGGCCGAGTGGTGCTCCTGGACTTCGGACTGGCCACCGAGTTTGTAACCAACGAAGGCAACACCACGACAGCAGGGCGGATCGTCGGAACGATCGCGTACATGTCCCCGGAGCAGTGTGCCGGACGCCCCGCCACCACCGAGAGCGACTGGTATAGCGTCGGCGTCATGCTGTACGAAGCGCTCGTGGGGCGGCTGCCGCATGTGGGGACAGCGATCAAGGTTCTCCGGAAAAAACAGCGCCAGGATCCGGTCGCACCTCGTCGAATCCTCGCCACTGTGCCCAAGGATCTCGACGACCTGTGCATGGCCCTGCTGAGCCGTAATCCGGCGGATCGACCGTCGGGCGAGCAGGTGCTGCGAGTCCTCGGGCGCGGCAGGTCGGTCCTGGCAAGCGCAGCGTATCCCAAGGCCGCCGTGAACCAGCGCTCGGAGCTCATCGGCCGGGAATCGCACATGGCCGCCTTGCAAGACGCCCTCGCAGGCACGGCCAGGGGTGTGCCGATTACCGTCTACGTGCATGGCAGCTCGGGCATGGGCAAGACGGCCCTGGTCCAGCGCTTCATCGAGTCCGTGATGTCAGAAGGCCGCGCACTGGTGCTTCGGGGCCGGGCCTACGAGCGCGAGATGGTTCCCTACAAGGCCCTCGACAGCCTGGTCGACGAGCTCACTCGCTACCTGACGAAGCTCGATCCCAAAGACCTCGAAGGCGTCTTGCCCCGCGACATCTGGGCCCTGGCACGTCTCTTCCCGGTGCTCTTGCGTCTTCCATCGCTGGAAGACGCGCCTCGTCCGGTGGCTGTCAGCCCCGTGATGCTTCGACGCCGCGCATTCCACGCGCTACGCGAGGTGCTCACCAATCTGGCGCAGTGGCAACAAGTCGTACTCCACATCGACGATCTGCAGTGGGGCGACGCCGACAGCGCCAACCTGCTCACCGAGCTGCTGCGCCCGCCCGGGGCCCCTCCCATCCTCCTCGTCGCATGCTATCGCACCGAAGATGCACGTTCCAGCGCCGTGCTCCGCCTGCTGCTGTCTTCCGGACCGCGCGTCGAAGACGGCTCCGACGTTCGCGAGGTCGTCGTCCAACCCCTGCCCTACGCCGACGCCCTCGAGCTTGCGCTCTCCTTGCTCGCCGACGATGACGCCGACCGATCGACGCCCGCCGTCCGCGACCAGGCTGCCTCCATCGCCTTCGAGGCCAAGGGCAGCCCGTTCCTCATCAACGAGCTGGCTCGCTGGGCTCGCCGCCAGCGCGCTTCCCTCGACGAATCGTCGCGCCTGCCGATTCGAAAGCAGCGGATGGTCCGTGCCGATGTCACCCTCGAGATGGTCATTGACGACCGGCTATCGCGCCTCCCGGAAGGTACGCGACGCCTGCTGGAAATCGTAGCAGTCGCAGCCCGCCCCGTGGAGGAAGCCGTGCTGGCGCACGCCTCGCGCCTGGGTCCCCGGTTGCAGGAAGCGTTGTCCGCGCTCCGGTCCGCCCGCCTGGTGCGCACGAGCTCCCGCGACGGGCAGGAGATCGTCGAAACCTATCACGACCGGATCCGCGATGTGCTGGTGTCGCGCCTCACCCCAGCCGCCCTTCGAGATCGACACCTGCAGCTCGCCGAGGGCTACGAAGCAATCCAGGGCGCCGACCCCGAGTCCTTGGCGCTGCACTTCGCAGCGGCCGGCGACCCGACACGAACAGCACGCTACGCCGAGCTCGCCGCGGACCGTGCCGCCGCTGCGCTGGCCTTCGACCACGCCGCCCGGCTCTATCAGCTCGTCCTCAAACGCCGCCCACCAGGCACCCCAGACGCCCGCCGCGTGCTCGGTCGCCTCGCCGATGCCCTCGCCAACGCAGGTCGCGGCGTCGACGCCGCCCGTGCCTACCTCGAAGCCGCATCCGGTACTGGCCCCTCCGAACGACTCGAGCTCGAACGCAGAGCAGCGGAGCAGTTGCTTCGCAGCGGCCATGTCGATGACGGTCTCGACGTGATGCAGCGCGTGCTCGACGCCATCTCCTTGGAGTTTCCCTCGAGCCGGCGGCGCTTGCTGGCGTCGCTGCTCGCCCATCGCGCACGGCTGGCCCTGCACGGAACGCGCTTCCGGGAGCGCGAGGAGATGGCCATCCACCCCGACGACCTCACACGCATCGACGTGCTCTGGGCCTTGGCCAGCGGGCTTTCAGGCGTGGATGCCATACTGGCGACATACTTCCAGAGCAGACACCTGCTTCTGGCGCTCGATGCCGGCGAGCCCTACCGCGTCGCGCGGGCACTCCTGGGGGAGGTCACCGTGCTTGCAGCAGCAGGCGCCTCGAACGCCCGGCGTGTCCGAAAGCTTCTTGACCAGGCGCGCGAGATCGGCCAGCGCATCGACAATCTTCACGTCATCGGCCTGTCCGCCACCGCCGCGGGCGGCGCAGCATTCATGCAAGGTCAATGGAAGTCCGCCGCGGAGTGGTGCGACCGCGCCGAGGCCATCTTGACGGACCTGTGCACCGGCGCCGCATGGGAACTGGTCAGCGCCCAGACCTTCGGGCTCCGCGCACGCTTCTTCCTCGGCGAGCTCACCGTGATCACCAGACGCGTACCGGAGCTCCTTCAAAGCGCTGATGAGCGCGGCGATCTGTACGCCGTCGCCAACCTGCGCCACGGATACCTCAACATGGCATGGCTCGCGACCGGCAAGGTCGACGAGGCGCGAAGACAGGTGCGTGACGGCATGCGCCGCTGGTCCCGCAAGGGCTACCACGTCCAGCACTTCTCTGCACTGCTCGCCGAAGCCAACCTCGATCTGTACGAGGGAATCGGGGACCGGGCCCACGGACTGGTGCTGGAGAACTGGGACAGCATCGAGCGAGCGATGCTCATGCGCGTGCAGTACTTGCGGATCGAAGCGCTGTTTCTACGTGCCAGAACGGCCATCGCCACCGCGGCGGCACGCACCGCCCCACTCGAAATGCTCGCCCGTGCAGAGGCGGACGCCAAGGCCATCGCCAAGGAGCGAACGGCGTGGGGCGATCCGCTCGCAGCCTTGGTTCTGGCTTGCGCATCCACGTTGAGGGGCGATTCCGCAAAGGCCATCGCCCTGTTCGGCGAAGCGGAAGACGGGTTCGTCGAGGCGGGCATGGCGCTGCACGCGGCGGCAGCACGACGGCGGCTCGGACGCTTCATCGGCGGGACCACCGGCACGAACATGGTGGAAGAGAGCGAGTCGTGGCTGCGAGCCCAGGGCGTGACGGAGCCGGACCGACTGACCGAAGTCCTGGCGCCGGGCGGGGCCGCGACAAGGCGCTTGCCCGCGACACGAAGATAGCTGCACCCACCCGGTGCGAAGCGATCACCGTCCGCCGAAGCCGACAACGGAAACGTCGATCGCAAGCACGCCGCCGCCCGTGTCACGCCGGCGCGCTGTCGACGTGTCGCTCGATGCACCTCTGCCACCCGTCGTGCCCGATCGAGGCTCAACGTATGTCGGCACGCCGACGAACGCGTGCGTTCCGAACGACTCGTGCGAACCCGCGCGCGCCGCCGCCGGTGCCTAGCATTCGACGAGAGCTGCATCGCCCCCTGTGGTGCCGAAGGAGGGACTTGAACCCTCACGCCCTCACGGACAGCGGATTTTGAATCCGCCGCGTCTGCCATTCCGCCACTTCGGCCGGTACATCACTACGTCGGCACATCTACACCAAACGGTCCCGCTTACCAAGCCCTTCGTGCCTCACTCCTCCCCCGGCAACCCGACCACCCTCCGCCAAAGCTTGACCCGGCTTCGCCCTGCGTTCACCGTTGTCGCTGCTCTCACCATGAAGACAAGGTCCGCCCAGGCTTCCCTCGAACGCTGGCTCCAGCCACGCAAGCGCAGGCGTCGCGACGCTCGCGACCCCGACCCGGGCGCCGTGTCCCTGGGCGACATCATCAGCAAGCTCGACCCCGGACTGCACCCGCAATACCCCGCCGCTCCTCCCATCACCCAGTCCGATTGGGAGAAGATCGTCGGCCCGAGGATCGCCGACCGATCGAGCCCCGAACGCCTCGAACCCGACGGTACGCTCATCGTGCGTGTCCCCGCCTCGGTCTGGGCGCAAGAGCTGTCCATGCTCTCCACCAGCGTCATCAACCGGATCGGCGCCTTCGGTCTCCGTGTCTCGCGCCTTCGCATGACCGTCGGTGACCCTCCACAACAGCTTCGCCCCACGTCGCAACGCTTCGTCCGCCATGTCGTCGCTGCACCCGCGCCCCTGCCTCCCGCCGTCCAGTGCTGCATCGACGACATCGACGATTCGGCACTGCGTGCGTCAATCCTCGCAGCCGCAACCGCGAGCCTGTCCGAAGCCGCGGCCGACGAGCGTCGGGCAAGAGCCGCAGCGCGCCGTGGGCCGCGACGATCCAGACGCTGAGGCCGGAGATCACTGCACGGTGACCAGGCGCTCCAGCCCTTCGAGCCGCTGCACGAGGAACCGGTCGGCCGGCCCCATTGTGGACGACATCTCGCGCATCATCCCCACGTACGCACGCAGCAGGGGAAGGTTCACATCCTTGACCTTGCGCAGCGCACCATGCAGCTCGTCGATCGTCGGCCCCGCAACCGGACGTCTCAATGCGGTGTACAGCTCCACGACGTAGTCGACCCAGCGCGCCTTGCCCGTCGCCGCAGCGAGCTTCGCACCGAAGTTGCCGGCGCGCTCCACCAGCGGTGCTTCGACCTCGATGCCTGCTTGCACCGTGCGCAGCACATGGTCGAGCAACGTGGCGAGCAGACGCTCCGCTTCGTCTGCCCGGCCGAGCTGCAACGCCTTCTCCGCCACACCGCCCAGCAGCCGGAAAGCGTCGGCCTTGCTGGTCGCATCGTGCTCCCGCTGCTCGCCCTGCATACCCGGCGCCGGCGCGCGCACCGGCGCCATCGCCGTGATCGTCACCGGATTCATCGCTGGTACGTCGCTCGCGCGCCGCGTCGGCGGCCCAGCCGCGGACATCACCGACAGCGTCAGCTCCTGCGACCCGACCATGATGCGGTCCCCATGCTCGACCTTGTGCAGTCCGACAATGCGCTCGCCGTTGACCAGAACCCCGTTCCGACTACCCAGATCCTGCACCTCCACCATGTCTTCCGACACGATGAGCAGCGCATGCTTGCGCGACACCAGCGGATCGTCCAGCGAGAGCTGACACTCGGTGCTTCGTCCGATGAGAAAACGCCCTGGCGGCAACTCGAAGTCGTGGTGAAGGTAGCGAAGCCGGAAGACCATCGTTTGTCAGCCCTAGTGACCAAGCTCGCGGCGCCATTGCTGGAGCGCCGCAAGCGAAGATGCCTCATCGGAGCCGCGGAGGTAGGCGCTCGAAGACGCGCGCAAGAGCAAGATGTCGAGGGCGGCGACGACCTCGGCGCTGTCCGGTAACGGGATGGTCCGAAGACGCGCGACCACGTCCGCCGGCGGCAGAAGCCCCGCCCGGGCGCATACCGCAGCGGTCCACTTCACCCACTTGGGCGAGTGGCGTGCCTGCGCCACGCGCGACGCATACGAGAGCAGGCGCTTGTACTCGTGGTCGGCGATAGGATCGGACGACGCCAGCCGGTCGTCGAGCACGGTCTCCGTGCGGCCCATGATTTCTTCGGCTTCTTCCCAACGCCCCAGCTCCAAGGCCCGATCGATGAGCTCGAAGAGCAGGTCCATCGCCCAGCTCGGGCGGCTCGACGCCAGCACCCCCGACAAGGTCGACTCCTCCTGTCCGCGACGCCCCGCCCCTCCACAGTGCGGACACGCCCCCAGCTCCTCCGGAAAAGGCGTGCCGCACTTCTCGCAGTTGCGCAGGAAGCCCGTGGACTTGCCGACTATCCGCGGTCCGGAAGTGACCTCGTGGAACAAGAACTCCTGCGTCCCGATCCGGATCCTGTCGCGATCGCGCAGCTTCGTGGGCTCGCGCACCAGCATCCCGTTCACCCGCACACCGTTGCGAGAATTCAAGTCCTCGATCGTCGCCGCGTCGCCGTGCACCACAACCCGCGCGTGGACCCGCGAAACCAAGGGATCGTCGATGGTTACATGGCACTCCGGACTCCTGCCGAGAAGCGTCTCTCCCGGAGCCAGGTCGATCTCCTGCAAGTGAAATCGCAAACGATGTCGGGCCAATGATCCCTCGCGATCGCGTCCGCGTGATCGGGTCGAGCGTAGCAACGCGGCTCGGGTCACGTCAAAGCCCATTGCCTCCCCACGGGTTTCGTGGTCTTCCGGTAGCCAATGCCACGCAGCTCGTTCCCAACCCTCGCGTGCCTCACCGTCGCGGCCATCGCACTCACGCCCCTGCTCGCGACAGCGCAACCCCACGCCTCCCCGTCCCCTGCCCCATCGTCCTCCGCGGCTCCGCAGGATTCGCCGTCCGGATCCCCGCCACCCGCGCCCCCGCCCACCACCGTCGCCGCCCCGGAGCACGTCGTCTGGCTCACCAACGGTGCCATCTTCCGCGGTCAGATCGTCGAGCTCGTGCCCAACGACCATCTCACCCTCCAGCTCGCCACCGGCGCCATCCGCACCGTCGCCTGGGCCGACATCGCTCGCTCAACGTCGATCGCATCCCAAACGCCGGCACCGACGCCCGCCGGTTCCGCGTCCCCTGCCGCCCCGCCCATGCCCGCCCCCTCCCAGCCCATCGGCGTCGAGATCGAAATCCGCGGCAACCGCCCCGGCCTGTGGCTCGAGTCGCGACGACGCTTCACCGACGAACCCTGGACAGTCATCTGCCACGCCCCATGCAACCGCACGGTCGACGTGGCGGATCGATCGCTCCGAATCTCCGGCCAGGGCGTACGACCGTCCAACCCGTTCTTCATCGACGGGCGCGGCGGACATGAACTGATCGTCGCCAGCGCAGGCGACGCGGTTGTCAATGCGTGGGGCCAGCGTTGCTTGATCGGCGGAATCGGCCTCGGCCTCGCAAGCGGCGCCGCCTACGGGTTGGGCAAGGTCCGCGACTCGGAACCGGCAGTCGTCGGTGGGCTGGTCGGCATGATCGCCGGCGGTGCGCTCGTCGCGCTGGCATTGCCGTTGCTCGGCGCAAGCAGCACCCACGTGCGCAACTCGAAAGGCGAACGTGTCGGCAGCAGCGGCGCTGTGCTGGTCTGGTGACGCCGCCGAGGCACCGGGCGCGTCAGCCGTTCGCCTTCGCGAAATCCTTCATGAACCCGACGAGCTGCTTGATCCCGTCGACCGACATCGCGTTGTAGGAAGAAATTCGAATGCCTCCCACGCTGCGGTGGCCCTTGAGCCCGACCATGCCCGCCTTCTTGGCGTCCGCAATGAGCTTCGCTTCGAGATCCTCAGTCGGGAGCCGGAACACGATGTTCATGACGGACCGGCTCTGCTTCTGGACCGGCGCGCGATAGAAACCGCTGAGCTCATCCAGGCAGTCATACACGAGACGAGCCTTCTCCCGGTTCCATGCCTCGATCTGCGATAGCCCGCCCGACTCCTTGATCCACGTCATCACGTTGCGGATCATGTAGATCCCGAACGTCGGCGGCGTGTTGTACAAGGAGTTGTTCTCCGCGTGCACGCCATAGCGGAAGATCTTCGGAATGTCCTTGCGGGCGCCTTCGACTAGATCCTTGCGCACGATCACCACCGTGATGCCCGACGGTCCGATGTTCTTCTGCGCCCCGGCGTAGATCAGAGCGAAGCGGCGCACGTCGAACTTGCGCCACATGAAGTCGCTCGACATGTCGCAGACCAGCGGAACCTTGCCCGTGTCCGGGAACTGGTCGAACTGCACGCCGTGAATCGTCTCGTTCGACGTGAAGTGTACGTAGGCAGCTTCCGGATCGAGCTTCAGCTCCCCCTGCGCAGGCACGCGCACGTAGGTCTTGTTCTCCTCCGTGGTCGCCGCCACCCGCACCGTACCGACGTTCTTCGCCTCCTCGTACGCCTTCTTGCCCCACGCGCCGGTCAGGATGTAGTCCGCGCTGCGGCCGGGCGGCAACAGATTCATCGGAACCATCGCAAACTGCTGGCTCGCTCCCCCCTGCAAGAACAGCACGTGGTAGTCGTCGGGGATGGACAGCAGCTCGCGGATCGACGCGATCGCCTCGTTGTGCACCGCTTCGAAGTCCTTGCCGCGGTGGCTGTGTTCCATCACGGACATCCCCGTGCCCTGGAAGTCGAGGAGTTCTTGCTGGGCGCGCTCGAGCGCGGAGATCGGAAGCGCAGCGGGCCCCGGATTGAAGTTGAGGACTCGAGCCATGATGTTGTCCTTTCAGTTGGCTTGGCTTGACGCCGCGGCCCTTATACTGCGCCGCGCCGGCCTTTGCACGCCCCTTCCCCTTGCTTCGCAACAGGGACCGGCCTTTGCGATGCTCGCACTTGCACCAGCGCCCCCCCCCTCGGTCACGCACCTACGTCGGCATGCACGCGAAGCGCCTGGTCCACCAGCCCCAGCACCACCTCGCAGTCCGACCCCACGAACGCTGAACGGTCTCCCCGCAGCGCCGCGCTCATCCGTGCCCGCGTCTCCGCCGTCAACACGACCGCGGCGCCCCCGCATGCCCTGCAAACCAACCCGCCACGCGCCGGGTCGACGCACGACGATTGCCCCGCAGGACACGGACGACCGCATCCCACGCACCGCTCGAGCTCCAAGCCGTAGCCGACCGCCCGCAGCAGTCGCAACCCGGCCGCCGCCAGCAGCGCGGAGCACGGCTCGGACAGCACCGGCTGGTCCAGATCGTCGAGCAAACCGATCAGCTCGCGCCATACCTGCGGCTCGGGCGTCCGAGGCGGCGCCGTCTCACGAACCCAGCGAAGCGCCCGGCCAGCAGCCTCCAAACGCACCAGATCGCCGACCAGCCTGGTCCGGGGGCGGGCCACCGAAACACCCACAAGCCGCATCAACGCCTCGCGGCGACGCTCCCCCAGGTCGAGCACCAGGGTATGCATCGGCTCCAGAGGCGCCGAAGCGCCTTTCCTCATCCGCCGGACACCACGCGCCATCGCGGCAACAAGGCCCTCGGCCTCGGAGAAGAAGGTCGCCACCACGTCCGCCTCACCATAAGGCACCGCACGCACGAGCAACCCGTGGGTGACAAACCTGGAAGGCGAGGCGTGGCGCGCGATGACCGTCAGGCGACGAGCAACGAGAGGTCGAGCCAGGCAGAAGAGAGCTCCTGCGGCAGATCCCGCCCCCGGGGCTTGAGCACGATGCTCACCGCCAGGGTGAAAAGGATGAGCAGCAGAACGAATGCGATGGCCACGCCGAAACGGCGAGTTTGGGGTCGTTCGATAGGTGTGTTGAACGGAAGCGGCGTGACCCAAGCGACGCGACGGCTGGAGGTGTAACGAGCAAGCACGTCGTCGGCTTCCAGACCGACGGCACGCGCGTACGACTTGAGAAAACCACGCACGAAGACCTCTCCGGGGAGGTCGTCGAACTGGTCGTTCTCGATCCGACAGAGAGTGGCGGCCGGGATGCGCGTGGCGCGGGATACTTCCCCCACGCTCATCCCGCGCGCCTCTCGGCCTCGCCTGAGGTACTTGCCGATCGATTCCATGTTCCCTCTCGGGCCGGTCGCCTGCCCGCTCCGCAGAGCAGGACACCCAACCGGCGGTTCTCTCATTCCATCGTTGCCAACATGGCGGCGCACTCCTTGCCGGTCTGCGTTTCGCCGGCAAGCAAGCGACATCGCTCGAGGTCGGCGCGAGCCGCCTCCCGGTCGCCAAGGCGCAATGCCACCCGCCCGCGCTCCCGGAAAGCATCCTGCATCAGCTTGCACTCGCGTCGATCCGTCTCTAGTGCGCGAGAAAACGCGTCCCGCGCGGCCTTGTCATCTCCCTTCTTCTCAAAAGCCAGACCAAGCCGATAGGCCCCGACACAAAAATCGGGCTGAAGCGCCACCGAACGCTGCAAGGACTCCACTGCCTTGTCGGCATCGCCCTTCAATAAGTAAGCCCAGCCCAGATTCCCCCACGCCGTCTCGGGCGTCGCATACAACATGTCGTTCGCCAGGGGCTCCAGCACGGCGATCGCCTCGTCGTACTTCTTCTCGTGGACCAGCACCACACCCAGCGTGTTGCTCGCCTCCCGGAAGTCTTTCCTCAGCTCCACGGCGCGACGCGCATGCTTCTCCGCTTCGCCCAGACGGCATTCGTCGGTCGAGGCCGCGCAAAAGTACAGATAAATAAGCGCAGCCAGATGCTCGGCATCCGCGTTCTCGTCGTCGAGCTCCAAGGCCTTCAACACATGGCTCAGAGCCTCCCGAGGCTGGCGGCGATTCAAGAAAAGATCCTTCGCGATATCGTATTCGGCCACCGACTCGCGCTCCGGGTCGGGAGATGCGATCGCTCCCCGGTCGCGGTGCGGGCCGCAAGCAAAGAAAAGCGGCATCGCCGACGCCAACGAAACCAGCCCCACCCCGATCCCCGGCAAGGATCGACGACAACTCGGCGTAGTCCTGCCCGTTGTCGCCTGGTTGTGCGCTGCTTTCGCTGCCATTGCCTGGTTCGCCGTCGTGCGTCGCTGGATCGGTAGCCTCGGGATCGGGGTGTGCCTGGGAGTCACACCCGGGCAGGTCCAGGGAGTTATCCCAGGATCCGCCCGTCGTCAACCCGGATCCGTCAACACCCCTTCCGAATGAGCGGATTTACCGACCACTTGCAACCTGCGCCTTCTCCCCACCGCGCCCGTTCATCCCCGCTCCAACGCCGTCTCCACGTTCAACCGTGCCACGCGCGCTGTCGGGCCTCCCCGTGCGGGGGGCGGACCGCGCGGGTCGATTCCTGCGCCCACCACCCGACCAGGACACGCCTCGCCAACGTCCCCCGGCATACGGACGCACCGCGCCACGCCCCTCAGCGGCCTGGCCCACGCTTCGCCGGCGGCGCCGTGCTGCCGCTGCCGCGTATCTCCTCTTTCATCGTGAGCAGCGAGTACAGCCGCCGCATCGCTTCCAGGTCGGGTATCTCCAGCCGCTCGTCGACCACCCGCACGTAGTTGCCTTCTCGCAGTTGCTGCACGCCCCGCTTGATCGCGTCCACGTCAAGCCCCACCCGAGCCGACAAGTCCAGCGGCGAAACCGACAGCGCAACCCCCTGCCCCCCCTCCTCGCCCGCTGCCTGCGCCATCTTGATCAGCGCGCTGACGATCTTCGCCTGTCCGTCGCGCAACATCATGATCTCGATCTGGTCCTCGGCGTCGCGCAGGCGACGCACGAGCTGCTGCACCACCCGCAGCGCCACGGGCGGGTTGCCCTCGAGCATGCGCCGAAACGTCGCCGGGTCCAGCACCAGCGCCGCGCAGTCCGTAACCGCAAGCGCGGTCGAGCCGCGCATCCCCCCCTCCAGCAACGCCGTCTCCCCGAACAGTTCGTTCGGCTTGAGCACCATCAGGCTCCGCTCCACCGCACGCACGCGTTTGACCAGCCGAACCGTGCCCTCCTGCAGCAAGTACGCTTCCGTTGCCGTGTCCCCCTCGCGGTAGATCACCTCCCCCTTGCGAAACCGCTTGCCGAATCTGGCGAGCAACCGCTCCCGGTCCGTCGCACCGCTGTCCTGCATCCCACCCAGTCTAAGCGCTTCCCCCCGCCCGCGTCGACTTCACAGCAGGCGTCGTGATGTCCGGCGGACGAACATACAGCGGATCCAGATCCATCAGCTCGTCGCGCCCTGCCCTCGCCCACCTCGCAAGCCCAAGCGTCGCCGTGGCCCAAGGCGACGGCTCGTCTGTCTCTTCCGACCGCAACACAAGCTCCGGCCGAACCCCCAGCGACGCCGCCACTTCCCCCGCCAACCACGCACAGGACCGACCCGCTTGCCGCTCCATCGCCTCCAGCCATGCGCCGAATTGCCCGCGAGGCAAGTGGACCGGGTCGGCCAACCGGCACCCGTCGCCATCGTACATCGCCGCGAAGACCTCTCCCTTGCGCGCATCGATCAGTGAAATCCCCGGCTTGCCTACCCTTCGTGCCGCTGCATACCCCATCGCATCCAGCGAAACCACGCCCACAACCGGTATCTTCCTCGCAAAGGCCCAGCCTTTCGCCGTCGCAACGCCCACGCGCACCCCCGTGAACGACCCCGGCCCCCGGCCCACCACTACCAGGTCCGGCCCGCCCCTCCCCCAACCGCTCGCACCCAGCACTTCCTGCATCATCCCCACCAGCCGCTCCGCATGCACCGTCGGCACGTCCGACGTGACCCCCACGATCGGGATTCCGTCCTCGACAGCACCAACGAACGCGCGACGCTGCGACGTGTCCATCACCATCACCCGCCGCACTTCCCCCATCGTCAACCCTCACCCCGCCGCCGCCTCACCTCCACACCAACGTGGTCCGCCGCCAACGCACACGCGCTGTACTTGCGCACCTCGACGCGCACCGACTCGACCGGCAGACGCTCCAGAACTCGGACCGCGATGCGGTCCGCCAACGCCTCCACGAGGTCGACGTGGCCTCCCCCCGCGCAGCCGCGGGCCGCCGCGATCAGCTCGTCAAAGTCCGCACCTCTGCTCAAGTCCCCCGTCGCGATCAGATCCGAGTTGTCGATCTCCACTTCGATATCGACCTCGATGGGTTGCTTCACCTCGCGCTCCCACGAACGCACACCGACGGACGCTTCCAGCCGGATGCCTCGCACGAAGACCTTGTCGCGATCCTTGCTCACGTGGGCTCCTCCAACGACAACAGATCTGCTCGATACGTCGCGCCCTGCCCCGGACTCTCGGTGACGGTGACCTCGAGCGTGACCACACCAGCCTGCCTCAGCGGCGCGGCGAGACGCTCGACCAGGCGAGCCCACAGCAGCTCCGCCAGCTCCTCCACCACCAGGTTGCGGACGGGCAACAACAGCACCTCATCACTGGGCAGAACGTATCGACGAGCGCAGATGCGCAGCTCGAGCTCCTCGGAGCGCTGCGCGACCACCTCGACCTGTGGATGCGACGCGGGCACGAGCAGGTGCTCACGAAGCTCGGTGCACAGGCCGGTCAACGCTTGCTTGACCAACGCAAAGTCCAGCAGCCCATCGCGTGACGCGCCGTCCATCTCCACCGCGCAGGCGACGTGATAGTTGTGCCCGTGAAGCCGTTCCTTCGATCCGTCCGCGAAGATCGTCATGTGCGCGCAGGAGAACTTGTGCTCGTCCTTCGCGATGAACAGGCGGCTGATGGCGCGTGTTGGCCGTGGGTGAGGCATGGCTCCGCGCAGCGTCGCACGCCCCGGCTTGCAGGAGCAAGGCCCCGTAGCGCCCCGCCGCCGGAACGCTCCCAACTACGGCCAGGACGCCGAGTTGAGGGTCTGCCGACCCACCACCCGCCCTACCACGTCGACGTAGGACGACAAGTCGTGCGTGATACCCCGGGCGAATCGCAGGTAGACTTTGGCAACCGGCCAGGCGACCACACCCCCGGTGAGCACGACACGCACGAGCATGCGGTCGTCAGGATTCCCGGGGTCGGCTTCCCAGCGCCCCGTGTACAGCGTGCTGAGCACCTCCCCCAGCACGGCCCCCCATGCAAAAATGGCGTCTTCCAGCTCCTCGCTGGGCATCCAAGGCCAAGGCGTGCCAGGAGGAGCGTATCCAACAGGGCCCTGCACCTTGCCTGCATAACGCTCGAGGGCATCGATGTCGGCCAAGGTGAAGGTGCCGACACGGCGAGACGAGCTGGCGATCTCGCGACCGGTCGGAGAGGCCCAGAACTCGGCGGCCACGGCGCGCATGGGCGTTCTCGGCGGCGGCGCGTGCGGAGCATTGGGCGCTATCAGTGCCAGCGTTCCAGCGTCGAGGTCGCGCCGCAGAACGGTCAGGTCGGTGTCGCGCGGCGGCGGCTGGGTGCCTCGCCGGACCGGCTCCGACGGCCGGTTCGGCCGCGTGGGAGATCGACGCATGTGCGCGGTGGCGGCTCGGTCGAACGTCTCGACCAACCCCGGGCCGCGAGAGCGCGCGTAGGCCGCCGCCACGAGCAGCGGCCGCACGGTTGCGCCCGCCGGCAACGTCACCTTGCACGCACCATCTTCCGCGGACGTGTCCGCCGCGCGGCCGTCGCATTCCTTCAGCAGCAGCGCCATCAGGAATGCTGCCGCGGCCGTCACGCCCGCCCTCTCGGTGGCGGCTTGCGATGACTTGGCTCCCCGACGGAACGCCTCCAGCCGCTGCTCGACCTGGATCAACCCACGCCGGTCCAGCGGGATGGGCTCCTCCGAAAGCGGCGTCGCGCCTTCCACCACGCGCTCCGCGAGATCGAGAAGCGTCGCCGCCGTCGAAAACGGCTCTCCCTCCCCGCCCGGCCGCACGATCTGATGGGTGCGCGCGTACCGGAACCACTGGCGCTGAACCTCGATCGACGGCGGGATCGCCATGGCGGGGCGCGAACCCTGCACGCGCTGCGTCCGGTCGATCCCCGTCCGGTCCACCACGCCTTCCCCGGAAAGCTCGCCCAGCCGCCCATCCGAGTCGGTCCGCCGCATCCCCTGTGCCGGTGACGGCGCACTCGGAAGGCGTCTTGTCGGCGGTTCGGAGGGCACGCGAACCGGACGGTCCGACAGATGGCGAATGTCGTCGTCGACCTGACGGCCATCGCCGTGGTCGACCTTGCGTATCGCCCTCGCCGTCGGCGCCTCGTTGCGCATCGGCTGCGAGCGCTTCTGCTCAGCCGCCAGCGCTTCGGGCGGGATGGTCGGAGGCGGCGGCATCGGTGCGTCACGCGGCGAGAACTCGATGGTCTCGACCGCGGGTGCAGGCTCCCGCATCGGCCGCAGAGCAGGTTGCGTGGCGTGGTCGAAGCGGTCGTCACGGACCGCCGCATCCGACGCCAAAGGCATGCGAAAGCGGTCCGTGATGTCGGCTTCGGCCCCGGATAGGTCGGGCGGCTCGGACGATGCGTGGCGGAACGTGGACGCTGGCTGGGAGTCTTGCGTGGGAGGAGGCAGGTCGCGCGGGGCCTCGCGGGTCACCACCGCAGCCGCGAGCGGATCCGGCTCAGGTGCGGGCGCGGCCGGCACGCGGGGCTGCGCCGGCCCCCCCGGCGGTGCAGGCGGGAGCCTCAGGGCGTCCAGCGTGCTTCGCTTCGGAACCGCCGCCGGAGGCGGCTCGCTCGGCAGCTTCCAACCATCCGCGCTGTCCGGCCGCCCCCCCGCCTGCTCGCGCGGCGATGGCGTCCCCGTCGGAAAAAAGTCTCGCGTGGGACGCTTAAGGCTCGCGCCGTCCTCCGGCGATGGCGTCGACCCCGACGGAGGCATCACCACCGGCGGCAACCGCGCCGGCGTCTGCTCCCGGCTGCGCGGCGAGCCCCCAGCGGGCGATGGGGTCGACGCTTCCCCTGGCGGGAGGCGGCTCGGCCTTCGACTCGCTTCGGCTTCCACCTGGGGATCTTCGGGTGGCAGGCCCAGCACCTCGCGCGCGCGACGCCTCGCGCTGACGTTCTTCGACCGAAGCGCTTCGCGCGCAAAAACCTCGGCCTTCTCCTGCTCGTCGATGCGGTGATAGAGCACCGCCAGCAGCGCGATCGCCTCGGTGAAGTCCGGCTGCTCGCCCACAAGCGCGATGACCTGCGGGATGAGCTCCCGGTCTGCACGAACCTTGAACGTGGCATCGAAGAACGCCTGCAGATACCGGTATTCAGGGCGGCGACCGTACCGATCGCGCAACAGGATCATCTGACGAAACGCCTCGTCGTGATCCTGAGCGTCAATCAAACGCTCGACCGCCAGCACTTCGGTGTCTAGCTGGATGGTTGCCACGGGTACGGCAGAGCGTATCAAACTTTCCCTCAAAGCAACAAATCCGCGGCTATCCCGAGGAGCGTTCGGCCACCCGGGATTCGTTTCCACCGCACGATGCGGTCCGGTCTCCCAACACGGATTTGGCTCCACCCCAACACGTGTGGGGGTCCACCCCAACACGTGTGGGGGTCCACCCCAACACGTGTGGGGGTCCCACGCCGATCGCACACGCAGGCCTTGCCATGAGGCGACCGCGACGGCGGCCACCGCAGCCTGCCGCGGCACAACGGGCAGGACCGCACCCCCACGAAGTGCGCACCCCACGCGGCCAACAACTGGATCGAAGGATGAGCGACCGCAGGCCGCAGCGAACGGACCGGGACGGCGCGGCGGCAAACGCCCTGACCGGGTCACCGCCGGGCTTGCGGCGGCTCCGTCTGCGACGCCATTGCTCCGGGTTGGGCCGGCCCGTGCACGGCGCCATGCATCATGCGACGCCGGATCTCGCGCCACAGGGCCTCCCTGCCCTGCCCCGCAGACACGGAAAACGCGATCGCGCGGACCCCCACTGCCCGCTTGACCGCTTCCACCGCGCGAGACACCTCCCCCCGGGACACCTTGTCGGCTTTGGTCAGCACGATGACAGAGGGAAAGTCAGGCCCTCGCACGACGCGCATGAACTCGAAGAGCTGGAGCTCTTCCTCTTGAAGGCCGCGACGCACATCGGCAAGGAGCACGAGGGCGCAGAGCCCGCCGCGTTCCAGGTAGCCCTCGATGAGCTTGCCCCACTGCTGACGCTCCAGCTTGGAACGCTTCGCATAGCCGAAGCCGGGCAGATCGACCAGCCGAACGCGGAGCCCGTCTCCCAGGCGCAGCTCGAAGATGTTGATCTGCCGCGTGCATCCCGGGGTCGAACTGGTCCTTGCCAGGTTCTTGCGACTCGCGAGCGCGTTCAGCAGGCTCGACTTGCCCACGTTCGACCGGCCGGCAAATGCTACCTCGGGCAGCTCGGATTTCGGCAGCGCGGAGGGGTCGGCGACGCCGAACAAAAAGCGCGCGTCGACAACGGACATCGCAGGATCGGAGGCGGAAGCAGACACGTCCGCAGCCTATCGCGGGCGCGCAGAAATGCCAGGAGCGTCGCGACCACGGCCGGCCGCGGGCGGAAACCGCGCGGGGTGCCAGGAGAATCCTTCGACGCGGCGGCCCCGGCTGCAGACCGCGGATTGGTCCTTTCCCCGCGGACCGAACGCGACTAGGCATTGGCGACGCATGAAGCTTCGTCGTCTCGCCGGATGGTCGATCGCGCTGGTGGCGCTCACGGTGGTGCCCGCCTGCGCCGAAACCAAACCGCCCCCCGCGCCAGGCACGCTCGAGTACACGGAGAACGCCCGTGCGGCCTATCAGAAGGCGCTGAATGCGTTCCTCGATCGCGACTGGGACACCGCCACCGAGCTGTTCAACGAGGTCAAGCGCGACTACGCCCAGAGCCAGTACGCGCGGCTCGCCGAGCTCCGCCTGGCCGACATCAACTTCGAGCAGGAGAAGCTGTCCGAGGCGATCTCCGCATACAAGGGGTTCATCCAGGCGCATCGACACGACCCAGGCCTGGCGTACGCGTCCTACCGCGTCTGCAAGGCCCTGTTCCGGCAGGTCACCGACAGCATCCTGCTCCCGCCCCAGGAAGAGCGCGACCAGAGCGCCGCGGTCGACGCATGGAAAGAGCTCCGGCGCTTCAAGAGCGAGTACCCGGAAACCAAGTGGGACACCGACGTCGACTACATGCTGCTTTCGGTCACCGGACGGCTGGCGAGGCACGAGCTGTACGTGGCGAGGTTCTATCTCGCGCGTGACAACTTCGACGCAGCGGTGGCGCGCGTCCAGTACATGCTCCGCACCTATGAGCGCTCCGGGCTCGAGGCGGAAGGCATGGTGCTTCTGGGCGAGACCTACTTGAAGATGAAGAAGCGCGACGAAGCGCGACAGACCTTCGAGCGCCTGCTGGCCATGTACCCGGACAGCCCCTTCACGGTCCCTGCCCGCTCGTTCCTGCACACCACGGATGCTTCCACGAGGTGAAGCGATGTCCGAGAACGTGACCGAGCACACGCCGCTGACGCCCGTCTCGCCCATGGTGATGGTGGTCGACGACGAGAAGAACATTCGTCGCACGCTCGAGATGGTCCTGACCGGCGAAGGCTACCGGTTCGTCGGAGCGGAGAGCGCGGAGGAGGCGCTGGCGTTGCTCGCGCAGCCGAACAGCCCGGTGGACCTGGTGATCCTGGACGTGAAGCTGCCCGGGATCTCGGGCCTGGAGATGCTCGACCGGATGCGCAAGGACGACGCCCTGCGCGAGCTTCCGGTGGTGGTCATCAGCGGGCACGCGACGGTGCATGACGCCGTGCAGGCGATCAAGCTGGGGGCGGCGGACTTCTTCGAGAAGCCGCTGAACCGCGACCGGGTGCTGGTCAGCGTGCGCAACGTGATCAAGGCCGCCCGGCTGGCGCGCACCGTCGAAGACATGCGCCAGCAGATCCAGGCGCGCTACGAGATGATCGGCACCAGCGCCGTCATGCAGAAGCTGTACAAGCAGATCGATCAGGTGGCGCCGACGAAAGCCAGCGTGCTCATCACGGGCGAGAGCGGCACCGGTAAGGAGCTGGTGAGCCGCGCGCTGCACCGGCTCAGCCCGCGCGCCGACGGTCCTTTCGTCAAGGTCAACTGCGCTGCCATCCCGCGGGAGCTCATCGAGAGCGAGCTGTTCGGCCACGAGCGCGGGTCGTTCACCGGCGCGCAGGCGCGCAAGCGCGGCTTCTTCGAGCAGGCCCACGGCGGCACCCTCTTCCTCGACGAAATCGGCGACATGGACCTGGCCGCCCAGGCCAAGGTGCTGCGCGCCTTGCAGTCCGGCGAGATCTCCCGCGTCGGCAGCGAGCACCTCATTCATGTCGACGTTCGTGTCGTCGCCGCCACCAACAAGGACCTCGCGAGGGAGGTCGCCGCCGGCCGGTTCCGCGAAGACCTCTTCTTCCGCCTCAACGTCTTCCCCCTCAAGTGCCCGTCCCTCCGCGAACGGCTCGACGACATCCGCCCCCTGTCCGACGCCTTCGTCGCGTCGTTCTGCGCCGACAACGGCTTGCGGCTCAAGCGCATCGACGCCCCGGTGTACGAGGCCCTTCGCAGCCGCAAGTGGCCCGGCAACGTGCGCGAGCTCAAGAACGTCATCGAGCGCGCCTCCATCCTGTCCGGCGATGTCATCACCATCGCCGACCTGCCCGAGGATCCCCATGCCAGCCCGTTCGAGGAAGATTCCCCCGAACCCGACGGCGAGGGTCCGGACCTGACTCCCCTCGACTTCGGCACCAGCGAGCCGCCCACAGGACGCGGCGCCGATGGCCCAGGCACCCGCATGACCCTGCGCGAGTTCCGGGAGCAGGCCGAGCGCAGGTACATCGTCGACACGCTCCGCAGCCTGGACTGGAACATCTCGCGGGCCGCCATCGAGCTTGGCGTGGAGCGCACGAACCTGCACAAGAAGATTCGCGCCTACGGCATCCAACGCGGCGAGTAGACCCATGGACCCCCGCCTCTTCGGCCTCACCGGCGGCATCGCCGCAGGCAAGAGCACCGTCGCGTCCTTCCTTCGCAACCGCGGTGTCGCCGTGCTCGACGCCGACCAGATCGCCCGCGAGGTGGTGGCGCCCGGATCCGAAGGGCTGCGTCGAGTGGTCGAGTCGTTCGGGCGCAACGTGCTCGCGCGCGACGGCAGCCTCGACCGCAAGGCCCTCGCGGCGCTCGTGTTCAGCGACGCTCGCGCGCGGCGCGATCTCGAGGCGATCACCCACCCGCTCATCCGCCAGCGAACCGCCGACCTGGCGCTGGATCTCGGACGGCAAGGCCACACCATCATCGCATACGAAGCCGCCCTGCTCGTGGAGACCGGTCAGGCCGACGCATTCCGACCGCTGGTAGCGGTCGTGGTCGACGACCAGGAGCAGGTCGCGCGCCTGATGAAGCGCGACGGAATCACGCGCGAGCAGGCCCAGGTTCGCCTCGCCGCGCAGATGTCCCAGCACGAGAAGGCAGCCGCCGCCGACCATGTCATCGACACGACCTGCTCACGCGACGAGCTGCGGCGCAGAACCGACGAAGTGCTCGCGCTCGTGTGCAAGGCTTGTGGCGTGGACTGCGCCCGATTCGGACTGTGACAGGGGCGTTCCACATCAAACGATTCGTCGGTTCGCCCTTGACACCGGTTCGCGTCGGTGCGACTCGCCGCGCGATCTTTGGAAGACTGGACCCGCACAGGTTGGGGTGCCGCAGACGCCGTGCGGCTGAGACCATACCCATCGAACCTGGTCCGGTTCATGCCGGCGAAGGGAACCTCGTGACGCATTGGGCAACAAGGTCCGAAGCACGGGATCCCAAGCGGGTTCCCCATCGCTCACGGGCAGCTCCATGAACCACGTCGAACCAATCATCACGCAAGGCATCGTCTCACGTTGCTCCGAGAAGCTCGACGCGCGCCTCGCGATCGGCTTCGCGATGGCCGGCGCAAGACCATCCGGCCTCGTGGCCGAGCTTGGCCTCGCCGCGTCAGCCAGGCGGGCGGCGGTCCTCGATCGCGCCCTGGTCGCTGGAGGCGGTATCTCACGCGGCGCCACGCTCCTGCTGGGCTTCGAGGCTACCACGACCCTCGCGAGGGACCGCGATGCATGAGCGGTTCGGCCTGTATCTCGTGCTCACGGCGCCCTTGGCCGGCTACGAGCAATGCACCGAAGCCGCTGTCGCGGAGGGCATCCGGTACGTGCAGCTCAGGATGAAGGGCGCGCCTCGAGAAGATGTGCTCGCGACCGCTCGCCGCCTGCGTGCCATCACCCGCGGCACCGCGACACGCTTCATCGTCAACGACCTCGTCGACGTCGCCATCGCATGTGACGCCGACGGCGTGCATCTGGGCCAGACGGACACGAGCGTGATCGCGGCCCGGCAGCGATGGACGGCGCCGGGCAAGATCTTCGGGCTGTCCACGCACAACGAGCAGCAGGCACGTTCCGCCGAAGCCATTCGCCCGGACTACATCGGCATCGGTCCGCTCTTCCCGACGCCCACCAAGCACCCGCCCGACCCGGTGCTCGGGTTGCCTCGCGCTGCCACCGTCGCGCGCGCGTCGTCGCTCACCACCGTGGCGATCGGCGGTATCGACGCGACGAACCTGCCGCAGGTTCTTGCTTCGGGCTTCACGAACTTCGCGGTCGTCCGTGCGGTCGGTGCCGGCCCCGATCCGAGGCTGGCGATCGCCGAGCTGCAAGCCGTTTGGCGCAAGCTCGCGGGGTGACCATCCGAAGCCATCACTTTCGCTGATGCGCGCACGGCCCGCCGCATGCTGCCCGTCCAGGTCCCAGCGCCCCGAACCCGATGGTGCCGCTCGACCAGGCACGCCGACCTTCCACGGCCCATCGCGACCCCGGCACGCCCCTCGAGCCTGCCAGCAGTCTTCTCGATCGACAAGCCCGCCAGTCGCTGCGTCGTCAACGCGCAACGCCGCCGAAGAGGTGGATCGATCGGACTCGGTCGGTGCGCGCAGCCTCCGTGCCCAAAAGCAGCGGCCTGAGCGCGAGCGTGAGAGCTGGGGCGTGGCACGTCGTGCGAGGAACCGAACCCGGGTGGACCGAATGCACCCCCCCACAATCATGTGGCTTGATGCGCTGCACCAAATGATGGAACATGCCCTGCTGGTCTTGTCGAACCCGCGACGGCTCTGGCAGCGGTGGACATGGGTCGAACCTCCTCAGACAATTCGTACGCCCCCGCGATCCACACGCCGATTCGATCCCTCGAGTCGGAAGTGCCGGATTCATCCGAGGCGGTCAGCCATACCCGTCCGTCGGCCGAGACGGCCGACACCCTCGCCGCCATGACCGAGGTCGCCGTGCACGAGATCGGCAACGTGCTCGGATGGCTCAAGATGAGCCTGGACCTGGCCCGGCGCGAGCTCGAAAGCCCCGGGCTGCCGTCGCCCCTGCACGAACGGCTCGCCCCGGTGCTGGGCAACGCATGCCTCGGCGTCGACCACATCGCCAACATCGTGCGGGGACTGCGCGACGTGCAGCGCCCCCTGGCCACACCGCCCGGCCCGTTCGACCCGACGGAAGCATTGCGTGCCGCGATCCGGATCGCCGGGCCGCGAATCGACAACCGAGCCAAGCTGGTCGAGGAGATCTGGCCCGTGCCGCTGGTGCAGGGGCGAAAGCACGACCTGGTGTGCGTCTTCCTCAACCTTCTGCTCAACGCCGCGGAGGCCATCCCCGTCGGCGAACAAGGCCACACGGTCACCGTGCGTGCGGCCGTGGAGCCGGGCGGCAGTCTGCTCTTCGAGATCGAGGACACGGGCGGCGGCGTACCCGCCGAAATCGCGGACAGCATCTTCGAACCCCACGTCACCTCGCGAGGGGCCGAGGGCGGAAGCGGCATCGGCCTGCACGTTTGCCAGCGCATCGTGCGCGAAATGGGTGGCACGATCGGCTTCGAGCCGCGCCCTGACGCTGGAACGCGTTTCTGGATCGTCCTGCCGCATGCTTGCACGCAGCAAACACCCGCGATCGGCGACCATCCCGATCCGGATAGCATGCGCGAGCCGGGCCGCGATCCGGTCACGGCTAGCCGGATGCCCGGGTCACACGTCTCTGCGGAAGCTTCTCCCGCGCGGAAGGCAGGCCCGCGCAAGCGCCCTATCCTCGTGGTCGACGATGATGCGTCGGTGCGCAAGCTGCTCGAACGCGAGCTTGCAACCTCGTTCGAGGTCATCTCTGTCGCGGACAGCGAGCAGGCCATGGCCGTGCTCAACGAACAGGGCCAGGCCCTGGCCGCCGTCGTCACCGACCATGATCTGGGGCCCGGACCGTCAGGCTTGGATCTGCTCGAAGCAGTGCGCCGCGAGAGGTTGCCCTGCGTGCGCGTGCTCGTCAGCGGTGACATGCACGACGACCTCGAAGCATCCCTCGCAGCCGGCGAGATCGCGGATGCTGCATTCGGAAAGCCATGGCCGGCCATGGCTGTCGTGAGGTGCGTTGCGGACCTGCTCGACCTCACGACGTGATCCCTTCGCACCCCGTCCCCCCACTGCGCCCTGCCCCTGCGGCCTGCGCGTCCGCTGGTTGCGGCTGAGCCGCGGCACCACGCGCGATCCGTGCGTGCCGTGAGACCGCGCGCATTGCGTCACACAAACCGGTGCCCGTCCCGGTGAAAGGGTAAACCGAGCGGACCCCCGGTGAAGCCCAGGCATGTTGGGAGGAGGACCAGCCGAGATCACGGAGGTGAATGGCGTCGGCCTGGGGCTTCGCTTGTCTTATACCATGAGAACGCCGGCTTCGGGAGCACCAAAGTGGGACTGCATGCGGTCCGTCCGGGTTTCGTTTCGCCCGCACGACGTGCCACGTCCAACCCGCACCCGCACGCGCATGCGCACGGTGGCGGGTGTACGCGGCGAGTCCGGCAGGGGGCCTGGCGCGTGGGCGTGGACGGCCGACCGGCAGGACCAGCTTGGGCTCGTTGAGAACACCGCCCGAGCGAACGCACCGTCCGCGCTTCGGCCGCAGGCGCTCACGCACGCGCACGGGCTCAGGTGGTTGGCCTCGCCCATCGAATCACCCTTGAAGAGCTGTGGGTTCGAGCGAAGGCCGGGCGAAAGGCACACGTCTGCCTGCCGGGTTCAGCCTCACCTCCTGCCTGCCGGGGGTCTGCTTCACCTCCTGCCTGCCGGGGGTCTGCTTCACCTCCTGCCTGCCGGGGCTCCGCTTCACCTCCTGCCTGCCGGGGCTCCGCTTCACCTCCAGCCAGCCGGGGCCGTCGCCTCTCCAGCGCCGACCGCCGGCCCATCGCGCTTCGCCTGCCAGGCCGGCCACTACACGCAACCGAGCCCGTCACACGCGCGCACTCCTGCCAAAGTGGCACCTCTTGTAGGTCAGAAAAAAACCCGCCACTTACCCACGGCGACCCGGCCGAAGCCAGACCGCCTGGACAATCCCAACCGTCCCGTGTCCATCCTGTCAAACAGCGAGCCGGCGCTATGCGCACTCGCACCGGCACCCAGCCTTCAAGCACCTCCTGTGCCAGTCCCGTCCCCTGGATTTGCGCGTAGTTGCCGACGCCCCCTGGTGGCGGCCGCCACCCCCAAAACCGCCCGACAAAGCCCCAACCTTGCGGTGTCGCCCGGGGAAAACAGTCGAAATGGCGAACCGCCACCCATCCACCCATTCCGCCACTTCCCCCTCCTGTCTGCCGACTCTCCTTACCCGCCGCTTCAACACCCTCGGAAGAAGGGGCCCGACCACGGTGGAGGTCGCCGACGACTGCCTTCCGAGGGGGTCCGACGGGGTGGCAACCCCTGCGGGCACGGGTCCCGAGGGGGTCCGACGGGGTGGCAACCCCTGCGGGCACGGGTCCCGAGGGGGTCCGACGGGGTGGCAACCCCTGCGGGCACGGGTCCCGAGGGGGTCCGACGGGGTGGCAACCCCTGCGG